>Ga0307406_10000187_pt1 | contig 36987 bp, 29 predicted proteins | sample 322Cmetagenome_3_FD_203706 | JGI IMG/M metagenome (GOLD analysis project Ga0307406, IMG submission 203706) | Maize rhizosphere microbial communities from greenhouse at UC Davis, California, United States - 322HYB-C-2 | ecosystem: Host-associated > Plants > Roots > Rhizosphere > Soil | place...
CCCCGAGAAGGTCATCGAGGTGCAGAAGTACGGCCGCGAGCCCATCTCGCTGCACACGCCCCTCGGTGAGGACGGCGACAGCGAGTTCGGCGACCTGATCGAGGACACCGAGGCGGTCGTCCCGGCCGACGCGGTGGGCTTCACCATGCTGCAGCGTCAGCTCGAATCGCTCCTGGACTCCCTGTCCGAGCGCGAAGCGGGTGTCATCCGCATGCGCTTCGGCCTCGGCGACGGACAGCCGAAGACCCTCGACCAGATCGGCGACACGTTCGGGGTGACCCGCGAGCGCATCCGCCAGATCGAGTCGAAGACGATGGCGAAGCTGCGTCACCCGTCGCGCTCGCAGTCGCTGCGGGACTACCTCGAATGAGCGCACAGGCGAACGACGGCAAATCGCTCGAGATCGCCGTCGACGGTGACACGTTCGCCCGGATCCCGATCCGCACGCGCGTCGTGATGCCCGGGGACGACCTCGACGCGTTCCTCACGGAGTACGCCGCCGGGGTCCTCGAGCCCGGCGACACGCTGTTCGTGACCGAGAAGATCGTCGCGATCACCCAGGGGCGCTCGTACCTGGTCGAGGACATCGCGCCGCGCCCGCTCGCTCGGTTCCTGTCCCGCTACGTCGTGAAGACGTCGTACGGCATCGGTCTCGGCATGCCCGAGACGATGGAGATGGCCCTGCGCGAGGTCGGCACGCCGCGGATCCTCTTCGCCGCCGCCGTCAGCGCCGTCGGCAAGCTCTTCGGGCGCCGCGGCGACTTCTACCGCATCGCCGGCGACAAGGCGCGGTCCATCGACGGGCCGACGCGTCACACCATCCCGCCGTACAACAAGGCCGTCGTGCTGGGCCCGCTCGAGCCCGAGAAGGTGGCCGCACGCGCGAAGGCGCTGCTGGGCGGTGCGAATGAGGTGGCCGTCGTCGACATCAACGACATCGGCGGCAACATCCTCGGGTCCACCCTCGACAAGGCGGGGGAGCGCACACTCGTGCAGATCCTGGGCGACAACCCGCTCGGCCAGGGGCACCAGTCGACGCCGCTCGGGATCATCCGGCGCATCACCGGAGCCTGACGTGCGCGCCCTCAACCGGCTCTACCGGCGCGCGCGGTTCTTCGTCAAGCGCGTCCTCTCGTTCGACCGCGAGCGGGTGCTGCAGTTCGCGCGGCAGTCGGCGACGCTCTCGCGTGCGCCCCTGTGGTGGGTCGTCCTGGACATGGCGTGGTGCGCGGTTCGATACGAGACCACGTTCGAGAACTACTCCGAGTGGGACTTCCGGATCCTGAAGGCGCACGAACGCGCGACCTACATGACCGACCCGAAGTCGTTCCACCTGTCGCGCAAGCTCAACGACAACGCGCAGCGCGCGATCTTCGACGACAAGCTGCGCTTCGCCGAGCACTTCGGCGACGAGCTCGGCCGCGCGTGGCTCGACGTGTCGACGTCGGACGTCGCGGCGCTGGAGGAGTTCCTCCGCCGACACGGCCGCGTGATCACCAAGAACCCCGGCGGGGTCGGCGGCAACGGCATCACGATGCGCGACACGACCGAGACCGTCGACGCCGCCGCGCTGCACGCCGAGCTGCTGGCGTCGGGACAGGTCCTCGTGGAGGAGGTGCTCACCCAGCACCCCGATATGGCGCGCCTCTACCCGGGCAGTGTGAACTCGCTGCGTGTGGTCACCTACCTCGATCCCGATGGCGAGGTCCACGTGCTCGCGGCGGTGCTGAAGGTCGGCAACGGCGGCGTCATCGACAACTTCAGCAACGGCGGGATGTACACGATGCTGGACGACGAGGGGCGTGCGCTCCACGCGGCCAGCGATGAAGAGGGTCATCCGTTCGAGGTGCACCCGATCACGGGCATCACGATCACCGGCTATCAGGTGCCGCTGTACGCCGAGGTCCTCGCTCTCGTCGATCGCCTGGCGCGACGCGTCCCCGCCCTGCCCTATATCGGCTGGGACATCGCCATCACCCCCGAGCGCCCCGTGGTCATCGAGGGCAACCACAACACGGGTGTGTTCCAATCGAAGCCGTCGGTCTCCGGCATCCGCCGTGGCCTGCTCCCGCGCTACCGCGCCGCCATGCGCTTCTGAGCACCGAGGGAAGGAATCCACCCATGGGTCGAGCCACCGTGCGCCTCCGCTATCTCGCGCGACGAGCGCGCAAGCTCCGTCCGGGGAACCTCATCGAGTTCGCCCGTCAGGCGCAGAAGGTCTCTCGGGCGCCGCTGCCCGTCCTCGTGGCCGACATGCTGTGGTGCTCGCTGCGGTACGACATGGGCTTCCGCGACTACGCCGTCTGGGACATCCGGCTGCTGAGCGCCAAGGAGCGGGCGACCTGGATGACCCACCCGAAGTCCTTCCGCATCACGCGCATGCACAACACGCCCGAGGGCCGGGCCAAGCTCGAGGACAAGCGGCGCTTCGCGCGCGAGTACGCCGACCTCCTCGGCCGGGAGACGATCGATCTCAGGGACGTCGACGACGCCGAACTGGGAGCGTTCCTCGCGCGTCACCCGAAGGTGCTCGCCAAGCCGCTGGAGGGCCAGGGCGGCGGCGGCATCACCCTTCACGAGAACGTGACCGATCCCGCGGCGTTCCGCGCCGAGATCACGGCGGCCGGTCAGTCCATCGTGGACGAGTTCATCGTGCAGCACCCGGAGATGAGCGCGCTCTACCCCGACAGCGTCAACACCGTCCGCATGATCACGTTCCTCGACAAGAACGGCCCCGAGCCCGGCGGAACGGTCCACCTGCTTGCGGCCGTCCTCCGCATCGGCAACGGCGACGTGATCGACAACTTCGCCTCCGGGGGCATGTTCACCATGCTCGACGAGAACGGCGTGGCGCTGTATCCGGGCGTCGACAAGCAGAGCAACGTCTATCGTGCGCACCCGGCGACCGGGACCCCGATCGTCGGCTTCCGCGTGCCCATGTACGACCGAGTCAAAGAGCTGACGGACAGGCTCGCACGGCGGACACCCGAGGCACCCTACGTGGGCTGGGACCTCGCGCTGACGCCGGACGGTCCGGTCGTCATCGAGGGCAACCACAACTCCAGCGTGTTCCAGCCGAAGCCGTCGGCGTCCGGCGTGCGCACGGGGCTGCTGCCGGTCTACCAGGCAGCCGTCGGGTTCTGACGGCCGCCCGCCGACTTCTGCGGACATCCTCAGCGGGATGCCTCGCGGCGATCAGCCGAGCAGGCGCGCCGTCTCGTCGTGCCACGACGTGGCGATCGCGCGCAGCTTCTCCTCGTACTTGCGGCCGTGGTGGGCGCAGAACAGGAGCTCGCTGCCGTTGACCTCGGCGGCGATGTAGGCCTGTGCTCCGCACGAGTCGCAACGATCCGCCGCCGTCAGGCGGTGCTCGAGGACGCCGGGCTCTGCTGTGGTCGAGATGCTCATTCTGGGTGCCTCCTCGGTGTGTCTACTCCAGTGCGGGTCCTCTAAATACAACCACGCGATAGTGAGGACCATGCCCTGAGGAGGTCACATTTCGCTGTACGCGTACGGCGTGTCCGGGTGCCGGCCCGATCATGGACCCACGGTGAGTGTGTCGGCGCCCGCCCCGAGTCGCCGCGCGGATACGCTTGGAGATTGTGACAGCCGAGTATTCCGCCCATCACCTTCAGGTGCTCGAAGGACTCGAGGCCGTCCGCAAGCGCCCCGGGATGTACATCGGATCCACCGACTCCCGAGGCCTGATGCACTGCGCCTGGGAGATCATCGACAACTCCGTCGACGAGGCCCTCGCCGGGCACGGCTCGCGCATCGACATCGTGCTCCACGCCGACGGCAGCGTGGAGGTGCGCGACCGCGCCCGGGGAATCCCGGTGGACGTCGAACCGCGCACCGGCCTGACCGGCGTCGAGGTGGTCTTCACCAAGCTCCACGCCGGCGGCAAGTTCGGCGGCGGCTCGTACGCCGCCTCCGGCGGCCTCCACGGTGTCGGCGCCTCCGTCGTCAACGCGCTCTCCGAGCGGCTCGACGTCGAAGTCGACCGCGCGGGCAAGACCTACGCGATGTCCTTCCACCGCGGCGAGCCCGGCATCTTCTCCGGGCCGGGCCTGGATGCCACCTTCACGCCGTTCGAGGCCGCCTCGGAGCTGCGGGTGATCGGCAAGGCGCCCAAGGGCGCGACCGGCACGCGCATCCGGTACTGGGCAGACCGCCAGATCTTCACCAAGGATGCCGAGTTCGGCCTCACGGAGCTCGAGCAGCGGGCACGCCAGACCGCGTTCCTCGTTCCCGGTCTCGAGATCGTGCTCGTCGACGAGCGGCCGAACCCGGGGTCCGAGACCGCCGGTCCCCGGGAGACCAGCTTCCGCTACGACGGGGGCATCTCCGAGTTCGCCGAGTACCTCGCCCCCGATGCGGCGGTCACGGACACCTGGCGCCTGACGGGCGACGGCACCTTCACCGAGACCGTGCCCGTACTCCAGCCCACGGGTGCCATGGTGCCGACCGAGGTGGAGCGCACCTGCCACGTCGACATCGCCCTGCGCTGGGGCACCGGCTACGACACGGTCACCCGCTCGTTCGTCAACATCATCTCCACGCCCAAGGGCGGCACGCATCTGTCGGGCTTCGAGCAGGGCCTGATGAAGCTCATCCGCGATCAGGTGCAGCAGAACGCGCGCAAGCTGAAGGTGAGCGCGAACGACAAGATCGAGAAGGACGACATCCTCGCCGGTCTCACTGCCGTACTGACGGTGAGCTTCCCCGAGCCGCAGTTCGAGGGTCAGACCAAGGAGGTGCTCGGCACTCCGGCGATCCGGGCGATCGTCGCCGGCGTCGTGGCCGCGCAGCTCGGCGCCCGCTTCTCCTCGAGCAAGCGCGAGGACAAGGCGCAGACCTCGCTGCTGCTCGAGAAGGTCGTCTCGGAGATGAAGGCGCGCGTCTCGGCCCGCACCCACAAGGAGACCCAGCGACGCAAGAACGCGCTGGAGTCCTCCTCGCTGCCGGCGAAGCTCGCGGACTGCCGCACCAACGACGTCGCCGAGTCGGAGCTGTTCATCGTCGAGGGCGATTCCGCGCTCGGCACCGCCAAGCACGCCCGTAACAGCGAGTACCAGGCCCTGCTGCCCATCCGCGGCAAGATCCTCAACGTGCAGAAGGCGTCGATCAGCGACATGCTCTCCAACGCGGAGTGCGCGGCGATCATCCAGACGATCGGCGCCGGCTCCGGACGCTCGTTCGACATCGAGACGGCCCGCTACGGCAAGATCATCCTGATGAGCGACGCCGATGTCGACGGCGCCCACATCCGCACCCTGTTGCTGACGCTCTTCTTCCGCTACATGCGGCCTCTCATCGAAGAGGGTCGCGTGTACGCCGCGGTGCCGCCGCTGCACCGGGTCATCGTGGTGAACCCGGGGTCCAAGCCCAACGAGACCGTCTACACCTACTCCGAGAAGGAGCTACACGCCCTGCTGTCCAAGCTCCAGCGTGCGGGCAAGCGCTGGCAGGAACCCGTGCAGCGGTACAAGGGACTGGGCGAGATGGACGCCGATCAGCTCGCCACGACGACCATGGACCGCAACGGACGCACGCTGCGCCGGGTCCGGGTGGAGGATGCCGAAGTGGCCGCGACCGTCTTCGAGCTGCTCATGGGCTCCGAGGTGGCACCGCGCCGCGACTTCATCGTCTCCTCGGCGGACCGTCTGGACCGCGAGGCCATCGACGCCTGAGCACCTCAGACGAGAGCGTCAGGCGACCGCGGAGCCGATCGCGCCGACGACGGCATCGAGCATCTGACCCGAGGCGTCACGCTTGGCGCCCGCGGCGGGCAGCTGCCGGACCGCGCCATCGGCACCGACCGCACGCGGCTCGTCGCCGATCCAGGCCAGCGTGAGGCTGTCCTCGCCCTTCAGGAACCGCTGCGCCCGCACGCCGCCGGTGCCGCGACCCTTGGGCGGGAACTCCGCGAAGGCCGACACCTTCCCGGAGCCGGCGTCCGTTCCGGGAAGCGACTGCGAGGATCCCGCGATCGTCGCCACGACCGTCTCGTCGGAGGCCGTCAGCGCCATGAAGGCGATGACCCGCTCACCGGGCGTCACTCGGATGCCGGCCATGCCGCCGGCAGCGCGTCCCTGGGGACGGACGGCGTCCGCCCCGAACCGCAGCAGCTGCGCGTCGGACGTGACGAACACGAGCTCGACCTCGTCGGGGGCGAGCGCGGCACCGACGACCGTGTCGCCGGGCTTGAGCGAGATGATCTCGACGTCGTTCTTGTTGGCCAGTTCGCTCGCGGCGACGCGCTTGACCACGCCCTGACTCGTGCCGAGCGCGATCGGAGGCTCGTCGGCGAGCGGGACGATCGCGACGACGTGCTCGCCGCCGGGCAGACCGAGGTACTGGTCGGCACGCGTGCCGGCCGCCAACTGCACCGAGTTGGCCGGTACGGAGGGGAGGTCGACGGGGGAGAAGCGCACGAGACGGCCGAGGCTGGTCACCGCCCCGAGGTCGCCCCGGGTGGTGGCGTCGACCGCCGAGCGGATGGCGTCGTGCTTGGACCGGCGCGCCGGCGGGACGATCGCGGCGTCGGCCGTCTCGGCGCGCACCATGCGACCGGTGGCGGAGAGGAACACGCGGCAGGGCGCGTCGGCGATCTGAAGATCGGCAGCGGCCGCCGTCGTCCGTGAGCGCGACGCCACGGGTCCGCCGTTGAGCAGCAGGGTGCGCCGGGGCGTGCCGTACGCCTCGGCGGCGGCATCGAGCTCGCGGGCGACCTGCTGGCGCAGCAGCACCTCACTGGCGAGGAGCTCCTCGAGCTGGGCGATCTCGGCTTTCAGGGCATCGCGCTCGGTCTCCAGCTCCACCCGGGAGAACTTCGTCAGCCGGCGCAGTCGCAGCTCGAGGATGTACTCCGCCTGCGGCTGGGAGAGGTCGAACACGTCCATGAGGCGGGTCCGGGCCTGCTCGCCGTCGTCCGAGGTGCGGATCACCTGGATGACCTCGTCGATGTCGAGGATGGCGATGAGGAGGCCCTCGACCAGGTGCAGGCGCTCCTGGCGGCGGCCCAGGCGGTGCCGGCTGCGCCGCGTGACGACCTGGATCCGGTGGTCCAGGTAGACCCGGAGCAGATCGCGCAGCCCGAGCGTCTGGGGCTGGCCGTCGACGAGGGCGACGTTGTTGATGCCGAAGGAGTCCTCGAGCGGCGTCAGCCGGTAGAGCTGCTCGAGCACGGCGTTCGGATCGAAGCCGGTCTTGATGCCGATCACGAGACGGAGACCGTGGTTGCGGTCGGTCAGGTCGGTGACATCGGCGATGCCGGTCAGCTTCTTCGCGGTGACGGCGTCCTTGATCTTCTCGATGACGCGCTCGGGTCCGACGAGATAGGGGAGCTCGGTGATCACGAGCCCCGTGCGACGGGGCCCGAGCGACTCGACGGACACCTTCGCCCGCGTGCGGAACGTGCCGCGCCCGGTCGCGTAGGCGTCCTTCACACCGTCCAGGCCCACGATCACCCCACCGCCGGGCAGATCCGGGCCGGGGACGAACTCCATGAGCTCCTCGAGTGCGGCGTCCGGGTTCTCGAGCAGATGGATCGCCGCGGCGACGACCTCGATGAGGTTGTGCGGCGCCATGTTCGTGGCCATGCCGACCGCGATGCCGGTGGTGCCGTTGACGAGCAGGTTGGGGAAGGCAGCAGGGAGCACGTCGGGCTGCTGGAACTGCCCGTCGTAGTTGGGGATGAAGTCGACGACGTCCTCGTCGAGGTTCTCCGTCAGCGCCAGGGCCGACGGCGCGAGCCGCGCCTCGGTGTACCGCGCAGCGGCGGGGCCGTCGTCGAGCGATCCGAAGTTGCCGTGCCCGTCGACGAGAGGCACCCGCAGTGCGAAGTCCTGGGCGAGGCGCACGAGGGCGTCGTAGATCGCCGAATCGCCGTGGGGGTGGAGCTTTCCCATCACCTCGCCGACGACGCGGGCGCTCTTGACGTGCCCGCGATCGGGTCGCAGGCCCATGTCCGCCATCTGGAAGAGGATGCGCCGCTGCACCGGCTTCAGCCCGTCGCGCGCGTCGGGCAGCGCACGGGAGTAGATCACGGAGTACGCGTACTCGAGGAAGGACCCCTGCATCTCGGCCGAGACGTCGACGTCCTCGATGCGTTCGCCGCCGCCGGCGGAATCGGTGTCAGTGCGCGAAACGGCCATGGGTCTGAGCGGTCCTCCGAAGACAGGGACGAAGTGACGGGAGGGGCGCCGCCGGGTGTTGTGCGAGACTGACCCCGATGTCTCTCAGCCTACCCGTGGACCCGCCGTCGGCCCGGAGCCTCACCGATGTCGTGCCGCAGTCGATCGCCGCGCTGCGTGGCGGGTCGACGGGCGGCCGATCGGGCTGGTTCCCGCCGGCGAGGTCGGCGCTCGTCCTGGTGGTCGACGGACTGGGGCGCGGCAATCTCGCCGCCCGCGCCGGGCACGCGCGGTTCCTCGCGTCGCGGATGGCGAAGAAGGACGCGGCACGCACCGTCTTCCCGTCGACGACGGCCACCGCCCTCACCGGTCTGCTCACGGGCGCCCCCGCGGGGGAGCACGGGATCGTCGGCTACCGGGCTCGGGTGCCCGGCACCGACGCGGTGCCCAATCAGCTGCGGGGGTGGGAGACCGACGGTCTCGATCCGCTCACCTGGCAGCGCGCCACTCCGCTGCTGGAATCGGAGTCGGCGGCGGGGCGCCCATGCTTCGTGGTGACAAAGGGCGTCTACCGCGACACCGGCTTCACGCTCGCGATTCAGCGGGGCGCGGACTTCGTCGCCGTCGACGACCTCGAGGAGAGGCTCCTGAGGGCGGCGGAGCTCACCACCGCGACCGACGGAGCGCTCACGTACGTCTATGTGCCCGAGCTGGACTCCCTGGGTCACGCCCACGGCTGGGAGAGCGATCGCTGGACGGCGGGACTGGAGCAGGTCGACGCCGCGGTGAGCGCGCTCGACCGCGGACTCGGCCGGGACGTCGGCGCGGTGGTGACCGCCGACCACGGCATGATCGACGTCCCCGCCCACCGCCAGGTGCTCGTGGGGGAGGGCGACCCCCTGTGGGAGGGCGTCCGCCTCGTGGGAGGAGAGCCGCGGATGCTCCACCTCTACGCCGAGGATGGTCAGGGCGAGGCGGTGCGGCGCCGCTGGCACGATGCCGAAGCGCATCGGTCGTGGGTGCTCAGCCGCGAGGAGGCGGTCGCCGCCGGGCTGTTCGGCCCGGCCGTCGCACCCGAGGTGCTGCCCCGGATCGGCGATGTGCTCGTGGCCGCGCGCAGCGGGATCGCCTATTACGACGACCGGGAGGCGGACAAGCGCCCGCAGCGGATGATCGGACAGCACGGCTCGCTGACCGACGATGAGCGCGTCGTGCCGCTCATCCGCCTGGGCGCCTTCGCCCGCTGACGACTCAGGCTGCGGTCAGCCGTCCTCCGTGCGCGCACCGAAGACGATCTCGTCCCATGACGGCATGGACGTGCGTCCCTTCCGCCGGGAGGTGTCGGCCGGAGTGGCGTCCTCGTCGACGGACGGGTCGGGCGCGGCGGGTGCCGGCTCGTCGTCGTATCCCGGCTCCAGCGCATCGAAGAGCGCCACCGGGCTCGATGAGGCGCGCGGCGAGAAGGACGCGGAGGAGGGGGCGTCCGGCTCGCCGGGCATCGCCTCGCGCTGCCCCCGGCGGCGCCGGAGCGCCTCGAGGAGGTCGGCGGTGTCCGTGGAAGTGATCGCCTGATCGGGAGCGCGCTTGATGGCCGCCTGCTGCACGGCAGGCGACGCCGGCTCGCGCACCTCGGGTGCCTCCAGATCGGCATCGGGCAGTCGGCGCGGGCCGAAGGCGCCGCTGTCGAACCGCGACGCGTCCTTCACGCCGGAGGAGTCCAGCGCGCGCAGGCGCGGGATCAGACCCTCGGGGAGCGAGCCCTGCCGGGACAGCTGCGTCGCGTCGGCGTTCTGCGGCGCCAGGGTGGCCCGGCGGGGGTCGAAGGTCCAGCGTGCATCGTGATCGACGTCGCCGGCGGTGAACTCGAGCTTGACGATCCAGCCGGTGGCCTCGCGCCAACTCGTCCAGCGTTCCCCTACCGCGCCCGCCTCCGCGAGCTTGGCGCGCACGGCGGTGCCGAAGGTGGGCTGGGCGTCGGGGTCGAGCTCGCCGCTGATCAGCACGGGCACGGCGAGAGCCTGGCCGACGATGTGCTCCCGTTCGGCGAGCACGGGACCCTCGAAGCGGGCGACGTCCTCGACGCGGATGCCGAGCAGACCGGCGACCTCCTCGGCCGACAGTCCGGCACGGATGTGCGACTGGATGTCGCGCGGGCTCGGCCGTGCGGCGCGCGACTCCGGGTCGCGCGTCGTCCGTCGTAGCTGCGCGCGAAGCGTCTCGTCGACGGGAAGGGCGAAGCGATCGCCCGACTCGGTGGCGAGCACGAGCACGCCGTCTTCGATGCCGATGACTTTGAGCTGCTCCATGCGAAACACCCTCCAGATCCTGCGTGTCCGCCCATGGTGTCACGCGGCCTCTCGGATGCAGGGAATATCCGGCGCGTGCCGCGAGTTTGACGCGACGAACCCGCCCCGGCACGGCCCCGCGCGGACGGCATTTGCGAAAAGCAGTCCCGTCGTGCAAACTATGGCCGCCCGTACGGGCATGCAATCACGAAACCCTGGAAGTAGAGACGCTCGAGCATGGCTACGGATTACGACGCCCCCCGCAAGACCGACGACGACAGCGAGTCGATCGAGGCCCTGAAGGAGCGCGTCCCCGACAAGCTGTCGGGATCGGTCGACTCCGAGGACGCCGACAACCCCTCGGGGTTCGAGCTGCCCGGCGCCGACCTCTCCGACCTGGAGCTGGATGTCGTCGTGCTGCCGCCGCAGGAGGACGAGTTCACCTGCATCGAGTGCTTCCTCGTGAAGCACCGCACCCAGATCGATCACGAGTCCGGCGCCGGCGCCGTCTGCCGGGAGTGCGCCGCCTGAGTTCGCCGGCCGAGCCGACCCTCCCGCTGTCCGCGTCCCGAGTCTCCGCGCAGGGCTGACGAGCCGCGCTCAGGAGCGCTGAGCGCGGCGGATCGCCGCCGCCACCCGGTCCGGGGTCCGCGTCGAGAAGACCCACTCCGTGACCGGGTCGGCGGCGTCCTCCAGCGGAACGCGCACCACGCCGTCGATGCCCGGTCGGAAGAGATGCCAGGCGGTCCGGGCCAGTCCCGGCCCGCGCAGCAGTCGCGCCTGCTCGGCATCCGCGATCTCCGGTTCTCCGAGCAGCCCCACGGAGACGTGGGCGCGCCCGACCCGCAACTCGCCGTGTTCGACCCGGATCTCCGGCGAGGACGCGACGAGGCCGCCGGTGACGGCCACCGCGACGAGCACGCCCGCCACCAGGGCCAGCGTCGCATCCAGGGGAACGAAGACGAGCGCGACCATCGGCGCGCTCACGGCTGCCGCGGCGAGGACCCACAGCGAGGGGCTCAGACGTTCGCGGTAGGTGGTGGTCGACGGTCTCAGGCCGCTCGTCATGTTGTGCATTACCCTCATGGAGTGATCCAAAGTGTGGACATTCCCATCATCGCATCGCACGTGCCCGCGTATGCCCATCCGGGCGACGCCGGCGCCGACCTCGTCTCGACCGAGGCGGTCCGTCTCGAGCCGGGACAGCGCGCCCTCGTCGCGACCGGCGTGCGCATCGCGCTGCCGGACGGGTACGTCGCCTTCGTCGTCCCGCGCAGCGGCCTGGCCGCCAAGCACGGCATCACGATCGTCAACGCCCCCGGCACGGTCGATGCGGGCTACCGCGGCGAGATCAAGGTGTCGCTCCTCAACACCGACGCCAGCGAAGCGTACGAGATCGCCCCGGGCGACCGCATCGCGCAGATCGTGATCATGCCGATCCCGCGCGTCACCTTCCTCCCGGTCGACGAGCTTCCCGAGAGCACGCGCGGCGAAGGCGGATTCGGATCCACCGGCTATCAGACAGGAACACCCGCATGACCGACGGCGAGCTGGGCAAGGCCGCACCGACAGACCGCGCCGCGACCGGCCCGTTCGACGAGTCGGAGGCGAACCCCGTGCGCCCCTACATCGACCTGGGCGGCATCAAGATCCTGCCCCGCGAGGGCCTGAACCTTCGCCTGGAGGTGGAGGAGCAGACCAAGCGGATCGTCGCCGTCGGCCTCGACTACGCGGAGTCGACGCTGCAGGTGCAGCCCTTCGCCGCTCCGCGGTCGGCAGGTCTGTGGGACGAGACGCGCGAGCAGATCCGCCAGCAGATCCGCCAGCAGGGCGGGCGGGTCGAAGAGCGCGAGGGACCGCTCGGTCACGAGCTGCTCGCCGAGGTCCCCGTCGCCGGCCCCGAGGGGAGCGGCGGAAAGCGGATCGCGCGGTTCGTGGGCGTGGACGGACCGCGCTGGTTCCTGCGCGGCGTGATCGGCGGCGCGGCGGCGGCCGACATCGAGGCCGCGGCCAAGGTCGAGGATCTCTTCCGCTCGATCGTGGTCGTCCGCGGAGGTACGCCGATGCCGCCGCGCGACCTCATCCCGCTCAAGATGCCCGCCGCGCCCGGGACCGCGTGAGCACGCCCGCCGGCGACCCGGAGGCCGTCCGGCAGCCTCCCGGATCGCATCCGGACCTCACGCCCCCCGAGCCGACGGCGTCCGAGCTGATCGGGCAGGCGCTCGGCGGCGCGGCGCGCCGGGCCGGCCTCGACCCGGCTGCCGAGGCGTCCACGGGTCACGTCGTGTGGCAGGCGATGGGAGGCTGGCGCGGCCTGCTGGAAGCCGTCCTCCCGGGGCTCGCCTTCGTCGTCCTGTTCACCGTGACCAGCGACCTCGTGCTCTCGCTGGTGGTATCGGTGGGCATCGCCGCCCTCTTCACCGTCGTGCGACTCGTCCAGCGCACGACGCTGAGCGCCGCGCTGGGCGGACTGGTCGCCACCGCCGCCGCCGCAGGTCTGGCGCTGTGGACCGGCCGCGGCGAGGACAACTTCGTCCCGGGCCTCATCACCAACGCGGTCTACGGCACGGCCTTCCTCGTGTCGGCGCTGGTCGGATGGTCGCTCATCGGGCTCGCGGCCGGATTCCTCATGAACGAGGGCACCGCCTGGCGAGGCGATCGGCGCAAGCGGCGGGTCTTCTTCTGGCTCGCCATCGCCTGGTCGGCCCTGTTCTTCGCCCGCCTGGGCGTGCAGCTGCCGCTCTACTTCGCGGGCGATGTCACCACGCTCGGCACGCTCAAGCTCATCATGGGGCTTCCGCTGTTCGCGCCGCTGGTCGCCGTGACCTGGCTGGCCGTCCGGGCGCTCTACCCGAGACAGTCCGACAACGCGGACGACGCCGCGGCAGCGTGATAGATTTATCTCGATATCAAGATAAATCTTCCGCGCGCGGCGGTTAGGGCAACCTCACTAGCCTGTGCCACGGAGCCGCGCGAAGATGGAAGCGACGGGCGCCCGCGCCTGTCCCCGCCGACGAAGGCGCCCCCGGCCCCAGAAAAGGAGACCAGACGTGTCCACAGTTGACAGCTTCGGAGCCAGGAGCACCCTGACAGTCGGCGGCACCGACTACGAGATCTTCCGGATCGACACCGTCGCCGGTCACGAGAAGCTCCCGTTCAGCCTCAAGGTGCTGCTGGAGAACCTGCTCCGCACCGAGGACGGCGCCAACGTCACCAAGGCGCAGATCGAGGCACTGGGGTCCTGGGACCCCGACGCCCAGCCCGACACCGAGATCCAGTTCACGCCCGCACGCGTGGTCATGCAGGACTTCACCGGCGTGCCCTGCATCGTGGACCTCGCCACGATGCGCGAGGCCGTCACCGCCCTCGGCGGCGATCCGAGCCGGATCAATCCGCTGTCGCCCGCGGAGATGGTCATCGACCACTCGGTCATCGCCGATCTCTTCGGCACGCCCAACGCCCTCGAGCGCAACGTCGAGATCGAGTACGAGCGCAACGGCGAGCGGTACCAGTTCCTGCGCTGGGGCCAGACCGCCTTCGACGACTTCAAGGTGGTCCCGCCGGGGACCGGCATCGTCCACCAGGTGAACATCGAGCACCTCGCGAAGGTCATCTACGACCGCGACGTCGACGGCGTCCTCCGCGCGTACCCCGACACCTGCGTGGGCACCGACTCGCACACGACCATGGTCAACGGCCTCGGCGTGCTCGGCTGGGGCGTGGGCGGCATCGAGGCCGAGGCCGCCATGCTCGGACAGCCCGTGTCGATGCTCATCCCTCGCGTGGTCGGCTTCAAGCTGACGGGCGAGATCCCCGCCGGCGTCACCGCCACCGACGTCGTCCTCACGATCACCGACATGCTGCGCAAGCACGGTGTGGTCGGCAAGTTCGTCGAGTTCTACGGCGCGGGCGTGGCCTCCGTGCCGCTGGCCAACCGCGCCACCATCGGCAACATGAGCCCGGAGTTCGGATCGACGGCGGCCATGTTCCCGATCGACGACGTCACCCTGGACTACCTGCGTCTGACGGGCCGCGACGAGCAGGCCGTGGCGCTCGTCGAGGCGTACGCGAAGGAGCAGAAGCTCTGGCACGACGCGTCGGTGGAGCCGTCCTTCAGCGAGTACATGGAACTCGACCTGTCCACGGTCGTCCCGTCCATCGCCGGGCCCAAGCGCCCCCAGGACCGGATCCTGCTGTCCGAGTCGAAGGCGCAGTTCGAGAAGGACATCCTCGGCTACGCCGCGGCGTCGACCTCGAACGACATCGTCGATCTCGAGTCGAAGCACTCCTTCCCCGCCTCCGACCCGGGCAGCACGCCGGGCGATGAGGAACCGGAGACCCGCGAGGTGCACATCAACAGCGGTGCGCCGATCAACGCGTCGACCCCGGTGACCGTCACGCCCCCCGAGGGCTCTCCCTACATCCTCGACAACGGGGCGGTGACCCTCGCGGCGATCACGTCCTGCACGAACACATCCAACCCGTCGGTGATGATCGCCGCGGGCCTGCTCGCCCAGAAGGCGCTGGAGAAGGGCCTGAAGCGCAAGCCGTGGGTCAAGACGACGCTCGGCCCGGGCTCGAAGGTGGTCACGGACTACTACGAGAAGTCCGGCCTCGACAAGGCGCTCGAGGGGGTCGGGTTCTACACGGTCGGCTACGGCTGCACGATCTGCATCGGCAACTCCGGCCCGCTCATCGAGGAGGTCTCGGCGGCGATCAACGAGCACGACCTCGCCGTCACCGCCGTGCTGTCGGGCAACCGCAACTTCGAGGGCCGCATCAGCCCCGACGTGAAGATGAACTACCTGGCCTCCCCGCCGCTGGTGGTCGCCTACGCCCTCGCCGGCTCGATGAACTTCGACTTCGAGACCGATCCGCTCGGCAAGGACCTCGACGGCAACGACGTGTTCCTGAAGGACATCTGGCCCGCCCCCGACGAGGTCCAGAAGATCATCGACTCGTCGATCTCGCGCGAGCAGTTCATCAAGCAGTACGAGACGGTCTTCGACGGGGACGAGCGGTGGAAGAACCTGCCGACTCCGACCGGTCCCGTGTTCGAGTGGGACGCAGACTCCACGTACGTGCGCAAGGCTCCGTACTTCGAGGGCATGACGATGGAGCTCACCCCGGTCAGCGACATCCACGGCGCGCGCGTCATGGCCACGCTCGGCGACTCCGTCACGACCGACCACATCTCGCCGGCCGGCAACATCAAGGCGGGGACCCCCGCCGCGCAGTACCTCACCGAGCACGGCGTCGCCCAGAAGGACTTCAACTCCTACGGCTCGCGCCGCGGCAACCACGAGGTCATGATCCGCGGGACCTTCGCGAACATCCGCCTCAAGAACGAGCTGGTCGCGGCCGTCAACGGCGGTCAGGTCGTCGAGGGCGGCTACACCCGCGACTTCACCCAGGAGGGCGGCCCGCAGTCGTTCATCTACGACGCGTGCGAGAACTACCAGGCGCAGGGCACCCCGCTCGTCGTCTTCGGCGGCAAGGAGTACGGTTCCGGCTCCTCGCGCGACTGGGCGGCCAAGGGCACGAGTCTTCTGGGCGTCAAGGCGGTCATCACCGAGAGCTTCGAGCGCATCCACCGCTCCAACCTCATCGGCATGGGCGTCGTCCCGCTCCAGTTCCCGGACGGGCAGAGCTGGAAGTCGCTCGGACTCGACGGCACCGAGATCGTCTCGATCGAGGGCCTCGAGCAGCTCAACGACGGCGTCACCCCGAAGACGGTCACCGTCACGGCCGCGCCGAGCGAGTTCTCGCCGGAGGGCAAGGAGACGGTCGTCTTCGAAGCCAAGGTCCGCATCGACACCCCGGGAGAGGCCGACTACTACCGCAACGGCGGCATCCTCCAGTACGTGCTGCGCTCACTCGTCTGACGCACACCGGAAAGCCCCGGAATCCGCGCGCGCACCACGCGCCGGGTCCGGGGCTTTCCCCTATCGGCACGCATAGAATCGAGGAATGAGTCTGCTTGCGTCGATCACCGGTCCGCGGGACCTCGACGCGCTCAGCGCGGACCAGCTCCGTGAGCTGGCGCAGGAGATCCGTGATTTCCTCGTGCAGAACGTGTCACGCACCGGCGGCCACCTGGGCCCGAACCTCGGGGTCGTCGAGCTGACACTCGCGATCCACCGGGTCTTCGACTCTCCCGACGATCCGATCGTCTTCGACACCGGTCACCAGTCGTACGTGCACAAGCTGCTGACCGGACGGCAGGACTTCGCCGGGCTGCGCGCCCGCGGGGGACTGGCCGGCTATCCGCAACGATCCGAGAGTCCCCACGACGTGGTCGAGTCCTCGCACGCCTCGAGCTCGCTCAGCTGGGCCGACGGCATCTCCCGCGCCCTGACGCGCACCGGCCGCTCCGACCGCCACGTCGTGGCGGTCGTCGGCGACGGCTCGCTGACCGGCGGTATGACCTGGGAGGCGCTGAACAACATCTCCGACGACAACGACCGCAACCTCGTGATCGTCGTCAACGACAACGGACGCTCCTACGCGCCCACAATCGGCGGGATGGCGCGGTACCTCAACCGCGTGCGGACGACCGACGGCTACCAGCACCTGCGGAGCACGTCGGACTCCTTCTTCCGCAAGCTGGGGCCGGCCGGCCGCGCGTTGTACCGCGGCGTGCGCGGCGGCACCCACGGCTTCCTCTCGCGGTTCACCAACAACGCGGCGCTGTACTCCAACCTCGACATCAAGTACCTCGGTCCGATCGACGGTCATGACATGGACGCGCTGCTGGAGACTCTCCAGCTGGCGAAGGAGTATCGCGCTCCGGTGATCGTGCACGCCATCACCGACAAGGGACGCGGGTACGAACCGGCACGCAACGACGAGGCCGACCAGTTCCACGCCGTGGGCAAGATCGACCCGGTCACCGGCGTGCCCGTCGGCGCCACCGACGCACTCGCATGGACCGACGTGTTCGCGCAGTCGCTGGTCGAGGCGGGAGAACGTCGCGACGACGTCATCGCGATCACGGCGGCGATGCTGCGTCCGACCGGCCTGCAGCCCTTCGCTCAGCGGTTCCCCGACCGCACCTACGACGTCGGCATCGCAGAGCAGCACGCCGTCGCATCGGCGGCGGGCCTCGCCTACGGCGGTCTGCACCCCGTGGTCGCGATCTACGCCACGTTCATGAATCGCGCCTTCGACCAGGTCATGATGGACGTGGCCCTCCACCGTGCCGGCGTCACCTTCGTGCTCGACCGCTCCGGTGTGACCGGCCCCGATGGCCCCAGCCACCACGGCATCTGGGATCTCGCCATGCTGCAGCTCGTGCCCGGCATCCGCATCGCCGCCCCGCGGGATGCCGCTCGCCTGCGTGAGGAGTTCGACGAAGCCCTCGCCGTGGACGACGCCCCGACCGTGGTGCGGTTCCCGAAGGGAAACGTCGCCGACGACCTGCCTGCCGTCGAACGTCGCGCGGACGGCGTCGACGTCCTGTTCCGCGCAGAGGGCGAGGACGTGCTCATCGTCGGCATCGGTCCCATGGCGCATCTGGCCGTCGAGGTCGCCGAACGCCTGCGCGCGCAGGGAATCGGGGCCACTGTGGTCGATCCGCGCTGGGTGGTCCCGGTCGCGCCGTCCGTCGTCGAGCTCGCCGCACGCCACCGCCTCGTCATCACGATCGAGGACGGCATACGCGTGGGTGGCATCGGCACGCGGGTGCGCCAGGTGCTCCGCGAGGCGGGTGTGGACACCGCCGTCGACGAGCTCGGACTCCCCGACGCCTTCATCGACCACGCCTCCCGCGAGCAGATCCTCGAGGACGCGGGGCTGTCCGCCGCGAAGATCGCGCAGGATATCGTGGCGCAGGTGCTGGGCACGCGGATCCCCGTGGCACGTCCCACCGCCGACACCGGCTCGCTGTGGGTGCAGGATCTCCCCGAGCACGGATCGCGCTCGCGCTGACCAGCCCGTGCCAGCATGGAGGGATGTCGATCGACTCCCGTCCCGTTCCGCACTCCTCGGCCAACCTGAGTCGGGACGAGACCGCTCGTCGCGCCACCGAGGTCACCGTGGCGACGATCGACGTCGACCTCGATCTGCGACGTGCGCGAGACCTGGATGACCCGGCGTTCCCGACCACGGCGACGCTGACGTTCGCTGCGACCGCGCCCGAGACCTGGATCGACTTCATCGGAGCCTCCGTGGACGAGGTCGTGGTCAACGGCGAGGCCCGCCCCGTCGAGTGGGACGGTGCCCGCATCCGCGTCGCGGGACTCGCTGCGCACAACGTCGTCACCGTCCGGGCGCGGGGTGTCTACAGCCGCTCCGGCGAGGGTCTCCACCGCTTCGCCGATCCCGTCGACGACGAGGTGTATCTGTACACCCAGTACGAGCCCGCCGACTGCCGCCGCGTGTACCCCTGCTTCGAACAGCCCGACCTGAAGGCACGCTGGCGCTTCCGGGTGACCGCACCCGCAGAGTGGACGGTCCTTTCCAACGGCGCCCCGACGCAGCAGACGGCCGTCGACGGGGGAGTGCGGCACGCGTTCACCGAGACCCTTCCCCTGTCGAGCTACATCACCGCTGTCGCCGCCGGTCCGTATCACCGGGTCGACGGCGTCTGGCAGGAGGGCGACCAGCATGTCGAGCTCGGAGTGCTGTGCCGTGCGTCGATGGCGCCCCACCTGGATGCCGACGAGATCCTCGACATCACCCGGCGCGGCCTCGGCTTCTACGGCGCGGCGTTCGGCTACCCCTATCCGTGGGGGACCTACGACCAGATCTTCGTCCCCGAGTACAACCTCGGCGCGATGGAGAACCCGGGTCTGGTCACCTTCACCGAGGCCTACCTCTTCCGAGGCGCGTCCACCTCTGCACAGCACGAGGCGCGCGCGAACACCATCCTCCACGAGATGGCGCACATGTGGTTCGGCGATCTCGCGACGATGCGCTGGTGGGACGACCTGTGGCTCAAGGAGTCGTTCGCCGACTTCATGGGCTCCCACGTCAACGTGGTCGCCGGAGGTCACCCCGACGCGTGGGTGAGCTTCGCGAGCCGCCGCAAGGGCTGGGCGTACGAGCAGGACCAGCTGCCGACCACGCACCCCATCGTCGCCGACATCACCGACCTCGAGTCGGCGAAGCTGAACTTCGACGGCATCACCTACGCGAAGGGTGCGTCGGTGCTCAAGCAGCTCGTCGCCTTCGTCGGGGAGGAGGCCTTCTTCCGCGGCGCCCAGCGCTACTTCGCCGCCCACGCGTTCGGGAACACCACGCTCGCCGACTTGCTGGCGGCCCTGGAGGCCGCGTCGTCGCGTGAGCTCAGCGGCTGGAGCGATGCGTGGCTGCAGACCACCGGGATGTCCGAGATCGGCGTCGAGCGCGGGGCCACGCTCACCGTCGTGCAGACCGCGCCGAGGCCGCATCGGCTGTCCGTCGGGCTCTACGGCGAGGACGCGGACGGGCGCCTCGTCCGTCGCGCCCGGGTGGACCTCGACATCGCCGGCGAGCGGACGGCCCTCCGCGCCCCTGTGCTGCCTGCCCCGGCCGACGTCGCGCTCATCGTCCCCAACGACGACGACCGCACCTACGCGAAGATCAGACTCGACGAACGGTCGACGGACACCGCGGCGCGGGGGCTCAGCACCATCGAGGACCCGCTGACCAGATCCGTGGTCTGGGCGGCGCTGTGGAACGCGGCCCGCGACGGTCACCTGCCGATCGCGCGCTACGTGGACATCGTGGCTCGCCACGCCCCCGCGGAGCCACACGTCTCGCTGCTGGGCGACGCGATCGCGCACACGACGTTCGCGATCGGGCACTATGCGCGTGAGGCGGACCGGGAGTCCTTGGCCTCCGCATGGCTCTCCACCGTGTGGAACGCGCTGCAGTCGGCCCCCGGCGGCAGCGATGCGCAACTCGCGTGGGCGCGCGGCCTCGCCGGCGCCGCCTCGATGCACGCCGCACGTGCGGAGGATCTCGCCGCGATCCTCCGCGGGGAGGCTGCGGCCCCGACCGGCCTCGCACTCGACCCCGATCTCCGCTGGTCGTGGCTCATAGCGCTCTCGGCGACCGGCCATGCGACACCGGCGGACGCCGAGACGGAGCTCGCCGCGGATCCGACCGCCACCGGCCGCCGCGCGCACCGCACGGTGCGGGCCGCCCGCCCGCTTCCCGAGGTGCGCGAAGCGGCGTGGCGCGCAGCATGGGGCGACCTCACGCTGAGCAACGACCATTTGGATGCGACGATCGCCGGTGTCCGAGCGGGCGGTCGCCGCGACCTCATCAGCCGGTTCGACGGCGACTACTTCGCCCGCATCCGAGGCGTCTGGGAGACGCGCAGCATTGAGCTCGCACGCCGACTCGTGCGGGGGCTGTTCCCGCATTCCGATGACCTGGAGCTCGTCGATCGCTGGCTTCACGACAACGCCGACGCTCCCGCGGCGCTGCGCCGCATCGTCATCGAACAGCGGGACGGCCTCGCGCGCGCCCTCCGCGTGCGTGCGGCGCAGCCGGCGGCGATCCGCTGACCGGTCCCGGACGTCAGCGCTCACAACGGAGGGGATCCGCACAACGACGGGCGCTTACCGGTGCGCGGCCCTCCGTTGTGCAGATCCCCTCCGACGCGTCAGGCGCCGATGCCTCGGATCGGCGGGTGGTGGAAGGTGTCGCCGAACGTGCGCTCCGACGCACCCTCGCGATCCAGGTACGGGGAGGCGCCGCCGTCGATGAACGGCCAACCCGCGCCGAGGATCAGGCACAGATCGATGTCCTCGACCTCGGGGACGACACCCTCGTCGAGCATGATGCGGATCTCCTGCGCCAGGCCGTCCTGGACCCGGCGGAGGATCGTCTCGGCGGACGCGGGGTGAGCGCCCACGTGGCCCTTGAGCGTCTTCTCCGCGGCCTTGGTGAAGCCGGTCACGCGTCCGCCCTTGTCCTTCTCGACGACCTCCGAGAGCTCGGCGAGGGCGTGGAAGTTCTCGTTGGCGTAGAAGCGGTCGGGGAAGGCGCGCACCATCGTGTCCTGAACGTGGGCGGCGACCTTCCAGCCGACGAGATCGATGAGCTGGAACGGGCCCATCGGGAGACCGAGCGGGCCGAACGCCTTCTCGACGTCGGCCACCGGCGTGCCTTCGTACACCGCGCGCGCCGCCTCGCCCATCACCTTGGCGAGGAGGCGGTTGACCACGAAGCCCGGCGCATCCGCGGTGAGCACCGCGTTCTTGCCGAGCCCCCGCGCGACCACGAACGCCGTCGACAGCGCCGCGTCGGACGTCTGCGACGTCTTCACGATCTCGACCAGCGGCATCACCGCGACAGGATTGAAGAAGTGGAAGCCGACGAGGCGCTCCGGATGGGCGAGGTTCGCGCCGATCTCCGCCACGGACAGCGAGGACGTGTTCGTCGCGAGCACGGCATCCTCGGCGATGATCGACTCGATCTCGGCGAAGACGGCCTGCTTCACGCCGACCTCTTCGAACACCGCCTCGATGACGAAATCGCAGTCGGCGTAGAGGGCCTTGTCGGTCGTGCCGGTGACGAGCGAGCGGAGCTTGTTGGCCGAGTCGGCGTCGAGCCGCCCCTTGGCCTCCAGCTTGCCGATCTCCTCGTGGATGTACGCCACGCCCTTGTCGACGCGGGCCTGATCCAGGTCGGTGATCAGCACCGGCACCTGGAGCCTGCGCACGAAGAGCAGCGCGAACTGGCTCGCCATGAGCCCGGCGCCGATGATCCCGACCTTCGTGACCTTCCGGGCGAGGGCCTTGTCCGGTGCTCCGACGGGGCGCTTGGCGCGCTTCTGCACGAGGTCGAAGGCGTACATCGACGCCGCGAACTGGTCGCCGCTCACGAGGTCGGCCAGCGCCTCGTCCTCGCGGGCGAAGCCTTCCGCCCTGGTGCCGCTCTTCGCCTTGTCGAGCAGGTCCAGCGCCACATAGGGGGAGCGGGGGACGGTGCCGATCTTGGACTCGAGCATGCCGCGGGCCATCTTGATCGCGATCGGCCACTTCGTCAGGCGCTCGAGCTTGCCCGGCTCGTTCTTGCGCTCCACCTTGATGCGACCGCTCAGCACGTCGTCGGCCCACCGCAGGGAGTACTCGAGGTAGTTCGCGGCCGGGAACTGCGCATCGACGATCCCGTAGTCGAGGGCCTGCTGCGGCTTCAGCATCCGGTTCTGCTTCAGCGGGTTGCTGATCACCACCTCGAGGGCGTTCTCGATGCCGATGAGGTTCGGCAGGAGATACGCGCCGCCCCAGCCCGGGATGATCCCGAGGAACACTTCGGGCAGCGCGATCGCCGCGGCGGAGGCGTCCACCGTGCGGTACGTCGAGTTCAGCGCGATCTCCAGTCCACCGCCGAGCGCGAGTCCGTTGACGAACGCGAACGAGGGCACGCCGAGCTCGCCGAGCTTGCCGAGGACGTGGTGTCCGAGCTGCGCGATCTTGCGGGCGTTGTCCGTGGACCCCACGAGCGAGATGTCGGAGAGGTCGGCGCCGGCGGCGAGGATGTACTGCTTGCCGGTGATGGCGACGGCGTGGATCTCACCGGCGGCCGCGCGCGCCTTCAGCTCGTCGAGCCGGGCGCCGAGCTCGGTGAGCGTCTGCGGACCCAGCGTGTTGGGCCGGTTGTGGTCGCGTCCGTTGTCCAGGGTGACGAGCGCGATCACCTTCCCCGAGGGGAGTCGGACGTCGCGCGACGGCGAATGGGTGACGACCTCGTCCTCGCTCAGGGTCAGCAGCGGCGAGAAGTCGATGTCTGCGTAGTTCGTCATCGGATCAGCGCTTCTTTCCGTCGTAGTGCGGGTTCTCCCAGATGACGGAGCCACCCTGTCCGAGGCCGACGCACATGGCGGTGAGACCGTAGCGCACATCGGGACGCTCAGCGAACTGCGCGGCGAGCTGGATCATGAGGCGCACACCGGACGCCGCCAGCGGATGCCCGAGCGCGATCGCGCCGCCCCAGGCGTTGACCCTCGGGTCGTCGTCGGCGATGCCGAAGTGGTCCAGGAGCGAGATGACCTGGATCGCGAAGGCCTCGTTGAGCTCGAACAGGCCGATGTCGTCGATCGTGAGCCCCGCCTTGGCAAGCGCCTTCTCGGTCGACGGGATGGGGCCGATCCCCATGATCTCCGGCTGCACCCCGGCGAAGGCGAAGGAGACCATGCGCATCTTGGGGCGCAGGCCCAGCTCCTTCACCGCGCGTCCGCCGGCCAGCAGCGACATCGTCGCGCCGTCGGTGAGAGGGGAGGAGGTGCCGGCGGTCACGCGCCCGTGCGGACGGAACGGCGTCTTCAGCGCGGCCAGGTCCTCCATCGTCGTCTGCGGTCGACGGCCCTCGTCCTCGGTCGCGAGGCCCCAGGCGCCATCGGCGTCCTTGATCGCGACGGGCACCAGATCCGGCTGGATCTTGCCGGCGTCGTACGCCGCCTGCACCTTGTGCTGGCTGAGCATCCCGAAACGGTCCGAGCGCTCCTTGGTGAGGTGCGGAAAGCGGTCGAAGATGCGCTCGGCGGTCACGCCCATGTTCAATGCGCCGGGGTCGACCATGCGCTCCGCGACGAAACGCGGGTTGGGGTCGGCGTTCGCGCCGATCGGGTGATGGCCCATGTGCTCGACGCCGCCGGCGAGGGCGAGGTCGTACATGCCCACTCCGATCGAGGCGCCCATCGTCGTCACGCTCGTCATCGCGCCGGCGCACATGCGCTCGATCGCCAGACCCGGCACCGATTGCGGCAATCCGGCAAGGATCGCCACCGAGCGGCCCAGGGTCAGGCCCTGGTCTCCGGTCTGGCTGGTCGCGGCGATGGCGACGTCGTCGATGCGGTCGGCGGGGACCTCGGCGTTGCGCTCCATCAGCCCGATCGTCGCCTTGACCGCGAGGTCATCGGCGCGGGTGTTCCAGTACATGCCCTTCTCGCCGGCGCGCCCGAACGGGGTCCGCATGCCGTCGATGAAGTAGACGTCCGAGAGCTCGGCCACACTGCCTCCAAAAGATTGGGATCCAGTCCAGCCTAATGTGGAACCGAGTCCCGCGAAATCGGTTGGGTCGTATCTACGAAGCCGCTTCGGGCGCGTCGCCCGCATCCTGCACGGAATCCACAAACGCCTGTGCGATGACGGGCGCGGTCTGCGCGATCTGCCACGGCCGGGCGCCGAGTTCGCCCAAGGCGCCGCCGATCGCATCGGCGTCGATCGGTTCCGGTGGCGCCCAGGCGACCCGGCGCAGGGTGTCGGGGGTCAGCAGGTTCTCCGTGGGCATCCGCAGGTCGAGGGCGATCTGCTCGATCCGCGGGCGCGCGGCCTTCAGCCGTGCGTCGGCTGCGGGATTGCGGTCGGACCAGGCGCGCGGCGGCGGCAGTCCGTCGCCCGGTGCGCGCTCGAGCGGGAGGGTCTGGTCGGCCCGCCCCGCCTCCATCGCCGCCCACCAGCGGTCGAGCTGTGACCGGCTGGCGCGACCGGTGAACTCCTTGACGCGAGCGAGGTCCTGCTTGGTGGCCGGATCAGCGATCACGGCCGCGACGAGGGACCGGTCCGGCACGAGCCGGCCGGGCGACACGTCCTGCTCCTTCGCGAACTCCTCCCGAGCGGTCCACAGCGCGCGGGCGACGGCGAGCGCGCGCCGGCCGCGCACCGTGTGAAGTCCACTGAGGCGGCGCCACGGCTCCTCGCGAGGCGGCTTGGGCGGTCGATTGAGCACGGCGTCGAACTCCTGCGCGGCGATCTCGGTCTTGTCCTGTTCGACCAGTTCCTCCTCGAGCACGTCGCGCACGTCGATGAGGTGCAGGACGTCGAGGGCGGCGTACTCCAGCCACGACGGCGGGAGCGGACGGGTGGACCAGTCCGCTGCGGAGTGCGCCTTGGCCAGCGTGATGCCCAGAGTGTCCTCCACGACGGCACCGAGACCGACCTTCTCGTGGCCGAGCAGGCGCGCCCCGAGTTCGGTGTCGAAGATCGACGGCGGAACGAGGCCGTCCTCCCGCAGCGAGGGCAGGTCCTGGCTCGCGGCGTGGAGCACCCACTCGACCCCGCCGATCGCGTCCTGCAGCGCCGACATGTCGCCGATGGCCGGGGGGTCGAAGAGGAACACGCCGGCTCCGCGGCGGAAGACCTGGATGAGGTAGGCGCGTTGCGAGTAGCGGAACCCCGACGCGCGCTCGACGTCGACGGCGGCGGGTCCCGTGCCGGCGGCGAGCGCTGCGCACGCCGCGACGAAGCCCTCGCGATCAGCGATGACGGTGTAATCAGTCACGTGCATTCCTCTGAGCACCGAACACAGCGATGCCTTCCGACCCCGGGGGGAGCCCCGCCAGCATACAGACGAGCTCGGCCCAGGCGTCCAGGTGCGCGGTCAGGTCCCCGGACGGCGTCCACGATGCGCGGAGTTCGATCTGCGCACCGTCGCCCTCGGCGGCCAGCGTGCCGAAGCCCTTGGACAGCGTCTTGGTCGCCGTGCCCGAGGCGGAGTGGAGCTCGGCGCCGCGGGAGTCGAGCGCATCCACCAGCCAGGACCACGCGACATCGGCCAGGAGGGGATCGGTCCCGATCTCGGGCTCGAGCGGCGCCTGGGCGAAGCAGACGATCCGCCACGCGCCGCTCCACTGCTCCGGCTCATCCGCATCGTGGAGGAGGACGAAGCGACCCGTGCCGTATTCGGAGGTCTCGCCGCCCGCGGGCGGACGCACGTCGCCGGCGAACGCGATCGCGTCGGGGGCGAGGGAGGTGGGCGCGGTGATCTCGCGAACGGAGAAGTCGTCGCGGAACGTCATCGCACGCAACCCATCGGCGACGACGGCGAAGTCGGAGCCGAGGAAGGGACGGGAGTCATCCACATCGACAGACTAAAGTGAGGCCACGATGAAGGCATCCAGGCGCGCCGTCGGCGTATCCCCGTCCGCCGCCCTGCGCGCGGCAGTGTTCCTCCTCGCCGGGGCTCTCGGCGTCGTCACGGGACTGCTGACCTTCGTCGCGGCACGGATGGCGCGGCGAGTGGTCACTCCGGCGGGACGGCGCACCGACACCCGCATCGTCGACGTCGACGTCGCCGCGCAGACGATCACGCTCGCTCGCACGCCCGACACGCAGCTGCCCGGACGGTATGGGCTCTTCACCGCCGGCACGACGAGCTACCTCAAGCTCGGGTCGGTCCTGTCCGGTGACGAGTCCACGGTCACCCGGAAGCTGCTGACGCACATCGGGCCCGACGCGCATCTGGCCGCCGAGGCCGCCTTCAGCGGCTGGTACTTCGACCGGCCCGAGCAGCTGCACCTGCCCTTCGAGTCCGAACTGGTCGGCGCCGCCGTCGGCCCGTGCCCGGCCTGGGTGTTCCCGGCCGAGACGGCGTCGGACACCTGGGTCATCCAGGTCCACGGCCGCGGCACGAACCGCGCCGAGTGCCTGCGCGCCGTCCCGCTCTTCCATTCCCTGGGCATCACCTCGATGCTCGTCTCTTACCGCAACGACGGCTCCGCACCGCGGAGCCGTGCGGGCACCTACGCGCTCGGTGCGACGGAGTGGCGCGACGTCGACGCGGCGATCGGCGTCGCCCGTCGACGCGGGGCACGTCGGGTCATCGTGATGGGCTGGTCCATGGGCGGAGCGATCGCCCTCCAGGTGGCGCTGAACTCGGCGCATCGGGACCTCATCGTCGGGGTCGTTCTGGAGTCGCCGGTGATCGACTGGCGCCGGGTCCTCAGCTATCAGGCGCAGCAGCTCGGGCTGCCGACCTCCGTCGCGGGCCTGGCCATCGGCGCACTCGGCGCCGAATGGGCGACCCCGCTGACCGGCGCCGATGCACGGATACCCTTCGACCGCCTCGATGTGGTCTCACGTGCGGGGGAGCTCCGCCACCCGATCCTGATCCTCCACAGCGACGACGACGGGTTCGTCCCCTCGGACGCCTCGCACGACCTCGTGGTCGCGCGCCCCGACCTCGTGGAGATGCAGGTGTTCGACACCGCTCGCCACACCAAGCTGTGGAACTACGATCAGGACCGCTGGAGCTCGACGATCCGCGAGTGGCTGCACCGGCACGACCTGACCCCGCAGCCCGTCTGAGCGTGCCGCCGGTGGACCCGCCTCCCTCTAGGGTTGAGGGGTGAACAGCGTCCCGGCCGGCATCGTGCACCTCACCGACCGCGCCCCGCAGGTGACCGGCGCCGAGATGGTCGCCGCGCTCGTCCCGCCGCCGCAGTTCGACCACGCGACCTTCGAGACCTACCGCGCCGACCCTGCGTTCCCGTCCCAGCAGGAGGCGAAGGATCTGCTGATGGCCTTCAGCGGCGCCACGCGCACGGCCGCCCGCGGCGGAGGCCTGTTCCGCCGGCGCGAGAAGGTGCCCGAGACCAAACCCGGGGTGTACCTCGACGGCGGTTTCGGCGTCGGCAAGACCCACCTCCTCGCCGCCGTCTACCATGCGATGCCGGCACGCCGGAAGTACTTCGGGTCGTTCATCGAGTACACGGCTCTGGTCGGCGCCCTCGGCTACCAGCAGACGGTGGAACTCTTCCGCGGGGCGGACCTGCTCTGCATCGACGAGTTCGAGCTCGACGATCCGGGCGACACGATGGTCATGACGCGTCTGCTGGGGGAGCTGGTGCCCACCGGCACGCGACTGGCCGCCACGTCGAACACACCTCCCAACGCGCTCGGCGAGGGCCGGTTCGCCGCGCAGGACTTCCTGCGGGAGATCCATGCGATGGCGTCGAGCTTCCAGACGCTGCGCATCGACGGGACCGACTACCGTCAGCGCGCGATCGACGGCCACGCCCGCGCGCTGCCCGCGTCCGAGTACGCGGACGCGCTGACCGCGTCGGCCGCACCGGCGTCGGATGACGCCTTCGGCGATCTGATCCGTCACCTGGCCACGGTCCACCCGTCGCGCTACATCCGGCTGATCGACGACATCGCCACGATCGGGCTCCGCGACGTGTCGACGCTGGAGGACCAATCGGCCGCGCTCCGCTTCGTCGCCTTCGTCGATCGCGCCTACGACGCCCAGATCCCGATCCGGGCGACCGGCGTCACTCTGGATCGCGTCTTCTCGGAGGACATGCTCGCCGGCGGCTATCGCAAGAAGTACCTGCGTGCCACCTCGCGACTGGTCGCTCTCACCCACGCCTGAGCATTCTGGCGGCGAGCCCTCGGCCCGCCGAAACCTGATGTTTACGTCGGGCCGCCGGGTGTAACTGCCCGGAAACACGAGGTATCCCACGGTGGTAACCGCGCGTCGCGACACTGGGGGCACCCGACGCTACACCTGCGTCCCTGCAGAGAGGTTTCTTTCGAGATGGATCAAGGCAACACCGCATTCATCCTCATCGCCGCAGCGCTGGTCCTGTTGATGACGCCCGGTCTGGCGTTCTTCTACGGCGGCCTCGTCAAGGCGAAGAGCGTCATCAGCATGATGATGATGAGCTTCGGAGCGCTCGGCCTCATCGGCGTCCTCTGGGTCCTGTACGGATACGCCATCGCGTTCCCGGGCGCCGAGGGCACGATCTTCCCGTGGGCCATCGACCCGACCGCCCTGGGGCTGTCCAGCCTCCTCGAGACGCCTGAGGACGCGGCCTACCCGCCGCTGGCCTTCGTCGCCTTCCAGGCCACCTTCGCCATCATCACCGTCGCGCTCGTCTCGGGCGCCATCGCCGACCGCGCCAAGTTCGGCGCGTGGATGGTCTTCGCCGGCCTGTGGGCGACCATCGTCTACTTCCCGGTCGCGAGCTGGGTGTTCAACTTCGGCCTGGCCGAGGACGGCAGCTTCGCCTACGGCGGCTGGATCACCCACGGCCTGCAGGACGTCTTCGGCGTCGGCGCGATCGACTTCGCCGGCGGTACCGCCGTCCACATCAACGCCGGTGCCGCAGCTCTCGCCCTGGCGCTCGTCCTCGGCAAGCGCGTCGGTTTCCAGAAGGGCGTCCACGTCCCGCACAACCCGCCGTTCGTCCTCCTGGGCGCCGGTCTCCTCTGGTTCGGCTGGTTCGGCTTCAACGCCGGCTCGGAGCTCGCTGCCGACGGCACCGCCGCCCTCGCCTTCGTCAACACGATCGCCGCTCCCGCGGCGGCGCTGCTGGCCTGGCTGGTCGTCGAGAAGATCAAGGACGGCAAGCCCACGTCCGTCGGCGCCGCCTCCGGTGCCGTGGCGGGTCTGGTCGCCATCACCCCGGCCTGCGCGTCGCTCCAGCCGATCTGGGCGATCCTGCTCGGCCTGATCGCCGGCGCGGTCTGCGCCCTCGCGATCGAGCTCAAGTTCAAGTGGGGCTTCGATGACTCCCTCGACGTGGTGGGCATCCACCTCGTCGGCGGTCTGATCGGTACCCTCTACCTCGGCTTCTTCGCCAACGGCACGGGCCTGTTCGTCGGCGGCGACGCCACGCAGCTCCTCGTCCAGGCGATCGCCGCGGTCGCCGTCCTCGTCTACTCCTTCGTGATCGCCTACGTCATCGGCTTCGCGATCGAGAAGACGATGGGCTTCCGCGTGAAGAACGAGGACGAGATCGCCGGCATCGACACCGTCGTGCACGGCGAAGAGGGCTACGTCCTGGCCGACACCAAGGCCTGATCACCTGCGAAACAGCACCCGGAGGGGCGCTGGGCTTCAGCCCGGCGCCCCTTCGCGTTGCTAGCCTGACGCCATGACCGCACCCGGGCAGGACGGCTTCGTCCGCGGAATCCTCAGAGGCATCGTGAACGTGCTGGGAGGTGGGGCTCCCGTTCTCGACGATCAGCTGCAGCGAGCCGCCGACGCCGACCGTGCTCGCGGGTCGGACCCGGCGGAGGGCCGTCGCACCGAGGAGCTGGATCCGACCGGAGTACCGGAGCTGCGGATCTCGTACGCACCGGACCCCGACGGCGATCCTGACGCCGGCGAGGTCGTCTGGACCTGGGTGCCGTACGCCGAGAACGACGGCCGCGGCAAGGACCGACCCGTCCTCGTCATCGGGCGCCGCGACCCGCAGCACGTCTATGCCGTGCGGCTCACGAGCCGGTCGCACGAGGGGGACCGTGACTTCCTCGAGATCGGTCCGGGCGACTGGGATCCCGCGGGTCGACCGTCGTGGGTCGACGTCGATCAGCTCTACTGCGTACCGCATACGGCCATGCGGCGAGAGGGCGCAGCGCTCGACCTGGACCGATTCACGACGGTCGCCCGCGCCCTCCAACAGCGGCACGGCTGGCAGGTCGACGCCTGATGGCGTTGCGGGACTGGTTGCGTCGGTGCACCATCGCGGCATTCGTCGTGAGGCGGCCGCCCTGGATGGGCGTGCGTTCTCGCGCGTGGCCCGCGTGCTGGCGCAGCGGCACGGCTGGCGGTTCGACGGCTGACGTTCGCGGACCGAACGCGAAAACCCCCGCCGAGGCGGGGGTTCTGATGGTGGGCGATACCAGACTCGAACTGATGACCTCTTCCGTGTGAAGGAAGCGCGCTACCAACTGCGCCAATCGCCCGCTGCTCCGGGGAGCCGAGAACCGATGCTACCGGATGCGGGCACGGAGACCGAATCGGGGGAGGGGACACGCGCGGGGCGCGCTCGGTTTTGCAGTTCGAATTTCGTGGGCTAAAGTCGTTCAAGCGCCCGGGGAAACCAGGGAGCACGCGGATGTAGCGCAGTTGGTAGCGCATCACCTTGCCAAGGTGAGGGTCGCGAGTTCGAGTCTCGTCATCCGCTCGAGTGCGGGGACCCCTTTTCGAAGGGGTCACGACACGTGGGTCGAACCACACACGGTGGCGTGGCCGAGCGGCTAGGCACCGGCCTGCAAAGCCGTTTACACGGGTTCGAATCCCGTCGCCACCTCGCTCACAACTGAACAGCCTTTACAGGCGCGATTGGCGCAGCGGTAGCGCGCTTCCCTGACACGGAAGAGGTCACTGGTTCGATCCCAGTATCGCGCACCACCGAAACCCCCGGAATCCCGGGGGTTTCTTCGTTCCGGGGTGGAACCTCCCGCCGGCCGAGCGTCGCGGCTAGGCTCGGCGCATGGCTCATCTCGTGCTCTCGGTGGTCGGCGACGACCGCACCGGTCTGGTCAGCACCCTCGCCGACACGGTCGCCGCGCACGGCGGCAACTGGGAGCGGAGTGAGCTGGCAGAGCTCGCCGGCGCCTTCGCGGGCATCGTGCTCGTCACCGTGCCCGATGCCCGCGCCGCCGAGTTGACGGCCGCGCTCGAGCAGCTCGACGGCCTCCTGCGCGTCACCACCCACTCCGGGGTGCCGACCGCCAGCGCGGCCGGCCGTTCGCTCACCTTCACGGTGCTCGGCAACGATCGCCCGGGGATCGTGCGCGACGTCACCTCGGCGGTGAGCGCACATGCTCTGAGCATCGACGGCTTCACGAGCCGCACCCTCGACGCCCCGATGGCCGGCGGCACCCTGTTCGAGGCCACCGTCTCGGTGCGGGTGCCCGACGACCAGGATGCCGCGCCGATCGTCACCGCGCTCGAGCGCCTGGCCGACGAGATCCAGGTCGATCTGAGCCTCGGCTGAGCCGATGGACCTGGCCGCGCGCATCCGCGCCGACCTGCGGGCTGCCGCCGATCCGAGTCGCGCACCCGGACAGCAGGCGTACATGAAGTCCGCGATGCCGTTCCTGGGCGTGCGGGTGCCCGATGTGCGCCGGATCGCCCGGGCATCCGCGGCCGAAGCACCCGACGCACGCGGGCTCCTCGCGGTGGCGCGCAGACTGTGGGACGACGCGACGCACCGGGAGGAGCGCTACGCCGCCGAGGCGCTGCTCACGCTGCGACCCGTGCGCGGGGACCTCGCCGTGGTCCCGCTCGTAGAGCACATGGTGCGCACCGGCCAGTGGTGGGACATCACCGATGAGCTGTCGGGTCGCATGGCCGACCTCCACGATGCACACCCGGACGAGACGGCGGCGCTCGTACGAGCGTGGAGCGTCGACGACGACATCTGGATCCGGCGCATCGCGATACTATCGCAGCTCGGACGCCGCGATCGCCTCGACACCGTGCTGCTGGCGGACGTCATCGAGCCGAGCCTCGCCCGCCGCGAGTTCTTCCTGCGCAAGGCGATCGGCTGGGCGCTGCGCGACCACGCCCGCGTCGCGCCGGCCTGGGTCGAGCGCTACGCGGCGTCGCACGAGCTCAGCCCGCTGAGCCGCCGGGAGGCGCTGAAGCACTTCGGCTGACGCGGGGTCAGCCGCGGAGCGCGAGCGGCGCGACCGCAGCGAGCACGGTGAGCGGAGCCGCGAGCAGCCCGAGGACGACGTAGCGTCCCCACGGCACCTCGACGCCGACCGCGTGGAGGCGCTGATGCCAGAGGAGGGTCGCCAGTGATGCCCACGGGGTGATGAGCGGCCCCGCGTTGACGCCGATGAGGAGAGCGGCGAGGCGTTCGGGCGACGCCGCCGCCGATTCGAGCGCCAGGTAGGCGGGCAGATTGTTGACGGCGTTCGCTGCGAGCAGCCCGACGCCGGACAGTCGCCACAGATCGACGAGTCCGTCGCCCTCGCCGGTCAGCGCCACGATGAGCGCGCGGGAGCCGAGCGCCTCGAGCGCCCCGACCGCCAGGAAGAGCCCGGCGGCGAAGACCAGGAGCTGCCACGGCACGAGAGAGACGCGGAGAGCATCGGGGGAGCGCCAGGCGAAGAAGGCTCCGAGGACGATCGCTGCGGCTGTGGCGGGTATCCAGGGCTCCAGCCCACTGACCAGGAGCGGCATCATGACCACGACCACCCCCGCCGCCACGCGCAGCTGCCGACGGTCGGCGATGACCGGCGGCGGCGCGACGACATAGCGGCCGGTCAGCTCTCTCCGGTGCAGGAGGAACAGCAGCAGCACGCTCACGCCGATCGCGACCACCGCAGACGGCCCCAGGAGGGCGAGGAAGGTCCCGGCATGGGCGCTTTCCAGCCGGTGGAGGGCGAGGAGGTTGGTGAGGTTAGACACCGGGAGGACGAGGGAGGCGGTGTTGGCCAGCCAGACGGTCGTGAAGGCGAACGGCAGCGGGCTCAGCCCGTGCGCGCGGGCGACGGCGATCACCACCGGCGTGAGGAGCACGGCAGTGGTGTCGAGCGACAGGAAGGCGGTGGCCACGACGGCGAGCAGCACCACCGCGAGCCACAGCGCCCAGGTGCGCCCGCGCGCCAGCCGCGCGAGTCTTGCCGCGACCACATCGAACACGCCCGCCACCGCCGCGAGCTCGGCGACGATCGTGACGGACACCACGAACAGGAGCACGGGCCAGACCCGTTCGCCGATCGCCACCACATCCTCGACGGGGAGTAGGCCCATGCCGACGGCCGCCGCCCCGAGCAGGAGCAGCACGACTCCGACGACGGCGAGCTTCACGGCATCCATCATGACGGGCACGGAGGGAGGACGAGGCGCACGCCACGGCCTCAGCGGGCGGCGGCGATAGACTCGACCCATGGAACACCGCCGGGCCGTCGTCACGACTCTCGTCGCGCGCACCGGTGCGCGAACGCCTCACGCCTGAGCGGGCAGGACGCGGAGCGTCCGAAGCTGAGCACATCCCTTCCATCCAGCCGCACCGCGGCCACCTCTGGAGAAGTTCCCTTGACTGACGCCACCACCCCGTCGGACGTGTCCTACCCCGCCGACGGCTTCGCCCTCTTCCCCGATCGCTCCGTCGTCGCGCTGCGCGTGAACGGCGAGCTGAAGGACCTCGCCACCGTCGTGACGGCCTCCGACGCTGTCGAGCCGGTCACCGTCGACAGCCCCGACGGACTGTCGATCCTGCGCCACTCCACGGCCCACGTGCTCGCCCAGGCGGTGCAGCGGGTGCGTCCGCAGTCCAACCTCGGCATCGGTCCGCCCATCGTCGACGGCTTCTACTACGACTTCGGCGTGGACGAGCCGTTCACTCCCGAGGATCTCAAGGCGATCAAGAAGGAGATGGAGCGGATCGTCCGCGAGGGGCAGCGCTTCGTCCGCCGCGTGGTCACCGACGACGAGGCGCGCGCAGAACTCGCCGACGAGCCGTTCAAGCTCGAGCTCATCGGGCTGAAGGGCGGCTCCAAGGAGGCGGCCGAAGGGGCGTCGGTCGAAGTCGGCGCCGGCGAGCTGACGATCTACGACAACGTCACCCGCGACGGCGAGACCGCGTGGAAGGACCTCTGCCGCGGGCCTCACGTGCCCTCCACCCGGATCGTGGGCAACGGCTGGGACCTCACCCGCATCGCGGGTGCGTACTGGCGCGGCAGCGAGAAGAACCCGCAGCTGCAGCGCATCTACGGCACCGCCTGGCCCACCAAGGACGAGCTCCGTGCGTACCAGCAGCGCCTCGAGGAAGCCGCCAAGCGCGATCACCGCAAGCTGGGCAAGGAGCTGGACCTGTTCTCGTTCCCGGATGAGATCGGCTCGGGGCTGAGCGTCTGGCACCCGCGCGGCGGCATCGTCCGCGGCGAGATGGAGCAGCACGCGCGCCGTCGCCACATCGAGGGCGGCTACACCTACGTGTACACCCCGCACATCTCCAAGGAGGACCTGTTCCTCACCTCGAACCACCTCGTCACCTACAAGGACGGCATGTTCCCGCCGATCCGGATGGACGAGGAGCGCGACGCGGACGGCACCGTCACCAAGCACGGCCAGGACTACTACCTGAAGCCGATGAACTGCCCGATGCACATCCTGATCTACAAGGAGCGGGCGCGCAGCTACCGCGACCTGCCCCTGCGCCTCGCAGAGAACGGGACGGTCTACCGCAACGAGCTCTCCGGCGCGCTCCACGGCCTCACCCGCGTGCGCGGCTTCACCCAGGACGACTCCCACCTGTTCGTCACTCCCGACCAGCTCGAGGCCGAGGCGACCCGCGTCCTCGAATTCGTCATCTCGATGCTGCGCGACTTCGGTCTCGACGACTTCGAGCTGGAGCTGTCGATGCGCGACGACGAGAAGGAGAAGTGGATCGGCAGCGACGAGTTCTGGGACTACTCGACGAACGCGCTCCGCAACGTCGCCGTCGCGAGCGGCCTGAAGCTCACCGAGGTTCCCGGCGAGGCCGCCTTCTACGGTCCGAAGATCGATCTGAAGACGAAGGACGCCATCGGCCGCACCTGGCAGCTGTCCACCGTCCAGGTCGACCCGAACCTCCCCGAGCGCTTCGGACTGGAGTACACCGGACCGGACGGCGAGAAACACCGTCCGATCATGATCCACCGAGCGCTGTTCGGCTCGATCGAGCGCTTCTTCGCGATCCTGCTCGAGCACTACGCCGGGGCGTTCCCGGTGTGGCTCGCGCCCGTCCAGGTGGTCGGCATCCCGGTGGCGGAGGACTTCGCGCCCTACCTCGAGGACATCATCGAGCGGCTCCGACGGGCCGGGGTGCGCGCCGAGGTCGACCACTCCGACGACCGGATGCAGAAGAAGATCCGCACCCACACGACCCAGAAGGTGCCGGTGCAGCTGATCGCGGGGGCGCAGGACAGCTCCGCCGGGACCGTCTCGTTCCGCTTCCGCGACGGCTCGCAGACCAACGGCATCCCGGTCGACGAGGCGATCGAGCGCATCGTGCGCGCGATCGCGGATCACACGCTCGTCAACACGGCGGACGACCTCGCATGACGGACGGCCTGGAGGACGCCGCGCGCCTCGCCGGGGTGCCCGACGAGTTCCAGCGGCTGTGGACGCCGCACCGCATGGCGTACATCCAGGCCGGTCCGGAACCCCTCCGTGAGGAGTGCCCGTTCTGCGCGGCGCCCGGCAAGTCCGACGCCGACGGACTCATCGTCGCCCGGGGGAAGACGGCCTATGCGCTGCTCAACCTGTTCCCGTACAACTCGGGGCATCTACTCGTGTGCCCATACCGCCACATCGCGACCTACGACGAGGCGACGGCCGAGGAGGTCGCCGAGATCGGCGCGCTGACGCAGACCGCCATGCGCGTCCTGCGGGAGGTCGCCCACTGCGACGGCTTCAACATCGGGATGAACCAGGGCCGGGTCGCCGGCGCCGGCGTCGACGGCCACCTTCACCAGCATGTCGTGCCCCGCTGGGCGACCGACGCCAACTTCTTCCCGATCATCGCGAAGACGAAGGCCCTGCCGCAGCTGCTGGGCGAGGTGCGGGAGTCCGTGGCCTCGGCGTGGCCGGACACATCCGTCAGCGGACCTGCGTGACCTCGAACTGCAGGCGGGGCTCGGCGTAGAACTCCTGCGCCTCGATCAGCTGCAGCTCTCGCTGACCGGAGTCGTAGGTGGTGCGCAGCAGATCCCACACGCTCGAGGTCGTCCGCGCCAGCGCCGTCGCCGCATCGCCGGTGCGGCGATAGTGCGCGGTGAACAGTGCCGCAGTGACGTCGCCCGAGCCGTTGGCCTTCATGGGGATGCGCGGCGTCTGCACGATCCAGGCGCCGTCGTCGGTGACCGCGAGCATCTCGATGGTCTCCTCGCCGCCGGCGAGCACCGGGCGATCCGGGCGCTCGACGCTCGTGACGAGCACCGTGGACGGCCCCATCGCGCGTGCGGCGTCGGCGGAGGCGAGCGTCGACGCGAGGTCGCTCGGCTCGGTGTCGGTGAGGAAGCCCAGCTCGAACTGGTTCGGGGTGATGATGTCGGCGGCGGGGACGACGCGCTCACGCAGCAGGACCGGGATCGCCGGCGCGACGAAGCAGCCGCTCT
>Ga0307406_10000188_pt1 | contig 36833 bp, 36 predicted proteins | sample 322Cmetagenome_3_FD_203706 | JGI IMG/M metagenome (GOLD analysis project Ga0307406, IMG submission 203706) | Maize rhizosphere microbial communities from greenhouse at UC Davis, California, United States - 322HYB-C-2 | ecosystem: Host-associated > Plants > Roots > Rhizosphere > Soil | place...
ATTGCTTTAAGAATCGCAGTTTTGGTAATCTCGTGAAAAACAATTCTTTTGGTTTTTTTAATATCAAGTTTTAATTCTTCCGCCAAGTGCCATGAAATAGCTTCTCCTTCGCGGTCCTCATCACTTGCCAACCAAACTGTTTCAGCATTTTTAGATAGTGTTTTAAGTTTACTTACTAAGGCTTTTTTATCAGGAGAAACTTCATACTTAGGTTTAAATCCATTCTCTACATCAACTCCTATTTCTTTTGATGGTAAGTCGGCTATGTGTCCATAACTAGACTCTACCTGAAAATCGCTCCCTAGAAATTTCTCGATCGTTTTCGCCTTTGCAGGTGATTCCACTATTACTAAATTCTTTGCCATTGCTCTATTTTTCTGCAACAAAAGTATTTATTTTTTTTAAATATCAACCTTGCTTATTCATTTTTGAGGTATTTTAATAATATGTTTCCAAAAATTACAGATTTATCTGTAAACATCTCGATTATATATATAGGTATAACTTTTAATGGTTTATGGCATAGAAATGTGCTTTTGTTTTAGAATTTAGAATTCTGATTTACACTCATATCATTCCATAATCTAATCTGAACTATCCTGATAGCTATATTAAATTTGTTAATTCTTTATCTGACATCTTGTCATATTTATAGGTTTTGCGTTATCTTTGCACTTTGAAATTTTACAATGGAAAAGATTATTGAAGAAAGCAAGCAGGGCGAAAGTCTTGTTTTGGAAAATAAACCTGAGAATACTAAAAAACTTTTTATAGAAAGTTACGGCTGTGCGATGAATTTTTCGGACAGTGAAGTCGTAGCTTCCATTTTATCTGACGGAGGCTATAATACAACTTCGGTTTTAGAAGAAGCAGATTTGGTTTTGGTAAATACCTGCTCTATTAGAGACAAGGCAGAACAAACTATTCGTAAACGTCTTGAGAAATATAATGCTGTAAAACGTATTAATCCAAAAATGAAAGTAGGCGTTTTGGGCTGTATGGCCGAGCGTTTAAAAAGTCAGTTTTTGGAAGAAGAAAAAATAGTAGACCTCGTTGTTGGTCCGGATGCTTATAAAGACCTGCCAAATTTATTATCGGAAGTTGAAGAAGGACGTGATGCTATCAATGTAATTTTATCGAAAGAAGAAACATACGGCGATATTTCGCCGGTACGTTTGATGAGCAACGGAATTACGGCTTTGGTTTCCATAACCCGCGGATGCGATAATATGTGTACGTTTTGTGTTGTACCTTTTACACGAGGACGCGAGCGCAGTCGTGAACCTCAAAGTATTATGAAGGAAATTCAGGATCTGTGGGACAAAGGTTTTAAAGAAATTACGCTTTTGGGACAAAATGTTGACAGTTATCTTTGGTACGGCGGCGGTTTGAAGAAAGATTTTATAAATGCTTCTGAAATGCAGAAAGCAACTGCAGTAGATTTTGATCAATTACTTGAAATGGTTGCTGTTGGTTTTCCAAAAATGCGTATCAGATTCTCGACTTCTAATCCGCAGGATATGCACGAAAGCATTTTGCATGTTATTGCCAAATACCCAAACATCTGCAAACATATCCACTTGCCTGTTCAATCTGGAAGTAACAGAATTTTAAAAGAAATGAATCGTCTGCACACTCGTGAAGAATATATGGCTTTGATTGATAAAATCAGAGCAATTGTTCCGGATGCTTCAATTTCGCAGGATATGATTGCCGGTTTCCCAACCGAAACAGAGCAAGATCACCAGGATACTATGAGCTTGATGGAATACGTAAAATATAACTTTGGTTATATGTATTCGTATTCTGAGCGCCCGGGAACTTTGGCAGGAAGAAAAATGGACGATGATGTTCCGGAAGAGACAAAAGCCAGAAGATTGCAGGAAATAGTTGATTTACAACAAAAACATGCCTGGTTTAGAAGTGAAGAGTTTGTTGGAAAAACAGTTGAAGTTTTGGTAGAAAAGGTTTCTAAGAAATCTACAGCAGAATTTTCAGGAAGAAACTCTCAAAGTATTACAGTAGTTTTTCCAAAAGAAAACTACAAAATTGGAGATTTCGTAAATGTAAAAATAACAAGCTGTACCAGTGGAACTTTAAAAGGTGAAGCTGTTGGCTTGAGTGAAATGAATTAATTTTTTTTGCCACAGATTAAATGATTAAAATGATTTTGTATTATTTTTCTTATTTTTATATCAGTGAAAAACTAATTTATTTATGCAATATTATAGACAAAATGAAACTTATAAAATTATTGGAATTTGCATGGAAGTTCATAAAAACCTTGGACCGGGCTTATTGGAGATAATTTATAAAGATGCATTAGAAATAGAATTTAAAGAAAATGATATTCCTTTTGAAAGAGAAAAGGAATACTCGATAGAATATAAAGGCAAAATTTTACCTCACAAGTTTTATGCTGATTTCATTATCAATGAAAGCATTGTTTTAGAAGTAAAAGCAATAAAAGAATTTTCAAGCGAACATATTGCTCAAATTTTAAATTATATAAAATTATCAAGTTCAGAAATAATAGGGCTACTCATTAATTTTCAAACTAAATCTCTTCAATATAAAAGATATATTTTATAATTTAGAGAATCTGAGTTAATCATTTAATCTGTGGCAAAAAGAAAAATTATAAATGGAAACAGTTCAAGCAATAAAACAACGATTTGAAATTATTGGGAATGACCCTAAATTAAATCGCGCCATAGAAAAAGCCATTCAGGTTGCTCCTACTGATATTTCGGTAATGGTGACTGGGGAAAGTGGTGTTGGTAAAGAAAATATTCCGAGAATTATACATTCACTTTCGCACAGAAAGCATGGAAAATATATTGCCGTAAACTGTGGAGCAATTCCCGAAGGGACTATTGACAGTGAGCTTTTTGGACACGAAAAAGGTGCTTTTACAGGGGCAACAAGTACACGTGAAGGTTATTTTGAAGTTGCCGACGGAGGAACCATATTTCTGGATGAAGTTGGTGAGTTACCTCTAACAACTCAGGTTCGATTACTGCGTGTTTTAGAAAACGGAGAATTTATAAAAGTAGGTTCGTCTCAGGTTCAGAAAACCAATGTGAGAATTGTGGCTGCAACAAATGTGAACTTATTTAACGCGATCGAAAAAGGGAAATTTCGTGAGGATTTGTATTACCGTCTGACAACTGTCGAAATTACCTTACCACCTTTGAGAGAAAGAAATGAAGATATTCATTTATTGTTCAGGAAATTTGTGGCCGATTTTGCGCATAAATACAAAATGCCACCATTAAAACTGGATGATAACGCCGTTCAGCTTTTACAAAAATTCAGATGGAACGGAAATATCCGTCAGTTGCGAAATGTGGCAGAACAAATTTCGGTTTTAGAAACCAATCGCGATATATCTGTTGCAACCTTACAATCTTACTTGCCGACAGAAGGAACAAATTTACCTTCTGTAATTAGTGATAAGAAAAAGGAAAGTGATTTTAGTACCGAAAGAGATATTTTATACAAAGTACTTTTTGATATGAAAAGTGATTTGAATGATTTGAAAAAACTTACTTTAGAATTAATGAAAAACGGTTCATCAAAAGTACAGGACATCAATCCAAATCTTATACAGAAAATATACGGATCACAGGAAAATGACAGCGAAATTGATTTTGAAGAAGAACCAAGAACAGCTGTTATGACACCTGCCACACGCGAAGATAATTATCATATTCAGGACGACAATAATTATCTTGACGCTGAAACAATTGAAGAAGAAGAGATTCTGCGTCTGGAACAAAAAGAAATCGAAATGATTAAAAAGTCATTAGAAAAAAATAAAGGAAAAAGAAAAGCAGCGGCTGATGAACTCGGAATCTCTGAACGAACATTGTACCGAAAAATCAAACAATTCGATTTATAAAATAATTAAATTACAATTTTAAAATTACAAGTTCCAATTGCTATATTTGAACACAATCGGAATTTAAACATTGGAATTTTTCTAATAAACATATGAAAAAAATATATTCTTTATTCGCTTTTATCAGTCTTTTCATGCTAAGTGGCTGCTCTGTTTACAACTTTACCGGAACAGGAAAAATTGATGCTAAAACTTTTCAGGTAAACTTTTTTCAGAATAATGCTGATTTAATTGAACCGGGAATTGACAGGGATTTTACTTTGGCTTTGCAGGATTTAATCCAAAACCAAACTAATCTGAACTTAGTGAGCAATGGCGGTGATTTAACTTATGAAGGAGAAATTGTTGATTACAGAATTACGCCAATGACCGCAACTGCAGATCAGCAGGCTGCACAAAACCGTTTAACGATTCGTGTCAATGTACGTTTTACTAATAAAAAGAAGGAGACTGATGATTTTGAGAGAACATTTGAATTCTACAAAGATTATGATGGTACTCAACAGCTTGTAGGTTCTGCTTTGACTGCTGCTATCAAAGAAATTTATGATAGGATTACGCAGGATGTTTTTAACGAGTCACTGGCTAAATGGTAATTTTGGCTTAACTGTTAAAACTCGATTAAACAATTACAAATCCCAGATTAAACAAAAAAAATGAATGTAACCGATTATACATACCTAATAAATAAACCCGATGCTATTACTGAAAAGCAGACGGAAGCATTAGGAAATGTTTTGAATGAATTTCCATATTTTCAAAGTGCACGTGCATTACGATTAAAAGGGCTTCACAATCAAAATAGTTTTAAGTATAATTATGCTTTAAAGGTTGCTGCCGCACATACTGCAGACCGTTCTGTATTATTTGATTTTATAACTGCTGAAACATATACCGCTATTCAAAGTGAATATTATGATCAGAAAATCAAAGAGCTATTAAATATAACTGTTTTTGAAAGTGAAATTGTTCTACCGGAAATTAGTAAAGTTCCCGAAATAAGAATTGATCCTATCGAGCAATCTATTTTGTCTTCTATAAGAGAAGCTACAACAGTCGTTTTTGAAGAACAAAAGAAACCCGAAGAAAATACTATAGTCGCTGCTATTGAGCAAACTGCATCAGAACCTGTAAAAGAAGAAATACCTTTAGCAACTGAGGAGCCTGTAAAAACTGAAGAAATAAACATAGATTCTTTTGTCGAAAAAACTGATGTAACTCCTACTGAAGAAATAATCCCAATTGTTGAAGAGGAAGTGAGTACTGAAGATATCACTATTGACTCTTTTGTTGAGCAGCCTGCATTGGCTGTTGCAAAAGAAGAAGAGCCAATGGTTATCGAAGAGGCAAACAAAACTTCTGAGATCCGTATTGATCCTATCGAAGAATCTGTATATAATTCTATCAAACAAGCTACAACTGTAATTTTTGAAAAGCCGGAAGCAATTGAAAAACCAAGCGAGGAATCAATTGTCAATGAAGAATCAATTATAAATGAGGAGCCAACAGAAACCGAAATTCCGGAAAATGTAAAAATTGCAGAAGAACATCTGGAAATAGGAAAGCCTCTTGATTTTTCTATAAATGAAAAACACTCATTTCAGGAATGGCTCCAATTGTCCAGAACAGAACCAATTGACAGGTCAAAAGATGTTTTGGAAGAAGATGAGATTACACAAGAAGCAAATACAATTGTTGAGCCAACCGCAGAGCCTGTTCCGCAAGTAAAAGAAGAAGAGGCATTTGACCCAAAAAGAAAAAAGGCAGAAATCATCGATAAATTCATAGAAACAAATCCGAAAATTTCGCCAATAAAACCTTCCGGAACTTCTCCTATGGTACAATTAGGCATCAATAACGAGGATAATTCTTACTTAATGACAGAGACTTTGGCAAGGGTATATTTAGAACAAAAGAAGTACACAAAGGCGATACAGGCATATGAAATATTAATTTTGAAATATCCAGAAAAAATTAGTTTCTTTGCAGACCGCATATCGGATATAAAGATTTTACAACAAAATAACATCAATAATTAAACAATGAGCACATTTTCAATTTTTTTAGTTTTAATCACAATAGTTTGCTTTCTATTGATCGTAGTAATTATGGTACAGAACCCTAAAGGAGGCGGATTGTCTTCTACAATTAGTGGAACTCAAATGCTGGGTGGAGTACAAAAAACAACTGACTTTTTAGATAAAAGTACTTGGACACTGGCTACTATTCTGATTGCTTTAATCCTGCTTTCAAGCTTAAGCTTTACAGGATCATTAAGTGATACTGATTCTAAACTTATTGAAAAAACTGAAGCTCCTGCAACTAATACACCTGCGGCTCCTGCACAAGGAACTCCTGCTCCGGCAGCACCTGCAGCACCTGCAGCAAAATAATATTTTAAAATATAAATTGAAATGCCAGCCTGTCAAAGCTGGCATTTTTTTTAAGAAAAAATGTCAGTTTTTGCAGCATGGCATAATTTCTGAAAGTTTATGAAACATTAAAAAGTATAACCTTATAATATATAAAAATTATGGCATTAAACATTAAACCGCTTTCAGACCGCGTACTTATTGAGCCTGTTGCAGCTGAAACCAAAACTGCGTCAGGAATTTTTATTCCGGATACTGCCAAAGAGAAACCACAAAAAGGAACTGTTGTTGCAGTAGGAAACGGATCTAAGGATCATATCATGACTGTTAAAGTTGGTGATACTGTACTTTATGGAAAATATGCAGGTACAGAATTAAAACTGGAAGGAACTGATTACCTAATTATGCGTGAAGACGATATTCTTGCAATTATCTAAAAAATGATAGTGTTAAGTTCTCCAGTATAAAGAATTAAGATTGATGGAACTTAAAAAAATAAAAATTTAAACTAAATTAAAAGAAAATGGCAAAAGATATAAAATTTGATATTGAAGCACGTGACGGATTAAAACGTGGTGTTGATGCATTGGCAAATGCTGTAAAAGTAACTCTTGGACCAAAAGGTCGTAACGTAATTATCGGAAAATCATTTGGTGGACCAACTGTTACTAAAGATGGTGTTTCTGTTGCAAAAGAAATCGAATTAAAAGACCCATTAGAAAATATGGGCGCACAAATGGTGAAAGAAGTAGCTTCTAAAACCAATGATTTAGCAGGAGACGGTACTACAACTGCTACTGTATTAGCTCAGGCTATTGTAAAAGAAGGTTTAAAAAACGTTGCTGCAGGTGCAAATCCAATGGATTTGAAACGTGGTATCGATAAAGCTGTTGAAGCTATTGTTGCCGATTTAGCAAAACAAGCTAAAGTTGTTGGAAGTGATTCTGACAAAATCAAACAAATTGCTTCTATCTCTGCAAACAATGACGAAGTTATTGGTGAGCTAATCGCTACTGCTTTTGCTAAAGTAGGAAAAGAAGGTGTTATTACTGTTGAAGAAGCTAAAGGAACAGACACTTTTGTGGATGTTGTTGAAGGTATGCAGTTCGACAGAGGATATCTTTCTCCTTACTTCGTAACAAACCCAGAGAAAATGGAAGTTGAATTAGACTCTCCATACATTTTATTGTATGATAAAAAAGTTTCTTCTCTAAAAGAATTACTTCCGGTTTTAGAGCCAGTTGCACAATCAGGAAAACCATTATTGATTATTGCTGAAGATGTTGATGGTGAAGCTCTTTCTACTCTGGTAGTAAATAAATTAAGAGGTGCTCTTAAAATTGCTGCTGTAAAAGCTCCTGGTTTTGGAGACAGAAGAAAAGCAATGCTGGAAGATATTGCCATCTTAACCGGCGGAACTGTAATCTCTGAAGAGAGAGGATATACTCTTGAAAATACAACTATCGAAATGTTAGGAACTGCAAAAAGAGTTTCTATCGATAAAGACAACACTACAATTGTAAGTGGTGCTGGCGAAACTGATATTATCAAAAACAGAGTAAACCAAATTAAAGCTCAGATGGAAACTACTACATCTGATTATGATAAAGAAAAATTACAAGAGCGTTTGGCTAAATTAGCCGGAGGTGTTGCTGTTCTTTATGTTGGTGCTGCTTCTGAGGTTGAAATGAAAGAGAAAAAAGACAGAGTTGATGATGCGTTACACGCAACTCGTGCTGCTGTTGAAGAAGGAATTGTTGCCGGAGGTGGTGTTGCTTTATTAAGAGCTAAAGCTGCTTTAGCAGAACTTAAAGCTGACAATGCTGACGAGGCTACAGGAATTCAAATCGTATCTCGTGCTATTGAATCTCCACTAAGAACTATTGTTGAAAACGCAGGTCTTGAAGGTTCTGTGGTAGTCGCAAAAGTTTCTGAAGGTTCAGGTGATTTTGGATACAATGCAAAAACTGATGAATATGTAGATATGCTTGCTGCAGGAATTATCGATCCTAAAAAAGTAACTCGTGTAGCGTTGGAAAATGCTGCATCTGTTTCTGGAATGATCTTAACTACAGAATGTGCATTAATCGATATTAAAGAAGAAAACGCTGGCGGTATGCCAATGGGTGGCGGTATGCCAGGAATGATGTAATCATTCTTTACTTCTTAAAATTTAAAACGCCGGATAGAGTTTCTATCCGGCGTTTTTTTGTTTTGCCACAGATTAAATGATTACAAAAGATTTTTTTTGCGGTGAATTTTCACGAATTATTTTTTTTTTAATGCTTGCAGGTACTTTTCTCTTTACCACAGATTAATCCCTTTAATCCTTTAATCTGTGGCAAAAAACATATTAAGATTAAAAAAATAATTCGTGGGAAACTTTTACCGTAGTTTAACATTCTGCTTTTCTTAAAAAAATAGGTAATCGGTATCTTTGCAGTTCTATTTAAAATTGCAAAATGAGAAAATTCACTGCTCAACTTCTATCTTTTATATTCTTATTTATAACAACATTTTCCTATTCTCAATCCAGTAAAGACGCTTATGTAGTTTTAGTTTCTATGGATGGATTTCGGTGGGATTATGAAAAACAATTTAATCTTCCAAATCTAAAACAAATCGCAAAAGAAGGCGTTCATGCAAAATCAATGAAACCTTCTTATCCGAGCAAAACCTTTCCAAATCATTATTCTATCGTTACGGGGCTTTATCCTGATCATCACGGAATTATTAATAATGTTTTTTATGACGCAGCTTTAAATGAATCCTTCTCATTATCAAGCAATGCAAAAAATGATTCGAGATTTTATGGAGGCAATCCGATTTGGAATCTCGCAGAACAACAAGGTGTAAAAACAGCTTCTTTCTTTTGGCCAGGCTCTGATATTGACAAACGAAACCCAAGCTATTTTAAAAATTATAATGGTAAAACTCCTTACGGAGCCAGAATTGATACCGTTATGAAATGGCTGCAGCTTCCTGAGAAACAAAGGCCTCATCTTGTTACTTTATATTTTGATGAACCTGATCATACAGGTCATAACTTTGGTCCGCTTTCGCAGGAAAACAAAAAAATGGTTATCAAAATGGATTCTATTATGGGTGAATTATCCCGAAGACTGGATCAGTTGGCGATTGGTAAACAAATCAATTTAATAATAGTGTCAGATCACGGAATGGCTGATATCAGCAATGATAAAAAAGTAGCTGTTTTAGATTATCTAAAACCAGAATGGCTGGGTTATAAAGAGGTTGTCAACCCTATTATGAGTCTTCAGGCAAAACCAGGTTTTAAAGATTCAATAGCAAATGCCCTTAAAAAAGTACCACATATCAAATTCTGGAAATCTAATGAAGTTCCACAAAGACTGCATTACGGAACCAATCCGCGTGTGCATGATTTTGTTATTGAAGCTGAAAAAGGATATAGTTTAGTAAGCAAAGAAAGTACTCACATAAAAGGAGGCACACACGGCTATGACAATAACGAAAAAGATATGCATGCTATTTTTTATGCAAAAGGCCCCGCTTTTAAAATAAACAAAACCGTCAAAACCTTTCCAAACATCTCAGTTTATCCCTTAATTGCACATATTTTAGGTTTACAAATTGGTGAAATTGATGGGAAATTCAACGAAGTAAAAAATATGCTTACTGATTAAATTAGAGAATGTGTCAATTAGATAATTTGATAATTATTTTGTAACTCTATAAAATTGTCTAATTATCTAATTAGCACATTATTCTAATTGACACATTATCAAAAAAGAAAATATTTAATTTGTTAACTCAACACTTTATACGTCGGGTCTTCAATTACATTTACATTAATAACAGCATCGGCGTTTTTAAGTAAAGTTCTGCAATCCTGACTTAGGTGTTTTAGTTCAATTACTTTATTGAGCTGATTGTATTTTTTGGTCAGATTGTTTAATGCTTCAATGGCCGACATATCGGCGACGCGGCTTTGTTTAAAATCTATAATAACGTGATTCGGGTCATGCTGCACATCAAATTCTTCCATAAATGCAGTTACCGATCCAAAAAACAATGGTCCGTAAATTTGATAATGCTTTACTCCTTCTTCATCAATAAAATGTTTCGAACGAATTCTTTTTGCGCTTTCCCATGCAAAAACCAGTGCTGAAATTATGACACCAATCAAAACTGCCAATGCCAGATTGTGCAGTAAGATTGTAATAACAGCAACCAAAATCCCCACAAAAATATCGTGCCTCGGCATTTTATTTATCACTTTAAAACTTGCCCATTCAAAAGTCGTAATCGCCACCATCATCATTACACCAACCAAAGCCGCCATAGGTAATTTGCCAATTACAGGTGCGCCAAAAAGTATGATTACTAAAATAGTTAATGAAGCAATAATACCCGAAAGCCTGGCTCGCGACCCTGCACCAAGATTAACCAAAGTCTGTGCAATCATAGGGCAGCCGCCCATTCCGTAAAAGAAACCGTTTAGAATATTTGAACTTCCCTGCGCGATACATTCACGATTGCTGTTTCCGCGCGTTCCGGTAATTTCGTCAACAAGATTCAGCGTAAGCAAACCTTCTGTCAGACCAACCGCGGCAACAATGACCGAATAGGGAAATATTATTTTTAAAGTCTCAAAAGAAATTGGAATATTGGGTATGTGAAATGGAGGAAACCCACCCTGAACCGAAGCAATATCCTGAACGGTTTTGGTTTCGATATTAAATAAAAGCACAATAGCAAAAACGACCATAATGGCTACTAATGATGCCGGAACTGCTTTTGTAATTTTAGGAAAAAGCAAAACAACACCAATCGTCAGAGCCACCAAACCCAGCATAATATACAATGGAGATCCCTGCAGCCAGGAAACCTGTCCGTTTACAACTGTTTTAAATTGTTCCAGCTGCGACATAAAAATGACAACTGCCAGTCCGTTTACAAAACCAAACATAACGGGTTGCGGTACCAGCCGGATAAATTTTCCGAGTTTAAAAAGTCCGATACAGATTTGTACAATTCCGCCAAGAGCGACGGCAGCAAAAACATATTCTATTCCGTGCGATTTCATCAAAGCAATCAAAACAATTACGGTTGCTCCTGCTCCACCGGAAATCATTCCGGGTCTGCCTCCAAATATTGCGGTAACCAATCCGGCAATAAAAGCTGCATATAAACCAACCAAAGGAGGAAACCCGGCCAGGATTGCAAATGATAATGATTCTGGAATCATAGTCATAGCAACGGTGAAACCTGCTAAAATTTCATTTTTATAATTGACTTTTTGAGTAAAATCGAAGAGTTGAAAAGCTTTTTTCATAGGGCACAAATGTAGAAAATAATGCCTTGAGAAGAAATCTTTAAACCTAAAAACTATAATTTATAGAAACCTGAACCAGTTTTTTAACTAAAATGCTTTAAAAGCAAAACAAAAACAGAAAGAATAAAACTTATCATTTTGAGCCCTTTAATTTTTAATAAAATCTAAATGCAAAATTCCTCCAAAAAAAACAAATACAGCTACGTATTTATACCTGTTTTGCAAAGAAAAATATTTATTCTAAGCGGACACACGTATATCCGAGACAATTTACATAATCTATAATATTATCACATTGAAGCTCTGCGCCTTCTACACGCAGGATTTTATCACAGTCTTCTAAATCAAAGTTGACCAGGTAAGACGGAAACGCTCTTTTTATTACGGCAATAATATAATTGGTTTCTGTTACTTTCTGAACATTTGTTTTAAAAATCTCAACAATCATAATTCTTAATTTTAAATTATAAAAACTTAAATTCTATTTTGACAAACCGACATCAAAAGTAAATCAGAGATGTTTATTATAATAGTATTTTTATTCAAATGGCGTATGATTTATACGAATGGCGTTTGTATAAATTTCTTGTCACAAATAGCTATAAGCTATAATATTAGATTATTTTTGCCGCTATGACAATTGCTAAAATTTACCAGAATTTTTTTCTGCGAAACCTTATTGTAAATACCCTTGTTTACTTAGTCATTCTGGCTTGTGTGTACGACGAAATAAGTCTTGACGGACATGACTGGGCCTATATTACCAGCAAAGTTGCCGTTGGATATTTTCCTTGTATTATCTGGATTACCTTTTTTAATATTTTTATAATTAAGCCCTTCCTATTTCGCAAGAAACTAAAAATGTTTTTTACGTTACTTATACTATACTGGACCGGTTTCTACTTTTTTATGAACTGGTTTTTTCCAAATGTAGGATTAGGAAACTTAAAGACTTTACAAATCGTATCGCTTATCATCAACGGAACATTTTTCTACTTCATTCATATTATGATTACGAAAAAGATCATGCAGACCAACAAGGACATCATGAATTTTAAGTCTGAACTTTCGTTTTTGAAACAACAGCTTAATCCGCATTTTTTATTGAATGCCATGAATAATCTGTACGGAGAATCTTTATCTGAACCGGACAAACTGCCAAACCGAATCCTGAATCTTTCTGATTTGCTGCGTTATCAGATTGAAGCAACCAAAAAAGATTTTGTTTTTGTAAATGAAGAAATCAATTTCATTAAGAAATACATCGAATATTATACGTTTAGAAACGAACGGCTGGTTTTTACACAAAACTGCCAGGGCTCGTTTGAGAACTTTGAGATTCCGCCTTTGTTCTTTTTGCCTTTGGTAGAAAATGCGGTTAAATTCTCTGCCGAAAAACCACAGCCTTTTATACATCTGGATTTAAAATTAAATTGCCGAAATTTGACTTTTACCCTAAAGAATAATTACCTCGTTTCGGGTTCCAGATTATCGGGTACTGGAATCGGAATCGAAAACCTCAAAAGACGTTTGGAAGTGTATGGTCTAAGACACGATTTGAGCTGTAAAAAAGAAAAAGATACTTTTGTCGTAAAATTAAGTATATGGAATTTACCTACCGTTGTCTGATTATTGATGATGAATCGCCGGCACATAAGGCGCTTGCATCGCATATCGCAAAATTTGATGATCTGGAACATTCCGGAAGTGCTTTCAGCGGAATGGAAGCGCTTAAAATGCTGAATGAAAACAAATACGATATTATTTTCCTTGATATTAATATGCCCGTAATTTCGGGTGTTGAGCTAATGGAATCGCAGCCCAACCGCCCGCTTACGATTGTCACCACAGCGTATTCTGATTTTGCGCTTTCGGCGTATCAAAATGATGCTATTGATTATCTGCTGAAACCTATTTCGTTCGAAAAATTCGCTAAAGCCATAGAAAAGGCCAAAATTTATTTCTCCGGAAACAACGTAAAAAAGGAAAACACTTCTAACGGAAAAGTGCTTTCACACCGCGTGAACGGCCAAATGACAGATATTCTTTTGAGCGATATTATTTATATTGAAAGTCTGGGCAACTACATGAAACTCTACAGTTCCAGACATAATCTCCCCATGATTATTTATGGTTCTCTGGCAAGCATCTCGGCCGAAATTGACTGTACCGATTTTTTACAAGTGCATCGTTCTTATATTGTTAATGTGAGTAAAATTACTTCTGTAACTTTTAAAAGTTTGACGATGTGTAACAATGAAATTATTCCTGTGGGACGGAAATATCAGATTTTACTGGATAGTTTTTTTAAATAGAAATTTTATAAATAATGCTAAGCTCAGCTTTTACTGGTTGGGCTTTTTTTGTTTTTATTGCTTTTGATTAAAATGGGTATTTCTACTTGGTGGCTGGTTTTTATTTATTGGTATACTTGTCTGGAAATAAATATTTTGCAGAATTATGGATTTCCATAAGTAGTAAATTCTTAAATAAATATATTTGTTTTTAGCTAACCATTAAACCTAACCAATTTGGACAAAATATTAAAAACTCTACATCTTAGATTAGATAGTACTTCTAGATTTCTTACAAAGAATGCAATTTCTCAATTGATAATTAAAGTTTTATTTCAATATGAAAATCCAATAAACATCACTCTAATTAGCAAAGATTTAGAACGAATTTTACAGACTAATATCGAGGAAAACAGAATATTAGACGGACTTGAAAAACTACTTGAACAGAAGGAAATAAAATTTCAAAAAAACCTTTATTGTCTTACAAAATCAAATAGAAAAACACTAGAAAAAAGATATGAAGAATCCAAAGAAAGACTTGAAAGAATTATCGATAATTATTTTTTACCGTGTAATTCTGAAAAGTCTGTAATAATAGAATGGTTTTCAGATGCAACGGTGGAATTTTTCAAATCTTATTCTCTTGAATGGATTTCTGATCTGTGTCATACAAAATCAGAAAAATTAAAAACTAAAAAAGAAGACATTTTTGAGCACATAAAAAGAAGAACCAAACATAACAAGGCTATCTCTGATGACACAAATACATTAATTGATAAATTTATTGACTGTATCATTTATCGTAAAGATTCAGATTTAGATGCACATCTTTGGCAATATGGAACCTCCGCATTTGCTGCCAACTTATTACAATCTTCTATTGGAGCTGATCCAATGTCAATAAATGCTTTTGCAGATTCTAAATGCGTTTTAGATACAAACGTTTTAATGAATATTGGTTTGGAAGCAAGTGAATATCATGAAGCAATAAAAAAACTAGATCAAATATTTGACAAACTAAATATAACTCCCGGATATTTTCATATAACAGAATTAGAATATACATACACCATATCAAATAAAAGAAAAGATATTTTAAAAGCTGCAGAGAAATTTGCATTTGATGTTATAAAAGAAGCTGATGACCATTTTATTCAATCAGCTATAAAAAGAAAATGTTATTTATTTGAAGATTTTGAAAGTTTCTGCACACAAATTGCTATTCCGCCTAAACGACTTGATACAGTTAGAGAAGTTTATCGGTTCAATAATGACGAAAATTTGGATAGAGAAATTTTACAAGCTCAAAAGGATGAGAAGAGAAAAACTCACTTAAATGATATCTATAAGTCTGTGACTGGAAACGACAAAAGGGAAAGGCCTTTAATTCATGATATTGGATTAATAGCCGGTATAGAGTATTTAAGAAAGCATGAAAAAGCATTCGTACTATCTCAAGAAATATCTATAAACAAATATTCCCATACAAAACCAATTAAAGACAATCTTCCTTTGGCAATTAAATTAGAGACACTTATTAATATGTTAGCGATTGACAATGGTGGTACTGATGTTAATCCAACAGATTTTTCAAATCTTTTTGCAAGTATGATAAGATTTAATTTGCATCCTGATAAAAACACGTTTAAAATTGCAGATCTTTCAAAAATGTTAGATACAGAATTGCAAATTGAACAACTCCCTGCTAATGAAGTCATAAAAATTGCTCATAATCTACATCAAAATAGATTGAAAGGTCTTCCTGAAGAAGAAATTAGCCTAGCATTAAACAGAGAATTTCAAGATGTCAAATTGAAATTCATTAAAGATATCGATATTATATATGAAGATCTATCTTATGAAAAAAGAGAACACTTAAAAAAAACAGATCAATTATCTAAAACAGAAAAAGCACTTAAAGAAAGAATAAAAACTGAAGAATTAACCAAATATGAGAAACTTGTACTTAAAAATAAAATAATTTATTTTATAATAATTCCTCTTATAATAACAATTTTAACTTTGATAGGTATACATTATTTAAATGATGCCAAAAATTCAGATTATATAAATTATTTAATCGGACTTATTATTAATATATTATTTTGGATTATATCTTCAATAACATTTATTAAGCCAAGACTTTTTAAAAAACATGAACTTTTAAAACACCAACTAAATATAATAATTGAAGATCGATTCATTGCTGAAACAAATTAAAAATATTTTTATCATTCAAATATAACCTTAATAAAAATTATTTCACTTTAAATAATTTTTATTAATATTCAAACCAAAAACAAAAAAGCCACTTAAAGTGGCTTTCTTATTTTGATCTAAATCCTACTCAGCATCTAAATAAGGGTTTAAAATTTCGGCTAATTGATTGAGCCAATAAAAACCATTTTCGAGTTTGGTCATGTCCATATTAAAGGTTTCGTTTCCCCGCATTACGCTTAGTGCAACTAAATAATTAAAATGCCGGATTGTTTTTGCCATACTTACAGGATCTACAGTTCTATTAAAAAAATCTGCAAGCCTCAATTCGGCTTCTTTTGAAAGGGTTCTGGTACTCATAATCTTAACTTTTAGGAAATATAAAACCCGCATAGCTAAGGTGTCCTACGCTGTTAAGAGAGCGTTACGGTTGTTTCCAATACCGCCACCATACCACACGGGCAAAAATTTTTTCTGAGTTCATAATCTTAACTTTTAGGACTGCAAAGATATTAAAAAACCCTCGCAGTTATTGCAGTGTTCACAATCAATAAAAATATTAATGATCTGTTATTTTGACGAATGAAGAACCGCACTAGTAATTTCCTCGATCAAAATTGACAATTTTTGTAGAGTTTCTTTTGCGACAATCTTGTAGAGTTCTTCTCCCAATCCCTCGGGATTAGAATGACAAAAAAATGTGGTAATAAACTTTTTATTCTAAAATTGCGAATTTATCCTGACCGACGCTTTAACCAAAGCAAGAGCCTTGATACTGCCTATGGGGAATTCTATACTTTGATGGTGGTCGTTTTGAGATACAAACTCTACATACGATTCCCGTTCTGAGCGTTTTAAATATCGGGAAAAAAAATATTCGTTACCGTCATTTTGCACATAGGCAACATACATTTCGCCCCAAATAATATTATTTTCGGGATTGTTGATTTTTTTATACACCACGATATCACCGCTTTTTACCAAAGGATACATACTATCGCCGGTAATATACAAAGCGCCGTCGCACTCTGTTATTTTCGGAATCTTGATATAATCTACAGGAATTTGATTTTCATTACGGTCAAACAAATCTACTATTCCGGCAACGGTTTGTATATTATAAAGCGGAATTTCCTGAAAATCAGATTTTGTATCTGAAAAAACACGTAATTCAGTACTCTCTTCGCTTTCATTATCCAGTTTAAACATACTGCCCTGACCTGTTAAAAGCCATTCAGCATTTATATCGGTAAATATTTTTAAGATATTTTCTAATTTATCAACCCCAATTGTTTTGTTATTTTTCAATTGACTGGCAAAAGAACCATTGGACATGCCAATCTGCCGTTCGAAAGCACTGACCTTAATTCCTTTTAAGTCAATATATTGCTTGATTCTTTGTACAGTACTTTTTATCATCAAATTGTTATTTAAGAAAAATCTTATAATTTATTTGGTCGTATAAGAAATATCTTATTACCTTTGTCTCTTTTTTAAATACAAACTATTCAACTTGCAAAAATATGAAAACGAAACCGAGTTATAATCAAGATGTATTAAAGATTATGAAAAACAGACACGGCTACTCGCTCGACTTTATCCGAAAGTCAATTCGGGGAGATCGCGCTAGTCTTACAAGCGACATGTTAAGAGCTGAATACCACAAGCTTAATAACCAATCTAAGAAAGCGATAGAAAACATGTTGATGAATTACCAATCAAAGCCATCAAATACATAAATGGTAATACCAAAATCTAATAAACCACAATTCCCCCCAAGAACAAGTTTATCCAAGGTTAAAAATTTATTAATTAAAAATTCAGGAACTAATGAAAAAAAAATTATTTAGTCTTTGGCTTTTTGTATTGGTCGTATGTTTTACGACCAATATAAGGGCACAGGTTACACTGGGTAACACAAACGGAATTCCTAAACCGGCCGAGACATTCTCGGCACTCGAAGTTGTCAGTAACGGAAAAGGCGGTTTGCGCTTACCGCAAGTTTCTACAAAAGACAGGGACGCTTTATTACCTGCGTCTCTTACTAGTGCTCAAAAATTATTGGCAAACGGGCTTACCATTTATAATACCAGTACCAATTGTGTGGAATACTGGAACAGCGCCCGCTGGATCAGCCTTTGTGAAGGCACAAGTATGACAACCATAAGCCCTCAGCCCTGTAATAATGTAGCGGCAGACGGAACAGGCTGCGACCAGACCTTTACGGTAACAGACCCGGATTGTCCAAATGGTCCTTTCTCTATTGCGATTATGGCAGGAAGTGAATATGCGACATTAGGAGATATCAATTCTGCGGCAGGAACTTTTAAGGTAAACTTTAAGGTAAACGAATCGGTTACGCCCCATACAGTACTAGTACGCGTAACCAGCTCCTGTACAGGACAGTTTAAGGATTTTCTGTTTATGCAGAATGCCATTACCTGCGATACTACTTTGGGAACTGCTCCGGCGATCAGCCCAAGCAGCTCTGCTTTGACATTATGTACAGGCGGCGCGGTATATTTATCGGTTCCTTCAACTACAGCAAATTTAAGCAAAGTGATCTGGACCCGTAATGGCATCGAGGTAGCAAGAGGTGTTAATTATTATGTAGCCACTTTACCGGGTACGTATAACATTTCGTTGGGTGCAGCAGGCTGTAATGAACTTGCGGGCAATGCACGTGTAATAACAGAATCTGGAACAGCTCCTGCAATAATTAACACTATTGTGGCTTCAAATAATGGTATTATGTGCGGACCAGGCGGATCTGTTACCTTAACAGCAACAAGCGCAACAGGTACAGTTTCTTGGTTTAAAAATGGAGAATTGACTTCTAAAACCGGAACAACCATTACCCTAACAGGAACTGCAGATGCGGGCAGCTGGTTTGCAGCAGCAGGAAGTGCAGGCTGTTACAGCAAACCTTCAAACACGGTTACCGCTACGGTACAGACGCCAACAGGAACACCAATTGTGGTAGACAATGCCAATGTATTGATCAACAACAAGCCAATTGATCAAATTACTTCATTTTGCTCAGGAGGAAGTTTAATTTTAAAAGTAAACAACCCACAGCCGGGCGTTTCCTATACGTGGTATAATGACCAAACAATCATTACAAGTCCTTATACGGTTCCTGCGGGTGCTGCCAATTTATTGATTCGTATGGTAGCGACAGACAACAGCGGTGCTGCGTGTCCGGTAGAAGCCCATACCAGCGAAGTGCCTGTTACACAAGGTGTAACTCCCGGAACACCAAACATAACAAGTTTATCAGGAGGGGTTCTTTGCAATGGTACGGCAGATTTAACCATCACACCGGCAGCAACCGGAACCTATACCTACCAATGGTACAAAGACGGTGTGGCAATGAGTCAAACTGACCAAACCATAACAGTAGACACCCCGGGTGTAACTTATACGGCAACGGTAACCAATGCAACGGGATGCGTAAGTGCCCCTGCAACCAAGACGATCCCGACAGAAGGAACCACTATTCCGGTACTGGACTGGAAAACGACTACTGCAACAGCCAGTAATGGGGATAAAATTTTCTATGAAACCACATTATTGGCCGGAACAGCAACCAGTTATGAGTGGACTCAGGACGGAACAAAATTGAGCGCCACTACATCAAGCACTACAATTACTTTTCCTGCAACAGGCGCTTCATCAACTATTAAAGTAAAGGCGACAAACCCTTGTGGTACCTCTGTAGAGATTAACAAAACGGTTGTTTTAAACCCGCTTTGCCCGACACCTACAGTAACAGCAGCTACGGCTACAACACTCTCTACAGTGGCAGGCATTGGCGTAGCAGCAAAAGTAAACGTTGCAAGCGGTAATCAGGAATCCTATCAATGGTATACTAATACGACTGCAACCACAACTGGCGGAACAGCCATATCATCTGGCGGTACAAGCGCAACGATAAATTATACGCCTCAAACTGCAACTCCTGCTGTTGTTTACTTGTATTGTGTGGTAACCAACGGCTGTACACCTGCAACAACAGGAACTTCTCCTGTGTTTACGGTAACTGTAACAGCAAACCCGGCGAATTTGACTTTGGGTTCGGGTACTTTTGCAGGAAAAACCTGTTTTGACATCAATAAATCAAACGATGGTACAAATTGTGGCACAATTTCAGCCCGTACAAGCACGATGACCAATTTTGCAACACAAAATGTGCAGCCATATACTTTTACAGCCAGTGCAACAGGTGTTAAAAGCAATCTTCGTTTCGTTGTGGTAGACGAACTGGGCGCTGTACAAAGTACGGATGCTGTTGATAAAGCAGTACCGGGAACGGTAGCCAACAGCCAGGTGGTAACCCTTACCGTAACCTACAAACCAACACTGAGCGATGTAGGGGGCTTAATATATGGAAGAACTACAGATCAGGCCGTAAATGTAAAACTCTATGCAGTTTACAATAATGGAAATGAAGATGTTTCAGTACCGTTGAATATAAAAATTCAGGACTGTGCGTGCTGTGGTGCTAAAATTTCTGCAGGAGTTTGGAAAAACTTTATGTGTCATAACTTAGGAGCTGATCAAACATTAGATTATACCAAAGTATCTAGTGGTAACGGCTTGCTTGGAAGTTATTACCAATATGCACAGCCAGGCCCTGCGTATGGAGTAGGAACAATAGGGTGGAATAGCTCTGCTCCTTATCCCACGGCATGGGTTACAAATTCAGTAAAAGGAGCTAGCGATCCTTGTCCTGCAGGTTACCGCATCCCAACAAACGTAGAATGGAACGGCGTTATAGCTAATAATAGTGTGACTAGAATTGGTACATGGGCACAATCAGGAGGTAGTACTACTTTGAATGCAATTGCTCAATTTGGCACTCAATTATATCTGCCTTTAAGTGGCTATATGTCATCAGGAAAACAAAATGATATCTTAACAATGAATGTATATGGTTATTATTGGACATCTGATGCGACGGTTTCAAATGTAATTTTTGGAGACAGGGTAGGACCTAAAGTTAATTCAGGTTTGCTCCAATATACTACAGCAATAAGTATACGTTGTATCGAGCAATAAATATCAATCGAAGCCATAATAATTACATAATAAACCTGCAGGCGGTTCGCGCTGCCTGCAGGATCTAAAAAAAGACCGGTTTGCAAAGTTGTAATCCGGTTTTTTAATAATTAAGTTGTCGCACAGTTTTGTCATCGCACAGTTTTGTCATCCTGACGAAGGAAGGACCACACAAGAAACTCCGCAACGAAACTCCGCAACGCTTTGTCGAGCTACTTGTGATAATCTTTGTCGAGTTTCTTGTGTGATAATCTTTGTCGAGTTTCTTGTGTGGTCCTTCCTTCGTCAGGATGACAAAACTTTGTGATGACAAAACTTTGTGATGACAAAACTTTGCGATGACAAACTTTGCGATGACAAACTAAATGACAAACTACAAGAAGGACTTTTGTAAAATTAAAATGAAGTAACATGAAAAAAATATTTTTAATACTAATCACTATTTTAACTACAGCATCCATACAAAGCCAAACCATCAATATTGAGCTGCCCCATTTTGCAGGAAAAACATATTACTGTCTGGCGGGTCAGGGGCAAAAAAGCGATACCATCGCCAAAGGCAAACTGGACAAATCAGGCAAAACGGTTATCGTTTTCAAAGACCGGTTTAAAGGATATAAGGGAATGTCACGTTTTTTACTGACCGATGGCGGGGGATTGGACCTTGTTATAAACAAGGAGAACTTTACGGTAAGCTGTAAAGAAGAAAACCCAAATTATGAAAACATCCATTTTACAGGTTCACCGGAAAATGAATATTTTGTAAAGTATTCCACACAAAAGGCACCGCTTTTGCAAAAAGCAGAACTGGCAAAAAATGTTTTGACAATTTATAAGCCTGCCGATGCCGTTTATGCACAGTTTCAAAAAGAACAGGCGCAATTAAACCAACAATACAAATCGCTTAAAAACAGCAATGCCGAAAGTTCGTTACACGCTGCGCGTGTCATAGAAATATACGATTTTTTAATGGGCAATACCAATGACCTTCAGGATAGTCCGGAGCAAAAAACGGCACAGGCGAATGATTTTGTGCTTTCAAAAGTGAACTTCGATGATCTTTATACCAGCAATGCCTGGGCTGATGTATTTGCCGTATTGCTCAACCTGCAGCTGCAGCAGTCAAAAAGCGATGCGCAAATATTGGCAGACTTACAGCAGATTAGTTCAAGAATAAAAAGCAATACCCAGTTTACAGACTTTGCAGAATTGATGGTAAAACAATTATCTCAAAAAGGAAAAGACAATGTAGGGAGTCCGTTTGGTACTTATTTAGCCAAATCCGGCAGAATCGAAAACCCAAGTCATTTTTTACTTTCTGCCATGGGCGGGCCACAAACCGGTATGGCGGCTCCTGATTTAGTGTGGAAATCGGAAACCTACAGTTTTAATAAAAAACAAAAAACAATTTTGGTGTTCTATGAATCGGGATGCAACAACTGCGATAACGAAATCAACGCGTTAATAGGTAATTATCCCGAACTGCAGAAAAAAGGCTACGAAGTAGTTTCAGCAGCCTCAGACATGGACAAAACCGAAAGCGAAAAATACTCCGCCAGGTTTCCGTGGAAAAACAAATACTGCGATTTGACAGGAAGCACCGGATATAATTTTACCACTTTTGGGGTAATAGGAACACCAACCATTTTTGTAATTGATGAAAACGGCATTATTAAAGGTCGTTATGCAAGACTTGTCGACGCTAATTTGTTAAACTAAAAATAGATAAAAAAAACAGGCTGTCAGAAATGAGAGCCTGTTTTTTTTTATTGTATTAGTGATCAAATAGCTGCCGAAAACTACAAAACCTTATTTCCTTCTAAAATAAGCCAGCGCCCCAGTAGACCATAAAGCCAAAAAAATCAAAACTGGCTGGATAAATAATCGGATCAAACGCGCCTGATCGGTGTCAAGTCCGAAGGCAGAAGTTCCGTTTAGATATTGTGCAATATTACCAGGAAAAATCAAGACATAAAATATAGCAAGTGCAATTCCAATTTTTGCTTTGTACTTCGTTAAAAATAGCATTGCCAGACCCAAGAGTATTTCTACTACTCCGGACAATAGTACAACCAGGTCTTTACTAAGAGGAACCCAATTTGGAACCTGCGCCTGAAAATCTTCTCTCTGAAAAGTAAAATGACCTATCGCCGCAAAAATCATAAATAATCCGAGAACTATTCTGATGAAATTCTGAAATGTTGAAGTGTTTGTATTTTCCATATTTAAGTTGTGTTTAGTTTTCTTTTTTTTTTTGCAATTTTAAACTCTAATTAATTTGATATGTGCTACAAAAAATTTTGTAAAGTTTTTAGAGTCATTAATTAATCTCACTATTGTTGTTCTCAAAAACCCTCTAACAGTATTTTGTCGGACAAATTTAGAATACTTAATCGAATAATTTGGCTTTTTTGTACTAAAATACAGTATAAATACTTGCTCTTGTTTTTTTAATTATTAGTAATCTTGTATTGGAATAATTTGATTATGAACCTTTAAAATCAAAATTATGAGTGAGTTTCAAAACCAATTAAATCAAGAATTAAAACTTCCAGACGATACTTTGAAATTTGAAAAATACAAATTCAATATTGAACTATTAAAATGGTTCATTGGAAGTGTAGCATTAGTTGCAATAACATTTATAGTTGATAACGGCTATAAAGAAAGAACTGCCGGCATACAGGAAATGCAAGTTTATGACAAATATGTTGAAACTATCCTAAAGGCAGACAATATAGAAGACCGTTGGAAATTAGCCCAATATTTTTCGACAGTTACTCCAACGAAAAGGCTTAGGGAAAGATGGTGTGCATATAGGGATTCTATAAGCAATGATTATAAAATCTTCAAAAAACTAAAGGAACAAAAATTTCAATTACAGCAAAAAGATACCGCGCTACATAAAGTTGAAATGTCAACTACAGACTTAAAGTTAAATACAATACAAAATCAATTAGCACCTTTCGAAAAAAAACTAATTGGTTCTTCAGATTTAAATACCGCTATGTCCTGGGAACAAAAAGGTTTTTCATTTTTACTTGCAAAAGATGTTTTGAATGCAATCGATGCCTTTAGAAATAGTGAAAATTCATTTAACCAATTTCATCAGGCTTATGAAATTGCAAATTATTTAGAAATACATAAAACTACTTTACAAAATCCTGAATCTTCTTATTGGAAAACAACGTTTAAAAAAATAGCTACAGATTATTCTTGGAAAATGCCTCCAGATATCAAAAATAAATTAATTGAAAACACGAACTAAACCTAAATAAACAAAATAATGAAAGATAAAAGAACAGCATTAGATACTTTATATTTTGTAAATGAATCTAATAAAAAAGTATCTCTTGAAATAATAACCGGAGGTTTGGGACAAACCAGCACATTTGATGCAAAAATTGAGGGCATTCTGGATATAAAAAAAGCCAATGGCAGTATTCCTCAAACAATTATTAGTGATAACAAAACTTTAATTGGAAAAATATTAATCATTTCCTGTACAATTACCGACACCTCTAGAGATACAAATTATACCGAGTTAAGAATAAGATTAAATGGCGGAATAATGTTTATCGAATATCCTTTATTTGCTAATGTCGAAAATGAAGGCGACACTGTTGATTATCGTTGTGTAATTCGTTTCTTTAATCCTAAATAATTATGAAAAAACTACTAATCTTATTTATTTTTGTCGGCTTACTTTCTGGAAATTTATATGCACAGGAAGATATTGAAGTTGATATTTTAAGAGCGCCATCCTCTCCTGCTTCAAATTTATTGGGCATTTCTACAACTGATATTGATAAACCTACAGACATTTCTTCTTTTATGGTTTCTGTGCAATCAGCCAGTAGTTCTTTCACTTCATTTCCATCTAATTACTCAATGGATTTTTTACCTTACTATTTACTGGCAAACGGAAAAACGGATTTTACGACAAAAGGATTGCAAAACGCAGATTTCAAGAATATTTTTAAACAGACTTTTATTATTTCATTAGCAATTTCAAATCCAGATTCAACAAATACATCATTTAATTACAAAAACACTTATGGTAGTTTAGGATTCAAATTTTCAATTTTTCGAGGTCAATACGATTCTATCACAAAAGCCAAACTTGATTCAATTATAAACATGCAAGACAAAGTCAATCAGCTTTCGAATACGGAAATAGACCAATGGTTGAACAGCAATGATGAAGAATATAAAACATTGATCAAAAAGCGGGAAGATTTATTTAAAGGTGCCATTACGCCCGAACAAATAACAAAAATTAAGGAGAGCGAAAAATATAAAAAAATACAAGATCAATTAGATAATAAATTTGAAAACTTTAGCAAATCTGACGAAAAAGCAAAGTTATTTGATGAAATAAAAAAAATAGCAGCGGAATTTCAAACAAATAGAATTGGTTTTTCATGGGATGTTAACTGTGGTGTTAGTGGAGAATTTAGAAATAGAAATTTTGATAATGGTAAACTTTTTAATGCAGGAATCTGGACAAACTTTGGTTATACCAATGAAAAAGGAATCGCTTTTTTGGGACTTTTAAGGTATTTATATAATCCTGACAAAATTTTAGCTTTGGATAATAACATAAATGAACTTGAAAATATATCCACATTTGACGCGGGTGCGAGAATTGCATATTCTAAATCTCAATCAAAATTTAGCTGCAGTATTGAAGGCATCTATCGAAGTGTTTTAAATGGAAATCAAATAGATCCTTCATGGAAAATGATATTTAATGCTGATTATTCTTTATTTAAAAATAAAAAACTCACTTTTTCATTTGGAAGAGATTTTGATGGGACAATTTCAAAAGACGGCAATCTAATTGCAGCTTTGACATTAATTGCAGGTTTTGGAAATAATAAAATATCACAACCTAAAACGAAATAAAAAAAAGTACTTTTTTTTAAAAAACAGGTATTTATACGTATAGCCAGAATAAAAATTAACCCTAAACTTGCAGAGAATAATTTTTAACCTTAATTTTTTAGTTATCCGCAAGGAATTGTAAATGAAAAACTTTTTTTGGAACAATTAGTGAGATTTAATCTTTTACCGGATTTAAATCTCACTTTTTATTTTAGGACGTATCTGATCTTGTACTTATTTCAGCAGATTCTTTCTCTCCAAATCCATCACCTCTTTTGTGTTCGCTTCTATTAACAAATCCAAAAATTTACTATAACCATTTTCTATTTTATATTCTAATTCGTTTCTGTAAACCGGGAACAGGCTATAGATATTTATTTTTCGGTCTTCGCTGTAAAATTCTGTAAAATCTTCGTCAAAAGTTACCGATGGGAGTACCACGCAACCCGAAAATTCGGTTTCTTCTGCATATGGCTCTAAATCTGTAGTTGCCTGCAGACTATGCCCCACTGCTAGCCAGGACTTATTATGATGCGGAACTCTTGCGGCTTCTTTTAACATCGAGATAATCCAGCTGTTTTTTTCTCTTCCTGTATAAACTTCTTCAAATTCTATGTCTTTGGGCACTAAAACCATAAGTTCGCAAAAATGGTAATCTTCAGGATTTTCTATACTTTCGGGTACATTCATTTTTAATAAACTCATTCCGGAAGTCATCAGGATATTAAAATCGTTATCTGCACAGTTGATCAAAAAGACATCTAAGTGAAAATCTAACGAAAGCATTTCGTGAAAAACGGTAATCTCATCATCCTCAAAAAAACGGTCCAAATGTTTTTCGAGGCTTTCAATATTTTCATAAAAATGCTCTTCCCCGTTTATATCTTTAAGTATATCTCTGTCCATGGCTTTTTTTAAATGGTAGTTATTTTGATAAAAGGTTGTTGTAAAACTAACCAAATCTTTCAAAAAAATGACGCTTTTTAACTCCTTATTACTGTTTTGAACCGGCTAAAGCATCTTAACTACAAAAAAACTTTAATAAGAAGCTAATGATTATCAATGAATACCTTCACAAACATCAGTCATAAAGCAAAAGAAATGTACAAAAAAGTAATTTTCTGGAGGAAAAAAGTTAATTAAGGGTTAAAAATATCAATTATTAGTTGATTTTTATAGCTTTGCAAAATCCACATTTTTACCAAACCCAATAGGGAAAAACAAATTATAATACCTAATGCCAATGCGAACTATTATTTCGACATTATTATTGCTAATATTTACCTGCTCAAACTCTTACGCACAATTAAGTTCTGATAAAATATTCGAAAGTTTTAAACAGGGAGAACGCACCAACTGCTCTTCTATAGCATTTATAAAAGCATCCTTAAACATTTACGGTTTAGATAATCTTTTTGTAACTGAAAAATTAACGGATAGTTTATATCAGATAACATTAAAAAATAATGCGAAGTTTAAACTAAATATTGATGAATTGAATAAGGCAAAATTTTCTGCCGGTTTTGTGTTCATCAAATTCAATGAAGACAGCGAAAAAATCAAGGATTATGCGGTATTAACCTATGCGGTGATGGCCAAATACAAACAGATTATCGATAAGGAAAAAACTTTTGACAGGGCATTGGAGGATCTGGAAGATGGTGAGGTATATACCCCAACTATTTATAAATATTTAGGATTCGAAAAAGGCAAACAAGTTCAGGAATTAAAACGACTTTCGGGAAGCGAATACTGCGGAGTTGTAGCGTGGTCAAATGCACATGCGGTCTTTGTTTGTGAGGATTTTATGGATTATTATGGCAACAAAAAAAGCTTATGGCTTAAATATCCGGGGCGTTTTAGAATAATTAAGTCATAAGGAACTGAAATAATTAAACTTTAATACAAATACCACTCAGAAATCAAATTTCGGGTGGTATTTTTGCGTTATATAAATGCCACGAAATAAAAGCCCAGAACTTAATATGACACGAGAAAATTATATTCCCTTTCATAAAGAATTCTTACTCGAACAACAAATAGCAGCTTTCTCTGAAGACAAAAAGAAAGTTGATGATTTTAAAAAGTTATTCGATATCATTGAACATTATTATCATTACGAGGCTTTTAACCTGAACCGAAACCTCAAAAAAAATTATGCTTTATTTGATCCTGACTTAAGTGAAAAGGAACGTGAAGCATTTGTTGGCAAAAGTGATTTTTCTGTTTTTAAAGATACTTTGCTAACGGTTTTAAAACACGGCAATTATACCCGGATAGAAAAAGAAACCCTTGATAAGGCTTTTAAGCAATCTGACTTAATCGGTTTGAATCTTTCTATAGATTTTAATGCTTTTAAAGATTATGAACTCTACGTTCGCGGAAGTCATAAAGCAAAAGAAACCGTTAAAAAATATATTTTCTGGAAAAAACAAATTGAGGTCGAATACTACGATCGCGTTATGATCTATCTCAATTATAACGAAGCCGACTACCTGAAGGAAAAAAAAGTTAAACTAGGAAAGATGCCTGTTGATCCGGGTTCTATTGGATTGAAAATTTTTAAACGTGTTCCTAAAAATGATCTGGAAACGATTTTTCCTAATGCAATTCCCAGAATGTCAACCCGCGATAAATTACTCTTTTGGGTGCCGGGAATCGGGGGCGGAATTTCATTGTTGAGTACAACAGTAATTCCTGCTTTAATTGGCATGTACGCCGCGTATCAATCGGGAGAAGCAATTGATTTACTCAATAGTAAAGCTTCGCTGAATCAGGGTTTGATTGCTTTGGGAATTTTATGTGCGTATTTATTCCGCCAGTACAGCAACTTCATTAATAAAAAAATCAGATACGGAAAAATGCTATCTGACAGTCTCTATTTTAAAAATCTTGGAAATAATAGTGGCGCATTTTATTCGCTTTTAAATTCATCTGAAGAAGAAGTGCTTAAAGAAACTATTCTGGCGTATGCTTTTCTGGACAGAAGCCCTGAGCCCTTAACAGCCGAAGAACTTGATTTGCAGATTGAATCATGGTTTGAAACGACGCTCAACACAAAACTTGATTTTGATGTAAAAGAAGCTCTAGAAAAATTACAAAATATTGGTCTCGGCGTAGAAACCAACGGAAAGTGGAATGTTATTGCCCTTGATAAAGCACTTATAAAAATTGATGAATTATGGGATAACGTCTTTGATTATAATTCCAAATAAAAAAAGAGAACTAAATAGTTCTCTTTTTTTATTGTATAATTTTGTAAAACTATTCGTTTTCTGCTTCTACAAGATCTTCTACAGATTCTCCGGTATCACCTACTGCCACCAATTCAGGTTTTGAAGCTTTTAATGCATTGAATCTTTCCAACTGCTCCAACTCTCCTTCTTCTCCGCTAAAATATGGGAATACATCCATAATGGGAGATTCTGAAATTGCCGGAATGGTATAATCTCCCATCGTGTTTTTCATCACCGTAATCGTATTATCGTAAGCCTCTTTTACATCATTGGCCTGAACGAGAAGATACATATTCGATTTTCTTTCTTTACCGCTTTCTTCATCATAAGCCATAAGTGAAACTTTTGATTTAAACCAGCGATCAGCGTTTTCAAACGGGTGAATTTCGGCATAATTTGCCACTTTTATATTCGTGATTTTAAATTCTTCACTTACATAAGCAGCCATTTCTTCATTGATTCTGCTTTCTGCTTCTGTATACGATACAGCATCTACCAAATAAGGTTCTGTCGTAACTTTTTGACCGCCAAGTTCATCTGTTTTTCTATATTTTACTTTGCATTCGTACCAAATTGCGCTCATTTCTTTTATTTTTTAAGGATGTCAAAGATAGATTTTAAAGGATATAAAAACAGAAAATTAAGAAAATAGATATTCACAATTTGAGTTAAATTTTAATTCCTGTTTTTTTCTTTTGCAGTTTAATTTTCTTAATAGTTTATTAATCAAAATGCTATGCTAAATAGTAAACCAAACTCCAAAATAATTTCTAAATTTGTAAGGATACGCTATAAAAGATAGTGTCAAAAACCCCAAACCTATTTTAAAACTTAAAAACTATTACATGAAACTTACCAAATATCTAAGTGAGCAGGGTTATGATTTGATCGAAGGTCCTGTGCGAAATCATAAACCTTTGCAGCTTTGGCTAAAACAACCTCTCGACGAAGCACAACTTTATTATGCAAGTATTGAACACGCTTTTAAAAGTGATATTGTACTGACAGAAATTGAAAATCCCACCCTGAATGTAAACGGAACTCAAAAAGATGATTATGGTTTTAATATCGGAATTACACTTTTAGAAGAAATCCTAAGAACGCTTGGACTCGGTTCTCTCGAAATTACTTCTAAAATCAAATCGGGGAAAACAGTAACTATTAGTTATGAAAATTCAATTACCAAAGAATATGCTATCGGAAATATTGAAGAATATTTGTACAGCGCAGATTTTCTGCACCCAAATCCATCACTTCTTAAAAATGCCAACCGCAACAATATTCTTCTTATCACAGGAACTGTATTTGCAAAAAATCTTGTAGTTGATATCGAAAATAATTTTGCTTTAGATGCTACGCTGGTCACCAGCCTAAATGACCTTGCAGAGGGCAAACTGGATTTTACGATCAGTAATCAGAATACACTAAAAATGACATCGAATATTGGTATTTATTTTCCGATTGCAGTAAAAGCAAATCGTATAGATTTTGACCGAAGCCGGTTTAAAAAATTAATACTGATAAGTGACAGCAATAATATTTTCTAATCAATGATACTCTTCTGAGAAATTATAATTTTGAAACGTAAAAACAAAGTCAGAAAAAATTCTATAGCTTTGTTATATAACTAACTAAACCCAAAATTATGAGAACATTAGATCAATGGTTTGAAGAGTACGCAGTAAGCCACCAAAACCCAAAAAACAAGGCGATACATTACATATGTGTTCCGGCAATTTATTTTTCGATTGTAGGTTTATTAATGAGTATTCCGAGTGGTTTTATTGCCAGCACTCTACGACTCAACGCACCTATTATAGAAAACTGGGCTGCCGTGGTTTTGATTTTTGTACTCCTTTTCTATATTCGATTATCGGTAGCGATGGCAGTTAAGATTGCCATTTTCTCAGCAATCTGTCTGGCAGCAAATTATTATATTGGTCAGTTTGTGACTTTATGGCTATTCTCTATTGGTGTTTTTGTTATAGCCTGGATCGGACAGTTTTACGGTCATAATATTGAGGGCAAAAAACCTTCTTTCTTAAAAGACCTTCAGTTTTTAATGATTGGACCTGCCTGGGTAGTAGAGAATCTGTTTTCTAAGAAAATTAGAAGTTAATAACAACCTGTAAGTTATAAGCAAAATATTTCAGAAGATTGGAATTGTTTTTTTTAAATAGTTCTCCTTCATTTTCTTTTGAAAACCAATGCCCTAGCCCAGACAAGAACGATATCCTTTTGCTGGCTCCTTTAGCGAGTAAAAGATATAGTGGATGGCTGGATTAGCTCCTAAAAAAAATGAGACAAAAAGATATTTTTGTCTCATTTTTTTATTGATTTTTATAAACAAAAATGTTTGCTTTGTTATCGTGCTACATTTTTTAAATCATTGATAATTCTTTCTTCGGTAGGTCTCAAGGAAACAAGATAAACAATTAATAAGATTCCAATTATTAGAAAATCAGGCTTTAAAAACAATATTACAAATGCAGCTCCTTCCAGAATTGCCCATCGTGTAATACATGCTGTTTGGTAAACTGGTAAATTTTCTTCGGGTTTTAATTGTGGGTCTGCTTGTTTTAATTGTGATTTAAAAATAAAATTGCCCGCCAATATAGCCAGGACTGGTATGATTAGGTACAAGGCTGATGCAGCATCTATTTTCGGAATTTTTAAATGCTGTGCAGAGGGCTCTCCAATAAAGAAATAAGCTAAACTTACTCCAGCACAAATAGCGAGATGAATAATTTGAATGGTTTTGATTTTTTCTTTCATGAGTTAATTTTGAAACAGGTTAGTTTTTCCTGAACGAATATAAGAAATAAATCAAGTTCTAAATTTGGAATGCGATTAAAACCAAAAACATCTTAGTAATATTTCTAAGATGTTTTGAGTAAATTATTTACAGAAAATTAATCAATTACAATACTTTCAATTGCTCTTTCCATGGCATGTTCTTTTACCTGCGGCACTTTTAAACCTTCTGCGCGAATTGCCGTTAGATCTGTCATTCCTAAAAAGCCAAGAAAAGCTTTTAAAAAAGGTACAACAAAATCATTTGCTTTACCCGGACCTTCCGAATAAATGCCTCCGGAAGTCATTGCGACATAAATTTTCTTTCCTTTGACCAATCCGACAGGGCCGTTTTCTCCATACCCAAAAGTTATTCCTGCTCTTGTGATATGATCAATCCATGCTTTTAGCGATGTAGGTATCGTGAAATTATAAAGAGGAGCTCCAATAACAATGATGTCTGCAGCAAGTAATTGCTTTACCAAATCATTTGAAAGGCGCAAGGATTCTCTATTCTCCTGAGTCAGCTCTTCATTTGGAATAAAAAATGTACGAAGCACTTCGGGAGTTAGATGCGGAATTTTTAAATCTACCAGATTTAGTTCTTCGAGGGAATTTTCAGGATATTTTTCCTGAATTTTTTCAATTATGGCATGACCTAATTTGATGCTATAAGACTCATTAGCTTGTAAACTTGACATTAAATGGAGGATTCTTTTCATAGAAAAATGTAATAAATTAGTAGTTTTATTTTCTTTAAAATTCTAAAGACTGTTTATAAAAATTTGTGTTTTTTAATCTTGTCTAAACAGAGTCTTTATTTTTATCAGGAACAAAATTACATCTAACAGTAACTCAAAAAGCACCACTTACTAAAAGGAAAGCAGTTACTTTTGGGAAAGTGTGTATCTTTACACCCATGAAAACAGCTGAAAATGAAACGCTTCTAACCAAAGAAGAATGTGATGGTTCATTACGGAATATACTGGATGCACTGTATGTTTTAAACGGAAAATGGAAAATACCATTGATTCTCTGTCTAGTCCAATCGCCTAAAAGATTTAACGAAATACAAAATACACTTACCGGGATTTCGCCAAAGGTATTGTCAAAAGAACTCAAGGATTTGGAACTGAATGATTTTATAAAACGCAATGTTTATCCGACTACTCCTGTAAGTATCGTTTATGAGGCGACTGATTATAGTTCAACGTTAAAAAGTGTTATTACAGAATTAAGCATTTGGGGCGAACTGCATCGCGAAAAAGTAAAAGAGAGTATGAGAAAATAGGTTTAAAAACAAAAAGCTTTTCTTAGATAAACTAACATGTTTATTGTTTTTTGATACTAAACTATATTCTAAAAGGGTTTAAAATAGCTAATAGAAAAACCTGCAAAATTAAACGTTGCAGGCTTGATAATTTAAAGTAAAAACTCTCTTGATCAAATTTAATTAAGGCTAACTAACGATTATTGAAAGCTATTTCCTGCAAGGCTCTTGGATTGCTAATGGCCTTACCGACTTCTTGTTTTCTTAGCTTATCAAAATATCCAGTTCCTGTTATTAATAGAAGTTTTTTTGGAATGATTGGCTTTTTGTTAAAAATAGTAGCATAAAGTAAAGTAGTCTGCAAAAATCCACCATCGTTTATAAGATGAAGAGTGTGTTTTCCGTATCGCAATTTGTCTTTGCCTGCTACCAAATATTTATAACCATTTTGACCATCATAAGCATCTTTTACAGCATCGCCAACCCTTAATAGGCCTGCGTTTTTTATAAATCCAACAACTGAAATGGCATTTTTACGAATTTCATTATGAGATTCCATAAATTCAGAATCTGTATAAGATGCAGGAGATATTCCCTGATAAATATAAACTGCGACATCAGGACTGTTTGTATGTATTTTTTCGACAATCATTTTTACATTCGCCATATAATTCTCAATTTCAGACAAGGCAATATCTGTTGATTCCTGAATAACTACGTAGTCATAATAATTACCATCTTTATCCCTGTTGGAAAAAATTTGATTCGCTTCTGTTTTATTAGTCTCGTAAACTTTTTTTAATGAAACACCAACTGTTATTAATTGATCAATGTTAATGGATAAATCATTTGCATTACAAAATTCTTTAAACATTATTGGTCCACTCACAAAATATTCTGTCTGACTATTTCCGATAAATAATATGCGAGGGGGGCCGGATGATTGTGGAGGCTTGGGATGTGGGAGTTTTTTAAATAGTGTATTATTCTCAGTAGAAGCATTATTACAGGAAGAAAACAAAAAGGCTGCAATACTAAAAATTAAAAGGTATTTCTTCATCATGCCTGTCTAAAAAAGTCTCTTAATATTTGTGTGAAAATTATTTGCAAATATCTTTTGACAGAGACTTTAAAAAAGCCTATAAAAGTTTTTTAATTGGTGTTTTAGGACATAGATTTAGTAATTTAATCAAACTCAGGAATACATAAATAATAGCGAAAACTTTATTATACAAAAAAGCCTGGAAACTAAAAATTTACAGGCTTTATTTTTAATTGTGACTTTGACGGCAGAATTCGAACCATTTAATTGAAGATTTGAAAAATTTTAAATGATGTTTAATCTTTGATTAAACGTAAATATTACTATTGATTAATCGTGTTTGTGCTGATTCAATAAAGCAGCAAGTCCATGAATTTTATATGTATGTTAGTACCAAAAGCATTCAACGAATTAAAAGTTCTTTTGATTATTTATAAGTTTATTATTATGTATTTGATAATAAATAAACCCTGACCCTTCTCAGACATATCTACCCAATTTTGCGGTGATAAGTCTGATGTTTTCAGTAGTATATACAATTTGGTGGCTATTTGACCTGTGAGGAACTCAAAAACATATCTTAACAATGAATAAAGTATTTTTAATATTTATTTTGTCACTAATTCTAAATTCTTGTAAACAGAAAGTACAATTGGAAAAGTATGACAAAAATGGAAACCTCATAGTTTATAGTCAAGAAGTCTATACAAATATGTGGATAAAGAATAAAAAATTAAAAGTTACTGTTATCGATACATTTTGTATAAATCAAAAAGTAAAAGCAAAAAAAGATATCAAAAACGGAAAGTTAATTTATTTTGGTTTTCATCCAAGAGAGTTTAAAAAAATGACCGAAATATTAAAAGAATTTGGAATTAAAACAAAAGAACATTTAGGAACTTGCATAAGAATGGGTGGATTTGAACCTTACTGTTATCAAGAAGAAATGTATAAAGAAATAAGCAGAAAATACGGCGAAAATTTTATTGATTCAATTTTTAAAGTCGCTCAAAAAGAGTTCATCATAGAAAATCCTAATATTGAATACATGGAAGATGGAATAGATTTAAGGAAAAAAATACTTGAAGAAAAAAAACAGCCACTAACAGCCATTTGGCGAGATTGGGGTTTTAGGTTTAATGGAAAGTTGGTTTTGTATTTGGAAAATTTGTGTTTAACCTAAAAATTCCGCATCTTTATTCCCTAACCTCGCCAAGCGCCAAAACGTTATGAGCAAGCAAAAAAAACGTAAAAACCTATGTATAGATTTGTATTTATTCTTATATTATTTTTTTCTTGTAATAATAGAAAAGATCATTCTCAACCCACTGAGAATTTAAATGCGATAAAATCAAAAATCATGGTTAAAGAACTTGAAAAATATTTACAGCACGCTGATTATGTGACAAATAACGAAGTAAAGGAATTCCACATAAATTTTTACGAAGATGGTAACGAATGCCTTTTTGAAATCAATTATGAGAATTATTTGTATAGCCTTGAAAATATGAAATCAAATGATGGACACTTGAATATTAGCGGTAAAACAATATTTTTTCATGGGCTAAATTTATTTTGTAGTAGAGACTTTATAAACACGAAGTACTTAAACAAAGAAGAGGTGAATGTCAAAAGACACCGGAAAGAATATAAATATGGTGACGATTTGTTCCAATTATATTTAATAACAGAAAAAGGTAAATTTAGAAGGCTTTCAAAAGCATAAAAGCCAGCTCATAATAGCTACTACAACGGATTTGGTCAATTGACTTAATGGAAAGTTGATTTTGTATTTGAGAGATTTGGCAAATGGGTTTAATTTATACCAAACCCACTGTAGTACCAGAAACATTACATTACATGAAAGCACGTAGACGAATAGAAAAGATAAAAGGATTAAATCAATTTTTATAGAACTATAAAAACTTTTACGTGACAGCTATTACAACGGATTTGAGTACTTAATTAAAGGGAAAATGTTATTTTTATTTGAATTAGATAACTTAAAAGAGAGTTCAATGTGATTAAACTTTAACTTAAGGCTCTAAAACAGAATCGTAAAACTTAAAAAATTCATGATGGGGTTCGAACCAAAGCCTCCTTTATATAGGCCTTTTCAAGCTCTAGAAGAAACTATTGAAATTTTTCGAACCACAAAAAAAAACATGAGAATCTACATTCACAGGCTTTTAACTTTTATAGTGACCGCGGAGGGGTTCGAACCCCCAACCCTCAGAGCCGAAATCTGATATTCTATCCAGTTGAACTACGCGGTCGTTTTTGATTTATGATTTTAGAATTCAGATTTTAGATTACCAATTTGGATCTAAAATCTGAACTCTGCAATCTAAAATTATTTATACTAAAAGTTTTTTCACAATTGCAGAAATAGTTTTTCCTTCAGCAGTTCCGCCCAATTGAGCAGATGCTAATCCCA
>Ga0307406_10000192_pt1 | contig 36307 bp, 37 predicted proteins | sample 322Cmetagenome_3_FD_203706 | JGI IMG/M metagenome (GOLD analysis project Ga0307406, IMG submission 203706) | Maize rhizosphere microbial communities from greenhouse at UC Davis, California, United States - 322HYB-C-2 | ecosystem: Host-associated > Plants > Roots > Rhizosphere > Soil | place...
CACCCGTAGCCGCTAAACCGAGTGAACCGTACACCGTTGGCCCATTTACACTTCAGTTCTTTGGTGGGCAGCATGCCAGCATTAGCGACTCGATTCCAGTTCCACCAAATTTAGGTGTGCTTATTGAGAATCAACTCTACTACCCAGGAGATTCATTTGTTGTCCCGGAAGGCATTCAAGTACACGCGCTGGCACTGCCAGTAAGTGCACCGTGGCTCAAGATTAGCGAATCAATTGAGTTTCTTACGGCCGTAAAGCCAGCCTTCACCTTCCCTACCCACGATGCAATTCTTTCGACTGAAGGAAAAGAGCTTTTCGACCGTATACTTGGTGCAACCGCTGGCGGTATTGGTACCCAGTATAAACGCCTGGATGGTACGACGGTCGAATTGTCATGACACCGTGGCAAGAAAATCTAACCCGGGGCGCTGAGCATTTAGCGAGCGCAGATCCAACCCTAAAAAAGGTAATTGATGTAGCGCCTCTCCCAAACTTTTCACCCCACAAAAACTACTACCAAGAGTTAGTGGAAAGTATTATCTCTCAGCAGCTTAGCGTGAAAGCTGCCGCTACAATTCTCAAACGCTTCAAGGAACTGTTTAGCAGTGACTTTCCATCACCTGAAGAAATTCTCGACAAAGATATCGAGACGTTTCGATCAGTCGGTCTGTCGCGTCAGAAAGCATCATACATTCGTGACCTCGCCGAGAAAGTGCTCGATGGAACAGTAAAGTTCGACCACCTCGATAGCCTTTCAAACCAAGAAGTCATTGATGAGCTCATTCAAATTAAAGGCGTTGGTGTTTGGACAATTCATATGTTCCTTATGTTCTGCATGGGTCGGCTAGATGTTCTTCCTACCGGTGACCTCGGTATTCGTAACGGCATTCAAAAACTATATCATCTTGAGGTGCGCCCTGGTGACGAGGAAATTACGGCGATTGCACGTGCGAATAAGTGGAATCCTTACGAGTCGTTAGCAAGCTGGTATGTTTGGCACTCGCTCGATAACAAACCGGCGCTCTAAGTTGCTAGAGGCCAAGCTCTGTCATTTGCTCGGGCGTCATGCCACCTGGTTGTAACCCATTTAAGGCATCAAGCCCAGGGAATGTCCCGTCTTGTACTTGAATCATAAACTGATATACAGCTGCGATTAAGACAAGACCATTAAGCAGCACGACGAGCCCAAGAACGATTGCAAAAATAAGTACGGTTTTAAAAGCGAAGGCTTTATACTCGGCAAACTGCAACATTTCACGACCCTGTTTGTCGCGCATTGCGCCCGACATAATAAGAATCAGATCAACAATCACCCAAATACCGAAGCCGCCAAACGTGACGAGTTTCAAGATACCCGTTCCCCATTTGCCAAGATACATTCGGTCAACACCAAACGTACCCCACATAAAGCTAATGAAGAAAACTGCAAGGAAATGACGTTGTTTAGGAAACTTTTTTGTGTTTGTTGGCTGCATACAGCCTCATTATACGCTTAAGTTAACAATTATGGAGTCAAACGATTAATGTCCCGGGGGAAGAGGGTCGCCTCTTTCACGTTTGAAAGGCCGAGTGTTTTTTGCACAAGTCGGTCAACACCGAAGCCACAGCCACCGTGCTGCGGAAGCCCAAACTGGAACGCTTGTAGATAGAACTTAAAGCCTTCGTGAGTTACATCGAGACCCTTAGCGGTCATTTGCTCAATCATTTTGTCGTAGTTATTCTCACGAAGCGGAACGGTAGCAATTTCAAGACCGCGGAACAAAAGGTCACCCCAGGCAACAGTGCCGTCATCCTTAAATTTATGGTAGAACTTACCTGCTTCAGCCGGGAAGTCGACGGCGTACACTAAGTCGCTGCCGTGTTCTTTGCGGGTGTAATCGGCGATCCAACGCTCTTCATCTGGAATAAGGTCTTTTTCGTCGGTAGTGTCAGTACCAGTCGCCTTTGTGTACAGTTCGTGGATTTCAGCAATCGTAAAGCGAGGCACCTTGCCATCTTCAGGGAGTGCAAGTTGCGGCGCATTCAAACTCTTAAGGTCGTCGGCGTGTTCGTCATAAACGCGGCGAAGCACGGTTTGTGTCATGTCACCAACAAGGTCAAGGACTTCATCGTGATCCTTCACGAAGCCCATCTCGATATCAAGCATCGTAAGCTCAGTAAGGTGACGTGTTGTCGCGCTTGGCTCGGCACGGTAGCTGTGGTTAATTTCAAAAACGCGCTCAAACGCACCAACCATAATTTGCTTATAGAACTGTGGGCTCTGGGCAAGCGTTGCAGTTTTGCCAAAGTAGTCGAGCTTGAATACTTCTGCGCCACCTTCAGTTGCCTCAGCAAGGAGTTTAGGGGTATCAATTTCTACAAATTCTTTTCCGTAAAGATACTCACGTAGGTAACGCGTAAGGCTTGCGCGTACTTTAAAGATCTTCTGTTCCTGCAGGTTACGAATGTTGAGAACGCGGTAATCAAACAATGTATCGAGGTTTTCAGATTTATGTGAAATTGGCTTATCAATTTCAATTGGCGGCTCTTCAGTTACCGGAACATGCACGTCTACCGTTACGTCGTGAAGCTCGGCGCCACCTGGTGCACGCTCATCAGCAACAACAGTGCCAGTAAGCGCAAGAACTGTTCCAACTTGCAAACCACGGAGTTTCTCGAGTTCGCTTTTATCTTCAACCTTGGTTTGTGCAAGACCCCTGCGGTCGCGAAGTGTAATAAAGTTAAGGCCGCCAAGAAGGCGCTTTTTGTGAAGCCAGCCTTCGATAGTAATTGTTTCGCCAACGTGGGCGCTGATTTCATTGGTAAGTGTTCGAGTCATATTGACCCTATTTTACCAGATGTACCCCTTAAGAACTAGAGGTCGACGTGACCAGGCCCGTGGTTGTTCGAGTGGCCCTCTCGCTCGGCGACAGCGCGTAAATTAGCATGGATATCGTCTTCATCTACAATCGCACGGCCAATTAATGTCTCGAGGACATCTTCAAGCGTTACAAGCCCAACTGTTTCGCGCGCTTTGTTAATAACAATAAATAGGTGATGGCGGTTCTTAATGAATGCTGCCAGTGCGTGTTCGAGCGTATCGTCTTCACGAATATAAAAGACTTTTTTCTCCATGGCCTTTTCAGCCGTAGTTGAACGACGAACGTCAAGTGATAGTAGGTCGCGCAGGTGCAGTACGCCCACAACATGATCGAGGTCATCGGCAATGACCGGTAGTCGGCTATGGCCGAGTGCATGGAGTTCATCAAGCACAAGTGGCCCTAGGAATTCAGAGTGCTTAATAAAATCAATAACCGAACGCGGTGTCATAACTTCGCTCACCTTCTTATCTGGAAACGCGAGTGCAGAAGTAAGAAGGAGTCGTTCATTTTCACCAATAACATCGTGTGAGCGTTCTACAAGCTCGCTCAGTTCCTCACGAGAATCAATTTTGCGAGGCGCTTCATGAACACTTGTTGCTGGCTCGCGCAAAATATGAAAAACACGCTCGAATCGGTCTGCGAAGTCGAGAAGCCAAGGCTCCCATTTTACGTATAGTGTCTGCCCGCTTCGGCGCACACCGCCAATACGCGCGGCTGCCGGGTAAAGCACCGCGACTATGAGCGAAAGAAGAATACCGATAAACCAACCAAATGCACCTATGAGAAGACAGACGATCCCTACAAGCAGTAACGCCCGCACGGCACGTAGAAACGTAATGAGTGCCGCGTGCAGTTCATACCGGTCGAGCTCAAGGACAAAGGCGTCAGACTGCTTAGAGCGGCGCTTTAATTCAGAAAGGCTATAGTGGGGACGCACCGGGTGCATTGCTGCCACCAAAACAAGCCCAATAAAAAAGAGAAGCGCGACTATTGCAAGAAATATACCCATCGTAAGCATTATTGTACTACGGAAAGCGCGCTCCGTAGTACAATAGCGCCGCTTTTATACGTCCCCGTTCAGCCTCACGAATAAATTCGCGAGCCCTTCACTTCGTAGTACAATAGTAAGAGTTAATTTGTTGGAGGATGCATGAACAAAATTGGTTGGATTATCTTTAGCGTGGTGGTTGTACTGCTTCTTGGTGGCTTAATTGCCTGGACTCGAATTACTAACCCGCCTATCGATGTAACAAGTGTTGAGAATAATAGTGTTATCGCGGCCTCAGACCAAAACGGTAATATTGCCGATCACGTTAAGGGAAGCGATGCAAAAGAAGTGCTCTTCATTGAGTATGGTGACTACCAATGCCCAAGCTGTGGTGGTGCCTTCCCTAACGTAAAGACCCTGCTTGAAGAGTATGAGGACGTTACATTTGTTTTCCGTAACTTCCCTCTTACAAGTATTCACCCGAACGCTCGCGCAGCCGCAGCCGTTGCTGAAGCCGCTGGCCTTCAAGGCAAGTTCTGGGAAATGCACGATGTGCTTTACGGCAAGCAAAACGACTGGAGCAGCCTTAACGCAAGCCAGCGCACAACGGTCTTTAATAGCTATGCTCGTGACCTAGGTCTTGATATGGCAAAGTTTGAAGCAGATGTTGCCGGTAAGCAAACCGCAGCGAAGGTTAACTTCGACCTCGCCCTTGGCAAGAGCGTTGATGTTTCAGCGACCCCTACGTTCTTCCTTAACGGAGAAGTACTCGACGACGCCACTGCAAGTGCTATCGTACAGGGTGACCTCACGGCCATTCGGGCAAAGCTCGACACACTTCTTGGTACAACTGAAGAATAAAGTTCATATAAAAACTAAAAACACCCCGGTGCCTTGGGGTGTTTTATTTTTTTGCTTAGTGAAGTCGCGTCACTTGTCTAAAGACTAGTGAGCGATAAAGATTCGCCAATCGGCGGGCACCACATCCACTGCTATCTTCTTGCTCCGTGAAGGAACAAATTCGATGGCTATTGGCATGTGATTATACACTCCTTGTACTATGTACAGTCCCTTGCACTCCGACCTTTATAATTAGTTTTGGCGCAGGACACATCATTTATACTACCAGTCCACCCTGGAATAGTCAAGAATCGCCGTTAAAGACGCTCGTGTTTTTATAGTACCCCATAAGTAATAGTGCTGGCAATAAGAACAAGCACTATTACTGTAGTAATTTAATCTACAACTCGCCCGGAGTGGCTTCTGGGCTGGCTGCGTGAAGCTTTCGTTCTCGTAATGTAAAGACGAGTACAGCCGAGAGGCCGACAAGACTCGAAGCAACAATGAAGATGCGCTGGAGGCTGTCCGAGAAGGCATAGGTTACTTTATCGGCAAACGCTTGCTGGTTTTGCGTAAATTCTTCGCGGGCCTGCTCTTGATACGGAGCTGGAAGCTTGGCAAACTGTGCATCAGCAGCAGCTGTTACCTGCTCTTTAATGTCAGGCATATTGAGCGTTAGTAGCGTATTAGGGTCATCAATTTCACCAAGCTTTGCTACCTGCTCACTCTTCGCAAGCGACTGAATGTACGCGGTATCACGCATAGCAGGAACCTGTGTTAATATACCCGCCGTAAGCATTGCCCCAAATACTGCCGTACCAACAGTTGAACCAAGGCTACGGAACAGCTGGCTTGAGCTTGTCGCAACACCAAGGTCTTTTTGCTCAACTTCATTTTGAATTGCTAGGTTTAGCACCGGCATCGCCACACCCATACCAAGACCAAGCACAACGATGACAGCCGCTTCGTAGGCATATGAGAGGCTTGGGCTCAAGAACGTCAGCGCAATCATTGCACCCGTTGCCACGATAAACCCAACTTGCATGAAGATTTTATAACGACCAGTTCGGGAAATAATTTGGCCAGAGACAATACTCGAGATCATAATTCCGGCAACCATTGGAAGTAGCATCAGCCCGGAATCGGTTGGTGATGCACCAAATACTTGCTGGTTAAACTGCGTGAGGTACAAAATTGAACCCATGAACGCAGCGCCGAAAAGCATTGAAATAGTGAGGACCATTACGTAATTACGATTCTTAAAGAACTGCAAAGGCAAAATTGGTTGGCTCGCCTTGTGTTCTGCATAAATGAACCCGGCGGTTGAAAGTGCCACAATACCAAACATAATGACACGCAGGCCAGCAAGGCTCAGCCCTGTCGCACTCATGAGATCGGCAAAGATATTCTCGGTGTTATCAACGGCAAGAATAAGCGTAGCGAGCGCGACTGAAAGCAGCGCCGCTCCAATGTAGTCGATCTTTGCTTTAGCTGCATGGCGCAGTGCCGGTGTGTAAATAGCAATAAGAATGAATGCCACAACACCAATTGGTACATTAATGTAGAACGTCCAGCGCCAGTCTGTTGTGATGCCCAGGAGTCCGTGGCCATCGGTAAGCCAGCCACCAAGCAACGGCCCAACGACCGACGCGAGTCCGAAGACCGCACCAATAAGTCCCTGCCAGCGGCCGCGCTCACGCGCTGCGAACAAGTCACCGACAATCGTGAAGGCGTTGGCGGTAATAATACCTCCGCCAATACCCTGGACAGCGCGCCAGATAATAAGGTCGTTAATACTGCCGCTTAATCCGCTCATGAGCGATGCGGCAACAAAGATTGCGACACCAATAAGAAGAATGTTCCGTCGACCAAAAAGGTCTGATAATTTACCGGCAATTGGCACGGTGATTGTTGTAGTAATTAGGTAAGCGGTAACGATCCAACTGAGTGAACTAAAAGCGTTGAATTCTTCAACGATCTTACCAAGCGCAGTTGCGATAATCGTTTGGTCGAGCGCAACCAAAAAAAGGCTGGCCATAACCGAAACCATGATGATCAATTTGCTTCGCAAGCTTAAGTGGTGATGCATGGGGTCCTTTCGACTATTTTTTTAGTAGGTCTTTGTATTGCTCGATGTTGTCGGTTATGTGATCAAGCATTTCGCGAAGTTGCTCTTCTTTAATAAACCCAACCCATTTTCGTTCCTGCGAACCAACCACATATAAACGGTCGCCTGGTTGAATGCCAAGTGCGTCACGGGCATCGGACGGTATAACTACCTGCCCTTTTGTCCCAACGGTTGCAGTCCCATAGAGTTGCTTATCGTGCATATATACTTAGTATGCTCTGGTATGAAAAGTATGTCAAGTATGACGAGTACTATTTAGCGACGCGGTTTGCTTTGCGCTTCCAGCGTGGAAGTTCTTGATAGTAATCAATGTACATCTGTATTGATGTGACAATAATAATCATAATAATTGGTCCGTACACGACTCCAATAACTCCATAGAGCGCGATACCACCAAAGGCCGCCAGCATCGTAAGTCCGTTCGTAAGCGTGATCGACTTTGGAATAAACTTTGGCCGTAGGAATGATTCAATATTGCTGACTGCAGTCACCGTAATAAGCGCGCCGATGGCAGGCCAGACTTCGCCGAAGATCATGAAGATAAAGATAATTGGGTAGAACAAAATTCCGGCACCGAGCGGCACCAAGTTAAAGAGCGAGAACGCAACGGTCATAAGAAGGAAGTAGTCCCAAATGTCGAAGAAGAATGCGAGGGTTAATGCTTCAAGCGTCGCAACGATAACTGAAATCATGAGCTCACCCTTAGCCATTGCGTTTGCCATAAGGCCAACTCGTGCAAGGTACATACGCGTTACTTCTGGTTGGAATGGGCTGAGTGCAACAATACTACTAATAATCTTCTTACCAAACACTAAGAATTCATAGAACAAGAAGATGTACATAATCGACATGATAATTGTCACCGGAAGACTACCAATGAACCCTGTAATAAACGCGACGAGTGTTTGCAGCAGGCTTGGTAGCGTCGTCCTCAGGAATTCCTGCACACCTTGAGTAGTAATGAGTTCAGTGTCGCTGCCAATAGAAGCAGCCAGCGCATTCACACTATCGATCATCGCCTGGAGTGCAGCCGGAATGGTTGCGTTGTCACCCCCGAAGGTATTCGTAATATCTGCAATGAGTTGCCCCAACTGGAAAACAGTAAAGAGACCAATAAGGATTACTGGTACAAGCACCACCAGAAGCGAGAAAAAGAAGGTGAGCGTCGCAGCTGCACCAGAACGCATTTTTTCGTTCCAGCGCGTGTATTTACCGTAGAACAAGAATGCCATAAGAGCCGCGAACGCGATGACGCCTAGATACGGCATTACAAACCAGATACCCACGACAATAGCGATTAGTGCAACGTACAGCCAATGTTTCGCCGTCAGTGGATGAGTTTCCATGAAATTAGTGTACACCCATCTCGTGCAAAACACGAACTATGAGACTACAATAAAACCATGGATGAGTTACTCTACTATCTCGTCGTGTTTGTCGCTACCATAATTAGCGTCTTCGTTCTTGGTGTAATTGCCGGGTTTAGCCCCACTCTCTATATTGCACAGGTGGCAATTTCCTCTAAGTCGAAGCGCTCAGCATCCTACACATTCTCTCTCACCGCCGGAGTGGTGGCAGCCATACTTGCACTTATTATTCTGTTCCAGATTTTCCACCTCGATACACTACTTCTTTTTATTAATACGACCGTAAAAGCCGTCACAGTAAGTGTTATCTTTAACGTTCTTGTTGGACTTGGCTTTATATTCGGTGGGTTCTGGTACCTGCGTCACCCAACACTCCCAAAACCTAAAGAAAATATGAGAAGCGCCAAACGAGCAGGCGGACTACTTGGCGTATTTGGTCTTGGGTTTCTTCGAACAATCACAAGTATTAGCGGCCTTACGGCTACCTATATTGCGGGTAACATCATTTCGAGCCTTAGCACCGGTGCGGTAGAGCGGCTTGTTTATACAATTATTTTCCTTGCCGCGACCATTGTCCCCTTTATGGTAATCACCGAATACATGAGGAAGAACCCCGACCGACTCATCGCGTTAACGCAGCGTATTCGAAATACTCTCAAACAAATTAACTACCGACTTATCGTAGGTGTAACTGCAATCATCTTAGGAAGTTCCATCATCATCATTAATGTAATGATGGCCTTGTTCTACTAAATTAGCGCTGTCGTTCGAAATGGCAAGTATAGCCACCGATATTTTTTTGTAGATAATCTTGATGGTAGTCTTCAGCAGGCCAAAACATTTTTAATGGTTCGACTTTTGTAATAATTGGTGCACGCCAATAGACTTGGTTACGGGTAATTGCCGCTTCGGCTTCGGCTTTCTGCGCTTCATCGCTATAGAAAATAGACGACCTATAGCTTGAGCCGATGTCATTGCCCTGACGATTCATGGTCGTTGGATCGTGAATCTGAAAGAAATAATCGAGCAGCTTAGCTTCGCTTGTTTCCGCTGGGTCGTAGCTAATGGCGAGCGCCTCAGCGTGACCTGGGTGGTTTTCGTAGGTTGGCGAATCGTTTTCGCCGCCCGTGTAGCCCACTTCCGTATCAACAACACCAGGCTGCGTACGAAACAGCTCTTCGACTCCCCAAAAACAACCTCCTGCAAGTATCAATGTATTCATATATCTATTTTATATTAAACGGTATAATAGATATATGAAGAACCCGAAACTCAGCGACGAGCAAAAGGCAGTTCTCTTCGACAAAGCAACCGAAGCACCCTTTAGTGGAGCCCTCGTCTACACGTACGACACAGGTGCCTATACCTGCGCAAACTGCGGCAGTAAACTGTTCGACTCTGACGCTAAATTCGATAGTGGCTCTGGCTGGCCAAGCTTTGACCAAGCAGTAGAAGGCTCAATTAAAACTGAGACCGATACGTCACACGGCATGGAACGCACAGAAATTATGTGTGCGAATTGCGGCGGCCACCTTGGACACATCTTTGAGGATGGGCCAGAAGAAACCACGGGTATGCGCTACTGCGTCAACTCTCTCTCGCTCGACTTTACCCCTAAAAAGTAGGCATCCTCCACCTCTCGTATCGCTTGTGCTTCTACAATGAAGGAAGATTGTTAGGTAAGACGAAAAGACGTGGGAATGATTAAGCAAACTGTTGCAAAAATCCTCGACTCAGAAATGGATCGAAAGGACTTTCTCAAACTTGTTGCACTCGGCGCAGTAGCGAGTGTTGGTACTACCCATATTCTTAAGGCGGTCAGCAGCAGCCAGCCACGCACTACCGCCAAGCCAAATAACTACGGTATTTCCTCTTACGGCGGAAAGCTACAGAAGAAGTAGCGCCTTGCAATTATCGTATCCCCAGGGTACGATAGTACTAACTTTTTATAGGGAGTAGAAAAATACCGACATGTTTGGACTAGGTGCACCAGAACTAATTATCATCTTGATCATCATTCTCGTTATCTTTGGTGGCTCACAACTTCCAAAGCTCGCTCGCAGCCTTGGCACATCAGCAAAGGAACTTCGCAAGGGTCTTAAAGACGGCGATGGCGACGACAAGAAAGACGATAAGAAGACAACAAGCAAAAAAGACGACAAGAAGAGTTAATCACTTCTTACAAGAAAAACTGGCGAGTTCATCGCCAGTTTTTTATTATGCTACTTCTTTTCGACTATCTTTATACGCCTGTTCAATAAGTGCGTACAGTTTTTCTTCATCAACCTGATCAAATTTCTGAAGGTAAATACAGCCCTTACCAATACTATTCTTGCCACCAAGCTTTTCAACTTCCGGTAAGTACTGCGATGCGTCCATGGTTAGGTACAGCGAAATCTTACCCTTTCGCGGACTAAACCCAATACGTGGCCAGTCGCCTTCACTTCCCGAAGCACTTTTGTAATGGAAGGGATCAAACCCAACAATGCTCGTGCCCCACATAATTGGTTCTTTGCCAGAAATCTTCTTCATCATCTCGATGAGGATATTTGACTGCGCCCATTGGTCGCCCTCAAGTGATGAAAGAAACTCATCAACGTCACGTGCATAGGGTTTGGTTTTAATCTCGGTCATACCTATTCCTAGTAGTCAGCAATAACAATTTTCTTCTGCTGCATAAGGGTCTTAAAGGCATCGGGCTTCTTCATAAGCTCACCCATGCTCTTTGGAACAATTTGCCAGCTAAGACCAAATTGGTCTTTGCACCAACCACACTGTTCTGATTCCGGAACCTTTGAAAGCTTTTCCCAGTAGTAATCGATTTCATCTTGGTTCTCGCATTCAATCGAGAATGAAATTGCCTCGCTAAAACTAAACTCTGGACCGGCATTAATACCGACAAAGCGCATACCAAGAATTTCAAATTCTACAGTTAAGACTTGCCCAGCAAGGTTCTGCTGAAAATCAGCCAGTCCCTCTTCGGCTGTCTTTGGGTAGTATTCCGTACTGAGCATTTTCCCATCTGGAAATACTGATAGATAGTATTCGGCTGCATCTTTTGCATTACCGTTGAACCACAAGTTTGGTGTAATTTTCTGCTGCATAGACACCTCCTCTACTTATATACCTAGTATAGCGCGTTGAGGTGGCTGCTACTAGCTTAAGCGGGCTAAGTACTAAATACGGCGGCGAGACGAACGGCGATGCGCAGCGCGCTTCCTACGCCCCTTCAGGAAGAAGATGAGCCAGACAATAAAGCCAACTAGGAGGAGTAATGCTACGATTGCGCCAATAATGTATGCGGTTGGAATAATCCAGAATGATTTTTCAACATCGATACTTTGGTTCTTAGAACCATAGGTGAATGTTGCGTTAACAGTGTAGTAACCGAAGTCACCAATTTTTTCGAGTGGAACTTCCCAGCGTCGAGCACCGTCAGGAAGAATTACATCTTTAGGAGTCTTGTTGTTAAAGTCGGTTTCATAAATAACTTTGTCGCCCTGGCTAACTGAAATCTTTCCAAATGGACCAAGTTGAATGTTACCCTTGTTTTCGAAGCGGAATGCTACTTTAAGATCGTTTGGAGTACGGAAGTCGGTTCCTGCTTTAGCACCTTGCTGAATGCTAAAGTCGGTGAGGTTAAGTTGCTCAGTGACAGGACCCGGAACAGTAAGAAGAATAAGTGAAGCAACGCTTGCGCTTAGGTTTACCTGTCCGCCGCTTCCGGGGGTTGTTGGCGCAAATCGAAGGGCTCCGAAGTAGCCACCAGCCTGTGCATCTTTTGGAACTGCAATTGTTACAGTTACTACTACAGATTGATTTGCAGGAATTGTCACGTCTTTAAGCGGCTTCATGAAGCGCTTAAGACTGTGGGTAGGCGCATACTCGTCTTCATCAAGAATAATTGAAGGAGTACCGCTTTCATCACCCTGAATAAAGTCGTTCTCGATTGGCTTCACAAGAATGTCGCCACCTGTAAGGTTGGTGACTGTTACGTCAACCGTTCCTGTTTCTCCAGCTTTAATTTGAACATCGCTACGCACAGGGGAGACCTTGAGCGTATTCGCTGTATTGGTTGTTTGTGCCTGCGCAATAGACGGAACAACCCCAGCCACAATCAGCACGGCAACCATCAATCCAACAACGACACGGACGTTCCTCAGAACTCGACTATTCACCAACATACTTATTTCCCTTTTACCTAATTACATCCCATCATAACAGATGTGCTAACGTTTGTGAATGTGGAAAAAGAAAACAACACCCCGGTTCCCAAAGGGTGTTGTTTTATAGTTTTCAATCGATCTATTTGTTAGAACTTACCGGTTGCGATAAGACTAAGGTCGGTTGAGTAAAGACCTGCAGGAGTATTGTTAGCAACACTCGCGCCGAAGGTGATTTGAACGTTCTTGTTACTTGCTGGAGCACCGTCGGTATCGAGGAAAGTGTCACCAAATGGACCGGTAACTCCACTCGCGTTAAGTGCTACGAAGTTAAGCTTAAACACGGAGTCGTTGTAGTAAGCGTTATCGCTAGCACCTTGGAATGTACCGTTAGAGTTTGTACCACTGTTAGGGTTAGTTGCAGCTGCAACCTTAACACCGAACTTTGCAGCACCTGGGGCGATGCCGCCAGTACCAGCAGGAGCAATGTCACAAGCTGTTGGAGCGCCTGAGCGTAGGAGGCCGCCACAGTCTGTTGCTGAGCTCTTGAGGTTCACTACTGCGCCACTTACGGCGTTGGTTGAGATTTGGCTGTAGATACTACCTTCGCTTACTTCTGAAGCGTCAAGGGCAACAACTGAACCAGATGTCTTACCAAGCTTAAGAGTTGGAGCGGTAACACCGCTTGCACAACCATCAACGGTCACAAGCGCACCAGATACACAGAAAGTCATGCTTTCAAGTACGGCACCTGACACGGCAACGGTATCGGTGATTGATACGGCTGCACTACCTTGGTCAACAACATTGTTGCCAAGTGTTGCCGCAACGTAGTCTGCTGCATCAGCAGTTGTGCTGTAGGTTACGATACGGACGTATAGTGGACCTGCATTTGTTGGGTTGTCGATGTTTTCGAGTGGAATCACCACTGTGCCATTGGCAGCAGCTTCAGCGACAATTGTATTGTCAAGAAGTTGGTCTGTTTGGCTAATTGTGTATCCCGTTGCGGTAGCCGCCGAAGCGTCAAAACCGCTAGGAGCAGTACAAGCAGCACCAATTAATGGACTGTTTTCACAGAACTGTAGCACTGTTGCAAGAGCCGTAGAGCCTACTGTTGTAAACTCAACAGTATAATTTACGTCTTCTGCTGCTTTTGAAGAGCTGCTAAGCTCCACAGAACGCTCAGTTACCTGAGCAGCCGATGCAAACGCCGGAATGAGTCCTGGCGTGATTGTAGCTAGCACTAATGCCGCTACAGCAAATAATGATCCAACCCTTCGGTTGATCGATTTCAAGGAAGTCATGATATCCCCCACTTTTTCCTTATGATTTTTTAATGTATTTGTTTCGTTTGTATAAAACAGGCTCATTGTACCACGGTTATGGTTATGCTTGTCAAGCGTTTTCTCAGAAGCTTTTGTAAGTTATCCACAAATGCTCTGTACGCCAAGATTTAACTACTCGTCTTTTACGCTATCGCGCTCTTTGAGCATCTTGTTGTGAAGACTTACTACTTCGCTTCTACGACCAAGCCAATAAGCTGGCAGAAGTAATACCAGGGCAACCGCCGCAGGTATCCAAAGAATTTCTACTTTCGTTGTCGGTGTTCCATTCCCATCAGTTGATCCAGCCGCAGCGTCTACTTTTCCGCTGGATACAGCAATAACTTGCAGGAACGCACTTACCCCGTTTACATCGGTCACCTTAATGTTCACCTGGTAAATACCGGCTCGTTTATAAGTATGAGCAATCGTGACAAGCCCAGCGAGTGACTGGCTCTTAAGTTCCGCAGAACTTCCATCGCCCCAGTCAAGGCTAAAGGCGTACGGGCCGGTCCCCCCGGTTAGTTGCAGTGGCCAGGTTAATTCACTGCCGGCGGGTGCAGAGCGACGTCCGTATGAGCTTGTAAGCGTAATGAGTTGCCCGAAGGCAGTCAGGCGTGAGTCGGTATACGTAACACTCACGATATTAGAAGTTGGACCAGGCTGCTCAAGGTCGTCGTACATAATAGCCGTAAATTCGTTTGTCCCGGCGAATAAGCTTACCTGAAGACTAAAGCTATTATTCGTACACATTACCGAACCAACCATGACGCCGTTGTTATATACCTGTACTAATAAGTCGGAGGTACAAACACCGCTCACGGTAATTGGAGACGATGAGAATGATGCACCATTACCTGGTGTCGTAATTGTGGCAGCAGTTGTTGGTGCTTCCTGGGTTTTTGTAGCGGCCAAGCCATATGAACCTGGGATTGGATCAGGCGTTGGGATTTGATTAAGTGCAGTTGCCGGCTGCACAAAAACGAAAAGCGCCAACAGATACATCCCAACCGTAGTCGGAAGTATCGATAGTGCGCTTTTTCGAAGTTTTCGTGTCATGCTAGTGTTTATTGTACCCTTTTAGGGTGAGCTTACAAATAATCTACGGTTCTAGCGACGGCGCCTAGAAGTAGTGCGAGTACGCGGGCGACCGCCAATCTTGAATGATCCACCGCGCAGCGCCACAACAGTTCGCCATATGTAGAAGGCAGCAACAAGCAGAGCGAGCACAACGATAACGATAAACCAGAGTGGTAGATACCAGAAGTGAGCGTTCTTGTGCATTTCCTTTGTGAGGTTTCCGTTTTGCCCGTAGAATAGTTCGGCATTTACGCTATAAAGTCCAGGCCAAAGACCTGCAGATACACACTGATTACCCTCGTTCGTGTCGCCATTAAAGTTCGGATCTTGGCTAGCTGTTTTTACGCAGGCTTCGAACGTACGAGTCTGGCCAATGAGTGCAAGGGACTTGTTAGGATTAACTTGAGGAACTTTATACTCGAAACCGAACAATAGGTTCTTGAGTGTCATTGATCCCACCGGAGCCTCGGCTACGTTACCTTTGTTTTCGAGCGTATAGCCAATCACCTGTGGCTCATTAGTAGCTAAGTACATGTACTTCTTAGCGGTGCTGTCATAAGCGCCCAACTTAAGGAAGTTCATATTTTCATTCATTTCACCAGGAACGGTTACAAATGCGAGTGTCGTTCCAGACGCAGCGAGTCCAACGTTTCCTTTTCCGGTCGCATCAGGAGCACTCGTGCTATACACAATTGCGCTATAGTAGCTTCCGGCACCGATGCCCTTTGGCATCGTCACGCTCATATCAACAGATGTGCTCTTGCCCTTCGGCACCGTTACAGACTCTGGTACTTTTAGATACGAGCGAAGCGACCAAGTCGTTGGTTCAGCTTCAGTATCAAGCATAAGCTTTGGCGTACCAGTTTCATCGGTGTAGGTGAAGTCAATTACCCGTAGGTAAAGGGTCAGGTCAGACGTGCCGTCGAGATTGCGAATGTTTAGCTTATCCTTTTCGGTCTCACCCGGCTCAATAAGGTAAGTTTTCTTTGGCGCAATACTCAGCGATGACGACTGCGCAGAAGTTGACGCAACCGGAACACAGGCCGCAACAACAATAACGGCTAGCGCCGCCAACATAATGCTCTTAAAGCTTTTCATATCCTCTTTATTTCCTCACGTTTTTATCAATAAAAGTATAAGCAATATTGTACCATTAAAAACGACCACTGGCTATGAAGTTAATCGTCGTCGTATACACGCCCGCTCGAAGGCTCGGACTCACGTTTATAATATAGCTAACTGTAAACTTCTTCATGAGGCTCACGTTTGCTGATTCCGCAACGACATCGCCGCTGCTGTATTTAAATACATCTGGTTGGCCATAGTCTGAAGTTGGATAGGCGTTCGCCCAGGTTCCTTCGGGGTCTAGCCCTATTCCCAAACCTGGGTTTTCTACCAAGTTCATACCAAATTGATTTTTGCCAAGTTGGCTACTTCCTGGAGTCTCCATTTCGTTAACAACATTAGTTCCGGCCGTCATTGTGCTACCGTTCACAGAAATAACGAATCCAGCCGTTGCATTTGTTCCCGCCGCCATTTGTGACTGAGCTGTAAGGGTAGATTCTTCACTCATATTCCCCATATCCGTAAAATACGTGCCGTCCGTGTCACCACAGCCAAGCTCAACCGTACGTGCCGCACAGAAAATAAGCATTGGCGGTACCTGCGTTTCAATGGTAATACCGTCTCCTACTTGCCCTTTAATTGAACCGAAGTTAATGTGCGGTCCAGTTGCGTCTGTGGACTCGTGGCTTGTCATACGAATTGAGAACGAAGTAGACGTATCGGTTGGATTCACTATATTACTGAGCGTGTACTTACCCGCTACCCCAGGAGCAGAAATCATCGTAGGGGCACGGCTTAGAACGATTCGTTTGTCGTCCTGGTATGAAATGCTAAATCCTGTCTCCCCTTCTTGTGCAGATAATGTCGCGTTAGTAATGTCGAGTCCCGGAGGCGTTACGCATGGGTCATACGGAATAGGTGAAATACAAAAGCGCATATCAAGTGAGCCGACCGGCTCGGGCGTGACGTAATCGAGCGATATCTGCCACGACGTTGTGGCGCCCGGTGTCACGCTCTGCATAAACAGGCTACGATTCGTAAAACGTTCCGCTGCCCCAGCTGGTGCTACGAATACAAACAAAACCAATAGTAGTGCTATTAGTTCCTCAGAAAAAAGCGTACGGAACTTGAAGAAAGCGCCGTGCAACCTGGGTACCCTATGGTGCATACCCCTTATTGTACTAAAGGATAGGCATTATGCGTATAGATGTACGTGACAATCAAATAACCGGCCTTTTCAGACCGGTTACTTGGTTCTCTATATCGAGCTGTTGTGATGGACTAAGAGTTATATCTTAGTACTGTGGAGCTGCGATGTAGTTGATCTTGGTAGTGTAGATACCAGCTGGAGTGGTTGATGCAATGTTAGCAATGTAACGCATCTTTCCTGTTACACAGTCGACAACTTGGTCGCTCTCAGTCGCGATAGCAACTGGGATTGTGTTTGAAGTTTCGCTGAATGCGAACTTTGTGTTAACACTTCCGTAGCTTGCGTCTACTGTACCTGCACCTTCGCTGTAATCAGTAGAAGGAACCAGTGGAGCAAGTTGTGGAGCGTGGTAACTAGCGTTTGCTGTGAGGTTTGAAATACCTGCATCAGTTACACTGGCGTGAATACCGTTGGTGTTGTTGTCAGCACCGCTTTCAAGCTCTTCTAGAGGGCCTGCGCCGTCGCGTTCAACATCGTAGTCTACAGCATAGTTACCAGATGTACCGTTAGCAAGAGCAAGACCGAACTGCTCCATACCAACCGCTGGGCTACCCTTAAGGCCGTCACCAGGCGCTGAGCCATAGATTGGCGCGATTTTGTCATCTACGGTGTTACTTAGTGTTACACCAGAGTAATAAACAGTTGCACCTGCACTAGAGTTTGAACTCAGGCGCCAGTACGAGTGAGTACTGTAGGTCTCAGTGGTTGATAGTGAGTATTCTGCACTAGCGTTACCGAGCTGAAGGACGTTTGTAGCATTTGCAGGAGTCAAACCGCGGAGGATTGGCTCACATGGAGTGTGCTTTGTGCGTGCGGTAGCGGCAAACAATTCACTGCCTTCATCTTCATTACCGCCTAAATCAGCGAGAGCTTCAAGAGTAAATGGATCAACAGTACCAACAGAGAAGTCCATAGTTTCCAGTACCTTTGTAGTAATCTGGATAGATTCGTTCATAACGTTGGCAACAGTCACACCACCGTCAACACGCGAGGTGTCATCGAAGGTAGTATCGCTATCAAATGTGTTGATCTTTACGAAGAATTCATCACTACCAGGGTTGGTAATGTAGTTCGTGTTTGTACCGAAGAATACAATCTTAACTTCTGTACCCGCAGCGATAGCAAGACCGCCAGTAGTATTAGTAAGCTTAATTTGGTTATTCTTGTCAGTGTCTTGACCGAGGGCAATAGTACCATCCTGAGCGTTCTCAGCGGTCATAGCCCAGTCATCGCTTGATACCCAAGTACCGCCACTCTTGTACATAACAACGAAGTTAAGACCAGTTGCGGTTGGTGCAGGGATAGAAGTTACGGCACCAGTAGTGGTGTTTACGTAAGTTCCAAGCACTGCTTGTTCAACTTGTGAAGGGCTGCTCGTTACGACCTCGAGGTCGCTCAGCTTGTTAGTAACCTGTGATGCGTTGGTTGGACGAGTAGAGCCAACAGGCGCAATGTCACCAGGGCCGTAACACAAACCAGCAGACACAGTACAGTACTGGAAGGTAATACCCTTAATAGTACGTGATGTCGTGGTGTCTGTACTCACCTTAAACTCAAATGTATTTCCGGTCTTTTGACCGTTTGCACCAGAGTTTGGTGGTGCGTATGTACTATTTCCCGAACCGTCAGTGAACGCCCAACCAGGCGAACCACTAGAAAGGGTCAAGCTACGATCCGTTAGAGGATTCAGTTCATCGGCGCTTGCAGATGTGGCTGGCAAGATAGTTGCTCCCGCAACTACAAATGCCGCAACCAGCATCGACCCACGTCGAAAAGCTGACTTGAGGTTATATGTTTTCATATATCTCCTTATGTTTGTTTTTATCTACCCTAGTTAATACAGGGGGTATGGCTGAATTTTACCATTAGCGTAAAGACTTATGCAATAGGCTTTGTAGAGTTATCCACAGCATTTTTTAAACTTGGTAGTGTATTTAGAAATACGGAATCACCACAGCAGCGAAATCACCCGAGTATTGACCCGCTGGTGTGGAGTTCGAAATATTCACAATCATAGATATCTCAAAATCGGCTCCACCACTATCTTCCTGGCTAAGCGCAACAGTGTCACCACTCACATACTTATAGACGTTCGGCGTGTCGTAAGCTGGGGTAACAAGCGAAGACCCATCCCCGCCAGATGGCTGTAGCACTGGGTTTGCCCCAACTTCCGGAATGGTATTCGCAACCACGTTAATACCGAACTGTTCGGTACCCGGTAGTGACTCGTTGGCTGTACTTAACGCGTTTAGTGTGTGATCGTTGTACTTTGGCGGTGTTCCAATAATCTGTAGCATGTAGCCGCCACTTAAGTAATTGCGAATTTTTACCTTCATTACCTTACTACCAGTGCGTTCAGTCGAAAGGTCTCCAAGACTTGATTCACCTGGCTCAACAATCATTTCAAGCAGCGGCTCGCTATACTGCGCTTCACCAAACTCGGGTGAACTCGCGCTACTTCCCTGCCCGTCGTCACCAATGGTGACCTGCGCACAGTATTCAGCCGAACAGCTTTCAGCTGAAGATGCGTTACCAAACTGCGATTCAGTCATCTGGTAGTTTGGTGATTCAGATACTTGAGCCAGCGCCGATGGTACTGAAATAACAACACCAAGAATAAGCGCCCCAAAGAGTGCTACTCCAGAATATCTCCACAAACGTCGTTTCTGCATAAGCTTTATGTCATATTATCCCTTACGGCACCACAAAAGACAACTAGCGCATCGGGCTCGTCATATGGTAAGCTTAGCGTAAGCATAATCGAAAAAAATACACCGTAATTTATGGACGACAAGAAAGATACTAAAGCTCCCGAAGAGGAAGCGCCAAAGACCGAAGAACCCGCTGCGACGCAACAAGATCCAGCGGACGCTTTAAGTCGCACGCCTGAAGAACTCGATCAAGAGCGTGCAACCAAGGCAGCTGAAGACGCCGACTTAAGCGGGCTCAGCGACCCTGAGGCAAAGAAAATTTCTCCATTCAAGAAGTTCATGCGTAAGGTAAACGTATATTTCCTTGGCTTCTTGGTACTTGTTATTGTTGCTGGTGCCATTGCACTCGTTAGTTTCTTAAACAGCCAAAAAGCCCCAGAGGAACCGAGTATTGAGAGTCAGTCGCTTACTACCGAGGCATTGAAGTCACTTGCAAACACCGACGCTAGCGTTGGATCAACCGCACAAACGCTCACTATTCAAGGTAGCGCTATTATTAACGGGCAAACCCTTGCCCGCGGCAACCTAAACGTTGCCGGTAACCTGCAAACCGGTGGAAGTATTACCGCACCAACAATTACCGTTTCTGGTGCAGCGAACCTTGGTGATGCACAGGTAAACAGCCTGCAAGTTGCGCAGAACACTGCAATTCAAGGCACGACCACGCTCCGCGATCTTAACGTTTCTGGTACTACTTCGTTTAGCGGTGCCGTATCCGCGTCTCAAATTACCGTTACTCGTCTTATCTTGAGCGGCAACGCATCACTTGAAGTACCGAACCACATTAGCTTTACCGGCTCAACACCAAGTCGCACTACCAACGGTGGCGTTCTCGGCAGTGGCGGTAGCGCAAACATTAGTGGGTCTGACACCGCAGGGACCATTAATGTGAACAGCGGTAATAACCCAACCTCAGGCTGCTTTATCACCGTTCGATTTAACCAAGTGTTCACTCGCCAACCACGCGTTGTTGTCAGCCCAGTCGGCCCAGCCGCTGGCCAGCTTCAGTTCTACGTCGAGCGCAACACAACAACCTTCAGCGTATGTTCTGCAAATGCAGCAGCTGCAAACCAATCATTCTCATTTGACTACTTTATTACTTACTAAAAACTCGCCCTTCACGAGCGAGCTTTTATTCATACAAGTTTTTTACACGTCCATAAAGACAACGACGCGGTTCGCCTTCACGTGCATCAACGCGCGGTGCGCTTTAATAAGCTTCTCACCGTCAACACTTACAACTTTAATGGTGCAGGGGACAAGCATACACAGGAAATTATGGTGCTTCGGTAGAATGTCAAAAGGACCGGTCGCATTAACCGCACTCACGCTATAGGCCTCGCCTTCAAAGTACACCTTAAACGGTGCGTAAACCTTCACCTCGATAGTCGGCTTACCGTGACGAGCAGCAGCTGGCTGCTCAGCATCAACGGCAACGGGTGCTGGTGCTTCTTCGGCCATTAGTCCTTCTTGTCCTCTTCTGAGTCCTGGTCGTGGTGCTTGTCATCATCAGACTTCTCATCTTTAGATGTTTCATCGTCTTCCTTTTCGCTCGGTAGATCGACAGGCTTTATATTCGGTGTCTCGGCTGGCTTCTCGTCATTCGCTGGCTTTGCTTCGGCTCCTGGAACTTCTTCAACTACTTCAGCCTTACCAATAATCTCTTCAACACCATCGAGTGTCTTTTCACGGGTCATGTGTTCACCTGGAACACCTGTTACTTTTTCCATCACGTTAAAGCGCTGCTTGAAGAATTCAATCAGACCCTTCGCCTTGTTATAGTCGTCGCGGTCTTCGCTTGAAAGCTCAGACTCACCGATGATGGCAATAATTCCCTTCAGCGATTCGTACTTCTGCAAGATTGCCGTCGCGCGGGTAGCAAGTTCATAGTGGCGCTCACCCACAACTTCTGGCGTCAGAAGGCTCGACTTCGATGCAAGAATGTTTACCGCAGGACGAATACCCTGCGCAGCAACGGCACGGTCAAGCACGATTGTGCTGTCGAGCTCGTGCTGAATCATCTGTACGGCTGGGTCGGAAAGGTCGTCGGCCGGTACGTAGATGGTTTGAAGCGCGGTAATTGACCCATTCTCATTCGTAGCCAGACGGTCTTGGAATGTCTTAACGTCACTAAAGACCGTTGGCTGGTAGCCACCTTCCGCTGGCGTCTGGTCGATAATGGTCGAAACCTCGTTCTTCGCCTGAATGTAACGATACATGTTGTCGGCGAAGAGCAGCACGTCCTTCTTCAAGTCGTCACGGAAATATTCCGCCAAAGTAATTGCCGCCAGACCAATAAGGCTACGTTGCACCGGGTTTTCATTCATCTGTCCGAAGAACATGGCGGTGGTTTTTAGCAGGTCGTTATCGCCAAGTGTTTTGTAGAGTTCGTGACCCTCACGAATACGCTCACCAATTCCGGCGAACATACTAATGGCGCCCGATCCTTCGGCGACGTTGTTAATAATTTCCATAGTAAGGACGGTCTTACCCACACCGGCACCACCGACGATACCGATCTTACGACCCTTCACGAATGGGGTGAAGAAGTCGAGCACCTTTAGCCCTGTTTCAAGCACTTCGTCGGGGCGGTTCGTAAGGCTGGTCTCCTGGAAGGCGGGCGAGAAGATAGGGCGCTTAATCATTTTATCGAGCACGTCTTGGTCCAGTTGTGGCTTCCCGTCAATCGGTCGGCCCATAGTGTCCCAAACGCGGCCAATCATTTCTTCACCAACTGGAATTTCAAGGCTGTGACCACTTCGGGTAACGTTATCGCCCTTTTGAATACTGTAGTCTCCACCAATGTTTAGACACAGCGCAACGTCGCCGCCCGCAAGACTATTCACGAGCAGTGGTGATTTCAAGTCGTTATCGACATAGAGCATTTCGTTAACATCAGGCATGCCCTCATCGAACTGGACCTTAATAACGAGGCCCTTCAGTGCTCGAACAACACCCTTTTTGTATACTGTTTGATCACTCATTATTCTGCTCCCCCTGCACGAATTTTCTTCAGACCGGCTAGCGATTCCTTCAACCTGGTGTCGACCAAGTTACGCTTCGAGCGGTTATACTCGAGGTGAAGTTCAGCAGCGTGGGCAACCGATCGCTCTTTGGCAGCCGACATCGCCTTAAATCGACTGGCAACCTGCGCCAAACGGCTGTCGTAAATAAACTGTGAAATAGTTAATCGTAAAATAGAATTTTCTAGGTACGCTGCAACCGCATAGGAACCTGGTTCAAAAATGTAAGTTTTTTCGGTCACAAGGTTGTCGTCTACCGTAGAAAGATCAGCCACACGCCCCTTACTTGAAACAACCTCACTGAGATCAACGTCTTTAATTTCCTGCTGAGACAGTGAAATGTAGTGCTGGTAATAAATACGACTTTTCTCGTACTTCCTGGTAATGTCCATTAATGGGTCGACGTTAATGTAATCACCTTCCGGCAAATCAAAATAGTAGGTGTGGTCGATGTGTGACTGCTTGAGTTTCAGTGCACCGTGGTGACCAATCACCATAACGTCGTTCTTTTTCTCGTCGTAGTGTTCAACCACTTTACGGATAAGACGGTTGTCGATGTCGCCGCTGAGTCCACCCTTAGCGGTAATAAGAATAAGGAGCTCTTTATTAAATGGCTTTTCATCAACGGCACGGCCATAGTTGAACATAACGTCAACACGAATTTGCTTGTAGATATTCCAAACCTCTTCGAAGAACTGGTTACTAATAAGTACCTTGTTTTTCGTTTTGGCAATTTGCATACTACTCAGCGTTTCAAGCGCAGAAGTAAGGCTCACAACTGATCGTGCGTCAGATTCTTCGGCCTTAATTTCTAGTGGACGCCTCATTTAGCTTTCCCCTCTTCTGCTGGTTTCGCTGGAGCGGCGGCTGCAGCCGCTTCCGCTTCCGCCTCCTCAGAAGCCTTCTTCTTCTCGGCTTCAATCTTTGCTGCCTTTTCAATGGCTGCCTTCTTCACTTCATCGATAGTCGTTACTTCAGCCTTCAGCGCAGCTTCGAGCTCGTCGTAGTTACCGACCATGTCTTTGTCTTCCTTAAGCTTCGCCGCGTACTCGTGGACTTTTTCTTTCAGCTTCTCAACGTTGATAATTTCTTCCGGAGTACTACCAAGAACAATACTCATGAGAAATTGCTGTTCAGCAAAGCTATACGTTTCACCAATTGCTTGGTTCATGAGCTTAAAGAGCACCTTACCCTTGTCGTAGTCAGACTGTGCCTGCGGACTCAGTTCCGTACCGAAGTGAGCGTACTCTTCAGCTGTTCGATACCCAGCGAGTGTTAGGTTCAATTTATCGGCAAGACCTTTTTGTCGTTTGTTCTGACCAACACCACCCACACGGGTCACAGAAAGTGCCGTACTAACTGCCGGGCGCATCGTGTCTTTAAAAATCTTACCGTCAAGAATCCACTGACCGTCGGTAATCGACATGATGTTCGTTGGCAGGTAGGCAGTAATGTCACCGCCTGGTGCATAGACAATTGGAATAAGTGTTTGCGTTGCGTGGTTCGATTCAGTTTTACCGCCACGCTCAAGGAGGCTCGAGTGAGTATAGAACATGTCACCTGGATACGAGTCACGACCTGGGCTGACTCCTGCAATAAGTGAGATTTCGCGATACGCCTGGGCGTGAGCCGTAAGGTCGTCGTAAATCATGAGGGTATCCATGTTGCACTGGTGCCAGAAATATTCACCGTGCGCCGCACCAACATAGGGGGCGAGGTAGGTAAGAATGAGCGATTCAAATGAGTTACTCACGACCACAATCGCCTTTTTCATTGCATCGTTCTTTTCAAGGGTACTGACAAGTTCTGCCACGTCGTGTTGACGCTTTGCAATAAGTACGTAAATAACGGTAATATCGGTATTCTTCTGGTTAATAGCAACCGAGGCCGCAAGCGCGGTCTTACCAACTTTACTGTCTCCGAGCATCGCCATACGCTGCCCACGGGCAAGTGAATATTCAAGGTCGAGAATTGTGACACCCGTTTCAACAGGGGTATCAAGCAGTTCACGTTCATAGAGCATTGGCGCCGGGTGGAAGACATCCCACTCTTGGTCGGCCACAATGTCACCCTTGCCGTCGATCGGCTCACCGAAAACGTTAATAACGCGGCCAATGAAATTCTTACCAACTGGAACCATAATGTCTCGTGACTCAATAACACAGACCGCACCAATGTGGAGCGGCGACGGATCGAGCTTCATGACAACAACGTGGTCTTCAAGCACCTGGTGCACGTAGCCACGGGTACCATCTTCAAAGCGCACGGTTGCGTGCACGTTCGTCGGCTGAAGGCCCTTAATACTGACCATGAATGAATCAATACCAATAATTTCACCGACTGGGTTGCCGTCGTTGACGAGCTTCTCGAAGTTCTTATTTGGCATTACGTAGCGCCTCCAGCTCTTTCACCAATACCTCGCGTGAGCCCTGAAGCTTACCGCGAAGGCTCAGGTCGTGCACATGATTTGGCGTACGCAGATACACACCAGCAACAAGTGCCGGTTGAAGTCGTACGTCAATAACAGCCTGTGGGTGTATTGATTCACGGAGCCACATCGCAAGCGACTGCAAGCTTTCTGCATCGGCCGTGACTGCAAACGTCATATGAATAATCGGCGCACTATCTTTTAGGTGGCGAAGGTCTTTAATAAGACGGCCGCGCGCTTTACTATCTTCAAGTTCAATGTGGTTTTGCTCAAGGAATTCAGCCAGCTGCTCGGTCATAACTGGACGTACATCGGCATCTGAGCCCACCTTCTTACGAACAGCGGCGGTAGTCATTTCACTATCAACCCGCTCGGCCTCACGAACCAAACGCGAAACATCCACCTTGCTTACGAGCGAAGGCGGCAGAACGAAATCGGTATAGTCTTTTACTTCCGTCTTGGTCATAACTTCATGTCTTCCGAAATGGCGTCCTTATTTGTTTCCATTTGCTTAATAATGGCAGGAAGCTGTGCCTTGAGGTCGAACTGATCGCCAACCGCTTCAAGCACGTAGTGCTCAACAACCTGAGCCATATTGTTTTCAAATGAGCTAATAATCATTTCTTGTTGCTGTGCAACACCCTTTTGAAGAAGCTCGCTCATTTGCTGGTACTGGGTGTGAAGCGCCTCGGCACTTTGGTTTAGCCACTTAAGGGCTGAGTCTTGCGCGTCTTTCATAGACGTAATTTGCGCCTTGTTTTCATCGAAGGCGGTGTGAAGTAGGTCTTGTTGGTCGGCAACGTTCTTTTCAAGGGCTTTACGGAGTGTTTCGTGCTGTGACTTCAATGTCTCGGCACTCTCGGTCATGGTCTTAAGCGCTAGTTCCTGCGCACCCTTTAGTGATTCGCTATACTCTTCGAACTGCGCCTGCATTTGCTTGGTAGTGTGCTCTTTAAGCTCATCTTTGATTTGCTCAATTGCACCATCGAACTGCTTGGTAACGTGTTCTTTTAGCTCAACATTAACCCGGGCAATTGTGTCACCCAGCTCTTTCTTAAAGATTTCACCATTCTCGTTAATAACTTTTTCAAAATACCAACGGCCATGGTTACGAAGCTCCTCGCGGAAGTACTCATCAAAAAAGTGCTGCTCTTCAGGGAGAAGCGCGTCACTTGGTGACTTCTTCGAGTCGTCTTGTTTATGTTGAAATAATCCCATGTTGTCCCACCTAATATAATGCTAAAGCTTCAGTAGTAAGTATACCGCAAACAGACCAATAATGAGAATGAGTATACTCGTTAAAATAACTTCAATTAACGCCTTGAAGACCGACTTTCGTGACATTGGGTTACGACCGATTGAAATAACACTGTTTCGCACCCCTGCGTAAATGACGACAATTGCGGCAATAAGGCTAATGAGGGTAATGCCAAGACTCAGGTAAATACGGATTGGACTCACCTCTTTTTCGGCAACCGCCTGACCAACTCGCTTTAAAAAGTCTGGCACGTTCGTGTCAGTACTCTTGTGATTCGGATTACTCTTAATATCAATTGTTACCGGGACCGAACCAAGACGAACATTCTTATTGTTACCGGCAGAGTCTTTAAGGCTCGTCGTACCAAGCGTCACGCTGCTATCGTTAAATGATGCGTTCGCACGGCCGAACACTGTTACTTCTTCGTCACCAGCGCGCATGGCAACACCGTTTACGGATGAAAGGGTAAGGTAATCGCCGGCAGCAATCGTCCCTTCCTGATCACTCACTAGAACGCTGTACGTTCCAGACACGGCAACGAAGGTTTCATTTTCAAGTTCTCCACCCGTTACCGTAAGAGGCAGCTGAGATCGGTCGACCGTGACACCAAACATATTCTGCGCGTCGGCCTGTGTAGCTACTTTTACACGGTTTGAATCTTTTCCAGTGAGGACAACGATGGTGCCAACATCTATAGGAGCATCTGCCGCGTAGGACTGAACGCTCCCGCCGCCATAGGTTGATTCCGCGGCAGCAGGCAATACGGTGGCAGAGGCCACTCCAATAAGTACCGCTAATCCTAGAATAATGCGTCGTGCGTTCACTGTTTGTTTATCTCTCCCGTGCGCCTCAGTAGCGCTTACCGACAATTATAGCATATGCATGATGGCACATTGGCTGTGTTGTGCGACGGCAAATAGTATTGCCTAAATAGTGAAATTGATTGTTATTTTTGAGGTGCTTATGCTATGATGACGACAAGCTTTGATGAACCACCACACGTCACAAGTGAAATAAATATTTTTTCAAAATAACAGAGAAAAAATAAAGAAAAACACCCAAAAAAATGAACGTGTGGTATCACCTATCCACTATTTTTAATCAGCGACGTACTCTGCAAATTGCAGGTCTTCTTACGCTATGTGTTGCGTTAATTACAACGCTATTCTTAGGTGCTGTCTCAACGTATGCAGCACCTGGCGTAAATAAGACCATCAGTTTCCAGGGTAGGTTACTTAATGCCCAAGGTAACCCAGTGCCAGAAGGGTACTACAATATTCAGTTCAGAATTTACCAAGATGGAAGCGGCGACGAAGCCGGCAATCCAAACGGAACACTGGAATGGAGCGAAACAAGAATCAACAACGGCGACTCCAGCGGAGTCTACGTAAAGAACGGCTATATGTCCGTCGACCTCGGCTCCGTCACACCATTCGGCACGAGTGTCGATTGGAACCAAGATACCCTATGGCTCTCGATGAATATCGCAGGGTCTTCTGCGCTTTGTACGACCTTTGGCTCTTCACCATGTCTTGCCGACGGTGAAATGCTTCCAATGAAGCGCCTTACCGCAACGCCATATGCAATCAACTCATCACAACTTGGCGGCAAGACTGCCGACGAATTCCTACACAATGGAACTTCAGAGCAAACTGGTAACTTCAATATATCGGGAACCGGTATGGCAAATATCCTCCAAGGTAACACAAGTATCGTTGCCCCACTCTTTGATCGCGCTGATGCCGGAACACTCAGCATTGGAACAACAAACGCTTCTACAATAGAAATAGGATCGACGACAGGAAACCAAACAATCAACATAGGCACCGGGCCAGGCGACAAGCTGGTCAGTATAGGTAACTCGGCTGGAGCGTCGGGGCTTGTACTGCAAGGTGGCAGTAACGGCATCGCAATTGAAACAGGTGCCGGATTTGATATTAGTAACGCAACCGATGATACCCTCCTAAGTCTTGATAGTGGCGGCACCCTCACGACCAGCGGCGGTATTCTTAGCCTGTCCGATGACGGACTAGACTCAGCAGGTCTCTACTGGGACGAAACTGCATCGGCAACACACGTTGCTTCCTCTGGTAATACCGTCGCGCTTCAAGGCTCAGGCCTGAACCTTCTTACTGCAGTCAATGATAATGGCCAAGCAAAAATTGGTATCGGTAATGCCGCGTCATCAAGTTACTCACTCGATGTTACCGGTAGCACCAACGTATCAGGCAACTATGCAATTAACGGTGTTAACGTACTAAATAACACCGGACTCACCTTTAGCGGTGAGGGTGATGCAAGCGTGAACGCAGCGGAGGGTGAAGCACTTCGCCTAACGGGTGATGGCGGCATTAAGATTGGCGACAGCACTGCAACCGGTGATCCTACCCTTCTTACGCTCGATAAGGGCGAAACCGCTCCAGCTGCGACGGGAGACGCAGTGCTCGGAAGCATGTACTACGACACGACACTCGGAAAAGTTCAGTGTTACGAAGCTGATGGCTGGGGATCATGTAGCTCAAGCCCTGACAACTTCATTACGCTGAGCCCTGAGTATACCAACGCCGTCACCAACGGCTCGGGTATTGGTGATATGACCTCAGACTTCTGTTCTGACACCCTCAACATTAACGATGGTAGCTCATCACAGCCAACCATCTGTGGAACCAATGAAACCTACAACTTCTACAACTGGACAACCGACGAGCTCTCTGCTCAGTCGAAGGACATCTACGTTACCTATCAGCTTCCATCGAACTTCACCGGTTTTGTTGAAGGATCAACCTCACTCGTTGGACGAACCAACTCAAGTGATGCGGCGGTCAGTTACCGAATTTACAAGAACACTGCAAGTGGACTCGTTGCCTGTGGATCAATCGTCTCTGTCTCAACCGGCGCGCAGACCACGTGGCAAAAGGTATCTGCGACTGGCAGTGCCGACCCTGCCAACTGTAACTTCACAGCGAGCGATAGCCTTGTCGTAAAGATTAATCTATCGTCTGACCACACAACGGAAGAAGCACATGCATACGTAAGTACCCTCAGTTTTGCCTTCAGCAATGACTAGAGGATAATAGAAGTATAAGGATAGGGATGATTCAATTTAGAAAACCAAGCAAACGGCCACTCATTATCGCGATCGTCATGATCACGCTTGGGTTTGCTGGCCTTGGACTTGGTATCTATAAGTCAAACTCATCTCAGGCTGAGGTCGTGCACAATACCCCAAACTTTGCCGCTCTTCTTCCTAAGGGTAGGACAATTGGTCAACTCGGGGGTTGGGAAAAACTCACTGCACCCAATGGTGACGTCTTCTATGTGTTTGTCGATACAGTAAGCGGAGTACTCGTTAATGTGAGTCAGCAGAATCTTCCTGGTAAATTTAAGGGTGATATTAACAATAAAATGATCGAACTGGCACGGGCGTACAATGCGAACACAAAGCTTGATGTCGATGGTACTACTGTCTATGTTGGTACTTCAGCGCAGGGTCCTCAATCAGTTTTATACACCAAAAACGGCGTCTTGGTGCTCATGAAGTCATGGTCTACCATTAGCGACGCCGATTGGATTGCGTACATTAAAACGCTCGAGTAATCTCTTACTGCTGGTTGTTTTGCTCAATGAGCTGTGTCACTTTGCTATTCTCTTGAAGATTCTCGTAGTAGAGAACTTGGCTCTTCATGATGATCATTGTGTCCTCAGGACCATGAACGCCATCTGTAATGCGGAAAAGTTGAATGTTACTTTGAGCGCTCGTGACATCAGTTTCCTCAGTCTCTTCGTCGCTTGCCTGCGCTTGAGGGTAATATACTGTGCTAATTTTGAACGATTCATCGTTAAACGGCGTAAGCTTGCCGAAGTATATTTGACCGTTGGACAGGAATACCGCTTGGTACTTCGAGGAGTCGATGCCCGTAGTTGCAGACTTTGATGAAGACCAGATAAACCAACCGAGTGCACCAAGTGCCAAGAGCACAACAAGCGCAATAATAGTCCAGAGAGCACCCTTCTTAGACTTTTTTTCAGGAGAATGGTGCGAACCACTTGAGCGAGGAGTCGTTTTTGGCGCCTCTTCTTTTACTGGTTGCGGTTCGTCTGGTCGTTGATACGACTGACCTGACCTATTAATCACGCGACGATCTGTCGGCTGTGGTGCACGATACGGCTCACCGTTCACATTCTTCTCCAATTCTACCTATTCCTATTGCCCTTTATCATACCATAAGGGGTATAACCCATCCAAGGTGTTCAGCTATGCATGTTGTAAATAATATTGTATATCTCCACGGACAGGCCTATAGTGAAGCTATGAAGAAGTGGATACCGCTCATCATACTGGCTGTCGCTCAATTCGTTATGATTCTCGACAGTACTGTGATGAATGTGTCCATTTCAACGGTTGCCAAGGATCTTGGCACCACTATCTCGGGCATGCAAGCCGCCATTACCCTTTATGCGCTGACCATGGCGGCATTCATGCTTATCGGGGGTAAACTCGGTGATAAATGGGGCCGTCGTAGGGCATTCGTTATTGGTTCGGTTATTTATGGCATTGGTTCACTTTCCACTGCCCTCAGCCCTAACCTTGCAGTCCTCCTTACTGGCTGGTCACTCATCGAAGGGCTTGGTGCTATTCTAGTCATTCCAGCCATCGCCGCCCTTACTGCCATCAACTACAAAGGTAACGATCGACTAAAGGCGTTTGCAATCATCGGTGCTGTAACAGGGCTCGCTGCAGCCTTCGGCCCCGTCATTGGCGGCTTCATGACGACCTATCTCTCGTGGCGCTACGTCTTTGCGGCCGAAACTGTCATAATGATTGTCGTACTTATCTTCTCGAAGCGCATCTTTGATACCAAACCAGAAAAGGCTGTGAAAATTGATATCCCAAGCGCGTTACTATCCGCTTCCGGTATGGCGCTGCTCGTATTTGGTGCACTGCAAAGTAAAACGTGGGGCTGGATTACTCCACTCGACACACCGGTTATTGCAGGGCAGGAAGTCGCACCATTTGGTATTTCGCTGGTTGCCTACTTCATTCTTATTGGCATCGTTCTTCTCCAGCTCTTCATTTCGCGCCAGAAGATGCTAGAGCGTGAGAACAGAAATCCGCTACTCAAAGTATCGCTTCTCAAATTGCCAGTACTTCGAAGTGGTTTGTCTGTGCTACTTGCACAGTACTTCGCCATCGCTGCTATCTTCTTCGTTATACCCGTCTATCTGCAAACCATTCTTGGCTACGACGCGCTTACGACAGGACTAAAGCTCTTGCCGCTATCGGTCGGTCTTATTATCTTCACCTTGGTTGGATCACGACTCACGGCATCACGCGGCCCACGAAAGGTGGTTCGTATTGGCCAGCTTTGTCTTGCGCTTGGTAGTTTACTGCTTCTTATCTCGATTACACCAACGCTTGGTTCAGCTGCGTTTATGATTGGACTCTTTATTGTTGGTGCCGGCTTTGGACTACTCGCTTCCCAAATTGGTAACGTGAATATGTCAGCCGTTCCGAAAGATAGCACCTCTGAAGTTGGCGGCCTACAAGGAACGTATCAAAACCTCGGTACTTCATTTGGTACGGCGCTCGCTGGCTCAATATTCATCCTCACCCTGACTTCCGGTTTCGTAACAGCAGTTTCACAGAGCACTGTTTCGCCGGAAATGAAGGAGGCGATTACCGCACAGGCAAGTACTGGCGTTGGTATTGTTTCACCGTCAGAGGCTAAGGCGATGCTCATGGACAATGGTGCGTCGGAATCGACAGCAAGCGAAGTAGCGAATCTATACCTCAGTTCACAAGTAGACGCACTACGAACCGCAATGTTTGCCGTCTTCGCGATAAGCCTTATATCGCTCGTTGTATCGCGTAATCTGCCGACAGCATCAGACTAACTATTGCTTATCGACGTGTTTTCTTAATCGCTCAACATATAAAATGTAGGTATTGCGCGACTTTGCCAGCAGCTTCTTCACCTCGAGCTTCTTTAATACGTGCCCGGCGGTTTCGCGTGTCAGGCCAAGGGCGTTGGCAATTTCTTGCTGCGTTACGGTTAGTTTTCGCACAGCTTTATTCGGAAATGTTGACCCCAATGTCTCTGCAAAATATAAAAGCGTTAAGGCTACCTTCTCGGTAGCCTTCGATTGTTCAAGTGCCTCAATGTGGTGCAAGTTGGTAAGAAGGATTTTTGTAATACGAATGTGTCGACGTAATAGACTATCGTTATTCTCACCTAGGTGTTTTAAGTAGTCCTCACAGGGCACTACTCGAATCACACACCTCGTAAATGCTTCGTAAAAGTATTGGCATTTATCAACCAGGCCGATTGTAAAGCCTATAGGGATATCCTCACCCTTACTATCAATAGAGATGATCCTCTCTTCGCCGCTGGCGTTGATAGTATACGTTTTAATAATTCCAGATTCAATAATATAAGTACCCTTCGGCACTTCGTCTTTGAGAAGTACTGTTTGTCCTTTCTCAAAGACCAGCGAGGGATAAGAGGACAGGAACCGTTCAAAAGCAGTTGCTGCGACGTACCTCATTTCAGGAGATGCTTACCTGAAACGTCTCCTGCTTCAAGCTTACGCCCTTCGTCTACTGCTGGCAACTCCCGCCCCTGTTACATCTGTAATAATCGTCGGAGGCCAATTGCCGATAAGCCAATAAGGAAGAGTGATCCAGCCACGATCCAAATTCGATAGTCTTGTGGTTCTTCCGCCTGTTTTACCAGCCTCTGAACCGGGTCGTCAGCATTCGTCGCGGCCGAACTTGCGAGCACCGCTTGTTCACTCGCCGCTTCAATTAATGCCTCGGTGCTCCGAATAGTACGCGTATCAATAATGGTTGAGCGAACATTCGTTTGAGTTGTTTCAGACGCAGCTGGAATAAACTGGATTGGCCCAGTCGGTGCCGACGCCTTTTCTTCCGTCACTGGATCTCCGTAGGCAGTATTCACCCCAAAGCTTCCGTACCAATTCTGGAATACATTGATGAACAAGACGCCGAACCAGTTAGTCATGCCAAATTGGTTACCAGATATATTTGCTACATTTGCCATCGCCATCGCTTGACCGCTTACGGCATTACCAGCCGTCGTATTGTTTGCGACGGTTGCATCTCCAGACTGAGCATCAAGTGCAATGGTATTTGTAATACCGTGATTTGACTGCGAGTTAACGGTAAGGTCAGGTGCGTACTGATTATTCGTCGTTACCCCATCGCCAATCATTGCTGCCGTTGCGCCTTCTGGTGCATCGACGATAACTCCAACCCACTTACCCATGACGTTCACAAAGACAAGCAGGCTATTCTTGGCGACAATTTCGTGGCCCGTGAGGTTAAAGATGACCACATTCGTATCAGCGCTTCCGGTTGTGGCATCGCCACCGGTAGTATTGCCGAAGACGCTGGCTGCGCCACTCTCGGCTACGGCAGAAATATCATTCACAATATTGGTCGTTGTTTCCTGAGATACCTGCGTGCTGCCATTTTCATCCTCGCTATTATTAGCGAGCATCTGTGGAATAAAGTCTGGAGCGACTAAAATGTCACCTTCAAGGTTGCCGTAAATATTAATCGTACCAATAAATGAATCTTGTGCCGCAATCATTGAATTAAGAATGTTAACAACGTTCGCCACCGCGGTTGCTGAACCGGTTGTCGCATCTCCGGCGGTCGTGTTACTTGCAACAGTTGCATCACCCGATGCAGCTGTAAGATCGACGTTATTATTGACGTTAAAATTCGACGTGGCGTCAAGCGTGGTGTTTGGATTTGGGTTTGCCTGAGCTTCAAGCATTGCCTTAAGAAGCAGTGGGTAGAGAATAATGTCACCCTTTACGTCACCAAGAATATCCTGGGTAAAGGTTGCTACTTTTTGATTATCACCCGCGGTAACCGTAGAGTTCACGACATTCATGAGTGTTGCGACTGCCGCAGCGTCACCTGTCGTTGCGTTCCCAGCCAATGTATTAGCAATAACATCACTATTACCCGACATTGCGTCGGATGTAATGTTATTTGTAATATCGACATTTGTCTCAACCGTCTTATCGACCGAAGCTTCGCTTTCGTCAGTTACTTCAGATTCTGGCTCGACAATGACCGGTGCGGGAGTTGGTTCATATGCTCCAGTAGCAGGGTTATAGAACCATTTCTCACTATTCCACTTCTCATTGGTTGGGTCATACGTATAAGTGAGTTCTGGCTCTTCAGGTGGGGGAACGACTTCTGTCGTTTGCACCTCTGTTGTTGGCTCGGTCACTGGCTCTTGTGTTTCGGCCATCGCTGATAATGGATAGCCGGCCGCAAGAACAAGTGCAATGATATACAGCAGTCCCTTTCGAATTAGATTCGTCGTTCGCTGCATGTAGAGCCTCCTCTCGTTAATATTCCTGGGTGGGGCGGTGACAGTGCACACCGCCCCATCGCTATACGCCGCTGATCGAAAGTACTAACTAGTTAGTAATACGAACAGTGAATGTAGATGAGCTTGTGTTGCTCACGCTACCGCTAGTGGCACTACCACCAGTTGTATTGTGAGTAACTTCAGCGTCACCAGAGTCAGCATCTTGGTCAACGTTGTTGTAGATATCGACGTCATTGTCGTTATCAACGTTTACGTCAACATCACTTTCAAACCTTACCTCGTTGTCAGAGTCAGGACCAGTGTTGTTAATGCTTCCACTATTAGAACCTTCACCACCCCAGCTAAAGCCAGAAGCAGTTCCCGAGTTGTCGATCTCGATCATAGCATCAACACTTGCGTCGTTTGATGCGTCACCTGAGGTTGCGTCACCACCAGTAGTGTTGTCGTCTACCTCTGCGTCACCGCTATCAGCATCTTGGTCAGTACGGTTTGTAAGCTCAATGTCGTTATCATTGTCGAAATCATAATCGACATCCGACTCATGAGTAATCTTATTCTCCGAGTCAGGACCCGTCGTGCCGATGGTTCCTGAAGATGCTCCTGCGAACCCAGCTAACCCGACCACAAGACCGAGAGATAGTACTCCTACCCCAGCTGCTTTCTTAATATCCTTCTTTTGCATAGACCCTCCTTTGGTTACTATCGTCACCTAGGTTGCGCCAGCCTGTTTGAGATACTGGCTATTCACTAACGGAGAGTACATGAAACCAAGCCCCCGGAGGGGTAGAATTATCCTTGGTTGTAAGTAGAGCACTCCACGGCTCTCACCTACTCGTCCGATCGTGAATTATCCTCGCGACCTATCCTGAGCATACCGTTTGCTAATAGGAGCCGTATATGAAAATTTTCACATACAGGTCATTTTCTTGCGCTTAGCTGAGAGATTTCCTTAAAGAATGCCGTGATTGGAATGAGAAAAAGCGCAGAAGGAATGGAGAGTAAAAGCTTGCCGATATCTCGTGATGTCCCGGCTTCTAACAATACAAGTGCACATAAATACCCACTAAATACTACCCATACGTACCATACCGCCATGACGCCGGAATAGACACTGAGGAGCAAGACAAACCCAAGTGCAAGACTAATAAGAACGGATATAGACTCGCTTATCCCGAGTGGAATTCGCACTAAGCCAGATTTCAGTGATTTCGCCGTACCCACTTCGACGGCGGGAAGTGCCTCCCAGGCAATTGCCTGAAGCCTTGCAACCACTTCAATAATACCGTCACCAGATACGTCGACTCGCTCCACAGGCACCCTCCACCGCTGCCGCTCATACCGTGTAACAATGGCACGTTTTAGAAAAAGGGGGTCAATTCGATCACCTGCCGTCAAAAGGACAACGAACTTTCCCTGCTTACTTTTGCGATAGGCCGAAGTATAGGCACGGTGTTTTGATCCTGATGTATGCGTGGCAACATGAACGTCATA
>Ga0307406_10000193_pt1 | contig 36307 bp, 28 predicted proteins | sample 322Cmetagenome_3_FD_203706 | JGI IMG/M metagenome (GOLD analysis project Ga0307406, IMG submission 203706) | Maize rhizosphere microbial communities from greenhouse at UC Davis, California, United States - 322HYB-C-2 | ecosystem: Host-associated > Plants > Roots > Rhizosphere > Soil | place...
TTTTTCCGGTCATGCGTTCGAACTCATCCTCCGGCCACTCACCGAAAGGAGGCGAGTAGGCACCGGCGATCGCCACACCGGGGAAGCGCTCGGCGAAGACGGACTGGAGCTTTGCGAGCGTGGATTCTTTCCCGCCGAGCAGGAAGTGGCGGAACTCCGGCCGGTCGGCAGTGGCCTTGAGTGTCTCCAGCATCAACGTCGGGCCATAGACCCGATCGGTCAGGCGTTCCGCAGCTGGCAGCGCGGCATTGAGTGACCAGATGAGCGGCATGCCGTCCGGCACGATCAGGTCGAATCGGCGAATCGACTCGCCGAAAGCGGCATCGCTGCGGGCAAGGGCGGCGACGTGGGTATTCGCGGCTTCTACGGCAATCGCCGTAGTTGGTGCGGAGGCTTTATCGAGAATCCATGCGACCGCACCGGCGTAATCCGTACAGGCAAGCGGCAGGCCGATGACGGGATGAATGCGCACGGATGAAGTAAGGATTGTGGACATTCTGTCCACGCCGTGTCGACGAAACGTCGACACCACTTAGTGGCAATAAGGTTCTACAGGGCGGAGCTGGCCATTCGCCGCCAGGGCCGAAGCTCGGGATGATTCGTCTCCGAAGAGATACAGCGCGTAGCCTCCATAGCCACCGCCGCAGTATTTCCGGGCCAGTGCTCCGGGCAGTTCCGGAAGTGGATCCATGCCTTCGTCGAGCTGCATCGAGTGATACACCTCCATGCCGCGCGCGAGCTTTTCCAGAGAGGCCTCGATTACCCCTTCACGAGCGATGCGGCCTGACTCGGCGATGCGATCGTAGTTGCGCGGTATGTCCGCGGCACCCGGCGTGTCATGGGGTGATCCCGTCCAGAGGATCGCGAGGCAGCCGCGGAGGAAGTCGCCGTTGCGCTTGAAATCGAGTACGGGCTTTTGACCGGAGCGCCACACGCAGAGACCCGTTTCACGGATCACTGCGGGGTCTTGCCAGCCGACGCCGAGATCAAGTTCGGAATCGATGCCGTCCTTGCCATTGAGCAATGCCCAGGCACCGCTGCCGCCGAGGCCTGCCTGCTTTTCATAAGGCCACTCGCGCAGTGACACGAGCGGCGAGATCGCGCAGTTCACCACGAACTCTCCCTCGCGGGAGAAACGCGGGACATCCAGCCAGCCGCCGGCGAAGTCGACGCGAAGCGGGGCCTCGGTCGGTGCTTGCACCCAGCGGACGATCGATGTCGTCGAGACCGGCTCGAAGCGCGGCGGCGTCTTTGGCAGCAGCACATACTGCGCGCCGACTTCGGCACATAGCGCGCGCTTCAGGTCGCCATACTTGTCGTCTTCGGTGACCGCGAGGATATCCGGGCGGAGCTTGAGAAAGTCCTCGCGGAAATCGATGCCCTCGTCGTGACCGTTGCCAATCACGACATGATCGACCATCCGCAGGCTCTCTAACAGAGCCTTCTTGTGCTCGTCCGGAATCGACGGCTTGCGCCGCTTGTGAATCCACAGCACCTCCGAAGAGGCGAAGGACACTGTGAGATGATCACCGAGGGCACGGGCCTCCTCGAAGAACTGCACGTGGCCACCGTGAATGATATCGTAGCAGCCGGAGACGAAGACTTTCTTCACAAACGTGCAGTCAGAGGATCGAAAGGCCGGCAGGAAGGACTACTCCTTCGATACCGACACGTGGTGGCCGTGCGCCTTGAGCAGGGCGTGGCGCTTGGCGGTGTCGAGATCGGAGGCAACCATCTCGGCGCACATCTCCTCCACGGTGATTTCCGGCACCCAGCCGAGCTTTTCCTTGGCCTTGGTCGGGTCGCCGAGCAGCGTTTCCACTTCGGCGGGACGGAAGTAGCGGGGATCCACCTTCACGATCACGTCGCCCACTTTCACCGCCGGGGCGGTTTCGGGATTGGCGGAAACCACGGTTGCGATTTCATCCACGCCGTTGCCGGAGAACTCCACTTCGATGCCCGCTTCGCGAGCCGACATGCGGACGAACTCGCGCACCGAGATCTGCTTCCCGGTGGCAATCACGAAATCCTCGGCCTGTTCTTGCTGGAGCATCATCCACTGCATGCGAACGTAGTCCTTCGCATGGCCCCAGTCGCGCAGCGCATCCATGTTGCCGAGGTAGAGGCAGCTCTCGAGGCCTTGCGCGATGTTCGCGAGGCCGCGGGTGATTTTGCGGGTCACGAAGGTCTCGCCGCGGCGCGGGGACTCGTGGTTGAAGAGAATGCCATTGCAGGCGTAGATGCCGTAGGACTCGCGGTAGTTCACCGTGATCCAGTAGGCATACATCTTCGCGACGGCGTAAGGTGAGCGTGGATAGAAAGGCGTCGTCTCCTTCTGCGGGATCTCTTGAACGAGGCCATAGAGCTCGGACGTGGATGCCTGATAGAAGCGGGTCTTCTTCTCCAGCCCGAGGAAACGGATGGCCTCCAGCAAACGCAGCGTGCCGATTGCATCGACGTCCGCGGTGTATTCCGGAGCCTCGAAGGACACGGCCACGTGCGATTGCGCACCGAGATTATAAACCTCGTCCGGCTGCACCTCGGAAAGGATGCGCGTGAGGTTCGAGGTGTCGGTCAGGTCGCCGTAGTGGAGGCGGAAGCGGGCATGCTCGACGTGCGGATCCTCGTAGATGTGATCCACGCGCTGGGTGTTGAAGAGCGAGGCACGGCGTTTGATGCCGTGCACTTCGTAGCCTTTCTCCAGCAGGAATTCGGCGAGATAGGAACCGTCTTGGCCGGTGATACCGGTGATAAGAGCTTTCTTCATGGCGACTGTAAGGGGGAAGGATTTGGGAGGGAGTGGGGAGCGGGAGGATGTCAGATCGGGAGCCCCGTCCCCATTACGCGATAAGGTGGGGCTCAGAGCCGGGCCGCGCCAGCTTCGAGGCTGGAGAGGAAGTCCTGATAGGCGCCAGCCAAGCCATCGCGGAAATCGATGACCGGCGACCACCCCGTGGCCTTGATCCTGGAGACATCCATCAGCTTGCGCGGCGTGCCGTCCGGCTTGGTCGGGTCGGTGAGGATTTCGCCGGTGAAGCCGACGGTTTCGGCGACGAGTTTCGCGAGTTCGAGAATGGTCACGTCATCGCCCACACCGACGTTCACCCAGTCGGGCGGGCTTTCGAGGCCGAGCAGGTGGAAGCAGGCCGCGGCGAGATCGTTCACGTGGAGGAATTCGCGGCGCGGCGTGCCGGTGCCCCAGATGGTCACGCTCGTCGCGCCGTTTTGCTTCGCCTCGTGGAAGCGGCGGAGGAGGGCGGGAATGACGTGCGAGTTCTCCGGGTGGTAGTTGTCGCCGGGGCCGTAGAGATTGGTCGGCATCGCCGAGTGATACATCAGGCCGTGCTGCGCGCGGTAGTGCTGGCACAGCTTCAGGCCGGCGATCTTGGCGATGGCGTAGGCCTCGTTCGTCACCTCGAGCGGGCTGGTCAGCAGGCAATCCTCCGGCATCGGCTGAGGTGCCATCTTCGGATAGATGCAGGACGATCCGAGGAAAAGTACGCGCGGCACGCCAGCGCGGCGGCTGCCTTCGACGAGGTTCGAGGCAATACTAAGGTTCTCGTAGATGAAGTCTGCCGGATAGGTGGCATTCGCGTGGATGCCGCCCACCTTGGCTGCAGCAATCACCACGGTGTCCGGCTTCTTCGCGGCGAGAAAGTCGAAGACGGCCTGCTGGTTGAGCAGATCGAGCGTGTCACGGCCCGCGGTGATGACGTCGTGGCCGCCGCGCTTTTCCGCCTCGCGCACGAGGGCGGAGCCGACCATGCCGCGGTGTCCGGTGATGAATGTTTTCATGGGGGGGTGGGATTAGGAGAAGAAGGACTCGATCGCCGAGGCGACCTCGTCGAGCTGGGCTTCGACAAGCTCCGGATAGACCGGGATGCTGACGACTTCCGCCGAAAGCTGGTCTGAGACCGGGCAGTTCGAAAGCGAATGCTCCGGCAGATTCGCGAAGCATTCCTGACGATGCATCGGCACCGGATAGTAGATCTCGCAGCCGATGCCCTTCGCCGTGAGGTGGGCCTTCAGCTCATCGCGGCGACCGGGGACCCGCAGCGTGTATTGGTTCCAGACGTGACCGGCGTGGTCGCGGTCGGTGGGCAGGATCAGGTTCGTGCCGTCGGCGATCGCCGAAAGACGACGGCTATAGTAGTTCGCATTGCGCGTGCGGCCGGCGGCGTATTCGCCGATGTGGTGAAGCTTCACGCGAAGCAGGGCGCACTGGAGGGCGTCCATGCGGAAGTTTCCGCCGACGATCGAGTGATAGTAGCGCGGATGCATGCCGTGGTTACGCAGGCGCATCATCTTCTCGAAGAGCTCGAAGGACTCGGTGGTGACGAGGCCGCCATCGCCGAAGCCGCCGAGATTCTTCGACGGGAAGAAGCTGAAGCTGCCGATCTCGCCAATGGTCCCGCAGGCGCGGCCGCGGTAGGTGGAGCCAAAGGATTGCGCGACATCCTCGACGATCTTCAGCCCGTGTTCCTTCGCGAAGGAGGTGATCGCATCCATGTCAGATGACTGACCGAAAAGGTGGACCGGGATGATCGCCTTCGTCTTCGACGTGAGCTTGGCCTTCGCAGACTCGATATCGATGCCGAAACAGTCAGTGCGGACGTCGCAGAAAACCGGAGTCGCGCCGGTGCGGAACACGCTCCCGGCGGTGGCGAAGAAGGTGAAGGACGGGCACAGTACCTCGTCACCGGGGCCAATGCCGAGCGCCATCAGCGCGATGATCAGCGCGTCGGTGCCAGACGAGATCGAGATTGCGTGCTTGGCACCAAGTGCGGCGGCGCATTCCTTTTCGAAAGCCTCCACTTCATCACCGAGGATGAAGCGGCCGGAACGGAGCACGTTTTCAAAGACCTGCTTCAGCTCGGCTTCGAGCGGGAGGTTCTGGGCGTTGACGTCGAGAAGAGGGACGGACATGGAGAGACAGAAGACTGGAAGACGACAGACGAAAGACTGGAACTAGGCTTTGATGACGAGGCCTTCGGGCGTGTCGATGGAGGCCATTGCGTTGCGCGTGTCGATGATGAGATCGGACCAAGCGGCGAGTTGCCCGAGATCGAAGGCGGCGTGATGGGTGGAGATGACGATGCAGTCTTGCGAGCGGATCGTTTCTTCGCTCCACTCGATGCTGCGTGCGCCGGCCCAGTTCATGTGCTCGCGGGTCGGTCCCACGACCGGCACGTGCGGATCGTAGAAGGAGACCTCGGCACCGAGGCTCTTGAAGCCATCGAGCAGGGCGAAGGTCGGCGACTCGCGCATGTCATCGACGTTCGCCTTGTAGGCGAGGCCCATCAGCAGGATGCGCGATCCCTTCACCGGCTTGCCGCGCGAATTGAGCGCCTCCATGGTGCGGTGGACGACGTAGTTCGGCATGCTCCGGTTGATCTCGCCGGCCAGCTCGATGAAGCGCGTGTGCACGCCATACTCGCGGGCCTTCCACGTCAGGTAGAAGGGATCGATCGGGATGCAGTGACCACCGAGGCCGGGGCCGGGATAGAAGGCAGTGAAGCCGAATGGCTTGGTCGAGGCGGCGCGGATGACCTCCCAGATGTCGATGCCCATCTTGTCGGCAGCGACCTTCAGCTCATTGACGAGGCCGATGTTCACCGCGCGATAGATGTTTTCCAGCAGCTTGGTCAGCTCGGCGACCTTGCAGGAGCTGACCGGCACGACTTGCTCGAAGGCGGCTTCGTAGAGCGCGACGCCAGCCTCAAGGCAGGCAGGGGTGATGCCGCCGACGACCTTTGGGATGTTTGTCGCGGAGAACTTGGTATTGCCCGGGTCTTCGCGTTCCGGGGAATAGACGACGTGGATCTCCGTGCCGACCTTGAAGCCGGCCTTCTCCACGCGCGTTACCACTTCCTCATCGGTGGTGCCGGGATAGGTGGTGCTTTCAAGGCTGAGCACCTGGCCCGCCTTCAAATGCGGCACCACGGCTTCGACCGTGTTCACCACGTAGCTCAGGTCCGGCTCGAAGTGCTCATCGAGCGGCGTCGGCACGCAGAGGATGATCGCATCAAGCGTCTTGATGATCGAGAAGTCCGTGGTCGCCTCAAGCCTGCCGGAAGCGAGCGCTTCGGACACGTGCTCGCCGGGGATGTGCTTGATGTAGCTGCGGCCGGCAAGCAGCGCTTCCGGCTTGCCTGGATCGATGTCGATGCCGACGGCGCGGAAGCCCGCCTTGGCATAGGCCAACAATAGCGGAAGCCCGACGTAGCCGAGGCCGACGACGCCGACGGAGCCCTGTTTTGATTTCAACTTTTCAAGCATGCGGAGCCGGTGAGTAGCGGGCGATCAGGCGATCGGCTTCGGCGAGTGCCATGCCGGTGACCTGGTCCATGTTGTAATAACGATAAGTGGCGAGGCGGCCGATGAAGCTGACATTTTCCTCCGCCGCGGCCAATTCGGCGTAGCGGCGGTAGGCGGTCTTCGCATCGTCCGCGGGCACGGGGTAAAACGGCTCCTCCTCCGGTGTCCAGTTCCGCGGGTATTCGCGGATGATGGTGGAGGTGTCGATTTTCTGCCCGGTGACGTGCTTGATCTCGACGATGCGGGTGAAAGGCACGTCCGCATCCGGGTAGTTCACCTGCACCGCCGGTTGCCAGAAGCCGGGTTTGCCGGCGATCGGCTCGCGGGACCTTAGCTGGTCCGCAGTGAAACTCTCGTGCTCGAAACTCAGTGAGCGATACGGCAGCGCGCCGTAGCGACGCTTGAAGTACTCGTCCACCGGGCCGGTGAAGATCAGGTGGCGGTGCCGCCAGCGCTGGCAGGCTTCGTTGAAATCGACACCGAGGTGAAGCTCGACCCGCGGCGAGGCATCGAGCATGCGCTCGAACATGGCGGTGAAGCCCTGCTTCGGCAGCGCTTGGAATTCCTCGTTGAGGTAGCGGTCGTCGCGATTCGTCCGGATCGGCACCCGTCCGCAGACGCTGGCATCCAAATCGCGCGGATGGCGTTGCCACTGCTTGAGCGTGTAGCCCTCGTAGAAGCGCCGGTAGAGTTCGCGGCCGACCTTGGATAGGATCAGCTCTTCCGAGTTCTGAGGCTCATCGACCGGCACCCGATGCTCCTCGATCCATGCCTCGAACTCCTCCGTCGTCGCCGGGTGGCCGACGATTTCCTCGAAGGTGTGCAGGTTGATCGGGAAGCTCCAGTAGCGGCCTTCCGTGAAGCTCTTGATCTTGTAGTCCGCGTCCCGCCACTCGGTAAACTTCCCGAGGTACTCGACAATGCGCGGCGAATTGGTGCGGAAGTAATGCGGGCCGTAATCGTGAACGAGCACGCCTGCCGCATCGACGCGGTCGTAGGCGTTGCCGCCGAGGTGGCGGCGCTTGTCGACCACCACACAGCGGAAGCCGGCATTGGAAAGCCGTTCCGCTGCGACGAGACCCGAGAACCCGGCTCCGACGATCAGGAAATCGACGCTGGCGTCAGGCGACAAGGATCACGCGGGTTGGAGCTGTCCGCGGAAGTACTCGATGGTCTCGCGGATACCCTTGTCGAAGGGCACGACCGGCTCCCAGCCGAGGACTGCCTTGGCGCGGGTGATGTCCGGCTTGCGCACCTTCGGGTCATCCGGAGGAAGCGGCTTGGGATCGACCTTCAGCTCGATGCCGAAGACCTCCGCAATCGCTTCCGCGAACTGGCGCATGCTCATTTCGTGCGGGTTCCCGCAGTTGACCGGCTCATGGGTGGTCGAGCGGGCGAGGCGCCAGATGCCGTCGACGAGGTCAGAGACGTAGCAGAAGGAGCGAGTCTGGGTGCCATCGCCGAAGATGGTCAGCGGCTCGCCGCGGAGGGCTTGGCCAATGAAGGCGGGGACCACGCGGCCGTCATCCAGGCGCATGCGCGGGCCGTAGGTGTTGAAGATGCGGACGATCTTGGTGTCGAGGCCGTGGGCGCGGTGGTAGGCCATGGTCGCGGCCTCGGCGTAGCGCTTCGCTTCATCGTAGCAGGAGCGGACGCCGATGGAGTTCACATTGCCCCAATAGCTTTCCGGCTGCGGGTGGATCTCCGGATCCCCATAGACCTCGGAAGTGGAGGCGACGAGGTAGGTCGCCTTCTTCCGCAGCGCGAGGTCGAGGGCGTTGTGCGAGGCATAGGAGCCGGCCTTCAGCGTCTCGATGGGGATTTGGACGTAGTCGATCGGGCTGGCGGGCGAGGCCATATGGAAGACGAAGGCGACGGGGCCTTCGACATCGTAGGGCTCGGAGACGTCTTGCTCGATGAAGGCGAAATTGGGGTTCCCTTCGAGGTGGGCGAGGTTGCGCCGGTGGCCGGTGACGAAATTGTCGAGCGCCACGACCCGCAGACCGTCAGCCAGCAGGCGATCGATCAGATGGGACGGGACGAATCCGGCACCGCCGGTTACCACGGCGGTCTTGCCTTTGAGATCTTCGATGGGAGTCATGGGAGTGTGGGGGGAGGTTCAGCCAAGCTGCCGCCCTTGGTCGTTTGCCCGAAGCACGGACAAGACCAGCGACGGCAGTCGGAAAGTATTGGTTTCAGGCGGCTTCATCGGAGCGCCTAACGGGCCGATGGATCGAAAAATCCGCCCTCCGTTCAATGCAAAATGAACAAACCGGAGTGGCGGGGTTGTCATGGAAGGGGTTTGCGGGGGAGTAGCAGCGAGAAAAGATCCACCTCGACCACCTGCTCGCGGCCTAGGAATTCAAGGAGCACCCGCACTCGTTCGCGGGCCGGCAACACCTCCACCACTGTCGCTTTCACCCCCCCCAGCGGGCCGTGGGCGAGCTCGACCTCCTCTCCCTCCGTGATGCGGGGACCGACGGTCAGGACCTCCTTTTCTCCCTGCTTGGCCACTTCGTCGCGGAGCAGCTCCACGAAATCGGCTGGTACTTCCGGCACCTTGTCGCCAAAACGGACCAGACCGCGGACGCCTTGGCTGTACATAACCGCTCGTTCGCCGGTCGAGAGATGAAATCGGGCCAGCAAGTAGCCAGGAAAGAGCGCCTCCACCCACCAGACCTTGCCGCGGCGGGTCGCCTTGCGATAGCGCAGCAGCGGGCAGAAGACCTCCACACCCTCCAACTCCCGGAGATGCGCGGCGGCGATGGCCTCGCGCTTGGTCTGCGTTTTCAAGCAGTACCACGCCGGTTCGCTGGGGAGGGGAGTGCTCATTCACCGAGAACCTTTTGCAGCAGGGGCAGGACAAACCGTGCCCTGCCCATCCAGTAGTCGAGCTGGGTTACCCTCGATTGGTAAAAATCCCGAAGCTCCGCGTTCGACTCATCGGCCGCCGCTTCGCGCAGGCGGCCGACCTTCGACTGACCGCTTTCCAAGTGCGGCCGGACCTGCTCGCGGATGAAGCCGCCTACGAGGCGTTTCAGTTCTATATCCGCTTGAAAATGAACACGGCGGGAGTTTTCCAAGTCAATCTCCTGCACAGCGCCGAGCCCTTTGAGCGCCCGCAGCCCTTGGCTGGCGGAGCCTTTGCTGATCCCGAGTCGTTCCACGAGGTCGTCCAGCGACAGCGGCTTCGGCGAGATGAACAGCAGGCCGTAGATTTCCCCGATCGAGCGTGGGAGGCCGAGCACCTTGCCACCATCCACGAAGACCTGGATCACTTGTGCCTCAAGGGGCCCGAGCGATGGAAATTCGCGGACTTCTTCCTCTTCGCGGACCGGTCGCACATCGGCGAGATAACTATTCAGGGCGAATTGTTCAATCTGAAATGAACGAACCGCCTCCGCCCTACTCGACGATCCCGCGCTCGGCCAAGTGCGCGAGCCAGCGATGGAAATCCAGCTCCGGGAACTCCTCGCGCGCTCGTTCCGCCAGTTGGTCCGCCGGCTGGGTGCCATCCATTGCTGCCAGCAGGCGCTCGTGTCCGTCCGGGAACCGGCAGGGGAAATGCCGGGCATCCACCACCGGCCGGTTGGCGCCGGCGAAGCGTAGGTTCAGCGCGGACAGCCGCGGGGAGTCCAGAGACTCCCGGCGGATTTCCAGTGCCTCCGACCGCAGCTCAATGCCGCCGAGCCGGGCCGCTTGATAGATCCAGCCGGCCAGATCCCGGAAATGGCGGGCTGGATCCCAGCCGCCGCCCAGCCGCTCGGCCGTCAGCTCCACGAGTTCCTGAACTGGCAGGCAGGATGGAGCAGTCTCCTCCAGCAACTGCCGGAAATGTCCGACCACCGGGCTTTCCACCGCAGGGAGCTCGATCTGTCCCCGCCCGGCGGCGAAGTTCATGACCACCGCCGTGGTGGTCCCGTCTTCGAGCGGCGCATTGGCCCGGCAAAACAGGCTGTTGCGGTGGGTCCGGCCGGAGAGCATGTCCAGCGTCTGCTGGAGCAGGATCGGGTCGGCCGCCAGCGGTGCGAGCCGGTCATAGGCCTCCGGCGAGACACCGTCCGGCAGATTGTCCTGCAGGCGGGCTTCTCCCAGGTAGCGCAACCCGCGTTCGGCCGCCCAGCTCGCGAACTGAGCGAAATAGACGGCATCGCAGACCGGCGCGAAGTCATCGAAAGGCAGCACGGTCGGCCCCTTTTTCACCATGTCGCGGCAAACCGCCTGCACATTCGCGGCGTGGGCGGTCGCGCTGCCGGCCATCTCCGCCAGCGAGGCGGCCACGGATTCCACCGTCTCGCCGAGACCGGCCGCCGCGGGGTTGTTGGCCAGTGCTTTTACGAGCGGCACTAGGTCGCGGCGCAGCGACCATCCGGGCAGCGTATTGTAGGAGATGCAGGCCACCCCGCTGTCGGAAAGCACCTGCCCGCAGAGATCGAGCACCCGGGTTTTCACCTCATCCGGCACCCAGGAAAAGACGCCATGGGCGATCAGGAAGTCGCAGGGGTGCGATGGTCGCCAGTGCTGCAGGTCCGCGGTTTCGAAGCGGATGTTGGAAAGTCCGGCGTCGTAAGACAGCTGCCGCGCGTTTCGGATCGCCGTGTCCGAGTAGTCCAGCCCGGCGAAGTCACTCTTCGGATAGCGGGCCGCCAGCGGCAGCAGGTTCTGCCCCGCGGCACAGCCCAATTCGAGCACCCGGCAGTTGGAGGGTTCCGCCAAGCGTTCCAAGCCCGCCACCCGCGCGCTGACCCATAGGCGCGAAATGTCCGTCACCGGATGACTGAGGTCCGGATAGCGCCGTTCCGAATAGAGGTCGCGGACCGGGTCGTTCATGGGAGGTGCGTTTACTGGCGATAAATTGTGGTGCTTGGAAACCACGAAACGTGGCAAGACCCGACAAAGGGAGCCGGTCTTCCATCGAGCGCTCGGGCGCGTCTCATCTTTTGGAATCGAGCGGCTGGGGAAGTGGGGCCAAATCGGGCGGGATGAAAGTGGACTTTGCCTCGGGCGACATGACGCGGTCATGCGAGTAGAAGATCAGCAGCGAGCGCTTGTCATTGAGCTGGATCTGCGCGTCGAAGAACGCATCGGCGGAAGTCGCGGGGCCGAATTGGCAGAGGGTAGCATGGACGAGCTGGAACCAAGCGCAGGTCATCGTCTCGTGGTAGCCGCCGGTCGGTGTGTCAGCGATGCCGTGGACGGCGTTGTAAGCGCGGATCCCGGAGCGCAGCTTGTCCAAGGCATCTTCGAACGTGAAACGCGTGAGGAAGAGATAGGCGACCTTGAGGTGCGCGCGGTGATGCCAGAGGTTCAGCGGCAGGGACTGATCCTCGAATTGGCGGAGATGTTCGCTATCGCTCAGACCGCGGTTCATTGGAGAAGTTTGGAGAGGAAGAGCTTGCTGTGGCCATGTGAGTCCCAGTCCCCAATTTCTCCCACCACGGTGAAGCCGTGGGCGAGGTAAAAGCGCGGTGCCTGATAGTCCATCGTGTCCACATAGGCATGCCTGCATCCGCGGGCGATGGCTTGACGCTCCGCCTCGGCAAGCAGCGCCGCGCCGATGCCCTTTGACCGCCACGCCGGATCCACCGCCATGATGGAAATTCGCAGCCACGCCAACTGGGTCTCGGCAAACAAGCCACCCACGACACGTTCATCGACCGTGGCGAGGAGGATCAGCGAGCGCACCAATCGCTCGTTGTTATAGCGGCGCGCGGGCTGTAGAATGGTTGGGTATCTCAAGTCGGCTCAACGAGCCGATCAGACGTCCCCGCGGTTATAGGGATGAATCGGTCCGAGGTCTCCTCCAACGTGGCCGGAAAAGGGATCTGCCAGTTCTTCAAGTTTGCCGTTCTTACTTCGGTGCCCTGAAGACGTTATCGTAGTCCATTGGAGGATTTTCGATCGTAGGCGTTCCGATCCATGACGTCCTCGTAATCGTGGCAGTAGCAGTCCTGCTCTTAAAATGGAAGCGATCGACTGGGGTCTAACAGATCCAATTTTCAAGAACTGATCCAAAGGTTGATATTTTAAAATGACGAAAAAACGATAGATGTCCTAGTAGGTGATGATTTGTTAGGTTTCCATTATTTCTAAATGTAACTAAAATCACCGCTCTCGGTCAGCGTGGAATCACAGTTGCGCCGTATCGAGGATAGGGGGAAAATCAGCCATAAGTTGTGATCGTTAGACAATTGCACGAAAGTGAGTCCTGCGTTTCACCTCACTCGATCTCCTTCCCCGAAAATGAGTTTCATCAGCGGATTTCCAGCTAGATTCATTGAATATTCGAAAAGACTAGGGATTAATAATACTCAAACTGTTTTGGGTATAATCTTGGAGCGCAGCTTACAATTGGAGTGTGCGCAGCTTTTGTCGCCGTCGATTACGTTCTACTAAAGCCCGATCGTATCGGTGACGATTTCGTAATTTGTCTTTTTTGTCGACTGGTTGTAATCGCTGCTTGTTGGTGGTATACAGTTTGGACTACTCAAATTATCAACCACGAGCACGCGGAGCATCATAAGAATGATAGCGACGGTTTAGCTTGTCGGGCATTGGTTGGCCTCGTGATTCTCCAATTGATCGCCTTCTTTACTAGTGTGATTGCCGTTCAGATTGGTGGAGCACAGTCCAATTACTTCGCCGGGGTCATAATGGTATTTGTTGGAATCGCGGTTATGATTCCGATCCGTCCGGTGGTTCTTGCGTGGAAAATGCTCTTAATGATTCTTGTTTATGCTTTGTTGGTGGATATAGATGAAGGTCAAGTAATACCTTCGATCGCGGCTTTGACAAATATCGCACTCATGATTGGAGGTGCAGCGGTAGCTTGGTATGGTTGTCGCGCACTCGATAAATATCGACTCATCCAAGAGAATGAAATACAGTCGTCCAATGCGACTCCGTCGGCAGTCGGCGAGTTAGATGGGGTTAGAGATGATGCGGAAATTCCCATTAAAACAAAGAACGCCTTTGATATTTTTAGGGTTGCATTAACAATACTTATTCCCGTGGTCGGCGCGGCGGCAAAAAGCTTAACTTCTGATAAATATATTCCGGGGGATAGCTCGACCATTGAAGGTAAAAGTCTTACTTTCGTTGGGGGTAATGCAGCTACCGTTGATTTTCGGAATACCACAGGATTTACCATAAATCTATCAAACGCGCAAATTTTCTTCAAGATTGACGGCAATCGGTACATCATTAAGGATATAAAAAATAACGGCACCCGAGAAATTGTTCGCGCAGGGGATGCAGTGATTGTGGCGTTAAATAAAAAGGTTGAAGGTTATTTCATTGAATTGAATGCTAACGAAAAGGAGGAAATTAAGGGCGCTCGCGCAAGGGATTATCATTTGATAGGTGTTAATATTGACCCATCAGAACCTCGATCAATTGCCCCGCCCCGGCAAAGGGAGGAGTAATGATGGCTGATAGACACCGCGAACACGATCACCCGCGGGCGTTTGGAGTCCTTCACTTCAGCAGCCGCTCCGCGAGTTCCCACTGCTCGTGGTAGCGCTTGAAGCTGCGGAGGGCCCATTCGGCTTCAGCGAGGACGACCCAGTGGCCGGCGGCGTCCTTGGCGAGGGCGCAGCCGCCGGGGAGATCGTCGGTGGGAGGGAAGGCACCGGTGACGGGTTCATCGTTCTTCATGAGCCAACGGATGACTTGCCATGGGCATTGCTCGACGACGACTTCCGCTCCGTATTCGGATTCGAGGCGATACTTGAGCACCTCGAACTGCAGGGGACCGACGGCGCCGAGCAGGGAGGCGGAGCCGCCTGCGGTTTCGAAGAGCTGAATGACGCCCTCGCGGACGAGCTGGTCCATGCCAGCGCGGAAGCGCTTGGCGGTGGCGGTGCTGCGGCCGCGGATATTGGCGAAGCACTCGGGCGGGAAGATCGGGATCTCGTCGAATTTGATCGTGTTATCGACCGTCAGCGTGTCGCCGATTTCAAAGGGCTGGTTGCCCACCAGGCCGACCACGTCGCCGGCGAAGGCCTCATCCACGATCTCGCGTTCTTGGGCGAAGAGCTTCTGCGAGTTGGAAAGGCGGATCTGTTTGGCCGCGGAGCCGTGCCAGACCTGCATGTCCCGCTCGAACTTGCCGGAGACGATGCGGATGAAGGCCATGCGGTCCCGGTGCTTCGGGTTCATGTTGGCCTGGATCTTGAAGACGAAGCCGCTGAAGCGCTTGTCCTCCGGCTCGATCATCGTTTCGCCCGACTTGCGGCCCGCGGGCTCGGGGGCCATCGCGAGGAAACCATCGAGCAGTAGCTGGATGCCGAAGTTGTTCGCTGCGGAGCCGAAGAAAACGGGCGTGAGTTCGCCCTTCAGCACGCGCTCCAGATCGAAGGGAGCGCCGGCGATATCCAGCAACTCCATTTCCTCGACCGCCTTGTCCACGAGGTCGCCATCGACGTGCTCGCGCACGGCGGGGTCGGTGAGACCCATGACGGAAACGGGCGCGCGGTAGGCACCCGCCTTGGTCTTCTCAAAGAGATTGAGCTGGCCATCGCGTCGCTGGATCAGGCCGCGGAAGCGCGGGCCATCGCCGAGCGGCCAATTCATCGGATGCGAGGCGATGCCGAGGACGTTTTCGATTTCATCCACTAGGTCGATTGGCGAGCGGGTCGGGCGGTCGAGCTTGTTGATGAAGGTGAAGATCGGGATCCCGCGCAGGCGGCAGATTTCGAAAAGCTTGCGGGTCCGGGCCTCAACGCCCTTACCGGCATCGACGACCATGATCACGGCGTCGACGGCGGTGAGCACGCGGTAGGTGTCTTCCGAGAAGTCCTCGTGACCCGGGGTATCCAGCAGGTTCACGTGGAAGCCGCCGTATTGGAACTGCAGGACGGTCGAGGAAATCGAGATTCCGCGTTGCTTTTCCAGCTCCATCCAGTCGGAGGTCGTCTGGCGGCGGTCGCGGCGGGAGGTCACCGAGCCGGCGAGATCGATGGCGCCGCCGTAGAGCAGGAATTTCTCCGTGAGCGTCGTCTTGCCCGCGTCCGGGTGGGAAATGATGGCGAGCGTGCGGCGGATGGATGACGGATGGGACACGGCGGGCGGAGGGAAGCACCCCGCGGGGCGACGGGCAACCCTCAAGCTCGGCTCCCGCCTGCGGGAGAAAATGAGAGGCACTGGCGATTGATAGACCGGGATGGATAGGATGGATGGGATATTTTTTGAGCTGCCGTAGGTGCTTCCACCTGCATTCCCATCCTATTCATCCCATCCATCCTGGTCCCAAAATCCATTTGGCCCTTGGGCAGAGGCGGAGAAAGTGCGGCCCTTTTTCGTTTGCAAGCGGCAGGACAGCGGCTTGGCTCCGGGCCAATCTCATGCCCGATCCCAAGGCCAAGACGCCGCAGGAGCATCCGCTCGCGAACATCCTGATCAATGTGCTGATCCCGGTGCTGGTGCTCAGCTACCTGAGCAAGGACCCGGAACTCCAGCAGAAGCTCGGGAAGGCCGTGCGGCCGTGGCACATCGGACCGCTCAAGGCGATGATCCTGGCGCTGCTGCCGCCGCTCGGCTACGGCATCTGGCACTTCGTGAAGACGCGGAAGGGGAATGTCTTCTCCGCGCTCGGGTTCATCTCGGTGCTGCTGACCGGGGGGCTCACGCTTTATTTGTGGAATGCCGACGGCACCGTGAAGCCGAATGCCGGGCTGCTGTTCGGGATCAAGGAAGCGTCCATCCCGCTCGTGCTGGCGATTGCGATTCTCACCTCGCACCGGTCGGAAAGTCCCTTGATCCGGGTGTTTCTCTACAACGATTCCATCTTCGACATCCCGAAGATCGAGGGTCGAGTCGCGCAGATGGGCGTGGAAAGCGGCTATCAACGGCTGCTTTTGCAGGCCACGCGGGTTTTCGCGGGCTCATTCGTGCTGAGCGCGCTGATGAACCTAGGCCTCGCGCTGTGGTTCTTCCGCGATTTCGACGCCATGTCGGCGGAGGCCTTGGAGAACTACAATGGCATCGTTGGGAAGCTAACGGGCTGGAGCTTCGCGGTGATCGGCCTGCCGGTGATGGGGATTTTGTTTGTGATCCTCATTCGGCTGCTGAAGGGGCTGCGCGAGCTGACGGGGATGGAGGACAAGGAGCTGATGCTGCCGAGATAGTGGCCGCACTCTCGGGCTGCGGTAGCTGGAAGTATCCGAGGGTTCCAACGGCCAAAAGGAACAGCTTCGACCGCACACGGAGTGAGCGGACTACAATGAAAAAGGCCCGCGCGGGGCGGGCCTTTTCGAAAATTTGGAAACGTCCGGTGCGGTTCAGTCCACCAGGTTGTCGATCCGCTGGGCGAGCTCGACGTCGGCTTCGGTCACGCCACCGGCGTCGTGGGTGGTGAGCTTGAGGGTCACCTTGGTGTAGTTGATGCGGATGTCCGGATGGTGCTGAGCTTCGTCGGCGATGTCGGCGATGCTGTTCACGAAATCGATCCCGTCCATGAATTCTTCGAACTCAAAGGTACGGGTGATCGCGTTCTTTTCGTACTCCCACTCGGGGCACTTCTTCAGGGCGGAGGAGAGGTCTTCGTCTTCGAGCAGGTCGGACATGGGAAAATCAGGGACGTTTGCGAGGCGAGATTGAGTCGGCGATTTCGCGGTTGGCAAGCGACTTTCCGGCGGAATTTTTCGGAACGGCGGATGTTTGCACGCAAGGACGGCGCGGTGTATCCCATTTGGCATGAAACTCGAGCTTGCCGCCGCACTTTCGGTCTTGGTTTTCGCTTCGTGTGCGCCGTCCACGCCAGCGGCCCGGATTGCCGCCCGGCCGTCGATGTTTGAACGGCTCCCGGAGAAGCAGAAGCAACTCGTCGAGCGCGGCCAGATCGACAAGGGCATGAGCACGGACGCCGTCTACCTCGCGTGGGGATCACCAAGCCGCGAATACGAGGGCAGCGAAAACGGCATTTCCACCCTCCGCTGGGACTACGCCGGGTCCACGCCGGTCTATACGAATTCCTTCTACGGAGGCTGGGGGGGAGGCTATGGTTACGGTTATGGGCGCTATGGCCGCTACGGCTATCCCTATTCCGGCTATGGCCTCGGTTCGGAAATCACCTACGTGCCGTATCGGCGCGCTTCGGTGCTCTTCAAGGGCGGGCGGGTGAGTTCCTGGGAACGCTCGCGAAACAACCAATAAACAAAATGCCGTGGTTACCACGAGGGCAGCCACGGCATGAGAGGTGTAAGGATCGTCTATTCGATCAGAAGTTCCACATCTTGCCCTTCTCGGCATCGCGGAAGACCTGCGGGCTGAGCAGGTAGGACATCGGCGGGTTCGGAAGGGCGCTATCGTCGATCGTCGGCAGCGATTTGCCCACCGTGGCGTCCCACGGCTGGCTGCTGGCGACATCCACCATGGTGCCGACTTTCACCAGCCCATAGATCTTGCGCGCCGAGTTCAGCGGAAGCCGCACGCAGCCGTGGGTGGCAGGGTAGGGTTTTACGAAACCCCAGTGCATGCCGTAGGCCGGGCTGTAGAATTCCATCCAGTAGGTCATCGGGTAGCCCGCACCCGGGCTGCTGGCGCGGCGGCGCTCGGCTTTCTTCGCGCGGATCGGGAAGCTGCCGTGCGGCGTTGGTGCTCCCGGCGTGCCCACGCAAATCGGCGTGGCCAGCAGGACTTCATTGCCCTGCACCACGTAGAGGCGCTGAGCGCCGGTGCTCATCTTCACGCGGATGCCGGCCGTGCTGGTCGGCTGCTTCACCGGCGGGTCGAATTTGAACGACGTGTGCGCGGTGCTGGTCTTGGTGGTGGTGCAAGAACTCAGGGCGAGGGCGGCTCCGGCGAAAAGGAGCACGAAAAGGGAACGAAAACCGGGAACTTTCATGGGAATGAGAAGTGAGTGATGGAAATGCTTTTGAGTGGGACTTGCCGCATGAAAGGCAATCCATGGGGAGTTGCAAACGGGATTTTTCAAGGAGCGACCAAGAGCTTCACCGCCAGCGCTGCGAGGGCGACGCCGAAAATCCCGTCGATCCAGCGGGCCGACTTTTCATAGCGCGTCCGAAGCGGCTGCCACTGGAGCAGCCCTGCCCACAGCGCCCACAGCGTGCCGCCTTGCACGATGACCAGCCCGGCAATCGCGAAGGGCCACCATGATGGATGGGTGCCGGTAAGAAATGGGGCGCAGGTCGCGGCGAGGAAGATGACTGCCTTTGGATTGAGAAGATTGCAGATGAACCCGCGGAGGAAAGGTCCGCGCGACGATGGGGCCGGGATGTTTTCACCGCTCGCGACGGGTGGTGAAAACGCAGATTTCAGCAGGCACCACGCGAGCCAGAGCAAGTAGGCAGCGGCGGCCCATGAGATCGCCTTCCGCAGGCCGGAGCTTTGTTCGAAGGCGACAGCGAGCCCTGCCACCGCGACCGAGGCATGCACGCACAGGCCGGTGGCGATACCGATTGCCATGATGGCACCCGCCTTCGCACCCTCGGCCAACGCGGTGCGGGTGAGCAGGATCATGTCAGGCCCGGGGCTGAACTGGCCGAGCGCCATCAAGCCGGCAAAGGCTGCGAGTTCGAGCGCCGGGTTCACTTGGTGGCGGCCATCAAGTAGGCAGTCAGGGCCTTCTCGTCAGCCGCAGAAATGCCGGCGTTCCACGCCATGCCGGGTGCCACCACGTGCCAGTCCTCCTTGCTCACATCCTTCGGCAGTATGGGCTCGTGGCAACGGCCACAGTGCGCCAGATAGACCGCGTGGCCTTTCTGGAGGGTGGTCACACTCACCTTGCTGCGGCTGGCCATCGCAGGGTCGGGGATTGGAGCGGTTATCGTCGCGGCACATGAGGCGAACAGCGCGCAGGAAAGCAGCACCGGGAGATTTTTCATGAGAGACACCCTAAGGAAGTTCGGGGGATTTGGGCAATCGATTCCGTTAGTCCGCGATCGCCGCCTTGGGGATCTTCTTCTTCTGCTCTCGCAACGCACGGATGATGGCGGGTGCCGCGGTCACTCGCAGGCGGATGCGGTCGCCTTCATCGCGAGCCCACTTCAGGTGCAAGTCCACCGTGCGGCCTTTTACCTCCACGGGGAAAACCGCCTGCTTCTCCTCGTTCGGGCGATGGTAGTCGATCCGCTCCAGCAACGAGAGCATCTGCTTGTCCTCGAACCCGCTGTCCACGATCTCGCGGATGCGTTCGAAGACGAACGGCAGGTATTCGGTGGAGGTGCGGATCGAAAGCGTGCGCCGGGTGGCCCATGCTTTCTCCAACTCATCCAGCATTTCCTCCGAGGTCGATTCGCCCAGCCGCTCATAGCGTTGCAGCCAGCGCCGCCGCCAAAACCACGCCAGCGCAATTCCCACCGGCCACGAGATGATCACCATCCAGATGATCAGCTGGGAAACGGGAGTGTAGTCGGACGGAGGCATCACCCGAAACGGTAGACGATGACGGGCGGAAGGGAAGGCCGCAGATTCTCCCGCACCCTGGGCGATGACACGAACGTTTCCGCAGGGAATTGACCGCACCACGCAGGTTTCTAGCGTGAGAAATATGAAGGAGTTATCCCGGCGTTCCCTGTCATGGCTGTGCGTTGCTGGCTTCGTGCTGGCGGGAGCGGGATGGACGAAGGCATGGATGAATACCCGGGCCCCGGAGGAAGCCGGAGGGAAGAGCTCGGTTGAGGATGCGCGGCGCAATGGCAAGTCCGGGCCGCGGGCATCGTCCGACCGATTGCCCGTGATGGGCGATCCGCGCAGTCAACGCTTGCTGGCATGGATGAGCGAGATGGATGCCTCGGCTGAGCCGGGCAAGCCGAACGCTGCCTTCGTGAAAGCAGCGGTCACCACGTTGGACGATTCTCTCTTTCACCGTCGCCAGCGGGATTTTCGCCTGCTCATGGAAAAACTGCGTCCGGAGGACGCGCGGGCGATCCATGAACACTTCAAGTCGCTGGAGCGCGATGGCCGTTATTTCGGTGACGAGTATGCCGCCTTCGCGATGCGCTGGGGTCAGATCGCCGGTGAAGACGCGCTCAACGAGTGGCTGCACTTCGGCCCGGCGGATCGCAGTCATGGAAATCTCATCAGTCTCATGACGGGCTGGGGCACCGCCGAACCGGAAAAGGCGCTTGCTTGGGTGGAAGACCACCAAGGTGAGTTTGGCAGCATGAATGCCTACCGGCCGTTGCTGGTCGGCTGGCTAAATGCCGATCCAATGGCTGCCACCGCATGGCTCCAGAGTGCCAAGTTGGATCCCCGCCAAGTGGCCGATTGCGTCGGCGGTGCGATGCTCGACAAGGTGTATTCGGATGGCCTCGAAGGCGCAAGCGAATGGCTGGCATCATTGCCAGACGACAGTAACGAACTGGCCGTCGGGGCGCGCATCGGCTGGCTCTCGAATGTTCAGCACATGCGCAATCTCGACCCGCAGAAGGCGGCGAATGCCTGGAGCAAGGTGGGGGGCCAGAGCTGGATGACGGGGGAGGATTTCAGAAGCTTCTGCAATGCGGTGGCGGCGGGCAATGACGGCTCGCTCGATGATTTCGCGCAGAGTCTCGGCAAGGTTTGGCCTTCCGGGGAAGTCTCGGCGCAATTCGAACGCTGGGCTACAACCGATGCGAAGGACGCTTCGGATGCGCTGAAGTCCCTGCCGCCTTCCGACTTGCGTGATGCGGGTATGGAAGGCCTTTTCCGTCAGGTGGAGAAGATCGATCCCGCGCGCGTGGAAGCCATGCGCAAAGAAATCACCGGGGAGTGAGCCGGCCTCCTACTCGTTCCGCTGTGAAGTGGTCAGGAGGAATGTCATGAGGTCTTTTCTCTCCTGCTCGCTGAGCACGGAGAGCAGCCCCGGAGGCATTAGGGAAACCGGCAGCGCCGTGGTTTTCAGGATCTCGGATTTTTTCACGGTGCTCACCTGTCCACCCGGGGTGGCGAGTTTGAGTTCCGTCGCGGTCTCGCCAATGCGGGTTCCCACGGCGGAGCCGCCGTTTTTCAGCGTGACCTGATAGGCCACGGCATCGGGATTGATGGTTGCATTGGGATCCTCCAAATCGCGTAGCACGCTGGCGTAGTCGCGGTGGGCGGTATTGCTCAGGTCGGGGCCGACGGCGTGGCCTTCGCCGCGGATTTGATGGCAGGTGAAGCAGGTCGCTTTGCCCATGAAGAGGCGGTGGCCGTTGGCATAATTGCCACCGGCGATTTGCGGGACGGTGGATTTCGTCTCCATCGGCGCGGGCTTGGTGGCGAAGGGCATCAGGAAACGCCGGATGCCGAGAGGTCGCGGACGGGAATCAATGACGGTGGTGAAGGTCGCTTCGAGTGTGGTCGCGGGTGTCGCGAGCTCGATGGTGAGCTCCTGCCAATCGTCGCCGGTGACTTTCTTCGTGAAGGAAACCTCGCGGCCACCGGGTTTCACGACGCAGCCGGGCGCATTCACGGAGAGTGCCGCGTCGCTTTTCAGCGTGATGGTGACCGTTTCCGGCTCCGGCGTGTAGTCGAGCTTCGAGCCCGGCTGGACGGCGGGTTGCAGCATGTGGGAAAGGTCGAGCTGAGTCTGGAGCACCAGCTTGCCCGGCTGGGAAAGCCGGTCCCACGTGACATCGTGCGCCGCGCTGCCGCGGGTGAGGGTTTTCGCGACCGCGAAATCGGGATGCGGCAGCCAACCGGCCCAGCCGGAGCCGTCCGTGCCCTTCCACGTGGCCGCGAGACCGCCGAGGGTGTGGGCGAGGTCGATCGCATCGACCTGCTTGATGCCTTCTTCCTTGCGCGGCATGTCGATGGCGATGGCGTAGCCGACGGCCTTGGTGCGCGGCTCGGTCTTGATGACCATGCTGCGACCATCGCTGCCGAGTACTGCGGAGGATACCGGCAGCTGGAAGCCCGGCTCGGTTTGCTGCGCGCGGACCACGGCGTAGCCCGGGCGGATCGCTTCGAATCGGTCGCCGGCCCCGACAAAGCGTCCTCCTTCGACATGCACTCGCTGGGCGAGGTTCTGCCAATCACTGGCCGTGAGTGTGCGGTCGAATGCGATCACGCTCGTCGTCGGGTCCGTCGCCCAAGCGAGCACTGGCTGCGGCGCGGCGGGATCGGCATAGCGGATTTTGAATAGGCGTCCTTCCTTCGCCGGGCCGCTGCCCCAGTCGGGAGGTCCGGAGTGACAGCAGATGACGAGTTCGCCCTTCGGCGAGATCGAGCAATCGGTGATCAGCATGCCGACCGAGGCGAAGAGCCGGTTCCCCGCCACGTAGCCCGCGGCGGTTTTTTCCAAGGTCGTGCGCCACAGCTTGCCGCGCGATTCGCCAACGACGATCGCATCATGCGCCCAGAACTCCGGGCCGAAACGCGGGCGATCCTGCGCCGGGCCATTGAATCGGAAGCCGCAGGTGCTCTGGTGCTGCGGCGAGTAGTCCCACACGCTTGGCTCATCGACCACGTCCGGCAGCAATTTGGGATGGCGCGGTGGGAAGCCGTAGTGACGGCTGGTCTGGAGGTGCAGCAGTTCGTCGAAGGGATTGCCATTCGGTAACCATGTCGCGCCTTCCTGGTCGGTGCCGAAGAGTTCGCCGTGACGATCCCATTGCAGCGACATGATGTAGCGCAGGCCGCTGTTGAGCTGCTCCACCTTCCTGCCGTCCGGTGAAATCCGCAGCAGACAACCGCGACGCTTGTCGGCTGTGTAAGCGGGCTTGCCGGTCTTCACGGCGTCCGGTGCCCAGATATCGCCCTCGGCTTTTTGCCAGTAGCCATTGCCCGGATTCGCGCTGCCCATGGTAATGTACCACGAGCCATCCGGACCCGCAGCGAGCGCCAGCGCGCTGTCCACCCGGCGGTGCATCAGGCCCGGATCGTCGCGCAACTTTGGATCGTCCCAACCTTTCGCGACGGTCTCGCGCTGATCGGGGATGCCGTCGCCATTGGTGTCGCGGAAGCGCACGATCTCATCGGACAGCAGCGCGTGTGGCATGCCGTCCTTCACCACCATGCCGAGCGGGTAGTTGTCGGAGGTTTCTTCGGAAAAGGTATCGAGCTTGTCTTCGAGGTCGTCGCCATTCGTATCCCGCAGCAGGTGAAAGCGGCCATCGTAGCCGGCAGCAAAGAGCCGGCCGTCAGGCGCATATTCGATGTTGTTCAGGTTGGTGACTTTCACCGGCAGTTCTTCCAGGGTGAAGCCGGGAACGAGCATTTGCACGATGGGGCGGTCCTGGTGCGCACCACGTGGAGCCAGTGGCGTCGCCGGACGGAGGAAGCCGGCGTGCTTGCTCCCCAACCAGCCTTCGACCCTCGCGATTTCATCTGCTGCGAGGGTGCGATTGAAGAAAATGACTTCGGCAATCCGGCCATTGAAGAAGTGCCGCATCTCCGGCTCCACGAAGCGTGCACCGACGGCCACGCGATCCATTGCAAATGCGACGGCGCCGCGCTCGCGCTTGCCATGAGCTTCACCATCGACACGTGCGGCGCTTCCTTTCGAGCTGCTCGTCACGGTGAAAACATGACCGCGGCGCGTGGCGATTGGTTCGATGAACAAGTTCTTCGCGCCCGTCTGACCGGCGCCTTCCACGTTCAGGAAATCCGCCAGCCCGTCCGGGCCGGGCGCTCGGCCGAAGTCAATCGTGAGGCCGCTGGTGTAGTCATGCTCGCCTCTCCGCGCGGCGCTGAAGAGTGCGGGAAAATCTCCGCTGGCATGCTCCGGTGCAGCTACGATGAATATCGTACATTCCCGGCTCTCCACTCCGGGTGTGATGAGGGCCGCGAGGTAATCGTCACCGGCAAATTCCACGCCGCCGCCCTTCCATAGCGGCCGGAAGATGTTGGTCCATTGCGCGAGGTGCCGCGACTTTCCGGAAGAATCATGCCACAGCTCCATCGCCTGCCCGTCGGCGAGACGATTCATGTAGTGGGCCTCGCGCGCTTCGTTTTCGCGGCTGGCATCCAGCCACAGCTCGAGCCCATCCGTGACGGGGATCGAGGCATCGGCCCAGCGGGCGATCTCCGCGTGGAGAGGATGGAGTCCGAGGAAGAGGAGGCTGCCGATCAGGCGTGGAGATTTCATACCGGGGCTCTCTGACGGGGATCGAAACGCGCTTATCCAATGAAACGATGTCAGTAGAGCCGATCGATTCCTGCTAGGGTTTGGGCGGCCAAGAGGGAGTGAATCTTTATGGAATGGATCCACCGGCGATGGCGCGATCATACAACGAGGGTGTGCCAGCGTACTCGCGTGCAACGCTGCCTTCCGAGACGCGAGCGGTAAAATAAAAAACTGCCGGAGCACGAAGCCCCGGCAGCCATGGGAATGGGCGTCCACTGACGCTGCTTATTTGATGGCCTGCAGGCGGACGAAGCGTTATTCTGCCTGTCCCTTTATAAAGAAATTTACTCGGCGACTTTGCGGAGGATCTTGTCGCAGCCATCGGGCAAAAGGCCGGCCGGGTTCAGCCGGGTGGCAGACGGCCATGCTCTTCCGGTTCCACGTCGGGAACCTTGGCGAGGATGGCGTCGATATCGACGCTGCCGCCGCGTTGGGCCCGTTCGAGCAGTTAGCGCTCGGCGTCGAGCGCGGAGAGCTTTTCGGCGAGGGCGCTGCTGACGAGTTGATTGACGGAAATCGAAAGGCTCCCTGCAACTGCTGCTCGCCGAGGATTCCGAGGACGACACGCGCCTCCTCGTGCGCGAGTTCACGCGCGGCGGCTACGCCGTCACCTACCTACGAGCGCGTCTCTGGGGTCTCTCTCTGTCTCTCCGGGATCACCGGGGGCTCAAATAACAGACATTGACGGCGGTCTCGGGATTGTCCTCGACGAGCAGAATGGTTTTGCGAGGAGAACCGGGTAGCCGGGCATGTTCGCATCCGGGTGGAGGCGGGGTTGGCCGGACTTGTTCAGGCAATGTTCTTCCACTGGCAAATGACTTCCGTGCCGCCGCCGGGGCGCGGATGGATCGCGACGGTGCCGCCGATCATCGCGGCGCGGTGGTGCATGACGCGGATGCCCATGCCGCCGTTGCCGTCCGGTTTCCGGTCGATGCCCGAGCCGTTGTCCGCGATGGATAGACGGGCGCGGTCGTGGGCGGCTTCCAACTGAATGTGCACCTCGCTCGCGCGGCCGTGCCGGATGGCGTTTTGCACCGCCTCCTGCGTGATGCGGTAGAGGTGTGCCGCCGCCGAGTGGTTGTGGACGGCGACGGGCCGGGGGCAGTCGAACCGGCAGCGAATGCCGAAGATCTGGACGGTCTCGCGGGCAAGCAGTTCCAGCGCCTGCATGAGTCCTTCCTCGTTATGCGCGACGGGCGAGACACCCTGGGCGAGCAGCCGGGTTTCTTCCAGCGTGCTGCACACGTGCTTGCCGATTTCGCGGATGCACTCGCTGGCGTCGGTACCCTCGGGCAGGAGCTTCTCGAGCGCTTGGATCATGTAGAAGACGCCGGCGAGTTTCTGGCAGATCCCGTCGTGCAGGTCGTAGCCGATGCGCTGGCGCTCCTGGTCGCCGATGTCGAGGATCAGTTGTTCGAGCCGGCGGCGTTCGGCGATTTCGCCTTCGAGCTGTTCGTTTGCCTTGCGCAGATCGGCGGTGCGCTCTTTGACGCGGAGTTCGAGCAGCGCGTGGGCTTCGCGCAACTGCGCCTCGGCGTGTTTGCGCCCGGTGATGTCAATGTGAATGCCCGACAGGCGCAGGAGTCTGCCGTTCGCGTCGCGTTCGCCATCGGCGCGCGCCAGGATCCAGCGGGAGGTCCCATCCTTGTGGCGCAGGCGGAACTCCTGCTCGTACCTCGTGCCCGGCCCCTCGGCAAACGTCCAGGTGGACGCCAGCATGGGTGCCCGGTCCTCCGGGTGCAGCAGGTCAACCCAGGAATCGAATTTTGCTTCGACCTCCGATTCCGCGTAGCCGAGCTGCTTTTTCCACTCGGTGGAAAAGAAGCAATCGCCCGTGGCGACTTCCCACTCCCACACGCCGATGTTCGCGTTTTCGACGATGCTCTGCAAGCGCGCGCGAGCGTGCCGGAGCGCCTCCTCGGCCTGGGCGCGCTGCCGGCGCTCGGCCATCTCGCGAAGCTCGCGCTCGATGGCCGGCACCAGGCGCGAGAGGTTCGATTTGAGGATGAAATCGCGCGCCCCTTCGCGCATCGCCGCTACGGCGCTCTCCTCGCCGACCGCGCCGGAGACGATGATGACCGGCAGGTCGAGGCCACGGTTCCGCACCAACCGCAGCGCGCCGAGGGCGCTGAATTTGGGCAGGTTGAAATCCGCAATGACGACATGCCAGCCGCCCGCGTCGAGAGCCGCCGCGAAAGTCGCGGCGGTATCGACACGCTCGATCTCGAGGTCCAGACTGCCGTGCAGTTCCCGGTGGAGCAGGAGTGCGTCGTCAGCCGAATCTTCGAGCAACAGGATGCGGATTCCCATGTGAACGGAGAATTGAACCACAGAAACGAAACGAAACGAAATCCAAGTCGGTAACGCGCGGATGGGGAGTCATTTCCATGCGCTGTGAGGCCGCCGGACGGTCTGGACTCGAACTGACTGGCTGATGATTTGCCCGGGTCAGCATATCCGCAAAAGGTTGGCGGCCTACCCCGATCCATCCGGTGGCAACTCGAATTGTTGAATCCGCCGCCACGTTTTTTTGACAACGTTCCTTTAGCCCTGTTTTGTGCCAAGTGACACCCGAACGAGCCATCGGAGAAGTCTCCGGCTACACGATCACCGCTCCGGTTTACGAGGACTATGGGCGCGACAAAGGCGTAAGATTTGAAATGGCCACCGGCCACAGGAATGTTTCCTCCAGCATTATGGGCAGGAAAGCCATCCGGCGGCTGGCCACCATTGGCCTGATTGCCCTTTTGCAGGCAGTGGCTCCGTTCCCATCCACCCGCGCCGAAGGTGGCGAAAGGGAGGGCAATGCCGCGCCCGCCCAAGTCACCGGAACGTCTGTATCCGCAGTCGCCGCCCAATCCTCGTCAGAGCCACCGCCCTTCCGTTTCAGCCATCTGACCGCGGCGGACGGTCTCTCCGACTCGGCCATGACCTCCGCCGTGCAGGACCCTCAAGGGTTCATGTGGTTCGGCACGGAACGGGGCGGTTTGAACCGCTACGATGGCTGCGAGTTCAAGGTCTATCAGAATGAGGAAGGCAATGAGCGGAGCCTGAGCGGAAACAAGGTCACCGCCCTGTTGCTCGACCGTGAGGGAACATTGTGGGTTGGCACGAATGGCGGCCTGTGCCGTTACCACCGCGACACGGACGACTTCACCTGCCATCGCCCCATTTTGGGCGACGACACCTCGCTTTGTGACATCGTCGTCACGGTGCTTTGCGAAGACGCAGCCGGCGCGATCTGGGTGGGCACGGAAAAAGGGTTGAGCCGGCTGGATCGCAAGACGGGCAAATTCGTGACTTACCGGCAGGATCCGAGCAATCCCCGCAGCTTGAGCAGCGACGCCATTCGTTCTGTCTTTGCCGATCCGCAAGACGGGCAGCTCTGGGTGGGAACCATGGCGGGCGGCGCCTGTGCGCTCGCCCCGGAAACCGGCGAATTCACCGTCTATCAGCCGGATCCCCAGATCCCCGGGAGCATTGGCGGCAAGGACGTGACTTGCTTTCTCCGGGACACGGCGGGCGTGCTGTGGGTCGGCACCGGCGGAGGCTTGGACCGCTTCGTGCCGGAAACCAAGACCTTCATTCACCACCGGCATGATCCGAAGGAGACCACCAGCATCAGTGACGACTATGTCTGGGAGCTCTACGAGGACCGACAAGGGCGTTTCTGGGTTTGCACGCCGAGGGGTTTGAATTTCATGGATCGCAGCCGCCGGATTTTCACGCATATTCGGGCCACCCCCGGCGATCCCGCAAGCTATTGCGCGGCTTCGGTCAAGCATGTGTGCGAGGACGACACGGGAGCCGTCTGGGCCACATCCCACCTGCATGGTGTGGTGCGGCTGCCGCGCGAGCCGGAGAAGTTCCAAGTCTATCGCCACAATCCCGGGAGCACCAACAGCCTGCGCAACAACATGGTGGAGTCCGTTCATGTGGACCGAAACAACCGCGCGTGGGTTGGCACCTTGGGCGGTCTCGATTACCTCGACGACTGCCGTCCCCCGGTAGAGCACTCGATCACTGCCGACACGCAATCGGTTGTCGAGGACCGGCAAGGGCAAATTTGGGCCGGTGCCTTTCCGCAGGGACTTTTCCGCATTCAGGGGGACTCTGTCACCCGTTATTTGCATGATCCGGACAATCCAAACAGCCCGGCATCAAACAATATTTGGGCCTTGGCGACGGATGACTTGGATCACTTGTGGATCATTTACTGGGCGAACGGCGTGGACCGCTTCGATGGCAAGACTTTCACCCATTACACGGCCGATGCCGCAGGTCCACAACGCCTGCCTTCCAACATGATTTTAGGCGTCGCCAAGGACGGCCACGGATTCATCTGGCTTGCCGGTGAAGGCGGCTTGACCCGGGTTGACCCGGCGAGCTCGGTTTTCACGACCTACCTCATCGATCCAGAACATCCCGAGATCGGAATCAATCGCTCCATGGTGTCCGTCTATATTGACCGGGACGGCCCTGGGGAAATGTGGGTGGGCACGCTTTCGGGGTTGTTCCAGTTTGATCCGGCTTCGGGCCGGTTCACGCGCCGTTATACAAAAAAGGACGGCTTGCCCTCGGACAGCGTGCATTCCATTCAGCGGGACAATCAGGGCCGGCTGTGGATTGGCACGACAGCGGGACTGTCCCGCTTCGACGCAGTGCAGGGCAAGTTCCGCAACTACGACAAGCCGGACGGCTTGCCGGGAGATAAATTCTTCGTCGGCACCGCCGCCAAGGCACCCGATGGCCTGATGTTCTTTGGCAGCACCGAAGGTTTGGTCACGTTTCGCCCTGATCAGATGGAAGACAACCCGCATCCGCCGCCGGTCGTGCTGACGGGTTTCGAGTTGTTCAACAAGCCGGAGGAAATTGGCGGCGAGGAATCCCCGCTGAAGAAGGCGATCAACGTCACCGAGGAACTCACGCTCACGCACAAACAATCCATCGTCACCTTCAAGTTCGTGGCGCTGAACTACACCGCGCCGGAAAAAAATCGCTACGCTTACAAACTGCAGGGCTTCGACGAGGACTGGCGTTACACCGATGCCAAACGGCGCTACGCCACCTACACGCGCCTGGCACCGGGCAGCTACGTCTTCCGGGTCAAGGCCACCAACAACGATGGCTTGTGGAATGAGCAAGGCACGGCTCTGCGCGTCGTCATCCTGCCGCCGTGGTGGGCGACCTGGTGGTTCCGTAGTGCCGTAGCCATCGGGTTGCTCGGCTTGGTCTTCACCGCCTACCGGCTGCGGGTGCGAAGCCTCCATCAGCACAGCCGCGAACTGAAAATCCGCGTGCAGGAACGCACCGCCGAGCTCGAAGCTGCCAACAAGGAGCTCAAGTCCTTCAGCTACTCGGTGTCGCATGATTTGCGCGCGCCGCTGCGCCGCATCGACGGCTTTAGTCGCATCCTGGAGGAGGATCACGGCGACCGGCTCGACGACGAAGGCCGGGAAAGTCTGGGGAGGATTCGTGCGTCCACCCAGCACATGGGCCACTTGATCGACGACATGTTGCTGCTCTCGCGGGTGACGCTTACGGAGCTCCGCCGGTCGTCGGTGGACTTGAGCGAGCTGGCGCGCGTGGTGGGCGAGGGGTTGCGCACGACCGAGCCGCAACGCTCCGTGGATTGGGTCATCGAGCCCGGTCTGATCGCCCATGCGGACGGGCATCTGATGCGGATCGTCTTTGAAAACCTTCTTGGCAACGCGTGGAAATTCACCGGTCGACAGCCCGCGCCGCGCATCGAGTTCGGCCGGATGAAACGCGACGGAGCCCCGGTTTATTTTGTGCGCGACAACGGCGCGGGCTTTGATGCGCAGTACGCGGACAAGCTATTCCAGACGTTCCAGCGGCTCCACAGCGTGAGCGAGTTTCCCGGCACGGGCATCGGGCTGGCGACGGTCCAGCGCGTGATTCATCGCCACGGCGGCCGGCTCTGGGCAGAGGGCGAAACGGGTCACGGCGCCACCTTTTTCTTCACGCTGCCCGACGGGCTGGACTCAAACTGACTGGCGGCCCGGGAAACACTTTGCCCGTCCAATGAAAATCTCAGGCCGCGTGCTCGCAAAGGGCGCCGCCTTTTACGACGGCCTCGAAATCAAAAAGGCTGCCGGAGCAGGGAGCCCCGGCAGCCTTCGACACCCAAGAAAGGATTACTTGGTGGCGTGCAGCGGGACGAAGAGCTTGCCGCTGGTCGTCGTGCTGCGCGGGAGGGTGACCGTCACGGTGTCGAGATCCGCGCTCGGCGAGTCTTCCGTGACATCCACCGCCGGCAGGGCATCGCCCGCGCCGATGGTGGCAAAGTCGTTCCAAGTTCCCAAGGTGTCCGACCACCGACGATCGCGGCGAACACCAACAACGTGGTGTTCACGTTCCGTCGCAGCGACTCCTCGGAAACCGACGTCACCCTGAAGTCGGCAGTGAGCGCCTCGGCAAAGGCGATGCGGTGACCCACCTCGATGCGGGTTGGCCGGCCATCCGAGCCGAGATCGATTCGACGCTTGTCCTGTTCTTGGTAAATCGAGAGGCGTCTGCCACTCGCGACGGCACAATCAGCGGCGCGTGACCCAGTGCTTCCGGCGAAGGGCAATCGGGCCGAGAGTTCCAAGGGCTCCCCGGGATCAGTGGCTCAAGATCGCGCGAAGCTCGTGGAGTTCCCGGTCGATCGCTTCATCGTCGTTGTTCGCGATGGTCTCTGCGATCTCTTCGCGAAGATGGCGGCGGAAGCGATCCCGGAAGCGATGGACGGCTTGGCGGGCGCGGCTTTCGTCCAAGTTCAGCGCTTCGCGGAGCGTCCGGTAGCATCCTTCATCAGCACTGAGTCCGAGAAACGGTACCAGCGCGGCGAAGTGATGCGAGCGACCGGCGGTGCTGAAATCGAGTTCCAGCCGGGCGAGGGCGAGATGGAGCACCTGCAGCGCCCACTGGCGATCAAAGACTTCCTCGGCGGAAACTCCGGGGGCGACGGCGCGGAGGCCGACCTCCGCGGCTTCGGTATCGAGTGAGACGATCTGGCCGCTGCCGCGTTTTTCGCGTCGCGAATGCCGGTGATGGTCGGCGATTCGCCGCTGGAGCACTCGCAGGAACAGGGTGCGGAGCTTCCCGCCGCTGGGATCGGCTTTCTCCAGCAGGGCGACGCGGTTCTCCAGCAAATCGTGGAAGAATCGCTGGGTCAGGTCCTGCGCATCCTCGATGGAGAGCCCGCTCCGGCGCGCGAAAGAGTAAAGAGGCGGCCAGTACAGGCGGCAGAGTTCCTCCAGCGCGCCGTGGTCGTTGCCGCGCGAGGATACAACAAGGCTCCAACGGGTTTGTGGAAAGGCGGCGTGGGTTTCTTGGGGGAACATCAAAAACGGCGCGGTCGGACGTCATGATATTGGACTGACAAGAATGCTTTTCAAGGTCACGGATTCAGAGGAATCGCGATAATGCCGAGTATGGACCCTTCGATGCTCCCTTTCCCGGGCGAGGCCTCGCTTCCCGCGGGCATCGATCCGGTGGCGCTGCTGGAGGTCGGGTTCCGTCCGAATACCGAGGGACAGGGAGGAGCGGAGCCACCGCTGAGCGCGGAGGAGGTCGGCGCGATGTTGCCAGCCTACGAGGTGCGGCGGCTGATCGGCAGGGGCGGAATGGGAAGGGTCTTCGAGGCGATCCAGCGTGATCTGCAGCGCCGGGTGGCGATCAAGGTATTGTCTCCATCGCTGACAAATGTGCCGGGGCTGACAGCGAGATTTCGCCACGAGGCGCGGCTGATGGCCTCGCTGGGGCATCCCGGCGTGGTGAGGGTGTATGAGGCCGGCGAGACGGCCGAAGGGTATCTGTATTACGTGATGGAGTTCGTGGACGGCGAAGATCTCGCCTCCCGATTGAGCCGCGGGCGCTTGCCGTTGGAAGAGGCGGTGCCGCTCATCGCCGACATTGCGGAGGCGCTGGAGGCAGCACACCGGCTGGGAATCGTCCACCGCGACATTAAACCGGCGAATATTTTTCTCTCGGCCCAAGGACCGCCGCGGCTGGGCGACTTCGGGCTGGCAGTGACAGCAGGGCAGTCGGAGGAGGCCCTGCGGCTGACGCGGGTGGGAACGACCGTGGGTACCGTGGAGTATTCCGCGCCGGAGCAATTGTCGCGCGTGCAGCCGGTGTCGCCGGCCAGCGATGTTTTCAGCCTCGGCGTGGTGACCTACGAAGTTCTCACCGGTGAGCTGCCGCGCGGGAATTTCGATCCTCCATCGCTACGTCGTGAGGAAGTGGATGCCGCATTCGATAGTGTGGTATTGCGCGCCTTGCAGACCGATCCCGCCCGGCGATTCGCGGATGCGGGCAAGTTTCGCGAGGCCTTCCTGCATGCTGCAGACCGCCGTCGGCAGGAAGCCCTGCGCCAGCAAGCGGTGAGGCGCAAGATGGTGCGCAGGGCCTGGATCATGTGCCTTCTGGCGGCGATCGCGCTGGTTACCGGTGGGAGCGCCATCGTCGCCTGGAAAGCACGGCGGGATGCCGAAGCAAAGCAGGCTGCGGCGGAAGCGGCCGAGCAGCGCATGTCGGATCTGATCCAATTCCTGCTCACTGATTTGCGAACGCGCCTCGAGCCGACCGGCAACCTCGGTGCGATGGAGTCGGTGCTTGAGAAAGCAGTGGAACATTTCCGCCGCGTCTATGAGGAGTCAGGACATTCCCCGATTGCGGCACGGAAGCTTGCCGACGTCCTCGTGGTGAAGGGGGACGTGATTGGCGTGCGCGGGATGAATGACGAAGCGGACCAGCTCTACACCGAGGCACTGTCGCTGACCGAGCTCGCCCGCGACGCGACGCCTCAAGATGCCAAAGCCACGCGACGGGTGATGGAGGCGCTGCAAGACCGCTCGGAGCATCGCATGGCGACGGGCCGTTATCCGGATGCCTTGTTAGATGCCCGGCAACTATTGCGCGAAGCAGAAGCCTTGGCGAAGCAGCAGCCCGGTTCCGAATCCACTCACGCGCTGGCGAAAGCTCATCGCGCCGTTGCCCACAGTTTGGGCTACACGGGAGGCGTGGACGAAGCCGGCGAAGAATATCATCGGGTTCAATCCCTGCTTCAGCAGCTGGCCGGCGCGGCTCCGGATCGCGCGGACTACGCCCGCGAATTGGCTGAGCTCGACATGTCCCTGGGCTCGAATGCCGAGGCTCGCGGGGATCTCGTGGGAATGCTGCGCCATTTCACCGCCTGGCACGACTACGTCATCCGGCATGATGGTCCGGACACCAGCGGCTATTCATACAGCGCCTTCCGCATGGGAGTAGCCTTGCAGAAACTCGACCGCTCGGTGGAAGCCGTGCCTTATCTCGCGGACGCCGTGCGGATCGCCGAGCGGGAGTCTGCGGCTCTCCCCGGCCACAAAGGCTGCCTCAATCACCTCTCCTGGTGCCTGCGCTTCCTCGGCCAATCTTATGAAGGCGCGGGCGATGTCGCGGCAGCTGCGCGAGTCCGCCAGCGAGAAGCTGAGGTGAATGCCGCCCTCTCGGCGGCTCCGTGAGGAAGCCGGATTCCGGGTGTCGGGAAAAAATTTGCGGCCTTCGTGTCACGAGGGGCGGGCGGTGGCGATGAAACTTATGCTCACCTGCTTTTCTCCTCCCCCTCCCAGAAAATGGCTGCCGGAGCATTTTGCTCCGGCAGCTCTTGGAGTAGCTGATCCGATCAGTCTTGAAGTCGATAGAATGCCTTTGAAGACGAGCCGTCCGGCAGTGGGGCCGAATCGGTGAAAGTATACGTCGTGCCGGTGGCTAGCTTTGTTTCTATCGTGTCCGGGAAGGAGGCCAGGTCCGTTCCCCGGACCAGCGTGTAGGTCTTGTTGGGAACCAGCCCGTTGAACACGACTTCGATCTTGGTGATCTGACCTGCGCCATTCTTGGTGGTGATGAAATCGGTGACATGAGGACGGGTGCCGGGGGAAGCGGCGTCCGTCGGGTCGGTTCCATTCAACACTTCGATATCGTCCTCGATGCCGTCGTCATCGGTATCCACCAAGGTAGGATTGGTGCCGCGCTGGAACTCCTGCAGATTGGTCAGGGTGTCGAGGTCGAGACTTTCACCGGCGTCGGCTGAGCTGTCCGGGTCGAGTCCGTAGGTGAGCTCCCAGTCATCCGCCATGTTGTCGTTATCGAGGTCGAAGTGGACGAGACGCGCTGTGAAGTTGTCATAGTGGATGTTCCGGACCGAGGTCGTGCCCGCCTGGACCTTGGTGGCGGCGACGGTGATGCTGATCTTGCGCGTTCCGACAGGCGGATAGCTGCCTTGGCGGTGATGCACCCAATCCGCTCCGGCGTTCGGCGTATTGAAGACCGAGCGACGACCCAAGTCCGTGCCGCCGGCATTGAAGAACTGAATCGTCACCACTCCCTGGTCGGCGGTGTCGTTATCCCGGAATTCGTAGTCTAGCAGAAGGGATCTTGTTCCAGCGTCGATCTCCGTGGCCAGCGAGGACACGTCGATCTCCTGCTTCATGATCATGCTCGAGTCGGCGCCTTGTGAGAGGGCAGTCGGGTCGACATCCGGATTGGGAGCGCGGCGGTCGGCCGTGGCGAACTGGAGGCCATGCTTCGCTACAGCAGGATTGTTCGCGTCGGTGAAGTCCATCGTCCGGACGACGTAGAAGTCGTTTTCTCCGAGCGACCAGCCGGGAACCGTCCCACTGGAAACGAGGGCGGCTGTTCCAGTGGTGGTGACCTCCGGTTCCTCGAAGCTGCCATTCACCACGTTTACTGTACTTCCGGGGATGATGCTGGCGTTGTTTGGATTGAAGCCATAGTGAAGCTCGGTGGGATCATCGAAGCCATCGGCATCGCTGTCCTTGAGCTTCGGGCTGGTGGGACCGAAGCCGGTGGCAACGCCGTTGTTGTTGGTTCCGGCTGCTTCGGGGCCATCGAGCAAGCCGTCACTATCCGTATCGGGATTCAGAGGATCGGACTGTTGAGCGACGACACCATTGGCGAACTCGGCAGCGTCGGACCTGCCATCGCTGTCGAAGTCCGTCGCGGTGGGAGCATTGTTCGGTCCGGCGACGTCCTCAAAACCATCTACCAGATCGCCCGGATCCGCATTGATAATGAGATTCTCCCAGTAGTCCGGCAGCCCGTCGGCATCGGTATCCTTCGCGACGACGGTCAGTGTGCCGCCGCCATCCACGAAATTCGCGCCGAGGCCGGTGATGCCTGCTCCGGTGTAAGTGCCGGCCGGGATCGTCACTCCGTTCGCGATCAGCTTCCCTTCCTCGATGGTCAGCGACTGGTCCACATTGAGGATGGCCGTGGTCTGGAGCGTCAGGGAATTGGTGAACGTGTAGCTGGAGCCGAAGTCGAGACGCACGGGTGCCTGCACCGTCAGCGCACCGGTGTAGCCGATGATGCTGGCGATGGAGATCGTTGCCGCGCCCGTGCTCGCCAGCTCCGGCTTCAACAGCAGATCGCCACTGCCGGTGAGCGTGCCATTGATCGTGAGCGTCGATACGCCGTTGATATCGATGAACGAGCCAGTTCCGCTTACCACGAGGTTGGTCACTTGGAGAGTGCCGGCATGAGGTCCGGTATTGGGAGCGTGGGACAGGCGGCCACCGTCGAGAGTAAGATCCCCGTTGATCGTGGCGATGGCCCCATTCTGGTTTTTCATCAGGGCACGCGTACCGGCAACGACCGTGATCGAACCGCCGCCGAAGGTGGAAGCGGTGCCGGCGGCGGAGATGCGGAACGTGTTGTTAGTGACGCCGGTGGCGGAGACGTAGGTATTGCCAGCGGTGGGAGCGGCGGCCGGAGTGCCCCACATGGCGGCGTTCCAGTCAATGTTGCCCACGGTCTGGGTGATCGTATCACCACGGGCGATGGTGAACGGCGCACAGAGCAGAAGGCCAGCCGGGAGGAATATCCCCGGCTTCGGATAGGTCATCTTGATCACAGGTTTCAGCGGGTTGG
>Ga0307406_10000194_pt1 | contig 36252 bp, 31 predicted proteins | sample 322Cmetagenome_3_FD_203706 | JGI IMG/M metagenome (GOLD analysis project Ga0307406, IMG submission 203706) | Maize rhizosphere microbial communities from greenhouse at UC Davis, California, United States - 322HYB-C-2 | ecosystem: Host-associated > Plants > Roots > Rhizosphere > Soil | place...
GTTGTCGAGCGACTGGAAGTACTTCATCGACGAATAGAAGCCCGCGAAGTTCTCGCCGCCCACGCCGGTCATCTCGTCCTCGGTCACGGCCAGCGTCAGCAGGAACTGCTTGTCGCCCGTGATGCCGGCGGCCTTGAGCTGCTTGTAGAAGGCCACGTTCGAGCCGCCCACCACCGCCGCGAAGATGCAGTCGGGCTTGGCCACCTTGATCTTGTTGATCAGCGAGTTGAAGTTGGTGTGGCCCAGCGGGTAGTACTCCTCGCCCTTGACCGAGCCCTTCTGGAAGTTCTCGATGTGCTTGCGCGCGATCTTCATCGAGGTGCGCGGCCAGATGTAGTCGGAGCCCACCAGGAAGAAGGTCTTGGCCTTCTTCTCCTTCGCGCCCCAGTCCAGGCCCCAGATGATCTGCTGCGTGGCTTCCTGGCCCGTGTAGATCACGTTCTTGCTCTGCTCCAGGCCTTCATAGAAGGTCGGGTAGTACAGGAGGCCGTTCTCCTTCTCGAACACCGGCAGCACGGCCTTGCGCGAGGCGCTGGTCCAGCAGCCGAACACTGCGGCGCAATGGTCGTTGACCAGCAGCTTCTTCGACTTCTCGGCAAAGGTGGGCCAGTCGGAGGCGCCGTCTTCCTTGATGACCTTGATCTTGCGCCCGAGGATGCCGCCCATCGCGTTGATCTGGTCGATCGCGAGCTGCTCGGCCTGGATCGAGCCGGTCTCCGAAATGGCCATGGTGCCGGAGGAGGAGTGCAGCTGGCCCACCGTCACTTCGGTGTCGGTCACCGCGAGTTTGGTGGTGTTGATCTTGGCCGTGGGGAACTGCGACTGGCCGAAGCTCAGGCCGGAGAGGCCCATCACGGGCAGCGCGGCGGCCCCCTGCAGCAGCCGGCGGCGGCGCAATGCCAGGGCATCGAGGGAAAGATCTTCTGAATCACGCGACATCGGGAAACTCCAGGCAGGTTGTTGGAAGGGTGGACCGCGCACCATCGCAGTGCATCGGAAGGTGCCCCGAGCACCATGGCTGGTACTTTAGAAATCACCTGCGCCGCCGCGAATACGTCATTCAACGTAGCGGCCCGGGCGGCTGCAGCAGCCAGACTCGCAAGCCATGCACAGGCGGGCCGGAGGCAGGGAGCGCTTCTTGCTGTGTCTGCCTGCCATGCCACCGCCGCCCTCGCCGCCAGAGCCCTCTATGCCATCCGTCACCGGCCAGAAGATCTTTCGCATCCGCCGCGACTACAACGCGTGGGTCGCGAACGAAACGCTGGAGGACTACGCGCTGCGCTACACGCCGCGAAGCTTTCGCAAGTGGTCGGAGTTCCGCGTCGCCAATGCAGCCTTCGGCGCCACCTCGTTCCTCGCGCTGGAGGCCATCGGCGGCGCGATTGCGCTGAGCTACGGCTTCTCGAATGCGCTGTGGGCCATCCTGGTGGTGGGGCTCATCACCTTTCTCACCGGCCTGCCGATCTCCTACTACGCGGCCCGGCATGGCGTGGACATGGACCTGCTTACGCGCGGCGCGGGCTTCGGCTATTTGGGCTCCACCCTCACCTCGCTGATCTACGCGAGCTTCACCTTCATCTTCTTCGCGCTGGAGGCGGCCATCCTCGCGCTGGCGCTGCAGCTGTACCTCGACTGGCCGCTGCCGCTGCTCTACCTGATGTCGTCGATCGTGATCGTGCCGCTGGTGATGCGCGGCATCACGCTGATCTCGGGCCTGCAGCTATGGACGCAGCCGATCTGGATCGTGCTGTTCGTGTGCCCGTTCATCGCGGTGCTGGTGAAGAAGCCCGGGCTGTATGCCGACTTCACCGGCCTGGTGGGCCGCAGCTCCGACAGCAGCAGCTTCGATCCGCTGATGTTCGGCGCCGCCGCCACGGTGGCCTTCTCGCTGGTGGTGCAGATCGGCGAGCAGGTCGACTACCTGCGCTTCCTGCCCGAGAAGACAGCCGCCAACCGGGGCCGCTGGTGGGCCGCGGTGCTGGTGGCGGGCCCGGGCTGGATCGTGCCGGGCATGCTCAAGATGATGGGCGGCGCCTTCCTGGCCTTTCTGGCGCTGCAGCACGAGATTCCGGCCAGGCACGCGGTCGAGCCCACGCTGATGTACCTCACGGGCTTTTCGTACGTGCTGCGCGACCCGGCCTGGGTGCTGGCGATCACCACGCTGTTCGTGGTGGTCTCGCAGATGAAGATCAACCTCACCAACGCCTATGCGGGCTCGCTGGCGTGGTCGAACTTCTTCGCGCGGCTCACGCACAGCCACCCGGGGCGCGTGGTGTGGCTGGTGTTCAACGTGGTGATCGCGATCCTGCTGATGACGCTGGGCGTGTTCGCGGCGCTCGAGCACGTGCTGGGCTTCTACAGCAACATCGCCATTGCCTGGGTCGGCGCGCTGGTGGCCGACCTGGTCATCAACAAGCCGCTCGGCTGGAGCCCGCGCACCATCGAGTTCAAGCGCGCGCACCTGTACGACATCAATCCGGTCGGGCTGGGCGCAATGCTGGTGGCGGCCGCGCTCGCCATGCTGGCGTATTCCGGCGTTCTGGGCCAGTGGGCGCGCGCGTTCTCGCCTTTCATCGCGCTGATCACGGCGCTTCTGGTCTCGCCGCTGCTGGCCTGGCGCACGCGCGGGCGCTACTACCTGGCGCGCAGCGACATCCGGCGCTGGACGCCCGGGCAGATCGTGAAATGCTCGGTGTGCGACAACAGCTTCGAGTCGGAAGACATGGCGCACTGCCCGGCCTACAGCGCGCCGATCTGCTCGCTGTGCTGCACGCTCGAATCGCGCTGCCACGACCGCTGCAAGACCGACTCGCGCGCGGCCGAGCAGATGAGCGGCTGGCTCCAGGCGCTGCTGCCGCCCGCGCTGTCGGGGCGTCTCAACTTTCGCGTGGCGCACTACCTGATGGTGGCCACTTCGCTGGTGGCGCTGCTGGCCACGGTGATGGGCGTGGTGTATGCGCAGGAGGCCATCGTAGGCGCCGATGCGGTGGACCCGGCCCTGCGCAGCGCCTTCCTCAAGGTGTTCGCGCTGCTGTCGCTGGTGGCGGCTGTGGCCGCCTGGTGGATCGTGCTGGGCAGCGAGAGCCGGCAGATGGCGCAGGAGGAATCGAACCGCCACAACCACCTGCTCACCGTCGAGATCGAGGCGCACCAGCGCACCGACGCCGCCCTGCAGACCGCGAAGGAAGCCGCCGAAGCCGCCAACCAGGCCAAGACCCGCTACGTGGCCGGCATGACGCACGAGCTGCGCACGCCGCTCAACAGCATCCTGGGCTACTCGCAGATCCTGCTCAAGGGCGAGGCCGTGGCGCCGCCGCGCGAAGCGGTGCAGACCATCCAGCGCAGCGGCGAGCACATGCTCGGGCTGATCGACGGCCTGCTCGACCTGGCGCGCATCGAGGCCGGGCGGCTGCAGTTGGAGCCCGCCGCGCTCGCGCTGCCGGCGTTTCTGGACGAGGTGGTGCACATGGTGCGGCCGCAGGCGGAGAACAAGGGCCTTGCGTTCGTCTACACCCACAGCGGGCGGCTGCCGCCCTGGGTGCATGCCGATGCCAAGCGGCTGCGCCAGATCCTCATCAACCTGCTGGCCAACGCGGTGCGCTTCACCGACAGCGGCACGGTCACGCTGCATGTGGATGCGCGGCGCGAGGTACTGCGCTTCGACGTGGTCGACACCGGCATCGGCGTGGCGCCGCAGGACCACCAGCGCATCTTTCTTCCCTTCGAGCGCGGCGCCGCCGGGCGCCGACGCGGCGAGCCCGGCACGGGCCTGGGCCTCACCATCACGGGCCTGCTCACGTCGTTGATGGGCGGCGAACTGGCGCTGGCCGCCACCTCGCCCGCGGGCAGCACCTTCAGCGTGCGGGTCTACCTGCGCGAAGTGGCCGACCCGGGTCCGCAGGCGGAGACACGCCGGCCCGTGTCGGGCTACATCGGCGCGCGCCGCACGCTGCTGGTGGTCGACGACCAGCCGGTGCAGCGCCAGATGCTGGCCGGCATGCTCGCGCCGCTGGGCTTCGAGGTGCGCGAGGCCGCGAGCGGCACCGAATGTCTGGACAGCCTGCGCGAGAACCTGCCTTCCGCCATCCTGCTGGACCTCACCATGGACGACATGGACGGCTGGCAGACCGCGGCGCTGGTGCGCGCCTCGGGCTTCGACCGCCTGCCCATCATCATCGTCTCGGCCAACATGTTCGAGAACCAGGGCGAGCTGCTGCGCGCCGCGGGCTGCCAGGCCTTCGTGGGCAAGCCGGTGATCGAGTCGCAGCTGATCGCCACGCTGGAGCGCCACCTCGGCCTCGAGTGGCTGGCGTCGAATGACGCGATGCCGCCCGCGGTCGACACGGCGCCGCGGCCGGTGCAGCTCGCACTCTCGGAAGACGACCGCGCCGAGCTGATGCGGCTGGTGCAGATGGGCCACATGCGCGGCCTGCACCAGGTGCTCGACCGGCTCGCCGCCGCATCCCCGCCGGCCGCGGCCACCTGCACCTGGCTGCGCGGCATGGCCAACCGCTTCGAACTCGACAAGCTCCGCAAGGCACTCGCAGAACAAGATGCAGACACTCTCGCCCCCTGATGAAACCGAACGCCCCGTGGTGCTGGTGGTGGACGACGCCCCCAGCAGCCTCGGCATGCTGTGCGACACGCTCGAATCCAGCGGCTACACCGTACTGGTCGCCGCCGACGGCGAGGCCGCGCTGCAGCGCCTCGAGCTGGTGGTGCCCGACGCGATCCTGCTCGACGGCCTGATGCCAGGCCTGTCGGGCTTCGAGACCTGCCGGCGCATCAAGGCCAATGCGGCGCTCGCGCACATTCCGGTGCTGTTCATGACCGGCCTCTCGGAGACGGCGCACGTGGTCGAGGGCTTCGAATGCGGCGGGGTGGACTACGTGGTGAAGCCGATCCGCGCGCAGGAGGTGCTCGCGCGGCTGCACACGCACACGCGCAACGCGCGCATCACGCGCATGGCGCGCGACGCGGTCGACGTGGCCGGCATGGGCGTGGTCTTCGTCGATGCGCGCGGGCGCATCGCATGGCGCTCGCCGCAGGCCGCGCTGTGGCTTCATGCGCTCGATGCGCCGCCGGCCGCCGGGCTGCTGCCCGCCTCGCTCGAACCTGCGCTGGCGCCCGGCGCGGCCATTGCGCTGGTCACCACGGCGGGCGCACGCCTCTCGGTGCGCAACCTCGGCGCCGCGGCGCTCGGCGAAACCATGCTGCTGTTCGCGACGCAGCGCGAGGGAACCGCGGGCACGGCGTCGGCGCGGCTGGCCGAGGCGGCGCTCACGCCGCGCGAGACCGAAGTGCTCTCGTGGCTCGCCAAGGGCAAGACCAACCGCGACATCGGCGAGATCCTCGGCACCAGCCCGCGCACCGTCAACAAGCATCTCGAGCACATCTTCGAGAAGCTCGGGGTCGAGACGCGCGCTGCCGCGGCGGCACTGGCCAGCGGCCAGCTGGCCTGATCCTGGGCGCCCTACCTCTTCGAGGCCGGCGTTGCAGGCACCGCAGGCGTCGTCGTGGTGCTATCGGCCTTGGAGCCGGGCACGGCCGGCGTCGCGGGCGTCGCAGACATCGTGGATGAGGAAGAAGAGGATTGCGGCGATGGCGTGGCCGGTGTCGCCGGCGTGGCCGGTGTCGCTGGCGAAGTGGCCGTGGCCGGTGTTGCGGGCGTGGCGGGTGTCGCCGGCGTGGCCGCGTTGTCCGAGGCATTGGACCCGCTGGCGGCGCCCGCGCCGCTGCCCCCTGCGCCCGCACCCACGCCTGCGCCGGCACTGCCGCCGCCGCCTCCCCCACCGCCGCCGGCACCGCCACCCGAGCCGCCACCCGCAGCCAATGCGAACGGGGCCACGCAGGCCCCCATGAGAACCGCAACCAGGGTCGGCGCAATACGTCGTGTCAGCTTCATCGAAGTCTCCTTGTTGATGTTTCGACAAGGCCAAGCTAGACGCGGCCGGAAACCCAGCTTGTAGTCCAAAGTCTTCATGGCGGGCCGGTCCAGTCGTCGGCGCTATGCAATGGATAGCTGCGCGGCGCCTGCCGGCCTCACGCGCCGGGCTGGGTCGCCTGCTTGCCGCCGCGAGGCAGATGGACGGTGAATGCCGTGCCTTCGGCCGCGCACGAGGTCACCGTGATGGTGCCGCCGTGCCCCGTCACGATCTCTCGCGCGATGTAGAGGCCGAGGCCCAGGCTCGTGGCGGGCCGCTCGTGCGGCGCCGATTCGCGTGTCGCAACCTGCACCAGCGGATTGAAGATGACCTGCATCGCATCGGGGGGAATCGGCCTGCCCTGGTTCTTGACGATCAGGGTCACATGCGCTCCCTCGTCCCGGATCACCAGGGCGACGGGATAGGCAGGGTCTCCGTGCTGCACGGCATTGCTCAGCAGGTTGGTGAGGACCTGGCGCATCCTGGGCGCATCGAACATCAGGACGACATCGGCCGGAAGCTCGGCAACGAGTTCCCGCTTGGGATAGGCCGCGCAGACCTCGTCGAAGGCCTCCTGGCACAGCGCGCCCAGGTTGCCTTCCTGTGGAACCACCTCGATGCCGCGGCCGAGCCGCGTGCGCGTGTACTCGAGCAGGTCGGTGACCATGTCGTTGATCGACGCAATGCTTCGCCTGGCGATCTGGAGCGTGCGCTCCCTGGGCTGCGCTTCGCCCGCCAGCTCGAGCAGATGAATGCAGGAACTGAGCGCGCTCAGCGGGTTGCGCAGGTCGTGCCCCAGCACGGCCAGAAAGGTGTCCCTGGAATTGGCCACATGCTCCGAATAGGTGGCCATGGCCTCGGCAAGGCCCTGGTCGATGCCTTCATTGAAGCGCACCACCTCTTCCAGGACCGCGGCATCGACCGTGCCGACGTGCCCCATCCACAAGCGAAGAACCGTGGCCCGCAGCGCGCGGTATTCCGCGCCCAGCTGGGAGAGGTCGAAACCCACGCGCTGGCGCAGGCCCCCATGCTCGGCGGCAAAAGTCTCCTTCAGGAACGGCATCGCGAGTCCCTTGGACTTTGCCTCGCGCTCCTTTTCCGACTGGGCCGATTCCATTTCGCCGGCAATGGCCAGCAGGATTTCATGCGCATGATCCCGCAGCTCGACAACGGACATGGTCTCCGCCGGCGGGATCATCGTTCGTGCAAAGGATTCCCACTCGACAAGAATGGGTTCGATGTTGTCTTTGATGAATTGGCTCAGGCGCATGCTGGACGGAGTATGCGCCTTGTAGGACAACAGGCGGTGCGCCAGGCAGCGGCTGTCCGGGCGCCCCGCAGAAGGGGTACTCGATGAAGCGTATCCTGAGGCTCCTCGAACCGGAAAACATTCCATGTCTGAACAGCCTCTTTCCGGGACGGCCCCCGTCGATCCTCCCTTCTTCCACGAGGCCTCCGGCACGGTCCGCTTCTGGGTGCTCATCGATAGCCATCCCATGGGCGCGAGCATCAGCAGGGACATCCTGCGCTACCGCTTCCGCCCCGGCGCACAGGGCGACGACCCGATGGAAATCTTCGCGCAGTACGCGGACCAGCTCGAAGCGGCCGTGCGCCGCCGGGTTGCGCAGGGATCGATCGAGCCCGTGATGCTGCGCGAGTTCGATCTACCCCGCGGTTGATTCCACGCGCGCACCGCGCGTGCAGGCACCGCTGGCCAGCGTCACGCCGATCACGGCACTGGCAATGGCGAGCCGGTCGACTCCCGTGATGGGCTCGGCCAGCCACCACCATCCGCCCAATGCGGAGAAAACGGGTGCCAGTCCTCCGAATGCGGCCGCCTGCGACGCACCCAGACGCGCGACGGCCGCGCTGAAGATCCACAGCCCCAGTAGCCCGGCGACCGCGCCCTGCATCAGCGCCTGCCACAGCACGTCGCGCAGCGGCGCATCGAGCAGGACCGTTTCGCCCCGCCACAGCAGCCACGCAACGAGCAGGATCGCCGACCACGCGTTGACGACCGCCGCGCCTTGCCACGCACCGAGGCCGGCGCGCCTGAACGACAGCGTGAAGCCCGCCCACAGCGCGGCCGCGAGAAGAAAGAGCAGATCGCCCCGCCAGGCGCCCGCATCGAAGCCGCGGAAGCTGCCCGCGCCCAGGATGCCGATGCCTGCCGCAAGGAACGCCAGGCCCCAGGCGCGCGGACGGTCCGGACGCTCGTGCCAGAGCATCCAGGCAAGGCCCGCGGCAAAGAGCGGGCACGCGCCCGCCATGAAGACACCCATGTGCGCCGAAGGAGCGAACCTTGTGCCGGTCATCGCCACCAGCCCGAACGGCAGCCCCGCACCAAGCACCATTCCGATCAACCACCGCAGCGGCACCCCGCGAGGCAGCAGCCCCACGCGCAGCCACACGGGCATGAGGACGATGGCCGGTATGCCGTAGCGCAGGATGGCCAGGTCGGCCGGAGCGATCGTGGTGGTGGTCGAGTGGCGGGTGGCGACCTGCCACATGCCCGCGATCAGCGCCGAGGCCACACCGGCGGCCAGGCCGGCCGAAAGACGCACATTGACCATGATCCGCTTGCTCCGCTGGATACGAAGCACGCAGTGTCCGGTCAATGCAGGCGGTGCGCTTCCAGATTCGTGCGCATCTGGCTCGGCGCCATGCCGAAGGCGCGCCGAAAGGCCACCGTGAAGTGCGCGTGGCTTGCAAAGCCCAGGTCGGCCGCAAGCGCGCTGATGCTTCTCTCGCCTTCGCGCAGGCGATCGAGCGCGAGCGTCATGCGCAGCTGGTTGCGCAGGCCATGCAGGCTCGTTCCCGTGTGCACGCGGAAGCGGCGCGCCAGGTGAAACGCCGAGCAATGGACCGCCCTGGCAATCTCGTCGAGCGTGTCGCTGCGCTCGGGTGCGGCGGCAATGTAGTCGCGGGCGCGCTCGACCGCGCGGTGGATCCTCGCCGCCGGCCGATCAGGGGGCCGCGCGCTCTGGATCAATCCGGCAAGGTGCTCCTGCATTTCGAGCGCATCGATGGCCCGCAGCGCATGGGCCTGCAGGCACCGGCGCAGCAGCAGCTGGCTGCCCAGCGGCAGGTACACCCTGCCCGAGGGCGCCAGGTCTTCGGCAAGCGTGAGCACCACGCTGCGCTGGCCTGCCGTCGGGTGCTTCAACTGGTAGGGCCCGTCGGGCGACAGCCACAGCGCGGCGGCGGGATCGCAGACGAAGGCATCCGAGCCAAGACGGCATTCGAAGCGCTGCGTGAGGGGCAGCAGCAGGCGCGGCCCCTGCACCCTGTAGCGAGGGCTCCAGCCCGGCTCGGCCGCCTCCAGCGTGGCAAGCTGGCAGCTGACGGAGCCGCTTTCGAAGAGCACGCTGCGAAGGTAGGTCATTGGTTTGAAAGGCAGCAGGGCCGCTTCCCTCGGATTCTGCCAGCCGGACCACGGGCCCTGGTGTTTACCCCGAAGGCGCTGAAGGCCGATTGACAGCCTCGCTGCCTAGGATGAGGTGGTTCAACAGGAGACACCATGAAGACCCAGACCTTCTCGCTCGACCGCCTGACCCGCCGCGCCAGCCTGCTGGCCGCCGCCTGCGTTCTTGCCGCGTGCGGCAGCCTCGGCAGCGCACCGCCCGCTGGCGGCGACATCCACGTGATGACCTCGGGCGGTTTCACGGCCGCATACAACGAGCTGCGCCCCGGCTTCGAACGCAGCAGCGGCCGCACGGTCAAGACCGCGTACGGCGCTTCCATGGGCAATGCCGAAGACTCCATTCCGAGCCGGCTCTCGCGCAACGAGCCGGCCGATGTGGTGATCCTCGCGCGGCCCGCGCTCGACGCGCTGGTGGCACAGGGCAAGGTGGTGCCCGGCAGCCAGGTCGACCTGGTGCGCTCCTCCATCGGCTTCGCGGTGCGCAAGGGCGCGCCCAAGCCGGACATCTCGACGGTCGACGCACTCAAGCGCACGCTGCTGGCGGCGCCTTCGATTGCCTACTCGGCCAGCGCCAGCGGCACCTATTACGAGACCGAACTGCTCAAGAAGCTCGGCATCGAGGACCAGGTCAAGCCCAAGAGCAAGCGCATCCTGAGCGAGCGCGTAGGCACCGTGGTGGCGCGCGGCGACGCGGCGCTCGGGCTGCAGCAGGTGAGCGAACTGCTGCCGATCGCGGGCATCGACTACATCGGGCCGCTGCCCGCGGAAGTGCAGCGCGTGACGGTGTTCTCGGCCGGCATTGCCACGGCTTCCAGGCAGCCCGATGCGGCGCGCCAGCTGATCCGCCATCTCAACTCGTCCGAAGCGGCGCCGACCATCGCGAAGACGGGGCTGGAGCCGCTGGCGGCGCGCTGAAGCAACGGCTCGGTAAACTGGCGCCCATCATCTTTCCCGGACGATGGACGCCATGAACCCAGCCGTTGCCCCCGCCCTTGTCTCCGCCTTCGCGCCCGGCGGCATGCTGCGCGCATCGATCAACCTCGGCAATCCGATCCTCGCGAACAAGGATGCGGCCACCGGAGAACCGGTCGGCGTGTCGATCGATCTCGCACGCGAGTTCGCGCGCAGGCTTGGCGTGGGCATCGAGCTCGTGGTGTTCGAGAAGGCGGCGGTCTCGGTCGACGCGGTAAGAAACGAGAAGGCCGACATCGGCTTTTTCGCGATCGATCCGGCGCGCAGCGAAGGGCTGCTGTTCACCGCGCCTTATGTGCTGATCGAAGGCAGCTACCTCGTGCGCGAATCGTCGGCGCTCACCGACAACGCGCAGGTCGATGCCAAGGGCCACCGCATCTCGGTCGGTGCGGGCAGCGCCTACGACCTGTTCCTCACGCGCGAGATCGGGCAGGCCGAGATCGTCCGGCTCCAGGGTGCGGCCGCTGCATTGGCGGCACTGCGTTCGGGCGGGGTCGACGTGGCCGCCGGCATTCGCCAGCTGCTCGAAGCCGAGGCGCGGCGCGAGCCGGGTGTACGCGTGCTGCCCGGCCGCTTCATGGTGATCCAGCAGGCCATGGGCACGCCCGCGAGTCGCGGTGCGCAGGCGCAGGCGCTGCTGTCTTCCTTTGTCGAGGAGATGAAGGCGAGTGGCTTTGTTGCCGATGCGCTTCAGCGCCATCGCATTGAAGGTGCGATCGTGGCGCCGGCTTCACGTAGTCCTGCGTTGTAGTTCAGGGCGCTGTTTTTCAGGGCGCTGTTTTTCAGGGCGCTGTTTTTCAGGGCGCTGTTTTTCAGGGCGCGTGCGCAGGCCACCGGGTACTCCCCTCCGCGAATGTCCCCCGGGGCTACGCCCCTCCTCCTTGATTTCGCTGCGGGGAGCACCCGATGCCCTGTGCACCTGGGCACGCTCTGGGTACACAGCCGATCAACGACCGCTCTGTCCAACGCTCCCGTCGATGGGGTGCCTTGCGCAGCGAAATAAAGGGGGAGGCCGCAGGCCGGAGGACATTCGCGGAGCAAGGTACCCCGTCGGCGGGAGCGCGCCCTGAATGACCACGACCTGCGCCCTTCCCTTCAACGCAGGCGCCGCATCACAGCTTGTACGCCTCCACCGGCCCCTGCGAATAGAACAGGAAGTAGCCCGTCTCCGTCTTGAAGCTGTTCTTCTGCCACCCCGGCGGCACCTTGAAGATCGCGAGCTGGTCGCTCGACACGCCGACGAAGGCGGTGTTCTCGCTGTCGGTCGTGATCCGGTTCCAGCGCTCGCGCGTCACCGGCTGCATCTGCATCTTCGGCTCGCTCCACTCGGGGGTGCGCACCTTGTCGCGCATGATGTAGCGGCCGCCCTGCCGCTCGATCTTGACCAGCTCCCGGAGGGCGCCGTTCTTCTTCACGGCATAGACGCCGACCAGCTGCGCCTCGGGCTCGCCGCCCGGGCCGCAACCGGCCAGCAACAACAGCGCGGACAGGCCCGCCGCCAGGCAGTTGAGTGCATTTTTCATGATCGTCCTCAGCGCTTCTCGTTGCCGCGCAGCTTCATGCTGCCCTGGTAGCGCAGCGCATGCGGATAGTCTTCCTTGCCGCCGGCCTCCAGCGCCATCATCTTCTGCTGGCTTGCCTCGGTCTTGGCCAGCAGCGTCGCCGGCAGATTGAGAACGCCCTTGATCTGGTCGTACTGCCCCTGCGTGATGCGCCCCACCGACAGCAGGCGGAAGGCGTCCCGCTCGATGTTGAGCAGGAGCGGCTTGTTGTCGGCAAAGTTCTGCGCCTTGGCCAGCAGGTCGCTCCACGACTGGGTGCTGTAGTTGCTCACGTAGTAGTCCTGCCCCGTGGGCCCGGCCAGCACCGCGGTGCAGCCCGGAAGATCCAGCTGCGTGGTGCTGGTGGCCATGACGAAGGTCTTGCGCTGCTCCATCGCATCGCCGTAGGCCAGCGTCACGGGAATGGTCCACGCCGATGCCGGATAGGCGTTCTGGTTCGGGAACGACTCCTGGCTGATCGACACGTAGGTGCGGTCGCCCGCGCATTGCGCGTCCACCGTCAGCAGGGGCACGCCGGTCTGGCGGATGAAGCTGTCGCCGATGTCCGCCACCTTCTTGCCGCCGCTCGCCTTCTCGATGGAGGTCCACAGCCGCGACGGCGTGGCATTGCCGAACGCATAGTCCTTCAGGTAGATCTGCAGGCCCTTCTGCATCGCCTCCTCGCCGATGTAGTTCTGCACCATCTCCAGTACGTGGCTGCCCTTGTTGTAGACGAAGATCGACGGGCTGATGAAGCCAAAGGAGCCCGCGTCGTTGAGGTTGCGCTGCACCGGCACCGCCGTATCCTTCAGGTCGGCCACGATCACGGCGTGCTTGTCGAGCACGTAGTCGGAGAAGCTGTAGTAGTTCGGATGGAATTTGATCGTGGTGCGGCGGTCGAACCAGCGCGCGAACGATTCGTTGAGCCACACGTTGTCCCACCAGTCGAGCGTGACGAGGTCGCCGAACCACTGGTGCGCGATCTCGTGGGTCACCACCGTCACCGAGTACAGCGTGGGCGTGTCGCCCGGCTTGGTCAGCACGCGGTCGGCAAACTCGAAGATGGAGCCCCAGTTCTCCATGCCGCCGAAGCCGGTGTTCGGCTTGTTGTCGTAGCTGTCGTTGGCCGCCACGGTGTCGAACTTCTTGAACGGCAGCGCAATGCCGGTGTAGTTGTAGTAATAGTCCATCGCCACCTTGGTCCACTCCATCGCGAAGGTGGCCCAGGTGGAGCGGCCCGGCGGCGTGAACCAGCGCAGCGGCATCTCGCTGCCGTCGAGCGGGTTCTTGAAGGTGTCCGAGAGAATGTCGAACTTGCCGCCGCCGAAGAACGCGAGGTACATCGGCATCGAAGGCGTCTTCTCGAACGACACCTGCTGGTAGCCGTCGGGCAGCTTGACGGCCGACTTCTGCGCGGCGTTCGACACCGTCTGCCAGTCGCCCGGCACCTCGGCGGAGATCTCGAAGGTGTGGCGGAAGGCCGGCTCGTCCCAGCCCGGGAACCACTGCCGCGCAAAGTTGGTTTCGCCCTGCGTCACGATCGCATCGCTGCTCACGCCCTCGGGCGTGGAAAGGCCCACCTTGAAAATGCCGGTCGCGGCCGAGCAGAACGGATTGCGCGCCATCTCGTCGGGCGGGCAGTATTCCGCATCGGAGAACTGGATCTTGCCGTCCCACTCCATGTGCAGCAGGTACTTGCCCTTGGCGATCTGCCCGTCGTTGCGCCGCAGCTGGACGAAGTCGCCCAGCGTCTGCGGCGTGGGCACCAGCGCAATCACCTCCGAAGGATTCGACAGCTTGCGCAAGGTGGTGCGGCCGTTCGCGAACTTGAGGTCGTGCGCGGCAACCACGATGGCATCGACCGGCTTGAGCACCTCGATCTCCACGTCGCCGCGTCCCACGAAGGTCTTCAGCGCCGCATCGGGCCTGAACCACAGCTTGTAGTTGATGGGCCAGACGGTGTCGGGCAGCTCCATGGGCTTGACCGATCGATCGACCTGGGCCATGGACGATTCCTGCGCGAGCGCAGGTCCGTCTTCGGGTGCCGGGGACGAGGCCGGACTGTCCGGCGAGGGCGCCGACGCGCTCAGCCCGGCACCGCCCAGGGAAGCATCGCCGCCGCCTCCTCCACCACCGCATGCCGCGAGCACGGCAAGGGTCACGGCGGTGATGGAAAGATGGCCGACGATTGGCTTGGCAAGTTTCTTCATGATGATCGCCTCTTGGTAAGGACAACGAGCGCCGCCCCGCTTGCGCCGGCGGGTAGCCGGCAATGCGCGGACGCGCGCAGGAATGGATGGACAACACATCGAACAGGCAGCACCGCGCCCTCCCGCCGAACCAGACGTTCGCCAGGAAACACGACACGGCAATGCCTTGCTTTTTTCAGCCGGCGCGGCGCGAATGCGCCGCATCGGACCGCAGCGCAATCGATGCGGGCGGTCCCAGGATGCGGGGAGTGATGGGTTCCATTCCCGTCGGGTGCGAGGGCGATGGAATGCCGGACTGGGCTGAGTGCCTGAGCGGTGGGCTTAGCGCAAGCGCGCCGGCGCTGCGGCTTCATGCGCCGCGGCCGCCGTTGAATGGGCGGCCGCGGCGGCAGGTTCTTTTGTAGCTGTTGTGGGTAGCTTCACGTGCGCTCTCCCTCCTTGGAAGTGCGCACATTTTTAGCTGATCGAAGATGACAGCGTCAACGAAGCACGGAACTTTTCGCTCTCAAAATGTTCGCGCGCCATACGACGAATGGAGTCATCGAATCCACACGCGCAATGCACTACGAAGATGGTTCTTTCTTCATGCGGCGCGCGCCGGGCCAGGCGGAAGACCGGAACGCATTCGGTGTGACACTGCAACCACACCAGCTGCGCGAGCAGGCCCTAGAAGATGTGGCGCATGCCGAACTCCGTGCCGCTGGAGGCGCGGTTCGGCAGGGTGATGGCACCCGCAAGCGCCTGTGCCGCGCCATTGCGGTTGCCGATGCGTGCAAAGGTGGCGTACAGCGCAGTGCGCTTCGACAGGTTGTGCACATAGCCGATCGCGAACTTCGACGTGGTCGGCTTCAGTGCGGCACCGGCGGGCTCGAGCCGGTAGCGCGCATACGAGCCCTTGATCTCGCCAGGGCCGACCGGCAGCTGAAAGCCGATCAGCGCGCCCTTGCCGTCGGTGCTTCCCTTCGACTCGGTGTAGAGCTCGCCCGTGAGCTTCAGGCTCATCAGCGAGGGGCCGAAGATGTAGGAAGCACCGAGGTTCGTCACGCGAAGGTCGCCGCTCGCGTAGCGCGTCTTGCCGGTGGCCAGCGCAACGTTGAAGCCGCCCTGCAGGTAGCCGAAGCGAAAGCCCACGTGGCTGCCGTCGCGGCGGCTCGGGCGCAGCGTGCCCGGCAGCACCGAGGTCGAGTCGTTCTCGCCCATGGCGTACATGGCCTGTCCGTAGAAGCCGCCCAGGTTGCCCGGCAGGAAGTAGCCGATGCTGTTCGACGCGCGCGTGCCGGTGGGCGCGGGCAGGCCGCCGAGGCCCGAGAAATAGATCTGGTTGGCGCCGATGCCGCCGCCGGTTCCGAAGGGATCGAAGATGGCCGTGTTCCAGAAGGCCGGCACGTAGTCGCGGCCCAGGCGCACTTCGCCGAAGGGGCCCGCGAGGCTCAGTGTCGAGCGGCGGTTGAAGCTCAGCACGCCCGGCGTGCCGTTGCCGCTGGCCTGGTTGTTGGTGTTCGAGGGAAAGCCGGTGCCGCTGTCGTTCTGCAGGCCGGCCTCGAGCCAGAAGCCCGCCGAGAGGCCGCCGCCCAGGTCCTCGGTGCCGCGAAAGCCGATGCGGCTGAACATGTTGCCGCTGTTGGTCAGCTGCGTCTTGCGGGCCGATCCGTCGCCGCTGCCGCGCGTGTGGGTGACGGCCGCGTCGACCACGCCGAACAGGGTGACGGAAGATTGGGCCAGCGCTGCGCCAGCCGCGCCGGCCGAAGCCAGCGCGAACACGTACTTTTTCATGGGATGTCTCTGTGCTTTCTTGCTTGGGGGAATCTCAGATGTCGAGCACCAGCCGCTCGCCCTTGCAGCGAGAGACGCAGATCATCATGGTCTTGTTGGATGCGCGTTCGATCTTGGTGAGGATGCCGTCGTGGTGGTCGATCTCGCCTTCGAGCACGGCTGTTTCGCAGGCGCCGCAGACGCCCTCCTTGCAGCTGTGGTCGGGGTTCAGGCCGGCATCGATCAGGCTGTCGAGAATCGACTTGCCGGGCGGCACCTCGACGCTTCGGCCGCTCTTCGCGCACTCGACCACGCAGCCCTGCGTGGCGCTCGGCGCCTCCACGTGCACCGCGGCAAAGCGCTCGATGTGCGCATGGGCGTAGCCCAGCTTCTCGCAGCTCTTCTCGAAGGCGTCGAGCATCGGCGTCGGGCCGCAGCAGTAATAGTGGCTGGCAACGCCCTTGCCGGCCAGCAGCGCGGCCAGATCGGGCGGCGCGCCCTTCTCGTCGTCGAAGTGCCAGGTGAGCGGCACCGCATGCTCGCGCGCGAGCGCCTCGATTGCATCGCAGAAGGCCGCCTCCTTGCGGGTGCGCGCGCAGTAGACCAGCTCCACCGGCTTGCCCACGGCCACGAGCCGCTGCAGCATGCACCAGATGGGCGTCACGCCGATGCCGCCGGCCACCAGCACCGAATGGTCCGCGCCCTCTTCGAGCTTGAAGTTGTTGCGCGGCGCCGAGATCGGCAGCGTCATGCCCACGCGCAGCTGCTGGTGCACATAGCGCGAGCCGCCGCGGCTCTTGCGGTCGTTGAGCACGCCGACCACGTAGCGCTGGCGGTCGCTCGACGGGTTGCACAGCGAGTAGCTGCGCACCAGCCCGTTGGGCAGGTGCAGGTCGATGTGGGAGCCGGCCTCGAAGGCGGGAAAGTCCGTTCCGGGCGAAGCCGGCCGGAACTCGACGCTGACGATGCCGTCGGCCTCGTAGCGCATCGTGTGCACCAGGGCGTTCAGCGTAGGGGAAGACATGGCAAAGCTTTCTATGGATCAGGCCGTGGCCGCGGCAGGTTCCGCGAGCTGCGCTTGCGCGAGGTTGCGCATGTGGCGGCGCAGGCGCACGATGCCCAGGTCATGCTGGTACAGGTTCTCGTGCTGGTTGGCGTCAGGCTCCATCTCTTCGAGCATCACGCGGTCCTGCTCGAGCACGTGCCAGTGGCGCGCCTCGAGGCGGTTCTTGTAGAGGAAGCGCCAGGTGTCGCGCTCCCAGCCCGGCGGCAGCTTGCGCACGCGCCAGAAGAAGGTGGCCGTCATGCCCTTCACGATCGGCGAGAAGGCGCCGATGATGATGAAGTTGCCGCCGGGGCCGCCGGTCTTCGGGTAGGGAATTTCCAGCCGCATCCAGTGGATGCCGGTGTCGGCCCATTCGGTCCAGTCGAAGTTGACGTTGCGCTGGCCCTCCTTCTCGAACACGAAGCCGGTGTCGGTCTGGCGGATGCCGAACTTGGCCGTCGAATCGCCCTCGGCCATCGAATGCGACTGCTTGTGCAGGTAGGTGCCGTGCATCGGGTCCATCACGTTGTCGAGCACGTAGCGGTAGTCGCCCTTCCACTCGGTGTAGCAAAGGAAGCTCGCGTACTCGGCATCATCGGTCAGCTGCTCGGGCAGCACCAGCGGCGGCGCAACGTCCACCGGCTCCTTCGCGTTGAAGAGGAACACGGCGCCCGCGCGCTCCTGCACATGGAAGTGCCGCGTGGCCTGCGAGCCTTCGAGCTTGCAGCCCGGGCTGCCGGGCACGCGCGTGACGACGCCGTCATGGCGCACTTCCACGCCGTGGTACGGGCACGAGAGCCGGTCGCCCAGCACCACGCCCTGCGACAGCGGCGCGCCGCGGTGCGGGCAGCGGTCTTCCAGCGCATGCAGCACGCCTTCGCCGTCGCGCCACAGCACGATCTTGCCGCCCAGGCGGCGCAGCGAGACGGGGTTCTCCTTGATGAAGTGCGAGGGGCAGATCGGATACCAGAGGTCCTTCAGGCCGATCTCGAGCAGGTGGTCGACCGGGTCTGCGGCAACGGGGGTGATGGCGATGGTCATGGTGTGATGCTCCTCAGGCGGCCAGCGTGGCCATTTCCTTGCGATACAGCGCCTCGGTCCAGGGCTGCCCGCCGGGGGTGGCCAGGCCGCTGTCGTTCAGGCGCTGCACCAGGCCGGGCAGCTCGTGGATGCCGTCGGCAAAGGCGCGCTCGATCACGTCGCCCAGCAGGTCTTCATAGGTGGTTGCGGGGCGCTGGCGCGCCTGGTGCGGTTGCAGGTAGCGGTCTTGTTGCATGGTTGCCTCCGTGGGGTGAGGTGGATGTGAATCGGGCCAAAGGAATGAAGGCAGGCGCGCGGGTCCGCGGCTCACTCGGCCACGATGTTGCGGGCCTTGATGACCTTGGCCCATACGGCCGTCTCCTCGCGGATGTGCGCGGCGAACGCGGCCGGCTTCATGGCGGCGTCGGTCATGCCCTGCGCCTTGAGGCGTTCGCGCACGTCGGGCTGGGCCAGCATCTCGGCGGCATCCTTCGCGAGCTGCTCGACCACGGCGGGCGGCGTGCCCCTGGGTGCCAGCAGGCCATACCACGAGGTCACGGCCACGCCCTGGATGCCCTGCTCCGCCAGCGTCGGAATGTCGGGCGCGGCGGGGCTGCGCGCGGCCTCGGTCACGCCCAGCGCCACCAGCTTGCCGTTCTTGATGAAGGGCAGGGTCGCGGGCAGGTTGCTGAACATCAGCGGCACCGCGCCGCCGAGCACGTCGTTGAGCGCGGGTGCCGTGCCCTTGTAGGGCACGTGCAGCAGGTCGATGCCGGCCTGCTGCTTGAACAGTTCGCCCGCCAGGTGCAGGCCGCTGCCCACGCCCGGCGAGGCGTACGAGAGCGAATCGGGCTTGGCCTTGGCCCGCGCCACCAGCTCCTTCGCGCTCTTGATGCCCGAGGAGGGCGAGGCCACCAGCACGTTGGGCGCCTTGGCCAGCATGGTGACGGGCACGAAGTCCTTCTCGATGTCGAACGGGAAGTTCGGCATCAAGGTGGGGTTGATCGTGAGGTTGCCCGCGGGCACCACGAGCAGCGTGTGGCCGTCGCCCTTGGCGCGCTTGACCTTGTCGATGCCGATGTTGCCGGCCGCGCCGACCAGGTTCTCGACCACCGCGGCCTGGCCGTAGCGCTTGGCAAGCCCCTCGGACAGCACGCGCGCCAGCGTGTCGACCGGGCCGCCGGGCGGGAACGGCGAGACGATGGTGAAGCGATCGCTCGAGAGCTGCTTCTGCGCATCGCCCTGGGCCTGCGCGGGCGAAGCGATGGCGAAGGCCGACAGCGCGGCGAACACAAGGGAAAGGGAAAGACGTCGTTGCATGGTGGTTATCGGATTCACTTTTTCTCTGTGAGGAAAGCGCCTTTCGGGCCTTCCGCGTTCTTCTGGCGGCGGGTGTTGCCGTCGAGGCCGCCGTCGACCGCCCATTCGGCGAACACTGTCGGGCCCGGCTCGAACTCGCGCGGCTGCCAGTCGGCGGTGAGCTGGTCTTCATCCGCGTAGTACTCGATCAGGCCGCCGGCCGGATTCTTGAAGTACCAGAAGTACGCCGACGACACCGGATGCCGCCCCGGGCCCAGCTGCGTTTCCCAGCCGCGGCGCGAGAAATGCAGGCCGCCGCCGAACACTTCGTGGATGTCGCGCACGGTGAAAGCGACATGGTTGAGCCCGCGCTTGCCCGAAGGAATCTGCAGCAGGAACAGGTCGTGGTGGCCGCCCTCCGCCGCGCAGCGCATGAAGGCGCCGCGGTTCGGATAGCTGTCGGACGAGACGAAGCCGAAGCGCTGTGCGTAGAACGCGCTGGTGGCCGCCACGTCGCTCACGAAGAACACCACGTGGCCGACCTCGATCGGCGTCGCGCGCTCGTAGACCGGTGCGGGCTGGTTGACGCGCGGCTTGGCGTTCCAGGTGTTCATCGCGCCGCAGTCGACCTCGACCGCATGCTTGCGGCTGACCTGCAGGCGCACGGCGAGGCCGTTCGAATCGATGCAGCCGATGCGGCGCGCGCCGTCGGCGGTGCCGTCGAAGAAGCCCGGGTCTTGGGCGATGGCGGCGGCGTAGCGGTCGAGATCCGCTTCGCTTTCCACGCCCCACACCACTTCGCGCAGCGTCGGGCCCTCTTCCATCGCGGGCGGCAGGCCCGCCTTGTCCAACGCCGCGACGACCACCTTGCAGCCGTTGAGGCATTCGAAGACGAGTTCGTCGGCCGCCTCCGACCTGAGCGCGAGGCCCCAGTCCTCGAAGAATCGGCGGCAGGTGGGCAGGTCATCCGCCCCGTAGGTGATCTGGTCGATGCCAAGTACGCTCATGTCAGTGCCCAGGGCAAAGGTTGTTCGTTGGTGCCCCAGTACATGCTCTTTTGCTCCATGTACTGGAAGATGCCTTCGCGGCCCTTCTCGCGGCCCAGGCCGCTGTCGCGCCAGCCGCCGAAGGGCGTGGAGACGGAGAACTGCTTGTAGGTGTTGACCCAGACGGTGCCGGCCTGCACCGCGCGGCCGAGCTTCCAGGCGCGCTTGAAGTCGCGGCTCCAGACACCCGCGGCCAGCGCGTACACGCTGTCGTTGGCCTGCGCGATCAGCGACTCCTCGTCGTCGAAGGGCATCGCGACCAGCACCGGGCCGAAGATCTCTTCCTGGCTGATGCGCGCGCTGTTGTCCAGGCCCTCGATGATGGTCGGCCGGTAGAAGTAGCCCTTGTCGTATGCGCCGCCATGGGGCCGCACGCCGCCGGTGCGGATGCGCCCGCCCTCGGACACGCCCAGCTCCACATAGCGCTCGATACCCTCGCGGTGCCTGGCGGTGATCAGCGGGCCCATCTGCGTGCGCTCCGAAGCCGGATCGCCCACGCGCAAGGCGTTGGCGCCTTCGGCCAGCCGCGTGAGGAATTCGTCGTAGATGCCGCGCGCCACGAAAAGCCGCGAGCCCGCAATGCACGATTCGCCCGACGAGCTGAAGATGCCGTAGAGCACGCCATTCACCGCATGGTCGAGATCGGCGTCGTCGAGCACCATGGTGGGCGACTTGCCGCCGAGCTCCAGCGACACCGGCATCATCTTGTCGGCCGCGATGTGCGCGATGTGCTTGCCGGTGGTGGTGCCGCCGGTGAACGACACGCGCTTGACCAGCGGATGCTGGGTGATCGCATCGCCGATGACCGAGCCCTTGCCCGGCAGTACGCTGACGATGCCCTTGGGCACGCCGGCCTGCTCGCAGATGCGCGCGAGTTCCAGCGCCATCAGCGGCGTGACCTCGGCCGGTTTGACGACCACCGCATTGCCGGCTGCCAGCGCAGGCGCCAGCTTCTGCGCCTCGCTCGCGATCGGCGAGTTCCACGGCGTGATGGCGGCGACCACGCCCATCGGCTCGTGCACGCTCATCGTGACGAAGGCGCCGCGCGAAGGCGTGATGGTTTCTTCCAGCGTCTCCAATGCAGCCGCGAAGAACTGGAAGGTGCCGGCGGCGCTGGCCACGAGGTTGCGCGTTTCGTTGATCGGCTTGCCGTTGTCCAGGCGCTGCTTCTGCGCGAGCGATTCGCTCTCTTCGCGGATCAGCTGCGCCACGCGGTGCAGCACCGCGGCGCGCTCGTGCGGCAGGCGCTGGGCCCAGCCGCTGGTGCGGAACGCATGGTCGGCGCGCGCGATGGCCTCTTCGACATCGGCCAGGCTCGCGGCCTTCAGGCGCGCGATCGGCTCGCCCGTGGCGGGATAGAGGCTCTCGTACACGTCGCCGCCGCCCGGGCGCCATTCGCCGGCAATGCAGATCGGAAGAAGTTCGGAAGAAATCATGGGGAATGGCTCAGATGGCGAGCGCCGCGGCCCGGTTGCGCAGCGCGCGCACCGCGCTGTACACGGTGAGCGCGGAAGTCTTGGGGTTGGCCGCGAGCGGCTTGTTGCGCATGGTCAGCTCGAAGCTGCCGAAGGCACCCTCGGCCTCGACCGTGTGCACGTTCTCGGCAATGGCCGGATCGGCGACGAGCCGCACCATCGTCCTGTCGAGCCCCAGCCCCGCGAGCGACACGGTGGCCGCAACGTTGGCGTTCTTGGGATAGAGCTGCGCCGCCTCGCGCGCGCTGCCTTCGAAGATCACGGTCTCTTGCGTCAGCGCATCGAGGTCGCGGCCCTGCTCGGCCGGCGTGCCCTTCCAGGCCTGCGGCGGCTTGCGGCCCGTGTAGCGCACGCTGTCGAGCCCGCCGATGCGGGCGGCGGCCAGCGCATCGATGGCGCCGATGGCGCCCGCGATCAGCTGCACCTGGGTGCGTCCGGCGACCGCGGCGGCTTCGAGCCTTTCGGCGAGGCCCGCAGCCGAGAGTGCGCCCACCGAGGCGACGATGCAAGGCGTGCCGCGTGCGAGCGCCGGCAGCACGTGCTCCTCGATGGCCGCATGCCCGGCCGTCTCGACCACAAGGTCGATGCCCGTGGCCGGCAGGCGGCTTGCGACCGGCACGCCGGGCACCAGTTTCTGCGCAGCGGCCACGCCTTCTTCAGGCACGACGATCGCCACCACCGCCAGGGCCGTGTCGCCCTTGAGCAGTTCGAGCACCGAGGTGCCGATGGCACCGCAGCCGATGAGTGCAACGCGCAATGCGGTCATGCCCCTCACTCCACCGACGCGGCCGCGGCCTTGCCGAGCGCCGGAATCTGGGTCACGGTGTTGGTTGGCGGGCCGGCGAAGGCGCTCTTGAACTCGCCGATCGACAGCATGTCGATCTCGAGCAGGAACGGGCCTTTCTTTGCCAGCGCCTCGCCGAGCTTCGCCTTCAGCTCCTCGATTCGCTGCACGCGCGCATGCGGCAGGGCCAGCGAGGCGCACAGCATCGCGTAGTCGGGCGTGTGCAGGTCGGCATAGCAGCGGCGGCCGCCATATTGCGCGTCCTGGATGTTCTTGATGACGCCGTAGCCCTTGTCGTTCATGAGCACGATCAGCATGTCGGCCTGCTCCTGCACCGCGGTGGCAAGCTCGCCGAGGTTCAGGATGAAGCCGCCGTCGCCCGCCAGGCAGAAGGTCTTGCGGCCCGAGCCCGTCTCGGCCGCGCCAATGGCCGCGCCGATGGCCATCGGCATGCCCTGCCCGATGCCGCCGCCCGTGGCGTGCACGCCCGCGCTGGGCTCGAAGATGCGCAGCTCGCGGTTGCCCCAGGTGCTGTTCGACACCGTCACGTCGCGCACCCAGTTGAACTTGCGGCCGGCCGCGGCCTGCAGTTCCTTCACGAGCGCGGCGTAGGGACCGAGGCCGTCGGTCAGCGAGGCCACGGCCTGCGCGTGCGCGGCGCGCAGCTCGGCGAGGAGCAGCGGGTCGGCGCTGTACTTCGCGGCTTCGAGCCGGTCCGCCAGGCCTTCGAGCGCCAGCGCGGAATCGCCGCAGACGAACAGGTCGGTGGCGTAGCCGCGGCCTTCGGCGGCCGCGTCGGCATCGATGCGCAGCAGCGGGCGCGGCAGCTTCAGTTCGTACTTGAGCGTTTCGTTGCCGCGCAGGCGCGAGCCGACGACCAGCATCGCGTCGCAGCGCTGGTACAGCGCCTCGACCGGCTTGTGGATGTTGTACGAGCCGAGCGAGCCCGCATCGTCTTCGGGCACGGTGCCGCGGCCCTGCGTGGTCGTGACCACGCCGAAGCCGAGCTTTTGCAGGCGGCGGATCGCGGCGCCCGCATGGCGCGCGCCGCCGCCGACCCACAGCATCGGGCGCCTGGCAGCCGCGAGGCGAGCGGCCAGTGCGTCGAGCGAGGCCGCGGAAGGCACGGGCCGCTCGATCGGCAGCGGCGACAGGTCGGCCGGCATGGTCGTGAGCGCGGACTGGATGTCGATCGGGATCTCCACGCTCACGGGCCCGGTCGGCGCCGTCAATGCAAGCTGCACCGCGCGCTTGAGCGTGCCGAGCACTGTCTCGACACTGCGCACGCGCAGGGCCGCCTTCGACACCGCCTTGAGCATGGTGAGCTGGTCGGGCGCCTCGTGGATGTACGACATGCCCTTGTCGAGGTACGGCGTCTCGATCTGGCCCGTGATGTGCAGGAGCGGCGCGCCGGCCGTCAGCGCCTCGACCATGCTGCCCGCGATGTTGCCGGCCGCCGGGCCCGTGCTCGTGAGGCACACGCCCAGGCTGGCCGTGGAGCGCGCATAGGCGTCGGCCATGTTGCCGGCGCCGGCCTCGCCGCGCGCGGGCACGAAACGGATCGCACCGCGCTGCGCGAAGGCATCGAGGATCGGCATGTTGTGGATCGAGATCACGCCGAACGCCGCCTTGACGCCGCACTGTTCGAGGAAGGCCGCGACGACTGCGCCGACCGTGACCGTGTTGTTGTTGGGGTTATGCATGGCGCGAAAGGCCTCCGGAAATATCGATGTGGCTGCCCGTCGTGTACGACGCGAGCGGTGAAGCGAGGAAAACGATGGCGCGCGCGGCTTCGGTCGGAAGCCCCAGGCGGCCCAGCGGGATGTGCTTGTCCTGCGCGAGCTGGCCGCTCCATGCGGCCCAGTCCTGCGCCTTGTCTTCGCGCGCCTCGAAGCGGCGGCGCCACTGGCCCGACTCGACCAGGCCGATCAGGATGCCGTTCACGCGCACGCCCTGCGGCGCGAACTCGGTGGCCATCGAGCGCACCAGGTTCAGCAGGCCGGCGCGCGCGGCCGAGGTGGCGACCATGTGCGGCTCGGGCTGGCGCGCCAGCAGCGAGTTGGCGCAGACGATGGCGGCATCGCCCAGCACGGCACGCTGCGCCGCGAGCTGCGGCAGGAAGGCGCGCGTGGGGTTGATGACCGAGAAGAACTTCAGATGGAGTTCCTCGGTCCAGGCCGCGTCGTCGGTATCGGCGAAGGTGGACACGCGCCCCTGCCCCGCGTTGTTGACCAGCATCGAGGCCGGGCCGAGCGCGGCCTCGCTGGCGGCCGCAAAGGCGCGCACCGAGGGGCCGTCGAGCACGTCGCAGGGTTGCGCGAAGAGCCGCGCGCCCGGGTGCCTTGCGCGCAGGCCGGCCACTGCGCCGTCGAGCCGCCCGGCGTTGCGGCCGCACAGCGCCACCGCGGCGCCGCATTCGAGCAGCAGCTCGACCGTGGCCAGGCCGATGCCCGAGGAACCGCCCGTGACCACGGCCACGCGGCCCGCCAGCGCGTCGGAGGCAAGGAAGGAAGAAGAAGATGGCTGTGTCATGGCGGGGTTCATGCGCTGCGAAGCGGCACCACCTTCTGCGCGCGGGCAGGCGAGTAGTTCAGGAGGCCCGAAATTTCTTCGGCGGTGGCGCGCACGCGCTGCACCATCTCGTCCATGCGGTTCTCCTCGATGTGGCCCGAGGTGATGGTGGCGCCCAGCGCCGCCACGATGTGGCCGCTGTGGTCGCGCACCGGCGCCGCGATGCTGGAGATGTTCGACTCGAAGAAGCCTTCGCCCAGCACGTAGCCGCGCGTGCGGTCGGCCTGCACCATGTCGAACAGCTCGCTCACGGTCTTGGGCGTGCTCGGCGAGAAGGTCTCGAGCCGGTCTTCCGGGTAGAGCGCGCGCAACTGCGGCAGCGTGAGGTCTTCGAGCAGCACGCGTCCGAGCACGGTGGCATGGGCCGGCAGGCGCGTGCCCACGGTGACCGAGCTCGCGAACGGCGTGGGCGGTGCCACCTTGGCCACGTAGACGATGGAGCGGCCGTCCCGCACCACCAGATTGCAGGGCGTGCGCAGTTCGTCGCACAGGCGGTTGAGCAGCGGCGCGCCCAGCTGCGTGAGCTCCAGCGAGGCCAGGTACTCGAAGCCCAGGCGCAGCACGGCCAGGCCCAGGCGGTAGTCGCGCCCGCCCTCGGCGCGCTCCAGGAAGCCCATGTTCTCCAGCGTGGTGAGCAGCCGGAACACGGTCGAGCGCGGCAGGTCGAGGCGGCGCGCCAGTTCAGGCGCGGAGAGCGTGCGGCTTTCGCGGCTGAACTCGCACAGCACGCGCAAGCCGCGTTCGAGCGCCGGCACGTTGTAGCGCTCGCCGCCCTCTTCCATTGTCTCGTTGTCGTTGGTGGCCATGGTGGTTCGTTCTTCCCTTGGGTTGTCTTGTCGTGTGTCTTCTATCAGGCGGCCAGTGCTTCGCGCAGCAGCGCGGCCACGGCCTGCGGCCGCTCCACGTAGCTCGCGTGGCCGGCATCGGCAATCGATTCGAGCGGCACGCCGCAGCGGCGCGCAACCTCGGCGCAGGCCTCGGGCGTGGTGACGGCATCGAGCGCGCCGCAGGCCACGCGCACCGGCATGGCGGGCGGCAGGTCGGCCAGCAGGTCGGCGTTGCACAGCAGTTCGACGGCCTGGCGCAAGCCGCCGTCGTTCAGCTGCGCCATGTTCCATTGCACCCACTGGCGCGCAAGCTCGCTGGCGCCGGCGGACACGAGGCGGCCCGCGCGCTTCGCGGCCATGCCGGCGATGCCGAGCTCGTCGAGCGTGGCGAGCCGCTCGGCGCGCACCTTGCGGCGGGCTTCCTCGCGCTGCGGGGCGCCATAGCCGGCCGCGGGGCTGATGAGCACGAGTCGGCGGATGCGCGAAGCCAGCGCCGAATCCTTGCGCGCGGCAGACGCGGCAGTGAGCGCGCCAAGCGAGTGGCCGACCAGCACGCAGGACTGGACGTCGAGCGCATCGAGCAAGCCGTGCAGCCGCTGCGCATAGTCTGCCGCGGAGGGTTGCGCGGCCGAGAGCGGCGTCGATGCGCCATAGCCCGGCGCATCCCACGCAATCACGCGGGCCTGCGGCGCGAGCTGCAAGGCAAGGCCGAGCCACGAGGCCGCACCCGAGCCGATGCCATGCAGGCAGACGATGGCCGGACCCGCGCCGCGCTCGCGCACCGACACCACGGCACTGCCGCCCACCGGCACGGCGTGCGCCGGAAAGCGGGCCTCCAGCAGCGCCAGCTCGGAAGCGGGCAAGGCGGTCTGCGCGTCGGTGGTGATGGCGTCGTTCATGGCCTGCTTCTTCTTCAGCGCTTGATCTTCGCGAGCGGATGGTCGGCCGGATAGGTCGGCGTCACGGGCTTCTTCGCGCCGAGCATCACGCACATCAGCGCGTCTTCGTCGCCGACGTTGATCTCTTCGCGGTACACGCCCGGCGGCACCGAGATCAGGTCGCGGTCGGTCATGACGGTTTCGAAGCGCTCGCCGTCCTTCTCGATCACCACCTTGAGCTTGCCGCGGATCAGGAAGAACACTTCCTCCACGTCGGTGTGCAGGTGCGGCGGGCCTTCATGGCCGGCCGGGATCACCATGGTGGAGAAGGTGAAGTGCTCGGCCGGCACGGTGTTGACGTCCTTCGCAACGCCGGTGCCGCCCGTGCCCACGTAGCGCATCTGCGCACGGCGGAACTTGGGGTCGAGGTCGGCCTGGAACTTGAGCGCGTCCCAGTCGTACTTGCGGGTTTCGTAGCGCGCGATGCGGCTGTTCATCCACTCGGCCAGGCTGCTGCCTTCGGGCTGCGCCAGCGTGCTGCCGGCGGTGTCGGTGATCTTCTGCTGTTCGGACAAATCGCTCATCGTGTTCACTCCATTCGTCGGAAAAGATTTCAGTCAATGCATCGCAAAGCCGCCGTTGACGGCCAGCAGCTGGCCCGTCACGAAGCGCGCGAGGCCGGAAAGCAGGTACAGCGTGGCGCCGCAGACGTCGGCGGCCTGCTGCTCGCGCGGAATGGCGCGGCCTTCGAGGTACTTCTGGTGGCGCGCCATCGGCACGTACTCGGTGGCTTCCACCAGCGTGAGGCCGGGCGCCACGGCATTGACGGTGATGTTGTCGCCGCCCCACTCGCGCGCCAGCGAGCGCGTCATGGCAATGACGGCGCCCTTGCTCGACGCATAGGCCAGCAGGTTGGGTGCGCCCCACAGCGCGGTGTCGGAAGCGAGGTTGACCACCGCGCCGCGCCCGCTGGCCGCGAGCGCGGGCCGGCAGGCCCGGCCCATGAGCCAGGTGCCGCGCACGTTGACGTTCATCACGCGGTCCCAGGTGTCGACGTCGAGCTGGTGCGCATCGCGTCCGCCCGAGTTGGTGATGGCCGCGTTGTTGACGAGGCCGTCGAGCCCGCCGAGCAGGCGGACCGCTTCCGCCGCGCAGGCTTCGATCGAAGCCGGGTCCGACAGGTCGACGGCCAGCGCATGCGCCTGGCGGCCGGCATCGCGCAGCGCCCTGGCTTCGCTCTCGGCCAGCTCGCCGAGGATGTCGGCCAGCACCACCTGCGCGCCGGCCGCCGCGATGCACTGCGCAAACGCCAGCCCCAGCCCGCGCGCGCCGCCGGTCACGAGGATGCGGCGACCCGCCAGCAGGTTGGCCGGCAGCTCGGCCAGCAGGGCCTGCAGGCTCGAGGGATCGGGAAGGGCTTTGGGTTCGGTCATGCTTTTTCAGTCGGCCTGGATGCCGATCTCCTTGATGAGCTTGCCGAAGCGCGCAAAGTCCGCGGCGTTGGTCTTGCCGAGCACGTCGGCGCCGCCGCCCACCGGCGTGGTACCGAGAACCGCCATGCGCGAGACGACGTCCGGCATCTTCAGGATTTCGTTGAAGTGGCCGTTGAGCGTCTTCACGGTTTCGGGCGGCAGGTTGCGCGGGCCCCAGAGGCCGTTCCAGGCCGTGACCTCGACGTCCTTGTAGCCGAGCTCCTGCAGCGTCGGCACCTTGGGCGCAAGGGCCGAGCGCTCGCGCGATGCCACCGCGAGCGGCAGCATCTTGCCGTTGGCGAGGTATGGCGCCACCGGGCCCAGCGTGATGAAGGTGGCGGGCACGTGGCCGCCCAGCACGTCGTTGACCGCGGGCGCCACGCCCTTGTAGGGCACGTGCGCGAGGTTCACGCCCGCGGCGCGGTTGAACATCTCGCCCAGGATGTGCATCGGCGAGCCGCTGCCCGGGCTCGCATAGGTCAGCGGCTTGCCGCCCTTGGCCGCGGCCACCAGGTCCTTCGTGCTCGCGATGCCGCTGGCGCCGCTCGCCACCAGGAACAGCGGCTGGCTGCCGGTCTGCACGATCGGCGTGAAGCCGTTCAGCACGTCATAGCCCGAGGCGCCGCCCGCCTTGAGCACCAGCTGCGCGATCGAGAAGGTGCTGGGGGACAGCAGCAGCGTGTAGCCGTCGGGCGGCGCCTTCGAGACGTGGGCGCTGCCGATGATGCCGCTGGCGCCGGGGCGGTTGTCGACCACCACGGGCTGGCCCACGCGCGCCGACAGCTTCTCGGCGAAGAGCCGCGCCAGCGCGTCGGTGTCGCCGCCGGCCGGATAGGCGACGACCAGCGTGATCGGCTTGCTCGGATAGCTGTCGGCTCGGGCGAGCCCGGTGGCGCAGGCGGCGCCCAATGCGACGGCGGCTGCAATGGCTTGTCGGCGTGTGGATGGCATGGCGTTCGTGGGTTGATCTGCTTGTTTCACTAATGAAACAGTGATTTATTAATGGAACGAGACGAAGAATACCGAGTACGAATGGCTTCGTCAATCTAAGTACAAACCCGTAATCCAGCGCGCACGGCCGCAGCCCGCCGTGCGGACGGCGGGCGGTTCTCAGGCGGGGTTGTCCAGCTGGCTGGCCGCGGAGCCAGCGCTGCTCAGCTCAGGCGCCGTAGCGCGCCACCGTCAGCCCTTCCATGTCGATGGCGGGGCTTCGGCCATCGATCAGGTCGGCCATCACGCGGCCGGTGCCGGCTGCCATGGTCCAGCCGAGCGTGCCGTGGCCGGTGCTCAGCATCAGGTTGGGAATGCGCGTGGCGCCGATCACCGGGGTGCCATCGGGCGTCATGGGGCGCAGGCCGGTCCAGAAGGAGGCGTCGCGCACGTTGCCGCCCTTCGGAAAGAGATCGGTCACGACGTGCTCGAGCGTGTCGCGCCGCTTCGCGTCGAGCCGCAGGTCGAAGCCCGAGAGCTGCGCAGTGCCGCCCACGCGGATGCGCTCGCCCAGCCGCGTGACGGCCACCTTGAAGGTCTCGTCCATCACGGTGGATTCGGGCGCGCCGCTGGCGTCGGAGATGGGCACGGTGATCGAGAAGCCCTTGACCGGGTACACCGGCAGGTCGATGCCCAGCGGCTTGACCATGGCCGGCGAGTAGCTGCCGAGCGCCACCACGTAGCGGTCCGCCGTGAAGCGGCCGGCATCGGTGCTCACCGCCGTGACGCCGCCGGCGTCGTGCTCGATCGCCTGGATGGCCACGCCGAAGCGGAACTTCGCGCCGGCCGCCTCGGCCAGCACGGCCAGCGCCTGCGTGAACTTGAAGCAGTCGCCGGTCTCGTCACCCGGCAGCCGCAGCCCGCCGACGAACTTGTTCTTCACGGCCGCGAGCGCCGGCTCGTACTGCACGCAGCCTTCGCGGTCGAGCACCTGGTAGGGCACGCCGGAGGCCTGGAGCACTTCCACGTCCTTGGCAATGCCGTCGAGCTGCTTCTGGATTCGAAAAAGCTGCAGCGTGCCGAGCGCGCGCTCGTCGTAGCGGATGCCGGTGTCGGCGCGCAGCGCCTTCAGGCAGTCGCGGCTGTATTCGGCAAGCCGGACCATGCGGCCCTTGTTGAGCTCGTAGCGCGCCTGCGTGCAATTGCACAGCATCGACAGGCCCCAGCGCCACATGGCCGGATCGAGCATGGGCTTGATCACCAGCGGGCTGTGCTGCATGAGCATCCACTTGATGGCCTTGAGCGGCACGCCGGGTCCGGCCCATGGCGCGGAGTAGCCCGGCGACACCTCGCCCGCGTTGCCGAAGCTGGTTTCGAGCGCGGGCGCGGGCTGGCGCTCGAGCACCGTCACGTCGTGGCCGGCGCGCGCCAGGTAGTACGCCACCGAGGTGCCGATGACACCGCTGCCGAGGATCAGAACCTGCATGAGAGCACTCCCTTGAAACCATGCGCACCGATGGCCCCAGAGGGTACAGCCTCCGCGCTACAGGCCCAGTGCGTCTTGCAATTGCCGTGCCGTCCAGCGCCGCGGCTGCGCGGGCCATTCCTCGAGCAGCGCGAACATCCTGGCATTGCGCGGTGCTTCCAGGTCCTGGTCCTGCGCGAGCCGCACGATCTCGCCGCTGAGCGCATCGATCTCGGTGCGCCGCCCGAGCGCCAGGTCGTCGGCCATGCTCGAGCGGGCCTTGGCATCCATGCGCAGCATGCGCGCCGCGACGATGCGAAACAGCCAGTCGGGCAGCCGCAGCACGGCCGACAGCCGCTGGGCCGGCACCGCGGCCACCTGTGCCGGCGCAATGCCGGCGCTGCCCAGCACGCCGAGCGCCTCGTCGATCAGCGCCGCAAAGCAGCGCCGGTAGCCGCGCTGCAGCAGCTCGTCGCGCAGCGGCAGGCCCGAGAGCGCATTGACGGGATTGTTGAGGTTGAGCAGCAGCTTGCCCCACTGCACGGGCAGCAGGTCAGGATAGAGGTCGAGCGGCACGCCGGCCCGCTCGAAGACCGGCAGCCAGGGCCGCAGCGCCGCATCGTCCTGCGCCGCCAGCCGGCCGGCCGTTCCGCGGTGGAAGGCACCGGGTCCGATCTCGGCCACGTTGTAGGGCACCATGCCCGGCAGCACCTGGAGCGTGGGGCCCACGCGCGATGCCGCGGCGCAGTTGGAAATGCCGTTCTGCAGCGAGACGACCAGCGTGCCCGCGGGCAGCGCAAAGGCGAGCTCCGCGGCGGCCTCGGCCGTGGCGCCGCTCTTCACGCACAGCAGCACCAGCGCCGGCATCGCGCCGACGGGCACCTGCTCGCTCAGGCGAAGGCTGGCGGCGGACAGGCGATGCGTGCTGCCTTCCAAGTCGGTGAGCGCCAGGCCGTGTTCCGCCAGGCCCTGCAGCACGCGCGGACGGCCGACGAAAGTGACCGGTACGCCGGCCGCCGCCAGGCTGCCGCCCACGAAGCAGCCGATGGTGCCCGCCCCCATCACCAGCACTTCGCCGGGAGGCCGGTCGGGCACCTCGGCTTGGGCCATCAGGTGCGTTCCGCCACCCAGGCCTGCACCGATTGGAGCGCTGCGGGCAGGCCCGCGGCATCGGTGCCGCCGGCCATCGCCATGTCGGCCTTGCCGCCGCCCTTGCCGCCCACCTGCTGCGCGACGAAGTTGACCAGCTCGCCGGCCTTGACCTTGCCGACCGTGTCGCTCGTGACGCCCGCGGCCACCTGCACCTTGGCGCCATCGACCGCGGCCAGCACGACCACGGCCGTCTTGAGCTTGTCCTTGAGCTTGTCCATGGTGTCGCGCAGCGTCTTGGCGTCGGCGCCGTCGAGCTTGGCGGCGAGCACCTTGATGCCGTTGACGTCCACCGCCTGCGCCAGGAGCTCGTCGCCCTTGGACGACGCGAGCTTGCCCTTGAGCGAGCCCACCTCGCGCTCCAGCGCCCTCACCTGCTCCAGCACCTGCGTGAGCCGGCCCTGCAGCTCGGCGGCCGGCGACTTGAGCGTGGCAGCCACGCTCTGCACCGTGGCTTCGAGCTCCTGCAGGTAGCCGAGCGCATTGGCGCCCGTGACGGCTTCGATGCGGCGCACGCCGGCGGCCACGCCGCCTTCGCTCACGATCTTGAACAGGCCGATGTCGCCCGTGCGGCCCACATGGGTGCCGCCGCAGAGTTCGCGGCTGGTGCCGATGTCGAGCACGCGCACGCTCTCGCCGTACTTCTCGCCGAACAGCATCATGGCGCCGGTCTTCTGGGCCGACTCCATGTCCATCACGCGCGCATGCGTCTCGGTGTTGGCCAGGATCTCGGCGTTCACGCGCTTCTCGATCTCGAGGATCTGGTCGTGCGTGACGGCGGCGTTGTGCGCGAAGTCGAAGCGCGTCTTGTCGGCATCGACCAGCGAGCCCTTCTGCTGCACGTGTGCGCCCAGCACTTCGCGCAGGGCCTTGTGCATCAGGTGCGTGACCGAGTGGTTGCGCATGGTGGCGGCGCGGCGCGCGGTGTCGACCGCGGCCTTGACCGTGTCGCCCACCTTGAGGGTGCCCTGGGTCTGCGTGCCGTGGTGGCCGAACACGTCGGCCTTGATCTTCTGCGTGTCGTCCACGCCGAACTGCACGCCCTCGGCCACCAGCACGCCCTGGTCGCCGACCTGGCCGCCGCTTTCCGAATAGAAGGGCGTGGTGTCGAGCACCACGATGCCAGGCTGGCCTTCCTTCAGTTGCTGCACGGCCGCGCCTTCGAAGTACAGCGCCACGACCTTGGCGTTTTCTTCCAGCTTGTCGTAGCCCGTGAAGACGTTGCCCGCGCCGCCGTACTCGACGTTGCGGTCCATCTTGAACTTGCCGGCGGCACGGCCCGCGGCCTTCTGCTTTTCCATGGCGGCATTGAAGCCCGCCTCGTCGACGCTCACGCCGCGCTCGCGGCACACGTCGGCCGACAGGTCGAGCGGGAAGCCGTAGGTGTCGTGCAGCTTGAAGGCGACCTCGCCCGGCAGCGTCTTCGCGCCGCCGGCCAGCGCCGCGTCGAGGATTTCCATGCCGTTGGCCAGCGTCTCGAAGAAGCGCTCTTCCTCGGCCTTGAGGGTTTCGGTGATGCGCTTTTCATCGGCCACCAGCTTGGGGTAGGCCTCGCCCATGAGCTTCACGAGGTCGGGCACCAGCTTGTGGAAGAAGGGCTTCTTCTGGCCCAGCTTGTAGCCGTGGCGAATGGCGCGGCGCACGATGCGGCGCTGCACGTAGCCGCGGCCCTCGTTCGACGGAATGACGCCGTCGGCCACCAGGAACGAAGTGGCGCGGATGTGGTCGGCAATCACCTTGAGCGAGTTGTTGCCCAGGTCCTTCTCGCCGGTCTCGCGCGCTGCGGCCTTGATGAGCGCGTCGAAGATGTCGATCTCGTAGTTGCTGTGCACGTGCTGCAGGATCGCGGCCAGGCGCTCCAGGCCCATGCCGGTGTCCACGCAGGGCGCGGGCAGCTTCTTGACCGAGCCGTCGGGCTGCATGTCGAACTGCATGAACACGTTGTTCCAGATCTCGATGTAGCGGTCGCCGTCTTCGTCAGGCGAACCGGGCGGGCCGCCGGGGATCTCGGGGCCGTGGTCGTAGAAGATCTCGGAGCACGGGCCGCAGGGGCCCGTGTCGGCCATCATCCAGAAGTTGTCGGACATGTAGCGCCCGCCCTTGTTGTCGCCGATGCGCACCACGCGCTCGGGCGGCAGGCCGATTTCCTTGGTCCAGATGTCGTAGGCCTCGTCGTCCTCGATGTAGACGGTGGCCCAGAGCTTGTCGGCCGGCAGCTTGTAGACCTGGGTCAGCAGCTCGAAGGCCCACTTCAGCGAGTCGCGCTTGAAGTAGTCGCCGAAGCTCCAGTTGCCCAGCATCTCGAAGAAGGTGTGGTGGCGCGCGGTGTAGCCCACGTTCTCCAGGTCGTTGTGCTTGCCGCCGGCGCGCAGGCAGGCCTGGACCGAGGCGGCGCGCACGTAGGGGCGCTTGTCTTCGCCGAGGAACACGTCCTTGAACTGCACCATGCCCGAGTTGGTGAACATGAGCGTGGGGTCGTTGCCCGGCACCAGCGAGCTGGAGGCCACCACCGTGTGGCCCTTGGAAGCGAAGAAATCGAGAAAGGTCTTGCGGATGTCCGCGACCGTGATTGTGGGCTGGCTCATCTTTGGATTTCGTCTTCTGTCGAGGGCGGCCTGGCGATGGCGACCCTCTCGTCGAAACCACTGCGGCGAACCGACCTGACTGCTTGATTTGCTTGAACAATCGATTATAGGTTTGGCTTGCGCGACCCGCGCCCGCCGGGACCCGCGCCCGACGGGAGCGGCGCCAAAGCTAATATGGGAATTAGCGCGCAGAACCAAATGCGCGCGGCTTCGTCCCATTCATTTCAACGTGAATCAAGGAGCATGCATGGCAGGCCATGAGGCGGCACACTGGAAGATCGAGGACCTGGACTTCTCCCGCATCGCGCGCCCGGAGGTCCGCCGGGATGAAAATCTCTTCTGTCTCGTGGCCTGCGCCTCGTTCATCGAAAGCGGCTCGGACCTGTACACCCAGAACCTGGTCGATTTCTTCCGCGGCGACGACGAAGTCACCGCCTGGCTCACCGACCAATGGGAAGCCGAGGAACTGCAGCATGGCAGGGCCTTGCGCGCCTACGTATCCCACGTCTGGCCCGAATTCGACTGGGAAGGCGCCTACCGCGGCTTCCTGGAGGAATACGCCACCTACTGCAAGGTGGAACTCCTCGCGCCGACGCGCGGGCTCGAGCTGACCGCGCGCTGCGTGATCGAGACCGGCACTGCCAGCTACTACCGGGCGCTGGCGCGCAGCACGGCCGAACCGGTGCTGCAGGAGTTGGCGAGCCGCATCGCAGCCGACGAGGTCAGCCACTACAAGCACTTCTACCGCTTTTTTCGGCGCTACCGGCAAGAGGAAGGGCTGGGCCGCTTCCGCGTGCTGGGCACCATCGGCCGGCGCACGCTGGAACTCAAGAGCGAGGACGCCGACTGCGCCATCCGCCACGTGGTGCGCGCCCGCTCGCCCGAGCGCGCCGCCGACACGGCCTACATCCAGCAGCTGAGCACGCGCATGAACAGCACCGTGCGCACCCACCTGAGCCCGGGCGCCACGCTCAAGATGCTGATGCGGCCGCTGGAACTGCCGGCCGGCGTGCAGGCCGTGGTGCAATACCCGATCAGGCAGTTCATGGAGCACGTCTTCCTGCGCTGACGGCTCATGATTGCAAACTTTGTTTGCAATTCGTGAAAAAATTCACACTTTCGACCTCTTCCACGGCTTCACTTGCGGGGCCGGGAAAGGGATGCTTCGCCCTTTGTCAACCAATGTGAGCGGAGAAATGGTCCATCAGGTCATTCACAACGCAACAGTCACGTTGCAGTTGTCCTTCTACTTGAGCGTCGACGAGAGGGTCGAGGCGCTGCGGGCAGCCGGCATACCGGTCGATGAAACAGGAAACGCGACAGCGGGCTACCTGTTCGTGCGAACCACGGGCCGCGTCGGCAAACGTAAGAACACCTACCGCTGGTTCGCCGCCGGCATCGGCGAAGAGGCCCATGCCGCAGACGTTCCGCCCATGCCGCTCCAGCCGGGATGGGCGGAGGAACAGTTCGCGCATGCGGACGAGATCGACACCGGCGCCACCCCTGCCCCGACTGCGCCGACTGCGCCGGAGCTTGTGCCCGCCACCGTCGCGTACCTGCGGCTGTGCAAGGAACTGGAGCAGCGCTCCCGCGACGCCGCGAGCGACCTGCACCGGAAACAGATCGCCTACTTCCGCGACCTCGGGCCGGCGCCCGACGCATTGGATCAGCAGTTGATGCAGGAGGCGACGGAGGCGGCAAACAAGTGCCTTGCGGCGGCAAGGGGGCAGCACGAGCCGTCGGCTTTTCGGCGGTAGTCTTCGGCGGCCGCCCGGCGCCGGACTGACGGTAGAATCCGCGCCTGCTGCGGGTGTAGTTCAATGGTAGAACGGCAGCTTCCCAAGCTTCATACGAGGGTTCGATTCCCTTCACCCGCTCCATCG
>Ga0307406_10000195_pt1 | contig 36155 bp, 30 predicted proteins | sample 322Cmetagenome_3_FD_203706 | JGI IMG/M metagenome (GOLD analysis project Ga0307406, IMG submission 203706) | Maize rhizosphere microbial communities from greenhouse at UC Davis, California, United States - 322HYB-C-2 | ecosystem: Host-associated > Plants > Roots > Rhizosphere > Soil | place...
CACCGTTCGCGCAGCTTCGGTCCACCTCGCTTTCACGACGCTCGACGGGCGGCAGGTGCATGAACCCGGTACGGTGGATGGAAGGAGGGACACCGTACACCTGGTGTACACCCTTTGACGTGTAGTCTCCCATCCCGAAGTGACGCAAAGTTCGTACGGCCGCTCACCCGCTCCCCTCGCGAGCGGGGACCCCGACCCATATATCCCAAGCCATGTCCGTCCCTCATTACGATCTGGCCGTCATCGGCAGCGGTCCCGCCGGGCAGAAGGGCGCGATTGCCGCGGCAAAGCTCCGCAAGAAGGTGGTGGTCATCGACCGCCGTGACATGGTCGGTGGCTGTTCGCTGCACCTCGGCACCATACCGAGCAAGACCATGCGCGAGGCGATCCTGTATCTCACGGGGATTCGCCAGCGCACGTTCTACGGTGCCGACTATCGGGCGAAGGAGGACATCTCCCCGCGGGACCTGTCGCAGCGCGTGGATATCGTGCTTCAGCGCGAGATCGACGTGGTGAAGGCCCAGCTCAAGCGCAACGGGGTTTCTGCGATCAACGGGATGGCGCGCTTCGCTGACGCGAACACGATCGAGATCGAGAACCCCGAGGGTGCGATCTCGAAGATCACGGCGGACACGATCCTCGTTGCCTGCGGAACGCGGCCAGCCGAGAATCCGCTGATCGTGACGGACGGGGAGCGGGTGTTCAACTCGGATCAGCTGTTGCACCTCCCGCTCATTCCACGCGAGCTGATCGTCGTGGGCGGCGGCGTGATCGGCCTCGAGTACTCGGCAATGATGACGGCGCTCGGCACGCGGGTGACGCTGATCGATCAGCGGCCGACGCTGCTCGACTTCGCGGACCATGAGGTGATCGAGTCGCTGTGTCATCACCTCCGCGAGGACGGGGTGACGTTTCGGCTTGGCGAGAAGGTGCTATCGGTGTCGCGCAATGGCGACCGCGTGATCGCGCAGCTCGAGAGCGGCAAGACGGTGAAGGGTGATGCGCTGTTGTACGCGGTGGGCCGGCAGGCGAACAGCGACCTGCTGCGGCTCGAGGCGGCGGGGATCACGGCCGATGAGCGCGGGAAGATAACGGTGAACGAGTACTTCCAGACGTCGGTGCCACACATCTACGCGGCGGGGGACGTGATCGGCTTCCCGGCTCTGGCGGCGACGTCGATGGAGCAGGGGCGCCTGGCGATCACGCATTCGTTAGGCCTGCCGATGAAGACGGCGCCGCATCTGCTGCCGTTCGGGATCTACACGATTCCGGAGATCTCGATGGTGGGCCGGACGGAGCGGGAGCTGACCGCGGCCAAGATCCGGTACGAGGTGGGGCTGTCGCGGTTCGGCGAGCTGGCTCGGGCGCAGATGATCGGCGACGAGCGCGGGATGCTGAAACTCCTGTTCGACCCTGACACGCTGCGGTTGTTAGGCGTGCACGTCATGGGGGAGAGCGCCACGGAGATCATTCACATCGGGCAGGCGGTGCTGTCGATGGGCGGGACGATCGACTACTTCCGCGACACGGTGTTCAACTATCCGACGCTGGCCGAGGCGTACAAGGTGGCGGCGCTGAATGGGATGAACAAGGTGGCGTGACGGCGGCGATCATCCCGTTAGGCACTCGACCTTCGGGGAAGTGAACGACAATGTGGCGCGAGCTTGCCCACGGCGCAGTCGGAGTCGTCGCGGCGATCTTCCTCCTTGGCCAGGTCCGAAAGCCCGGCCGGTGGGCCGGTCGCCCGTTCTTGTGGATGATGAACCTCACCCACTCCCCGCTCACCACGTGGGGGCTCGAGCACGTCACGATCGGGAAGGATTTCGTGATCCTCGACGTCGGATGCGGCGGAGGCGCCACCGTGAGTCGGCTCGCCGCCATGGCGCCGGAAGGCAGGGTCTGCGGCATCGACTACGCGAACGGGAGTGTCGCCGTGTCTCGCCGGAAGAATGCTGCGCTCACCGCCGCCGGTCGGGTGGACATTCGCAAGGCATCGGTGTCCCAGCTGCCGTTCGATCCTGGCACCTTCGATCTCGTCACGGCGATCGAGACGCACTACTACTGGCCGGACCTCGCTGGCAGCATGCGGGAAATTCGTCGTGTGCTGAAGCCGGGCGGGACGCTGATCATCATTGCGGAGAGCTACCGCGGTAGCCGATTCGGCGCGCTGCAGCGCGTCGTGATGAAGCCGCTCAAGTCCGCGCACCTGAGCGCCGATGAGCATCGTGAGCTGTTCGTGGCGGCGGGCTATTCGGACGTGCGGGTGATCGAGCACCGTGGCAGGGGCTGGATCTGCGCGGTCGGTCATGTGTCCGATCTAATGAACACGCCGGACGCGCCCGAGTCGGTGAGACCATCCTCACGTTAGGCCACCGTCTCGCCGGACACCGGCGATGGTGGCTCTGCATCACTGTCGCCAAGCTCGTCCACCGTACATCTTCGAGTGCCTCGGTCGTCCAACGACTGATGGCGGCGCTCAACGTCGCCGCGCTCTGGCCACACGTCCCAAGTCACCCACTCGAATGAGCCGGATCATCGCCCTTTCGGCGAGGATCGTCGTTGCATGCATCCTCGCCGTGCCGTGCGCAGCATCGCTCGGGGCGCAGCGCCTCGGGCCCGAGGTCCCGCGCCCCAAGGGCGCGGTCGCCGACACCAACGATGCACAGGCCTGGTTCGACTACGGCGTTAGGCGATTCGAGAACGATCCGGAGGCGGCAGCGGCGGCGTTTTACTGGGCCGCACGGCTGAACCCGGGATCCGCCGACGCGTGGTACGCCCGTCGCGCGGCCCTCCTCATGACGGACGAGGGTTTGCGGAGAACCTTCGTCAACGGTGGTCGGCACGCGCGAGACTCGAAACAACTCCGCGCGCTCGATTCGCTCTACCTCCGCGCGTTGAACCTGAATCCGCTCCTGTATCGCCGATTCGATAAGCGCCTGCTGATATCGCATATCACACGCGAGACCTTACGCGAGGCGCAACGAAGCGGCAGCGACGTGAGCCCTGGCGAGGTGGACTATGTAATCACCACCTGGCTGCAGAGGGCGGGTCCGGAGTTCCGGGCCTGGGTCGCGTACGGCGACGGCAAATTCGACGAGGCGCTCCGGCTCTACGCGTCAGCGGAGAAGGCCACGAAGTTCAAGGCGGGCGTGCGCATCGAGCGTGGACGCATTCTCGGAATGAGGGGAGAGGTAGACAGCGCGGTGGGGCAGTTTCGACTGGCGCTGACCGAGATGCGGTCGCGCGACACGAAGGACCTCGTGTACTTCTACGATTCGAAGGCGCTGTTCGAGCACACGATCGGCATCCTGCTCGAGCAGCAGAGCGACTACGCCGGCGCGCGCGACGCGTACGGCAAGGCGCTGCAGGAGGATCTCGCGTTCTATCCGGCCCACGAGCGGCTCGGCCTGTTGGCGTTAGGTATGCACGACACGACCACAGCGCTGAGCGAGCTGGATCTCGCGGTGCAGATCGCGGGCGATGAGCCGTTCCTGCGCTATCTCTATGGTTGGGCCCTCGGCGCGGCCGGGAAGTATCAGGAATCGAGCGAGCAGCTGAAGAAAGCCGTGGAGCTCGAGCCGTATTTTGCCTTGCCTCACGTCACGCTCGGTCAGGTGTACGAGCAGCTCCACGACGGCAAGAGTGCGAAAGCGGCGTACACGGCGTATCTGGCGCGAGCAAGCCAGAACGACCCACGGCATGAGCTCGCGACGACACGGCTCCGCGAGGTTACCGAGATTCTCAACACCACGCCGGCAAAGCCATGAGCCGCCTGACGCGGACGCGCGGTATCAGGCCCATGGTCGCCGGGTTGATCGCCTTGGCCATCGCGCCCGGCACGTTGCGTGCGCAGGAACCGCCCAAGAGTCCGGTACGTCCCCGCACGACGTACGAGGACCTGCAGATGTTCACGCAGGTCCTCAACCAGATCCGCGTGAATCACCCTGATTCGGTCGACACGCATGATTTGCTCATGGCGGCCATTCAGGGGATGGTGCGGGCTGCGGACCCGCACTCGTACGTGATTCCCGCGATGCGGCTCGACCCGGCGAAGGAAGAACAACTTCGGTCAGGGAAGCTCCACCCCGTGCCGGTGTCGTTCGTGTTCATCGGTGGCGCCCCAGTTGTCGCCAGCGTAGCGGCGGGCACGGCGGCCAGCCGACTCGACATCCTCCCGGGTGATGAGCTCATCGCAGCCGACGGAGCGTCGGTCCGTGCGGAGAGCGCTGAGGAGCTCGAGATCAGCCTGTCGGGACCGAAGCAGAGCAAGGTGTCGCTCACCCTCGAGCGGCGCCGACAGGACGGGTCGATCGTTAGGCTAGAACGGCGCGTTGTGCGCGAGCGGGCCGACGCGGCATCGGCCGTGCCGGTGGCGATGATGATCGACTCGGCCGCAACCGCGTACGTCCGCATCACGACGTTCGCGGCGGAACGCGTGGCAGACGATCTGCACGACGCGCTCGACCGTCTCGAAAAGCGCGGGCTGAAGCGGCTCGTCCTGGACCTGCGCGACAACGGCGGCGGCAGCGTGAAGGAAGCGGCGGACGTCGCCGGCGAGTTTCTGCCAAAGGGCGCGATCGTGTACACCGCCGAGGGTCGCAAGAAGGAAGTGACGGATACTGGGCGCGTCTCACGCTCGTTCTGGCGAAGTGAGCGACGCTACCCGATCGTGGTCATGACCAACAGCGGCACGGCGAGCGCTTCGGAGCTCGTGGCCGGCGCGCTCCAGGATCACGACCGCGCATTGATCGTCGGGCGGCCGACGTTCGGGAAATCGCTTCTCATGCGCGGATTTCCGCTCGCGGACGGGTCGGCGATCGTGCTCGTGATCGGGCACGTGAAGACGCCGTGTGGGCGCGTGGTCCAGCGGCAGTATCGATCGATCACGACGCACGAGTACTACCGGCTGGCGCGTGCGGACCGGGATACCGTCGGCCGGCCAGCGTGCGTAACAAGTGGGGGACGCCGTGTGTTCGGCGGCGGTGGGATCTATCCGGACGTGCTGCTCGATGGGGACCGAGCCGCTCCGCTTTGGCTGGCGCGCCTCGTGGAACAAGACGTCGTGCTGTCCTGGGTCGGTGGCTACGTCAGCGCGAGCGCGTCATCGTTAGGATCGCTGGACGCGTTCCTCCGCGCGCCGGCGATGCCAGCGGCCGCGGTTGCGGATTTTCGCATCTTCGCGGCAAAGCAGGGAGTTGTCGTGCCTTCGGACGCGGAATCGGATGCCTTGCTGCAGCACATGCTGGCGGAAGCCGTGGCACGCGCGCGGTGGGGAGACGGTGGTGGCTACAGCGTCGAGGCGTTGCTCGATCAGGAGGTTCGTGCGGCAGTGCGGGCGTTAGACCGGGCCGGGACGCTATCAGGGGTGGGGTCGACGCGTTAGGTTTCCTGTGTGAGCCCGGTTTCCGACGCCCTGTTTCGCCTGTCACCCGCCGTGCGGTACGTCGCCCTGTATCGGCACGGCGTGCTCACCATGGCCGAGCGTCCGAACCTGCACGTGCCCAGCTCGACCGAGTCGGATCGCTATGAAGAGCTGCTCGTGAATCCAACGGTCCTCACGCTTACCGAGCAGCGAGGCGACATCGACTGCGGCGGGCTGGAGTTCGTGCTCATTCGCTACGGCCGGTTCTTCCAGCTCGTGCATCGCGTGCCGGGCGGGCACCTGTCGATCTCGATCGAGCCCGAGGCGGACCCGCTGGCGCTCGTGCCGCAGGTCCGCCGCGTGCTCGCCGCGGCCGGACTGTTTCCGACCTGACGCGGTCAGACGCCGAGCTTCACTCGCTCCGCAGCGCCAGCGTGGGGTCGGTCGCCACCGCGCGACGAGCGGGAAGCCAGCTGGCCACGAGCGCGACCACGCCGAGCAGCAGGACGATCCCCACGAAGGTCAGCGGATCGGTCGCGCTGATGCCGAACAGCAGGCGCGTCATGAGCCGCGTCGCCGCCAGAGCGGCCAGCACGCCGATCGCGAGCCCTGCGCCGGCGAGCGACATCCCCTGTCCCACCACCAGGCGCAGCACATCCGCGGGTCGAGCGCCTAACGCCATCCGGATGCCGATCTCGCGCGTGCGCCGCTTCACCGCGTGCGACATGATCCCGTAGATCCCCACGGCGGCAAGCACGAGCGCCACCGCGCCGAACACGCCGAGCAACAGCATCGTGAAGCGCGGGCGCGCCACCGAGAGGTCGATCATCTCCGTCATCGTGCGGATTCCGGTGATCGCCAGCAGCGGATCGAGCTCGCGCACCGTGCGACGCGCCGCCGGCGCCAGCGAGGCCGCGTCGCCCGCCGTTCGCGCGATGACGTACATCGTCCGTTCGGTCTCCTTCGTTATCGCGGGCAGCTGATCGTGGAGGAGATAGACCTCGGGAGTGACGTCCTCACTCAGCCCCATGCTCCGCACGTCGCGCGCGACGCCGACGATCGTGAGCCACGGTTCCTCAGGCGCGAACCGGATTTGCTCGCCGATGGGATTCCCCCCGCGCCAGATCGTTCGCTCCGCCGTCTCGTTGATCACCGCCACGAGCTGGGATGAGCCCGCGTCCTCCTCACCGAACACGCGCCCGCGAATCGGCTTGACACGGAGTGCGGCGAAGTACCCACCGGTGACGGCGCGGACGTTAGGCGACGGCGCAGCCTCTCCCGCCGCGCGCCGCCGTCCCAGGATTTCGATGTCCCAATTGCTCCCGCCCGCCACCGGAGGGAGATCCGACGACGCGGCCGCGACCGTGACGCCGGGCAGGGCTGCCATCCGCTCGACGAGCTGACGATAGAACGTGGTCGTCGCGTTCATGTCGTAGCGTGCGGGCGGCAGCGCAAGGTCGACGGCGAGGACGTGATTCGGGTCGAACCCCGGATCGACGTTCCGAAGCGCCCAGAAGCTGCGCATCAGGAGCGCCGCCCCGATGACGACGACGACGGCGAGCGCCACCTCGCCCGCCACGAGCACGCGCCCGAGCTTCTGCTGCGCCCGGCCGACGCTGCCACCGCGCGTGCCCTCCTTGAGTGACGACTGCAGCTCGGGTCGAGCCATCCGCAGCGCCGGCGCGAGCCCGAACAGGAGCCCCGTGATGAGCGCGACACCGAGCGTCGCGAGACCGACCGTCAGGTCGATGTGCACGAGCTCGAGACGCGGGATTGCCTCCGGATTCACTGCCAGCAACGCCTTCATCCCCCACCACGCCAGAAGCGTCCCGGCAGCGCCGCCGGCGAGGGCGAGCACCGTGCTCTCGGTCAGCAATTGCCTGATGACCCGCCGCCGATTGGCACCGAGCGCCAGCCGGACGGCTATTTCGCGCTGTCGGGCTTCGCCGCGCGCCAGCAGGAGGTTCGCGACGTTCGCACACGCGATGAGCAGGACGAGCCCAACGGCCCCCAGCAGGATGAGCAGCGCCGGCCGCACGTCCCCGACGATGGCATCGCGCATCGAGATGACCGTGGCGCCGTAGCCCATGCTCGACGGGTAGACGTTCGGGTACTTCGCGGTCGTCGCTCGCGTCAGGGCATCCAGCTCGCGCTGGGCCTGTTCGACCGTGACGTTAGGCTTGAGGCGGGCAACGCCGCTGAGGTAGTTCGTCGCGCGTCCGCCGAGGCTGTCGGGGTTGATATAGATCGGGATGAACGCGTCGGCTCGCGCCAGCGTCACCTCGGGTGGCAGAATGCCGATGACCCGCCGGCTCACGCCGTTGAGCGTCAGCACCTTTCCGAGCAGGTCCGGACTGCCGCCGAAGCGGTTCTGCCAGAACGCGTGTGACACGATGACGACCGGCTCGCGTCCGTTGCGACCTTCATCCCCCTCGAAGTTGCGCCCGCGCAGCGGCGAGACGCCGAGCGTCGGGAAAAGGTCGCGTGTCGCCGCGATCCCGCGCACGCGCTCGGGCTCGCATGCGCTACTCGTGGACGCGCAGCCACCCGTGAGCGTCAGTGTCGCTCCCGTGTACGCGGCCGCGTTGTCGAACACGTGCGTGAGGCTCTTGTAGTCCATGAACTCCGGCTGCGACATCGAGTACCGCAGTGTGCCGGAGCCGCGAAATGCCGTGTAGACCCGAACGATCCGGTCGGGCGACGGATACGGCAGCGGCCGCAGCAGCACACCGTTCACGACGCTCATGATCGCGGTATTGGCGCCGATGCCTAACGCCAGCGTCAGCAGCGCCACCAGCGTGAACCCGGGGCTCCGGCGCAGCGCGCGAGCCGCGTACCGAACGTCCTGACGCAGTGCATCCCACATGTCGGCGCGCCTCCGCTCCTGGTCGGTCAGTTGGTCGATTTCCTGGCAGTTTCGCCGCACGGCCGCGACGTTGCCGAACCGCCGCATGGCCTCCGCGCGTGCGCTGTCAGGTGCGAGTCCCATGTCGACGTATTCCTGGACACGGGACTCGATGTGAAAGCGGAGCTCGTCGTCGACGTCGGCGGCGAGGTCGCTTCCCCAGAAACGGAGATATCGCCGCCACGATGGTCCGCTCATACCGATGCGGTCGTCGCCGTCAGGACTTTCGAGACCGCCTGCGAGAAGGTCGTCCACGTGGACGATTCCGCGCGCAGCTGTCGGCGCCCTTCGGCGGTGATACGATAGTATTTCGCCCGGCGGTTGTTCTCCGAGACGCCCCACTCGCTTTCGACCCACCCTCGGCGCTCGAGTCGATGGAGGGCCGGGTAAAGCGAGCCTTCTTCGATCTGCAGGACGTCGTCGGTGACCTGTTGGAGCCAACGTGCGACGGCATACCCGTGCATGGGGCCCCAGCTCAACGTCTTGAGGACGAGAACATCCAACGTTCCCTGAAGCAGGTCGACTGGCGGAGTCATGCTGGCTCGGGTAGCAGGGTTCGTCCGGGGTCGTTCGCGTGTTCCATAGAATCTCTAGGGGAATGATGCGACCGTTCCCCTAGAATGTCAATGGGAGCCGCAGGTCGTGGCGACCCTGTTGTTCACGGCGTCCGTCCGTATCAGCTTGAGGTATGGCTCGAACGGACGACGTCTACACGCTTCCGCCCGACCTGCCTGTTTCGGAGGATGACGGGCGGGCGGCACATCTGCCGGGCACTCCGCTGCCGTCGCTCGCGCTCGTGGCGACGACAGGGGAGCGCATCGATCTCTCCGCGGTTCGCGGGCTCGCGGTCGTTTTCGCGTACCCGCGCACCGGCCGGCCTAACGATCCACCGCTCGTGCCAGACTGGGACCTGATCCCGGGAGCACGCGGCTGCACGCCGCACACGTGTTCGTTCCGCGACCTGTCCGCCGATTTCGCCGCGCTCGACACGCGCATTTTCGGGCTCAGCACGCAGGACCCCGAATACCAGCGTGAGCTTGCCGAGCGGCTCCATCTGCCCTTCCCCGTGCTGAGCGACGCGGGGCTGGCGCTAACGAACGCCTTGCGCCTCCCGACGCTCACCGTAGCCGGGCATGTGCTCATTGCACGACTCGCCTGGATTCAGCGCGATGGCGCGATCGAGCAGGTCACGTATCCCGTGTTCCCGCCCGATCGCAATGGACCCGAGATGCTGGAGCGCATACGCACGATCCGTTCAGCCGAGGGCGTGGCTCGAGACAGCGGGCGGCCGATATGAGCCCGACAGACGAAGCCGATCGTGCCGCGATCGATGCACTGCGCGACCGATGGATCGCAGTCGTCGCGTCCGGGGATGTACGCGAGCTGGCGGACCTCGTGACGCCGGATTACGAGGTGTGGACACATGGTGCGCCGGCGCTGACCGGCCCACAAACGGTCGTCGCGACGTTGGGCGCGGTGCTCACGAAATACTCCGTCAGCCAGTCGTACGAGCCAATCGAGACGGTCATCGCTGGCGACTGGGCGTTTCAGCGGGGCATCGAGCGCATCCGTGTGGTTCCGAACGGTGGCGGCGCACCACAGGAGACGACGCAGCGTGCGCTGCTCATTCTGCGTCGAGGAGCCGATGGCCGCTGGCGCTACGCCCGGGGGATGACGAACGGGATTCCGACGACCCCGTCGGACAAGCCGGGCACCTAACGAGCTCAAACCATGTACTCCCATACCCAACACAGCGCCGCGGGCTGCTTCCTGTTCAGCCTCGCCGCACTGATCCCCGTCGGCCTGCTTCTCGGCGGAGCGATAAACGGTGCCAATGTCGGGGCCCGCATCACGATGCTCGCGGCCACGGTCGTGATGATGCTATCCGCGTTCGCGTTCTCTTCGCTCACCATCGCCGTCCGTGACGGTCAGCTCTCGTGGTGGTTCGGTCCGGGCATCGTCAAGAAAACCGTTCCGCTCTCGACCATCGTCTCGGCCGAACCCACAACCACCAGTATCCTCAACGGTTGGGGGATTCATCTGACCGGGCGTGGATGGCTCTACAACGTTGCCGGTCGCCAAGCTGTTCTCGTCATCCAGCAAGATGGTAAGCGCTTCCTACTCGGCACCGACGAGCCGGACGGCCTCGCCCAGGTCATTATTGCCGGGGCGCAGAACAGCAGACCCGGAACCGGTGAGGGACCCTAAGACCAAGTGGGTGGACAAAGTCTTGTCCCGCTGAGAACATCAAAGACCTAACGCGGATGACGTTGCTTGCCGTCGTCGGTGCTCGGCTCATCCTTGGGTGCATCCGGCATCTGGTGCGGCGACGACCGTGTAACATTCAAACACCGCTTGCCGACGCCATGGACCCTCGCGTTCAACCGCTCGCCGCGATCCTGCGCCTCAACACACGCCTGTTGCTCAATTGTCTCGAAGGCCTGTCCGACGAGATGGCGCGCGTTCGGCACGGCAGTGGTGTGAACAGTGCGACGTTCATCGCCGCACACGTGACCGACTCACGCTTCTTCCTGTTGCAGACGCTTGGCGGTGCCCTCGAGAACCCGCTTTCTCGGTTTCTCGACAAGGCGAAGACGATCGATGAGATCACCAAGTGGCCAGCGCTCGATACGGTGCGTAGCGCCTGGAAGGACGTGTCGGCGGCGTTGGACACGCAACTGGATGTCGCGACTGCGAACGAGCTTTCCGCGCCCGTGGACGCCCGATTCCCCGGGGTCGACCGGACGAAGCTTGGCGCGTTGACGTTTCTGGTACAGCACGACAGCTATCACCTCGGACAGCTGGCGCTGTTGAGAAAGCCGGCCGGACTACCAGCCATGAGCTATCGATGACCATCAGCTCGCAATCCGATCTCGCCGCAATGCAGCGTGTCGGGCAACTCGTCGCGCGAACCATCGCGCACATGCGCGCGGCCGTCCGACCGGGCACGACGACCGCCCAGCTCGACGAGATCGGCGCACGGTTTGCGCGGTCGCACGGCGCGCGGTCCGCACCGCAGCTCACGTACGACTTCCCTGGCTTCAACTGTCTGAGCGTGAACGAAGAGATCGTCCACGGCATCCCTGGCGCGCGCGTGCTGCGTGAGGGTGACGTGGTGAAGCTCGACGTGACGCTCGAGCTCGACGGCTATATGGCCGATAGCGCGGTGACCGTGATCATTCCGCCGGTGTCAATGGAAGCGCGACAGCTCCAGCGTGCCGCGCGCGTCGCGTTCAACAGCGGTGTTGCCGTCGCGCGTGCGGGTCAGTCGCTTCGCGACGTCGGCCGCGCGGTCGAGTCGGCGGCGAAACGCGAGGGCGCGGTGGTCGTGCGGGAACTCACTGGCCACGGCATCGGCCGTCGCATTCACGAGCCGCCGACCGTGCCGAACTGGGGCGATCCGGATGCGCGCACCATACTCACGGAGGGGATGGTGATCGCGCTCGAGCCCATGCTCACCAGCGTCCCAGCCCGCGTGGTCGAGGAGGCGGATGGATGGACGCTTCGTACGCACAACCGCGTGCTGGCTGTCCATCACGAGCACACGATCGTGATCCGGCGTGGCGCTCCGCTCGTGCTCACGGTGGCTGCCTAACCACTCGTGCTCCGTCCGATCTTCGCTGCGTTGGCCGCCTGCGTCCTAACGGGCACTTCGCCGTCCTCACTCGCGGTGCGCGTGAAGACCGACGTGCAAATCTGGTGAGTGTGTCCGCGGAGGCCGCACAGGTCACGGACACCGCGCTGTCGCAGCGGCTCGAGCGAGCCGAAGCGAAAGCGAGCGCTGCCTACGTCGAGTCGAGGGCGCGGGCGGCGCCTTCACTCGGCGCCGAATGGCGCGACTTCGACGGCACGTACGCGATGTTCGACGGCGTCGGTTCGCCGCTGTCGCAGACGTTCGGGTTCGGCCTGTTCTCCCCGCCGACGAGCCCGCAGCTCGAGGCTATCGAATCGTTCTTCCGGGATCGTGGGGCCGAGGTCTTCCACGAGGTGAGCCCGCTGGCGGATCCGGCGGTGCTCGGCCTCATGGCGGAGCGTGGGTACCATCCCATCGAGCTGACGAGCGTGATGCACTTGCGCCTAACGCCGGACCGCGCACCGTCGCGGCGACCGCCCGCGCCGGAGCTCGTGGTGCGCCGAGTCGAGGCTGGCGCCGAGGACGTGTGGGCGGAAACGGCTTCGCGGGGCTGGAGCGAGACGCCCGAGGCGGCCGCGTTCATCCGCGACTTCGGCACGGTGAGCGCTCGCGCCAGGGGAACGGTGTGCTTCATCGCGGAGTGGGCGGGCTACCCGATCGCGGCGGCGGCGTTCGCGATGCACGACGGCGTCGCGTTGCTCGCCGGCGCGAGCACTGATCCGGCATTCCGCGGTCGTGGCGCGCAGGCGGCGCTGCTCGACACGCGTCTCGCGTACGCAGCGTCGGTGGGATGCGAGCTCGCGATGATGGGTGCGCTTCCGGGGAGCGCATCGCAGCGGAACGGGGAGCGGCAGGGATTTCGGATCGCGTACACCCGGATCAAGTGGCAGCTGCGACGGTAGGAAGCCAGGGCTCTGGGGAGGGACAGTCATCCCGAAACAGAGGACACATCCAGAACCCAGGGGTCGGACGCATGAGCGGCATGAGCAGCATACTGGGCATCCATCCAGGCCTACCAAGACTCCTTGCGCAACGAGCTCAATGAAAAAGGGAAAGGCTTTTCGGGAAGGGAGCGTCCCGAGCGGCAGTTCCCCTTTTTCATTTCGGCTCGTTGTGAGAGGGAGCGCGTCCCGGTAGAGCGCGATGCAAAGCATGCCGCTCATGCCGCTCATGCGTATGACCCCTCCGTTCTGGATGCGTCCCGTTCTAGTCCCACCTCAACGCGCGAACAGGATCGAGCCGCGCCGCGCGACGTGCCGGAAGCCACGCGGCGAGCGCCCCGGCGCTGAGCAGCACCAGCGAGACGGCCGTGAGCGTGACCGGGTCGGTCGGCGTTATCCCATAGAGCAACGGCTTCGCCAACATCCGGAGCGACAGCGCCGCCGCGAGCCCTGCCGCAAGGCCAACCGCGCTCACCACCACACCTCGCCACAGAATGGACGTCCGCACCGACGACGGCGTCGCGCCTAACGCCATACGCACGCCGATCTCGCGCGTGCGCTGCGCGGTCACATACGAGAGCACGCCGTACAGCCCGATCGCGCCCATGAACAGACCGATCGCCGCCGCCACGGCGAACCCCAGCATCGAGAAGCGCATGCCGCTCCTCGCGGTATCGACGACCGACGTGAGCGTCCGCGTCTCCGCCAGCGGCAGCGTCGCGTCGAGCCGTGCCAGCTCCCGACGGGCCGATGCAATCAGCTGCGCGGGCGGCAATTTCGTGCGTACGGCGTAGACCATCGACCGGGCAAGCCAGGCCATGTCGACCTTCGGCCGGTTGATCATCGCGTAATAGACCGCCCCCATGGGCTCCTTGTCGAGCGACAGCCCACGGACGTCGCCGACGACGCCCACGACATCCGACCACGGTCGGTCGCCGGAAACCTTCGCCACACCGTGCGCCACGCGCGCACCGATCGGCGGCCGACCCTGCATTACCTTCCGTACGATCGTCTGCGTGACGAGCACCGCACCGGTGAGACGGTCGGTGTCCGATCGCTCGAGCGTCCGACCCGCCACGACCGGAATTCCCATCGCTTCGAAGTACCCCGGCGTCGCCACGCGCATCTCGGCCATGGGCGGCAGAGCGTCTGGCGGTGGCGTCACACCTTCCATGCGGAGGGGGTCGATCTCCGAAAACGAAGGTGAGAGCGGGAGCGTTCCCGTGGCCCCGGCCACCTCGACGCCCGGCAGCGCGCGAATGCGATCCAGCATGGCGTAATGGAACTGGGCGACCGACTCGGCGGTCTGGTACCGCGACGACGGCAACGCGATGCGGAACGTCACGACACCATCCGGTCGGAAACCGAGGTCCACCCGGCGTAGCTTCTGGAAGCTTCGCAGCACGAGGCCCGACCCGACGAGCAGCACGGTGGCCATCGCCACCTGCGCCACCACCAGCGTCTGTCGAAGGCGACCGCTGTGCCGGTCGATCGTGGCGGCGCGATCACCGCCGCGCAACATCGCGGCCGGCGCCACCCTACGGTTTCGCGCCACGGGCACGACGCCGAACGCCACGGCGACGACCGCCGCGACGAGGGTCGTGCACAGAAGCACCACGGCGTCGATCCGAATGTCGGCGAGTCGCGGCAGGAGATCGGGCGCAAGCCGTGGGAGCGCCGTCACCGCTCCCCACGCCAGCAGCACCCCGAGCCCGGCGCCCATAGCCAGGAGCATCGCGCTCTCAGCCAGGGACTGTGCCAGCAGGTGCCCTCGCTCCGCGCCTAACGCCACGCGCAGGGCCACTTCGCGACGACGGGTTTCGGCGCGGACGAGCAGCAGGCTCGCGACGTTGACGCAGGCAATGAGCAGGACGAGTCCCACCATTGCCCAGAGTGTCCAGAGCACGGGGCGCACGCCGCCGACAACGTCATCGAGGTACGGATGGACATCGGCAGCGAGTCCCGCATCGCGCAATGTCTTCTCCGTGATAAAATCCGTCAGCTTCGTGACACCGGGCAGCAGCTGGGTGAGCTCGCGCGTCGCCTGTTCGGGTGTCACACCCGGACGCAGACGTCCGATACCCGGCGTGTTGAACCCGCCGAGGTCGTTGCGGTCGACACGCATCGGGATCCAGATCGCTACCGCGGGAGTCGGGAACGCGAACCCCGCCGGCATGACGCCGACGATCTCGTGCATCGTGCCGTCGACCGCAATGGTGCGCCCAATGACCGACGGGTCGCCGCCGAACCGCTGGCGCCACAGCGCATGGCTCAGGATCACGGCCCGTGGTCCGCGCGGGCGGTCTTCGTCCGCCGTAAACGGTCGCCCTAACGCGGGCCGGACGCGGAGGACATCGAACAGGCTGCGCGTCACCGACGTGACATCCACCCAGTCAGGGGTAGCGTCGCCGCCCGTGAGGCTGCCCTGCCAGCTCGAGTAGAGCGCCATCGCGTCGAAGCTGTGGCTCGCCTGGTAGACGACGTCCGTCGCGCTCGCGTTGGGCAGCGTCGGCGGCAGGTCGCCGCCGCGGGTGCGGTGAGCGATGGTGACGAGCCGATCGGGGTCGGGAAAGGCGAGCGGCCGGAGCAGCACGCCGTTGACGACACTGAACACGGCGACGTTGCCGCCGATGCCTAACGCCAACGTCAGCACCGCCGCCAGCGTGAACCCGGGCGTCTTGCGCAGCTGGCGGAACCCGAAGCGGAGGTCGAACGCGGCGCGCTCGATGCCACGGACGCCTCGCCCTTCGCGCATCGCCTCCTTGTGGTGTTCCACGCTGCCGAACGCGAGCGACGCGCGACGCCGCGCTTCGTCGTCGCTCAGACCTCGACGGGCGTGCTTGGCAGCTTCCATTTCGAGGTGGAAGCGCATCTCCTCGTCGAGCTCGGATTCCATGGTCCGACGCGACACCAACGCGCGCAGCCACAGGGCGATTCGTTTCGTGCCACGCATGCCAACCTCGTCGTTACGTGGTGCGCAGGAGTTGTTCGACCGCGACCACGAGTCGCCGCCAGCTCTGGGTTTCGGCTCCGAGGGCTTTTCGGCCGAGGGGCGTCAGGCGGTAATACTTGGCGCGGCGATTGTTGTCCGTGACGCGCCATTCGCTGTCGATCCACTCCTTCTGCTCGAGGCGCTGGAGGGCGGGATAGAGCGAGCCCTGGTTGACCTCGAGCACGCCGTCCGTCGCCTGCTGGATGCGCTGCGTGATGCCCCAGCCGTGCATCGGCGCGAGGGACAGCGTGCGCAGGACGAGCAGGTCGATCGTGCCGCGGAGCGGCTCGTTGGAGGATTCACCCATGACTAGTCATCCCGAGCCGGCAGGCGAGGGATCGCCGTCTTCCCGGTAGAGGTGATGGATTTACGATTTCGACAGAAGAAAGTGTCATTGTGCTTCTGTCGAAGTCAAGAGGAGGTGGTCTTCGAGCTGGCCAGTCCACTTATCCAGAGGGCCGTCGAGCCAACGCGTGATCGCCCTCGTCCGCGATCAGGCGTGACGCGCCTCCACGACAACGCCACAGATCGCGACGCATCCAATATCACAGCTTTCCAGTGACGAAAAACTCGCGGCGCGGCACGACCCGGGCGCACAGTCAGATCGACCGAACTATTCAGCGACTGTCCGATGGTTTCGGTCGATCCTCCACCCTCGGCGCGCCGAAAGAGAGGGCCGGCGCCTAACGCCCCACGGCACCGAGGTTGCTTCTCCATGGGACCGGCTCAAGACGCACGGCGATGTTTGCCGCCCTCTTCCATTCACGGAGCTCGACCCATGAACCTCCGACCGCTTTCGCGTTTCGGAGCCCGCCTCCTCTCGGTCCTCCTGCTCGCCGGTTGCGCTCGCGATGCCGCGACGCCGCTCGAGCCGGAAACCAACCCCCTCAGCAGCGCCGTCTCGACCGAGCAGTTCCAGCAATCGGCCGCCCTTCTGGGCCTGCTGCCTGTGCGCGGCGTCACACGCGCCGTGCCGCTCAAGCAGGACATCTCGGTCAGCACGGTCATCGGCCAGGACGGCGGCACAATCTCGATCCCCGACGCCGGCCTAACGCTGGTCGTTCCACCGGGGGCGGTGACGTCGAGCACCAAATTCACGGCGATCGCGCTCGCCGGGCGTCTCGTCGCGTACGAGTTCGAGCCACACGGGACGAAGTTCCCGGTACCACTGCAATTCACGCAGGACACGAGGAAGCTCTCGATCCTCGGCGTAGTCACGGCGCCCGTCCTCGACGGCGCCTACTTCACCGACAGGAGCAAGCTCAGTCAGACCCTTGGGATAGCAGCCGTCAGTGAGATCCTGCCAGCCACGGTCGACCTCCTCCGACTGCGGGTTGGCTTCCCAATCAACCACTTCTCGGGGTACCTCGTATCGTGGCACTAAACCGACACCCAGGCGGTGTTTTCTGAAGCTGAATGACCCGGCCGAGCCACGACCCGCGATCGTGCCTCGGCCGGGTCGCGTTCGGAGACCAGTGGCGCGATCCGGTCGTCCTAAGGTGTGCCGAACGCAAAGCATCGCCGGAGATTTCAACCCGTCAGGGACCTCGGGCCGTCACCTGCAGTTGCCGGCTACATCGAGGCAGCGCGCGCCGCCGAACGGGTGGGCCAGCGCCACCTCGCGCGGGCGCATTACGAGGAAGCGCTCCGATCGCTCACGCGCGGCGATGAGCTTCCCACCGCCACCACGATCCTCCGCTGGATCGCCGGCAGCCATTTCGCTGACGCGAATCACGCTGCTGCCGAAGATTGCGTGATCGCCGCGATCGCGACCGCCGATGCGTGGGGCGACAGCCTCGCCGTCGGCTACGCGGTCAACATGCTCGGCATGTTCCGGTGGCAGCAGGGTGACCTCGACGAGGCCGTTCGGCTCTACAACGACGCGCGCGAGCGCGCCGTTCGCACGGGTGACGCCAGGCTCGCGGCGATCACCGCACAGAACCTTGGCGTCATCGCCAACATCCGCGGCGATTTCGCGAGGGCGCTGGAGTTCTATCAAGCGAGCCTCGCCGACTACCGGTCAATGGGTCTTGTGCGCGACGTCTGCATCGCGCTCAACAACCTCGGCATGGTGTACACCGACACCGAGCGGTGGGACGAGGCTGAGCTGTCGTATCGCGAGTCCATCGAGCTCGTGCGCGACCTTCGAGACATCGGCCTGCGCGTGCAGATCGAAGTCAACGTCGTGGAGATGTGGGTCGCGCGTCGCGACTTCGAGCGCGCTCGCGCGGCCGCCGATGCCGCCATGGAGCTCGCGGCGCAGATGGGCGACGCTCAGATCCCGGGCGATGCGTATCGGCTGCTCGGCGTGATCGAACGCGAGAGCGGTGAGCTCGCGAAAGCGGAATCGATGCTCGAGCGCGCCGCCGACGTCGCGGCGGCGCGCCAGGACATGCTGCTCATGGCGGAGACATCGCGAGAGCAGGCCGAGGTGCATCGGCGACAGGGACGCAATCGCGAGACGCTTCAGGCGCTCAACCGTGCGCATCAGCTCTTCACGCAGTTGCGCGCGCGGCGCGACCTGGCCGACGTCGACCGTCAGACGACTCATCTCGAGGGCGAGTTCATCGATGTCGTCAGACGGTGGGGGGAGTCGATCGAAGCAAAGGACCGATACACGCAGGGTCACTGCGAGCGCGTCGCCGACCTGGCCTGTGCGCTCGCCGCGCGCTCGGGCTTCGACGAGCGCACGCTCTTCTGGTTCCGGATCGGCGCCCTGCTGCACGACGTGGGCAAGCTCATCATCCCGGCGGAAGTGCTCAACAAGCCGGCGAAGCTCACCGACGAGGAGTGGGCGCTCATGCGCAGGCACCCCGAGGCTGGTGTCGAGCTGCTGGCGGGCATCGACTTTCCGTGGGATGTGCGCCCGCTCATCGAGTCCCACCACGAGCGGTGGGATGGCCGAGGCTACCCGCATGGGCTCGCGGGCGACGCGATTCCCCTCACGGCGCGAATCCTCTGCCTCGCCGACGTATTCGACGCACTCACGTCGCAACGGAGTTACAAACAGTCGATGTCGGTCGCAGACGCGGTGGAGATCATGCGACGCGATGTCGGGCGCGCGTTCGACCCATCGTTGTTCGAGCTGTTCGAGCGGGTGATCGCTGAGCGCGACGGTGGGCAATCCACGGTTGGCGACGCGGACACCGCACCACATTCGGCCGGGCGACGTCCGGGTCAGGACGATCTCACGCAGCTGCCGCTCCGCCGCGACTGTACCGCCGCGTCTGCGCGACTGCTCGCCGCGAGGCGCCGCGATGGGGGTGCGGCGAGCCTCATCTATCTCTGCACCGCCGGCCTCGACGACGTTAGGCAGCGGCTCGGCCAGGCCCGAGCGGATGACGTGCTCGCGACCGTCGCCAGCGTGCTGCGACGTGCCAGTCGCCGAGGTGACGTGCTCGCGCGCTTTGGGGCCGACGACTTCGTGCTTCTCCTGAGCGAAACAAGCAGCGAGGAAGCGCTTGGCGTCGCCGGTCGCGTGCGCGCGCAGCTCACGGATGGCTTCGCACTGTCCGCCGACGTCGGCCCGGTAGCGATCGGCATCGCGACCGCACCCGAGCACGGCGACAGCCTCGACACGCTCGTCGCCGCAGCCCGCCGCGCGGTGGTGTCTCAGCCACAACGCGCCGCCAGCGCGCTCGCGATGGCCGATGCCGCCGCCGAGCCACCAGGCCCGGTTCTCGAGCGCTTCGTCGGCCGTGTGGCCGAGCTGCGGCGGCTCGAGCAGATACTCGACGCGACTCTCCGCGGCGAGGCACGCGTCGTTTCGGTCGTCGGGCCATCAGGCATCGGAAAATCGGCGCTCGTGTCGCGGCTCATGCTCGACGCGCGCCGTCGCGGCGCCACGCACGTGGTCGCGCGCTGCCGTCCCTCATTGTTCCCGGCACCCTATGCTCCGTGGATCCAGTTGATCGACGGGCTGCGGACGGCGCGGGTCATTCCGGAGAAGCGCTGGCATTCGCTCCCCCGTCTCGTGCCGTCGCTCGCCGGAAGCCAGCGGGCGCTCAGGCTGGCCGACGAATCCAGTCCCATGTCCGACGTATCGCTCACCGACGAGATCTGCGAGCTGCTCGCGACGGTTGCGGCTTCGCTCCCCCTCGTGCTGGTGATCGAGGATCTGGAGCACGCGGATCAGGCCTCATGGGACGTCTGCGAACGGCTGGCGACGCGCTTCGGCGACTCGCGCGTCCTGCTCTGCCTAACGGGTGACGAGTTGGTCGCGTCGGCATCCAGGGCCCGTTTCGCGACGTTGCGACGCCACTATGAAGTTCGCCTCGGGAACCTGACCCCGGATGATGTGCGGCAGTGGATCGGTGACCTGTTCGCGGACCCCGCGACCGCCAGCGCCTGTGCGACGCATCTCGCTCGGCATGGTGAGCTCACACCACTCCTGGCTGCGCACACGCTGCATGCGCTCGTGGATCGCCGGGCGCTCGCACACGTCAATGGAACGTGGCGCGCCGTCGATTCGGAAGACATCGCGTCGCCGCCGGAATCGAATGCGGCGAGCGTGCTCGCTCATCGACTGGACCTGCTCCCGCCCAAAACCAGAGCAATCCTGGGGGAGCTCGCCGTTCTTGGCGATGCCTTCGAGGTGGACGTGGCGCTCGCCGCCGGCATCGGCGACGAGGCGGAACTGCTCGATGCGATCGACGAGGGGCTCGCCGCCGCGCTGTTGTACGAGGACGGCGCGGAGCCAGGAGCGGCGTTCGCGTTTACGCATCGCGAGGTCGCGCGTGCCGCACGCGAAACGGTGGATGCCGTGCGGCTTCGCCGCGTTCATGAACGTATTGCGCGCGGGCTGGAGCAGGTTCGGCCGGTCGCACTGTTCGAGATCGCCGAGCACTTCGATCGTTCAGGGATGGCGGACCGGGCGTTCGAGTACGCGCTGCTCGCGGCCGCTCGGGCGGTCAGCGTTCAGGCGTATGGCGATGCGGCAACCGCGTACGAGCGTGCGCGCACGCACGTGACGACGCCGGCGCAGCGTCGCCGACTCGACGAGCTCGTCGCGGAGCTGCCCAGTCGCCCGAGGCGCGCTGGCGTCGCCTAACGGCTACAGCACGTAGCCATCATCGACCGGCACCTCGACACCGGTGATGTGCTGTGCCTCGTCGCCGGCCAGATAGCACACCACTCGCGCGACAGCGTCCGGGTTGATGAAGCGGCCTCCACCCGCCGCCTCCATGGCGGCGTACGCCGCGTCCTCGGAACCGTGTGTGCGTACGAGCTCCTGAAAGAAGGGCATCGTGCTCCACATCGGTGTCTTCACGCCTGCCGGGCTCACCACGTTGATCCGGATCGCGATCCGCGCATCGCGGCACTCCTTGGCGGCCGTTCTCACCAGCATTCGCAGTGCGGCCTTGCTCGTCGAGTAGGCAGCGGCTCCTGCGGCCGGTCGAATACCGGAGGCCGATCCCACGTGAACGATGGCACCACTCGTCGTACGCATGGCGCGGATAGCGTGCTTCGTCGCCAGAAAGGCGCCGTCGAGATTCGTGCTGAGCACGCGGCGCCACTCCGCAAGTGTGGTTTCGGCGAGCGGCGTCCCCGCTGATACGCCGACGCAGTTGGCGAGGATATCGAGACGGCCGTGGTTGGCGACAATGGTTTCAATGGTCGCGATCCAATCGGCTTCCTCCCGCACATCGAGCGTCAGGGCATGCGTGCGGGAATCGGGTCCCGACATCGGAGGCGGTTTCAGGTCGGCCGCGTACACGTGGGCGCCCGCACTCTGAAGCCTCGCGGTCACCGCCGCTCCAATCCCCGACGCGGCGCCCGTGACGAGGGCGATCTTGCCTGCGAGATCACTCATGGGAATTTTACGAATGCTGCGTGCCTAACGCAGACTGTCGAGGGGCGACGGTTTCACCCACGGCCGACAGCCCGGCCGCGGGTCTTTCGGCATCGGCGCGACCGGAAAGGACTCCGCGTTCGCGGATCGAAGGCGGACCGTATCGCTCAAGTCATAGAGGTCGAGCCAAATCCCTTCCCGAGTAAGGGAGGGGAGAACCAGCGAGTCGCGCCTGACGCCGATCGTCGCGAGGTAGTCGCGGACGGCGGCTCGTGCCGACCTGTATGGCCGCGCACCCCCGGACACGAGCCAGAGTCGCCGAACGCCGCGGTACTGATCGACGTCGCGCACGAATGCACGAGTATCGTTCCGGTCGCACAGTGCGGTTCTCCATTCCCCCAGCCTCAGCCCATACCGCTCGCCGTAGTAGAGCGCCCCGATGCGCGAGAGTGGAAAGATGTGCACGACGTCGCCAGGTTGGCGCTTTTGCTGCAGGTACGCGTAAAGCGCACGATTGTTCTCGATCTCGTACGGTGGGTGACCCTTGGCAAACGCCAGGACGGGCGACGACAGCGCTGCCGCCACGACGACACCGCCTAACGGGCGACTGAGCACTGCCGTCCAGCGTCGGAGTTGCTCGGCTCCAGCGGCAATCGCCAGCACAACCGCGGGGGCGAGGTAAAACATCAGGCGCCCGCGAAGCGGGTACTGATGTACGGCGGCGGCCAGGACGGCGAGCACGAACGGACCCAGGAGAATCAACGCCACGTCGCGTCGCGTGCGCCACAGGCTCACGACGCCGACGAGGCTGAGGGCCACGAACAGGACAGGCAGCTGATAGCGTAGCAGCGTCGGGTCCGTGAACAGCGACAGCGACTGCGCCCAGACCCAACGGAGCGCACCGCTCGGCGTGAACGGCAACGGCATGAACCCCGTACCCCAGAAGTCGTCCATGAATTCGCGCGTCGACGGAGTCATGCTTCGAAGCCCCGCGAGGATCGCGACGAGCGACGCGACCGCCCAGAGGGGAATCGTGATCAGAAGAGCGCGAGCGGTTCTTCGGTCTCGATCGATCAGCCACTCGACGGTGAGGGCCGCGCCGATCCCTCCCATCACCACCACTGAGGCCTGCGAGAACCAGATGATCACGAACGCGGCGAGTCCGGTCAGCACGAGGCGCCGCGTTGTCGTCCCGGCGTCACGCAGCCTCAGCGCGAGATAGACGAGGAGCATCGCGGCGGTCGCGTCGAAGATGTACTGCTTGACCTCGACGCCGTACTGGATGAACGGGATGCCGATCGCGAACAGCCCGAGGGCCACTGCCGGCGCCCAGCCGGCGAGCGCCGCGTTCGCCAGTCGATGGAACAGGAGCAGGCTAGCGACGGAGCAGACAAAGGGGAAGAACCGGAGGGCGAGCTCGTTCCTGCCTAACGTGTCTACGGCAAGCTTCTCGAACAGCAGGAATCCGCGCGGTGCCACCTGGTCGAGCAGAAGCGGCTTCGTCAGGAGGTGCCTGAGCGGAAGACCGAGAATGTTTCGGGAAACGAGAAGCTCGTCGAGCCACAGGGACACGTTCGAGAAATACGCCCAGCCTCGCAGGACGATACCCAGCACGATCAGCAGCACCAGCACTCTCGATCTCGCCGACGCCGAGCCGGTCGGCAGTAGTGCTCCGGTCTCGGCACGAGCTCCGGCTGTATAGTGCGCGTCTGGCGTCGAGATGGTCGTCACCTGCCGCTCCGGAGTGTAGAGAAGCCTTTCGATCCCACCCTCGCGAAGCCGAAGCTAGCGGTCTCCGTCGGCTCCCGATACCGGCTCGTCGCATCACCACCGCGCTTCATCGAATCGCACTGGAGCCCGGGCGGCCGCACGACATCATCGGGATGTTCTCGCCTGAGGCTGAGACATGCGCTCCGTGTTCGTTGCCATGTTCGTTGCCCTGACAAGCGTGCACGCCCAGTCACAGCCTTCCGCCGACACCGTCGGTGCGAGCTGGGAGTACGACAGCCAGTTGGGCCGCTACCGCGTCGAGGTGGTCGCGACCGGCGTACGTGTGCCGTTCGGCATGGCCTTCCTGCCCGACTCGCGCGCGCTCGTCACCGATCGCCCCGGCACGCTCTGGCTTCTCGACATTCGCACGGGAGCGATGACCCGTGTCACCAGCGTGCCCGCGGCCTCCGATTCGGTCGACGGCGGCCTGCTCGACATCGAAGTCCACCCCGACTACGCCCGCAACGGATGGCTCTACTTCTCGTATTCCGAGAAGACCGACACCGGTAAGGCGACGGTGGTCGAGCGTGCTCGGCTCCGCGATGCGCGACTCGTCGACAGACAACGGCTCTTCGCCGCGTATCCCGCCGTGGCCGGCGACTATCACTTTGGATCTCGCCTCGCGCTCAAGGACGGCTACCTGTTCATCACGCTGGGCGAACGCGAGTTGAGCGCGCTCGCGCAGGAGCTCTGGACCGACCTCGGCAAGATCGTCCGGCTGTACGACGATGGGCGGATACCTAACGACAACCCGTTCGTTGGGCGCGCGGGTGCGAGACCCGAGATCTGGAGCTGCGGCCACCGCAATCCGCACGGGCTCGCGTTCCATCCGCTAACCGGTGAGCTCTGGGAGTCCGAGCACGGACCGCTCGGCGGCGACGAGATCAACGTCATCAAGCGCGGCCTGAACTACGGGTGGCCGACGGTGACGTTCGGCCGAGAGTACGATGGCGGCCCGGTGGGCGACGGCCTAACGCAGGCGTCGGGCATGGAGCCTCCGGTCTTCCATTATGCCACGTCCGCCGCGCTCACCGGAATCGCGTTCTACACCGGTTCGGCGTTTCCACAATGGCGCAACAACCTGTTCGTCGGCGCGATGACGCCGCGATTTCTGGCACGCCTGGTCGTCGCGAACGGGCGGGTAGAGCGCGAGGAGAAGCTGCTGCTGGAGAAGAAGTGGCGTGTGCGTGTGGTCCAGACCGGTCCTGACGGCTTCCTCTACCTGGGCGTTCAGCGTGGGTCCGACGGGACGGGAGGCGTCATCGCGCGGATTCGTCCCGTGATGGAGTAGTCAAGGTTGGACATCGAGTGTTGACTCGTCCCGTTCCGCCTCGATCATAGAGGCATGCCGACCACACCGCGTCAGCACCGCGCGCGCGTCTTCTGGGCTCTCCAGCTCGGCGGTTGGACGGCGTACGCCCTCGCGCTCATGGTACCGTGGCTCGGGCGATTCCCGATCTCGGTGATGTGGTCGAACAAGCTCGTGATCGCCGCGACGGGACTCGTCACGAGCTCGATGCTGCGACTCCTCTATCGTCGCGTCGCACGAGAGGGCGCGGGACTCGCGGGCCTGGGCGTGACGGCCGTCGCCGCTTCCGTGGCAGGCGCGTTCGTCTGGAACGGCGCGGCGTCCGCTATCCTCGGCCGGTCTCTCCAGAACGACTCCGTACTGCTCGGCGCGTTAGGCCGGACGTTGCCTCGCTTCGATGGCGTGCTGTATCACGCGCTGGTGCTGCTGACGTGGAGCCTGCTCTATCTCGGCGCCCGACACTACCGAGCGCTCGTGGCCGAACGTGAACGGAGCCTGCAGGCGGAATCGTTGGCGCGTGAGGCGCGGCTCCTCGCGCTGCGGTATCAGATCGGGCCACATTTCCTGTTCAACGCGCTGAATGCCATCTCGACCCTCGTGGTGACCGATCGCAAGGCCGACGCGACGGCCACGATCGCGCGTCTCGCCGATCTCCTTCGCGTTTCGCTCGAGACGCCGGAACGCGGGACAATTACGCTCGCGTCCGAGCTCGAGATCGTGCGGGCGTACGTCGCGATCGAGCGCGTGCGGTTCGCGGACAGGCTCCACGTCGTGATCGACGCCGACGAGGCGACGCTCGACGCGAGAGTGCCGGCGATGATTCTGCAGCCGCTGGTCGAGAACGCGGTCCGTCACGCCGTGGCGGTTCGCGATGAGCCGACGTGCATCCGAGTGTCATCCCGAGCGCGCGATGACCTTGTGCTTATCGTCGCCGACGACGGCCCCGGCATTGGGGAATCACGAGGATTCGGCGTGGGCCTCGCGAACATCTGTGCCCGCCTCGACGAGCTTTATCGCGACGACCACACCTTCATTGCAGGCCCGACACCCGATGGTGGCTATCGAACAGAGATCTCGCTGCCACTGTCGCGCGAACCGGCTATCGCATCGGCGCGCGAGGTACAGCTGGGCGCCAATAGCTTCCCGGCCGAGTCCCTACTCCCCAGTCCCTAGTCCTCGGATGACCGGCACCCAGGCTGCGTGGCGGACGGTCATCGTCGACGACGAACCACTCGCGCGGGAGGGAATCCGCGCGCGGCTCGTCGCGCTCGGCGGCTTCGACGTCATCGATGAGTGCGGCAGCGGTCGAGACGCGATCGTCGCAATCCGATCGCGGCAACCGGACCTCGTTTTCCTCGACGTACAGATGCCGATCGTCGACGGGTTCGCCGTCATTAGCGAAATCGGTGCGGATGCCATGCCGGCGACGGTCTTCGTCACTGCACATGACCACTACGCGCTCCGTGCATTCGACGCACAGGCCATCGACTACGTGCTCAAGCCGATCGATGATGCGCGGTTCACGCGGACGGTCGACAACGTACGGCGGCGGCTTCGCGAGGCACGCGAGAGCGGGGTCGCGCAGCAGCTCGCGTCGCTCCTCGATCGGCTCGAACGTGCACCATCCGCGGAGCCTCCGGCGCGTGGCGGTCACCTCGTTGCCCGCGACGGTGCCCGCACGGAGCTGATTCCGTTCGACGAGATCGACTACGTGATTGCGGATCGCGACTACGTGCGAGTCTTCGCCGGGAAACGCCAGCTGTTGCTCCGCCTCACCATGAACCGGATCGAAGCTGCCCTGCCCACGTACGCGCACCTGCGGATTCACCGCTCGGCGATCGTGAACCTGTCCCGGGTCCGGACGCTGGAAGCGCTGCCGAACGCCGAGCTATCGGTCGTGCTCCGGAGTGGCATCACGTTGCGCGCGAGCCGCAGCTACGCGGAGCGATTACGGCTCGCGCTTGGCGTAATTTCAGCCGGCGAGTGCGATGAAAGGATGAAATAGGAGTCTGACCCCCAACGCATCGAATCGGCGCGTCAGGTCCGGGGCACGTTCGACTCCCGGGAGCCGAGTCGGTAGATGAGCACCGCTGCGCGCTTGGTCAGGCGGGGGAGCCAGTTCAGGTTGGCTGTCTCCTTGTCCGAGTGGTCGTCCCAGCCGGCGAGGCCCAACGCGTCGATGACCATCGGCACGTAGGGCGCGGCGAACGAGACGTCCGCTGCACCGGCCTTCGACGGATCGACGGCAACCACCGAGCCGAATCCGAGCGCGCGGCTCACCGAGTCGTGTACCGCCAGGAGCTTGCGGTTGCCCTCCGTCGGCGCCATGGGGGGGTAGCCGTCGTCGAACGTGAGCTCCGCCGTCGTCTTTGGCAGATGCTGCGCGACCACCTCTTTCATGGTCGCCATCGCCTTCTGCAGTTGGTCCGGCGAGAGCGCGCGGATATCGCCGCTCACGATCGCCTGTCCCGCAATCACGTTCGTCTTCCCGAATGCAGTGCCGCCGCTCTGCGCGGTGTCGTACTTCACCTCCGAACCACCGAGCACCACACCCGGGTTGATGGTGAGGTACTGCTGGCCGCCGAGGCGGGTCCGGAATCCATCGAGAATCCTCGACGCCTCGTACAGCGCGCCGGCGCCGATGTCGTCGCGGAAGATCTGCGACGAGTGACCCGGCGTGCCGGTCGTCCTGAGGGTCCACGACCCCGCGCTGCGCCGCGAGATGACGGCGGTGTGCGGGTCGCCGGAGCCGTCCTCGAAGCCGAGCGCGATCTGCGAGCCCTTGGCCGCCTCGGTGAGCGTGGCGCGCGCGGAGTCGAGCGGCGCGCCGGCATCTTCCTCGTCGCCATGCATGACGACGGTGATGCTCAGTCGGTCGAGCACGCCCGCGGCCTTCAGCGCTCGAAGGGCCTCGACGATGATGACGTCACCGCCTTTCATGTCGATGATGCCGGGGCCGCGCGCGGTCGAGTCGGTGAGGCGCTCGAACTTATGAAACGGGCTGCGTGGCTCGAAGACCGTGTCGAGGTGGCCGATCAGCAGCAGACGCGGGCCCCGCCCGTTTCGCTCCGCGATCAGATGCCCGGCGCGCTTGAAGCCCGCGCCGTCTACCCACCTCGTGCTGAAGCCTAACGCGTCGAGTTCCGCCTTGAACGCATCGCCGACCTTGCGGACGCCCTCGAAGTTCATCGTTCCGCTGTTGATGTTCACGACGCGCTCGAGCAGCGCGAGCGCCTGCGTGTTTCGCTGATCCACAGCCGCAGCGATCCGCCGCTCAGTGGCGCTCAGAGCGGGCGCGCTGCCCGCCGCCTGACCCTGGGCCTGCACCCCGGTCAGGCCAACGAAGCCCGCCACGATCAGCTGCGCAAGGAAACGTGCCTGCCGAGCAGTCGTCACTTCGGCGGCACCTTGCGGGCGCGCCCGACGACGAGCGTGATGTTGTCGGACCCGCCCCGCTCGAGCGCGAGGTCCAGCAGCTGCTGGCACACCTGCTCCGACGATTCCATCGCGGCGAAGCACTGCGCGATCTCGTCGTCGCTGACGTGCTTCGTGAGGCCGTCGGTGCAGACGAGGATGACGGTCCCACGCTGCGCGATGTTCACCCGGCTGACCTCGGGCACTGCCGCCGACGCGCCGATCGCGCTCGCGAGCACGTGCTTGAGCGGCGATGACTTGACCTGCTCCGGCTTGAGGACACCCTCGTCCGCGAGGCCCTGCGCAACCGTTTGGTCTTTCGTGACCTGACGCAGCACGCCGTCCTGATGGACGTAGCAGCGGCTGTCACCGACCTGCAGCACGTAGAGCCACGGCCAAACCGCGATCCCGAGCGAGAGCGTCGTCGCCATCTGGCGGCCGCCCAGCTCGGCCACCGCTTCGGCGCGGACGACGTCGTGCGCTTCGATCGCCGCCTTGCGGAGCGCATCGGTGAACTCGTGGTCGCTCGCGGAGCCGACCTTGTCGTAACTGCGAAGCGCCGTCGCCACGTACTGGGTGACGGCTTCCGTCGCGACCCTGCTCGCGCGGCTCCCGGCGGCGCTGCCTCCGACGCCATCCGCCACGAGCATGATCGTCGCCAGACGTTGCCCGCGGAGCGCCAGCCCGTCGGTGGAAGGCAGGCTGGTACCGTGAATGATCACCTGCGGGTGTACGGTGCAGAGAAGAAAGTGGTCCTGGTTCTCCTGTCGGACGCGCCCGGGATGCGTGAGGCCAAACAGATCGAGCTCGTCGTCGCGTGGCCGAATTCCCTGGCCAGCGGCAGAGCGACTGGAAAAGGGCGCCGCGAGTTTCATGAGATCGTCACCGGATCGCTCGTGATGCGACATCGTCATTTACGGCAAGAGGGCTGCGACCCTCGTAGGATGGACTGCCAGGCCGCGCGGCGCCAGAACGCCTTGAATCACAGGGCTCGTCGGGGTTATAACGACGGTTCATGAACCACAGGATCTCGATCCTCGCGGCGCTTCTCGTCGGCGCCGCCAGTCCGCATGATTCTGCGATGGCGCAGAGCGAGGACTCCACCGACTGGCGCGCGGCCGCCGCCAGGATCGTCAGCCGGCTCGCGCTCGTCCGCGGCGAGCGCGTGCTCCTCGTGGCCGTCCCCGGGGCGACCGACGCACTGGTGCCCGTGCTGCGCGAAGCTGTACGCTCCGCCGGTGGCACCGACCTCGGCGCCGTGGCCCAGCAGGGTCCACAACCACCGGGGTGGTCAACGGACTTCACGAACGAGCTCGCGAAGCGATCGGGCGAGGCGTTCGACCAATACCTGACCACCGTTGACGCCGCGGTCATGATGCCGGGAGCGACGGTGACCGACCCGGCGTACGCCGGGATGCAGCGCGTGCTTGGGTCTGGCCATGGCCGAACGGTTCACTTTCGTTGGGCAGGCGCGTACGACGAGGCCGGGGTGCTTCTTCCGACGACGCCGGAAATCGCCCGCGTCTATTTACGTGCGCTCCTCGAGACGGACTACGCAGCGCTCGCCGCCAAACAGCGCGCATTCGAGGCGGCGATGCGAGGCAACGTCGTGCACGTCACGACGTCATTCGGCACCGATCTGCGATTTCGAATCGGCGATCGCCCGGTCACGAAGCAGGATGGCGACGCGTCGGCCCCCCGGGCGAAGCTCGCCCGAAACCTCATCGACCGCGAGGTCGAGCTGCCGGCAGGCGCCGTTCGCGTCGCACCGATCGAGAGCAGCGTCGAGGGGACGATCGCGTTTCCGCCAAGCGAATGGGGTGGAACGCGCGTAGAGGGCTTGGTGCTGACGTTCGCGCGCGGGCAGGTGACCGGCATTCGCGCCGCCACCGGGCGCGAAGCGGTGGAGCGCGAGCTGGCTGGCCGCGGGAATGGTGCGCGTGCGTTCCGCGAGCTCGCGGTCGGGTTCAATCCGCTGCTCGCGATGCCGGCGGAGGGGCGGCGGTGGATTCCCTACTACGGTTACGGCGCCGGCGTGGTTCGCCTGTCGCTCGGCGACAACACCGAGCTTGGCGGTGATGTTGGTGGCGGCTACGTCCGCTGGAATTTCTTCACCGACGCGACGGTTACGGTTGGCTCGGACATCTGGGTCCGGGACGGGCGCCTCGCGCGTTAGGGCTGGCCAGTAATGCGTTGGGCTAGCCCCTCAGACGAAGGGGTGTTCGGATTCTTCGGATCTAAGCGGATCAGCCTCGAGCATCAAATCTGAAAGACCTGATCAATCCAGCACCACGTCGGATCCAATGACAATGCATTCCAGTCGAGTCGTTCTCATTCTTGCGGCGACGATCGCCCCATTCGCAGCGAGCGCACAGAAGCCCGGCAAGAAGCACACGCTCGAGGCGTCGCCCACGACCGTCGCGTACGGGTACTACAGTCCGACGGCGACGCCAGCGCTGCGGATCGCGTCGGGCGACGTCGTCGAGGTGACGACGATGCTCACCAACACCCCCGACCGGCTCGAGAAGGCCGGCGTGGCGCCTAACGACGTCGAGCCCGAGCTCAGGGAGATCGTCACCAAGGTCACCGACAAGGGTCCTGGCGGCCACATACTCACGGGGCCGATCTACGTCGAGGGGGCTGACTCCGGCGACGTGCTCGAGGTGCGCATCCTCGCGATCACGCCGAAGCTCACGTACGGCTACAACGGATGTGCGGGGTTTCTCAAGTCCAACTGCGAGCAGGGCGCGGGCACGAAGATCATTCCGATCGACGCGAAGAAGATGACCGCGGAGTTCACGCCGGGCATCGTCATCCCGCTCAAGCCGTTCTTCGGCAGCATGGGCGTGGCGCCGGCGGTGAGCGTGGGCCGCATCAGCAGCAACCCGCCGTCGACCCACGCGGGGAATCTGGACAACAAGGAGCTCGTGGCAGGGACGACGCTGTACATCCCCATTCATGTCGCGGGCGCGCTGTTCGAGGTCGGCGATGGTCATCTCGCGCAAGGCGATGGCGAGGTGGACCAGACGGCGATCGAGACGTCGCTGCGCGGGCGGTTGCAGTTCATCGTCCGGAAGGACATGAAGCTCACGTGGCCGCAGGCGGAGACGCCGACGCACTGGATCACGATGGGCGCGGACACGTCCCTCACGCAGGCGACGCGGGTCGCGGTGCAGGAGATGGTGGATTATCTCGCCGCCTCACGCGCCTTGTCGAAGACAGATGCTTATCGGCTGGCGAGCATCGCGGCGGACCTCCGCATCACGCAGCTCGTGGATGGGAATGTGGGCGTCCACATGATGGTGCCGAAGAGTATCTTTGCGAAGCGTTAGGCGATGCGCTCAGAGGTAGTCGAACACGGGTCCCATCTGTTCTTCGGTCACACCCTCGGGCATCGGCACCGTGTGCGGGTCGAGCTCGACGACCTTGCCATCTCGCCAGGTGATCAAGGGCTGGTTGAGCAGCCGATGGCGGCGAATGACACGGGCGAGTACAATGCGCATTGCACGCTCCAGGTTCTCTGGATCGGCAAACCACCGCTCGATATGGTCATCGGCAACGGGCGCGCGATCAGCCATGAGGACCTCACGAATTCGCGGTATTTGACTCACCTGTTCTTGAAACCGCTCCCATAGCCTGTCGTCCACGACATCCACGACGCCCGTGCTCCCACGCGCGACGGCGCGACGATCGAGTGGGTCGGTGTTCTCGTAAACGTGCCACCGGTCGGCAGCGGCGCGATAGCGGTGCGCGAAGTTGCGTAGTCCGCGGTCGTACCGCCGGCGGATGACTTCGTCGGGCACGGTGTGTCCGCCCTGCCTCGCGCGCGCGTGGACGCGATCGATGGCTGTCTCTGGTGATTTCAACCAAAGATAGACAACACGGATCGTGTAGCCCGCCAGGCGCCAGCGTTCCATCGCGGCAAGGAAAGCGTTGCCGGAAAGAGTGGTCTCGAACGCGAAGTCCTGTCGCGAGGCCGCGAGCTCGTCCAACCGCCGGAGCATGATGCGCCCGGCCTCCACCGCAACGGCGCCCGCTGAGAACCCGGACAGCCCTCGCGCGATCACGTCGGCGTTGACGAACTCCGCGACGCGAAGCTCGTCCCGCAGCAGCGTCGGCGCGGCGGACGTCTTGCCCGCACCGTTCGGCCCCGCGAGAATGACCACGTTCGGCATGCCGAAATATGCTCGGCCACTCCAGGGCCGAGTGACATCGTTTCAACGAGAATGTTTGTGTTCCACTCCGCCAAACCCGTCATCGCGATGATCCACGTGGGTGCGTTGCCCGGCACACCCGCCAGCTCGTGCAGCGTGCGCGAGATCGTCTCGCAAGCCGTCGCGGAAGCTCGCATCTATCGTGACGGCGGCGTCCACGGCATCGCAATCGAGAACATGCACGACGTTCCGTACCTCCGCGGGAGCGTCGGCCCGGAGATCATCGCCGCAATGACCGCGATCGCGCTCGCCGTGAAAGACGCGAGCAACCTGCCGTGCGGCATCCAGATTCTTGCCGGCGCGAATCACGAAGCACTCGCGGTGGCGCACGCCGCGGACCTCCAGTTCGCGAGAGTGGAGGGCTACGCGTTCGCCCACGTGGCCGATGAGGGGATCATCGAGTCATCGGCGGCGGCTCTGCTCCGTTATCGCCGGGCGATCGGCGCCGAGCGCGTGCACGTGTGGGCGGACGTGAAAAAAAAACACAGTGCGCACGCGCTCACTGCAGATGTCGACATTGGTGAGACGGCTGCCGCCGTGGAGTTCATGCGGGCCAATGCGGTGATCGTGACCGGCGCCGCGACTGGACTCGAAGCCAGCGACGCCGATCTTTCGGACGTTAGGCATCACTGCCGGCTGCCCATCTACATCGGCTCGGGTGTCTCGGCGGAGAATCTTGCGCGGTATGCGCCGCTCGCCGACGGGTTCATCGTTGGGTCGTTCTTCAAGAAGGACGGAAAATGGAGCGAGCCCGTCGACCCTCAGCGGGTAGAGCGGTTCATGCGCGAGCACGGTGCCTTATGACACACCTGTCGGTGACCGGTAGTATGTTAGGCAGCCTGGGCGACAGGCATTGCGTGGAGCACGTCACCCCACGCGTCTGACGCCGCGGGATACTTCGGCGTCCACTCTGACGCACCCTTGAACTTACGGTTCGAAACGCGCTCCGACCGCGCCATCAGCTTGAGCATCGATCCACCGATTGCGGTCATCCACGCGGGAATCGGCCTTGGCACGGGGATGCCCGCCGCGGTAGCCAACGTGCGCGTCCAGTCTCCACGCCGCATTGGCTCGTCCTCGACAATGTTGTACGTGCCGGCGGGGACGCCGAGCGCCGCGACCACCGCGGTCGCGGCATCGTCCTGGGAGAGCGACGACAGAAACGCGCCCGGGTCGCCCGGGACCGGCGACATCCCCTTCCGCATCATGTCGAGCATCTCGGAGAGCAGCGCGTCCGGCCCGTAGAGGCCACCGAAGCGAAGGACCACGCCAGCTCCCCCGCTTGCAGCGAAGCGCTGTGCCGAGCGTTCGGCGTCGAGCACGGACCTGTTGTAGCTCGTGGGCGCCACCGGCATCGACTCGTCGATCCACGCATCGCCGTGGTCGGGATAGATGAGCGCGAACGACTCCTGAATCATTCGGCCCACTCCCTCCGCGATCGCAGCCGTCGCGATCGCCGCGGACGCCTCTCGGCGAATGCGGTCGTTCGTTCGCCACGCCCAGCGGATCATGATCTTCACGGCCGACGATGGAACGTGCGTCGCGAGGTTGATCACGACGTCATGACCCGTGATCGCTCGGCGCACACTGTCCACGTCGAAAAGGTCGACGTCCACGGGTGCAGCGCCCGCGCTTCGCAGCGCCTCACGATTGGGCTCGGAGCGGGACGCGGCGGTGACGGTGTGACCGGCCTGGAGCAGCAGAGGCAGGGCGCGGGATCCGATGACCCCGGTGGCCCCGGTAATGAATATGCGCATGGGTTCGTCCTCCCTACTGATACCGCAGCAGAAGACGGACCCACCACGTGGTTGTGACAGCCTCTCCCGGCTCAGCGCGCTCGGGATTTTCTCGCGACATGACGCCCCGGATGGCGCCCTCGATCATGCGGTTCACGGCAGCGATCGAGAGACCGCCTTCGTCGGTCGCGGGGATCGTCGCGAAGCCGATGGCGGATGCCTTTGGGTACCGACTGAAGATCATTTCGAACAGCCGCGCCAGCTCCTCGCTCGACGGACCGTTGGGCACTTTATTCTGGTGGCCCTCGACCTCCTTCGGGTCGAGCACGTCCATGTCGATATGGACGTAGATCTTGTCGGTCGTGCGGCTGAGGCGATCGAGCTGGGCGAACACAGCCGGTGTCGCACGCCGGAGGTCGTCGACGCTCACCTGCTGGATGCGCGAGCTGTCGAGCAGCTCCTGCTCGAGCGGATCCGTGAGCCGCACCCCAGCCATGACGACCTGCGTGTCGGCCAGTGCCGGGTCGAGGTGGGCATCGAGCCGCAACCGGTGCAGCGCCCGCCCGGTGGCAACGGCCACGGGCATGCCACCTAACGATCCGCTCCGGGTGGTCTCGGGTGTGTTGAAGTCGGGATGCGCATCGAGCCACAGCATGCCGATACGGACCGGCGCGCTTCCGGGTCCCGAGTGCTGCAGCCCGGCGACGAGCCCGGGCATGGACGGGCACGTCGCGAGCAGCCCCACCGTGAAGTAGCCGTCCCGCTCGTTCCGCTCGACAATCTCGGCGAAATGGCCTAACGCGTAGCCGAGCCGTTTCCAGCCGCCGTACTCCTTGTCTTCCCCGGCGGTGAGGGCGGCCTCATCGAGGCGAACGTGAGCACCCAGGTCCGCCAGGAAACGCTGGATGCCGCCGGTGGCCATGGTCTTCGGGCCAGGCGACGCGCCGTTAGGCAGGAACGGCTGCTGCGACAGCGCGACGCGGAGCCTGCCATCCGGCACCGTATACCGCTGAGCGTGCGCCTGCCCGGCAACCGCGAACAGTACGACCAGCGCGAGCGTGCAGAGCGCCAAAGTGCGCATGGAGATCTCGTACCGACGAGTCCCGCAAATGATACAGATGTGGCCCACGTCACGCACTGTCCCGAGGTCGGTTTCCCGCCCCTCCGCCCGATCGTTTCTCTCGGATGACTCGCCGACGCCTCGCCATTCTCGTCCTAACAATCGTTTCAGCAGCTCGTGCCGGCGCACAACAGCCGTCGCTCGAATCCCGCCTGGAGGGCTTCGACGACTACGTCGCCCACCTTCTCGAGACGTGGAACGCCCCCGGCCTGGGTGTCGGGATCGTCGTGAAGGACAGGCTCGTGTTCGCGAAGGGCTACGGTTATCGCGACTTCGGGAAGAAGCTCCCGTACACGCCCACCACAACACAGCCGATCGCGTCCAACACGAAGCTGTTCACGGCCGTCGCGGCCGGGCTGCTCGTGAATGAGGGAAAGCTCGACTGGGACACGCCAATCCGGTCGTACGTCCCGTCGATCAGGTTCGCGAGCGACGAGCTCGATCGTGCCGTCACGATGCGCGACATGCTGTCGCATCGCACCGGCATCTCCCGCCACGACGGTCTCTGGTATCAGTCCGACCTCACGGAGAAGGACCTCGTCGATCGGCTGAGATATGTGGAGCCCTCGGCGCCGCTCCGCACGACGTTCCTCTACAACAACGTCATGTACGCGAGCGCCGGATACGCCATAGAGACCGTGAGCGGCGTGCCCTGGAAGACCTTCGTCAGCGACCGAATCCTCCGCCCGCTCGACATGACGTGCACCACATTCACCATCGCCGACATGCTCGGGATGGCGGAGCCCGCGGTCCCGTACGCAGAGAGCCGAGAAGGTTCGGAGCTGACTCGCGCTCCCTATTACGACGACGGTGGCGGCGTGGCGCCTGCCGGCGGCATGAGCTCCAGTGTGGTCGACATGTCCCACTGGCTGATCGCGCTGCTGAACGGCGGCGTGTACAACGGCACGCAAGTCATCCCGCGAGACGTCATTCGTGAGACCCTCGCGCCGTCGATCGCGCTTCCGAA
>Ga0307406_10000197_pt1 | contig 36133 bp, 32 predicted proteins | sample 322Cmetagenome_3_FD_203706 | JGI IMG/M metagenome (GOLD analysis project Ga0307406, IMG submission 203706) | Maize rhizosphere microbial communities from greenhouse at UC Davis, California, United States - 322HYB-C-2 | ecosystem: Host-associated > Plants > Roots > Rhizosphere > Soil | place...
CTGAACGTCGTATGAAAAAAGGTCCCGCTGCTGAGTTTTGGAATAGTATTCCTGAAACCCGAGACGCGCTACTAGCGCAGAACAAAGAGAAGGGGCGATCGGCACGCACAGTTGAAAATGAACTTCTTGCGCTGCTCGATGAACATTTCGATGCAACGATTCCAGTAATACTTGCGGGAAACTCTATCCATATGGACCGTCGCTTCATTGAGCGTGAATGGAGTCGTCTTGATAAGCGTCTTCATTACCGTATGCTCGACGTTTCATCATGGAAGCTCGTGTTCGAAAACAGGTATGGTAAAAAGTTTGCTAAGCGTGAAGCACACCGTGCACTTGATGACATTCGCGGTAGCATTGAAGAGCTAAGCTACTACCTTAAGAAGCTTAAAAGTAATCTGTAGTGATAAAATAATTGTATGACACATAAAGAACTTGATGAATATCTACTCAGCTACCCAAACACGTGGCTTGATTTTCCGTTTGGTGAAGGCACGAGTGTCTACAAGGTAGGACATAAAGAGAGTGGTGAGGGCAAACTGTTTGCAATTATTGCAGATGGTAGCAAGCCGCTTCGACTGAGCCTTAAGTGTGACCCGCAACTTGCAGAAGTGCTTCGTGAAAAATACGAAAGTGTTATTCCAGGCTATCACTTGAACAAGAAACACTGGAACACCCTTCTTCTTACAGGACAAGTTCCAGAAGATGAAGTACAAGATCTAATTCGCCTTAGTTACCGTCTTGTGAGCGAAGCAGCCTAAGCTATTCGTTTGAAGCGCTAAAGTCTGAAATAGATTCGTAGGTTGGCTGCAAGTTATTGTAGGCAGTTTCAAGGAATGTCTTGGTGTCGGCATTAGCGCTGGAGGCATACAGCTCTTGAAGTAAAGCAAGAATGGTCGCAAGCTGGTAGGTCATTTCACGGGCGTAGGTACTGTCGTACTTGGCGTTAAGGCGGCCATTTTCAAGCCGTTCGGCCATGCCTGTCGCGGTTTCTTCCTCGACAATCGAAGCGGGGAGCTTGCCAGCATTGATGTCGAGCTTTTCGAGTGGTGTGGCAAGGTCACGCTGGGTGTTGGTGATGTAGAGCTTAATATCACTATTGAGCGATCGTAGCTGAGAGTTCTTGATTTTGTTCGTTGAACTATCTACGTAGGTAGTGGTTGCCCCAAGACGCGCCGCAAAGCGCTGCCAGGGTTCTTTACGCGACTCGCCAATGCCACTCACAACAGAGACGAGCACGATCATGAGGATAACGAGAATAATCCCGGCGAAGACTACCGTCTTCATATTTAATGCAAATACTGGCTTCTTTGGAGCCTGAGGGGCAATCTCATTGAGGTAATCGAGTGGCGTCTGGCCGTTGCGGGGATTCATGACCCCATTTAAGCATAATCAATAACAGAGGTAAAGGGTGCTATACTGTAGGTATGCAGGATGCCAAAGAGGAAGTTCGATCTCGGCTCAATATTGAGGACGTCGTCGGTGAGTACGTTCAGCTTAAACGTGCCGGTCGAAACTTCAAGGGATTAAGCCCATTTACGGGTGAGAAAACCGCTAGTTTCTATGTTAGTCCTGAAAAGAATATTTGGCATGATTTTTCTTCAAACAAAGGCGGTGATGTTTTTAGCTTTGTGATGGAAGTCGAAGGACTCGATTTTCGCGAGGCACTTGAACTACTTGCTCAGCGCGCCGGCGTTGACCTTTCGATATACAACTCGAAGGGAAGCCAGGAGCTTGCGAAGCAAAAACGACGCCTCCTTGAAGCGCACCAACTTGCCGCCAGGTACTACCAACAAAGCCTTTTGCAGAATAGCCGGGCGCTTGACTACGTATTTAAGAAACGTGGACTAAGCCGAGAAATTGTCCATACATTCCAAATTGGCTACGCGCCAGATTCAGGTAATGCATTGGTGTCATTCCTTACGAAAAAAGGCTTTACAAGTAATGAGCTCGCCCAGAGTGGGCTCACGAACCGATTCGGTGGTGATCTATTCCGCGGCCGCATGATGGTGCCGTTGATGGACCCATCAGGGCAGGTGATTGGATTTACGGGCCGCATTATTATCGACGAACCAAATGCTCCAAAGTATTTGAATACCCCGCAAACAGCACTCTACGACAAAGGCCGTCATGTCTTTGGCCTAAGCCAAGCAAAAGAGACAATTCGTAAAAGCGACTATGCGGTAATTGTTGAGGGAAACCTCGATGTTGTCAGTAGCCACCAAGCTGGGGTAAACCAGGTCGTCGCAACGGCTGGAACCGCGCTCACCGAGTCGCATCTAAAGGCGCTGGTTCGCTTAACGCCAAATGTCCGCCTGGCATTTGACGGGGACGCAGCCGGCCTTGCCGCAACCGAGCGCGCAATCCCTATTGCCCAGAACGTTGGTGTAGACCTGACGATTATTAGTCTTCCGGGCGACGTCAAAGACCCCGATGAACTCATTCAACAAGACCCGGCATTATGGCAGAAAGCAATCGATGCTTCCGAGAACGTTGTTGATTGGCTCTTAACGCAGTACACCAAGCGAGAAGACATGACGGCACCTATTGGTAAGCGCCGCTTTACAACAGCTGCTCTGGCGGTTGTTCGTGCGCTGAGTGACGGTGTTGAGCAGGAGCATTTCATGCGCAAAATTGCTGCATATACCGCCACTTCTTTTGAAACGGTGAAAGAAAAGCTTAATTCAGTATCAGACGACGACCGTCCACGCGAATTACGGCCGGTACATGTTTCAGACGACAGCAAGCAGGACCCAGCGGCGCACCAGGATAGTTTATTAGCACTTGCCCTTGTTGATACGGCAACCCGCGAGCTGCTTGCAGAATTAACACCTGAAATGCTGGCTACCGACGAACGAAAAGAGGTGCTTCGCTACGTAAGGCAGACACCCGAAATGGTGCAAGGAGTCCCGAAAGAGTTGCAAGATTACGACACCTATGTCAAAATATTACTATTAAAGGCCGATGCACGGTATGGAGAGTGGAGTGATGAAGATAGATATCACGAAGCCGCCCGCCTCGTCCGCCTCACTAAACTAGAACACAAGCAAATACAGAAAAACAAATTAATGGAGGCACTTCGCCAAGCGGAAGATGTCGGTGATGAAACCGAAGCTTTGCAGCTGCGACAAGCCCTCAATGAACTCATAAAGGAGACACCCCGTGCCAAAAGGTAAGAAAAAAGAAGAACCGATTATTGAAGATGACGCCCTGATTGAAGAAGGGATTGAAGAGGTCGCTGCTATCGAGGGTGCTGAAGTGGTTGCTACCGATTTTGATGGCCCGGCCCTCGAAGATCTTGAAGAAGAAGTTGATACTGATGAAGACCTCTTAAGCCAGGAGCAATACTTTGACGATGCAAGCGACGACAGCGTTCGTTTGTACCTTCGTGAAATTGGTAAGATCCCACTTCTTAACGCCGAAGAAGAGCTTGAGCTTGCACAGCGCGTTGTTGCGGGTGACAAGAAAGCTAAAGACAAAATGGCTGAAGCAAACATGCGTTTGGTTGTCTCGATCGCGAAGCGCTATAGTGGTCGTGGTCTTGATTTCCTCGACCTTATTCAAGAAGGAAACACCGGACTCCTGCGCGCCGTTGAAAAGTTCGACCCGGACAAGGGATTCAAGTTCTCGACCTACGCTACATGGTGGATTCGCCAGGCTATTACTCGCGCAATTGCCGACCAAGCACGTACGATTCGTATTCCAGTGCACATGGTTGAAACAATTAACAAGTTGCTCCGTACGCAGCGTCGCATGACCCAAGAGCTCAACCGCGAACCAACCATTGAAGAGCTTGCTAAAGAGCTTGAAATGGAACCGGAAAAAGTTGAGTATGTCATGAAGATTAAGCAGGACATTACTTCACTCGATGCGGGTGTTGGACGCGATGGCGACGAAGAAGACTCAGTGCTTCGTGACTTTATTGAAGACGAAGAAAGCGCGACCCCAGAAGAGTCTGCTGCTTCGCAACTTTTAAAGGAACAAGTACAAGAAATTCTTTCAACACTCTCAGACCGTGAGCAGAAAATTATCAAGATGCGTTTCGGTCTTGAAAATGGTAAGAGCCACACACTTGAAGAGGTTGGCCAAGAGTTTGCGGTGACCCGTGAGCGTATTCGTCAAATTGAAGCAAAGGCACTTGCTAAGCTTCGTAAGCACAAAGATTCAAAGAAACTACACGACTACCTTAGCTAAGATGGGGTTGTAAATAAAAAACCTCCGCACTTCGCGGAGGTTTTTTGTTAGAACTGTACTTCTTCGGCGAGTTTATCGAGTTGTTTGTCGAAGTCTTCGACCGAACCATCGTTAATGATGAAGTGATCGGCGATTGCAATTGGGCCGGCTTTTTCAATATTCTCTATTTCATGCACGTCGCGGTCATACGATTCCTGCGCGGTAAAAGGTCGAATTGGGCGTTGACTGAGTCGGTGGTAGCGAAGGCGACGTGGCGCGACAACAGCGGCGAGGATAAGGTTACCCCCAAATGCGTGTTGGAGGGCTTTATATTCCGTCCAGGTGTAGACGCCGTCTGCGATAATGCGGTGTTGTCCTGCATCAACCAGATGGTTAATTTGTTCGATAATTCGGTTTACGACCACGTCTTTACCGAACTCTTCTCGGAACGAGACGCGGAATGCCCGCTCACTTTCAGGCGTAATTTCGATACCCGCTTGTTTCATTGCGTCGAAGACAACGCCACCGAAATAGACCTTTGGATAGCCTTTTTTAGTAAAGTACTCAACGGCAGTTGTTTTGCCCGAGCCAGGAAGGCCAACGAAGGCGAGAATTTTTAGGTTTTCTTGGTGTGTCATAGTCGTATTGTATCAGATACATAGCGCTCCCGCTTGTTGGGTGCTACCAGAGTCGGTATTATAAAGCTATGTACGATAAGGTTAAGCACGGTATTGCAACTGAGCCAGCCTACGACTGGCGGAATGATGCAGCGTGCCTTAACGCCGACCCCGAACTCTTCTTTCCAATTGGAACCGGTGGCCCGAGTGCCGAACAAATTATACGTGCCCGGCGTATTTGCAGTCGATGTCCCGTTATTATGGAGTGTCTTGAGAACGCAATTCGCCATACTGGTCAGTTTGGCATAGCTGGAGGACTGACGGAAAGCGAGCGCCGAGCGCGACGAAAAGACATTATTGAAGGAAAGCTTTCAAAAGAAGCGCTCCTCAATCTTATTGACCACAAATTAGGCATCATTTAGGTGGTATACTAAAGGGATGAAACGGCTGGCAGTAATCGATGGAAAGTCCGTATTTTACCGTGGGTATTATGCTATGCCTGGTCTTTCGCTTCCTGATGGAACGCCAACGGGCGGTGTTTTTGGGTTTGCATCTATTGCAATCGAACTCATTAAAAAACTTGAACCAGACTACGTGGCAGTTGCATGGGACATAAAAGGCACGAGTGCCGCAAAGCGCCTCGAAATTTATCCCGAATACAAAGCCGGCCGTACGAAGCCGTCTGATGACTTTTATGCGCAGCTGCCTATTCTTCGTGAAGTGCTCGAAGCCTTTAATTGGCCATTGTACGAATTGGACCAATACGAAGCCGATGACATTATGGGGACCTTTGCTGAGCAGGCAAAAGACGAGGGCATTGAAGCCTGCCTTATTACCGGTGACTACGACTTGCTACAGCTTATTGCCGAAGGTACCTGCGTGTACATTACGCGTACTGGCAGTACTGATTTGGTTCGATATGACGACGCAGCTTTTGAAGAGAAATACGGCATTAAGGTAAATCAATTCGTTGACTACAAAGCGCTGGTAGGGGATAGTAGCGATAATATTCCCGGCGTGCCGCGCGTTGGGCCAAAAGCCGCCCAGTCACTGCTTACGGCCTACGGTGATCTCGACGGCATTTATGCGCATGTCGATGAAGTGAAGGGTGCTCAGCAGAAGTACCTAATGGAAGGTAAAGAGTCTGCCTACCTTAGTCAACAACTCGCTCGCATTTATACGGATGCACCAATTAAGATTGACTGGGAAGAAACGAGCATCGAACGCACACGTGTCGATAAAATTCTTGATGTCCTTCATAAGTATGAATTTAATTCATTAATTGCCCGCCTTCCAAAGCACATGAAAATTGGTGATGACGTTATTGATGTTGAAGAGCTCGTTGAAGACTTAGAAGAGTCTACGGTAGAAGCACTCGAACTTACCGAATGGCCGAAGCAGTTACTTATTGACGGGCCAGTGTTCGTGGAACTTATTGATGACGTGCTGTGGATTTCAACCGACGGCAAGACGGCACATAAGCAGCCCATTAAAGACGTATCGACAACCGTTTGGCGCACACTCGAGATGGCAACAGTTGTAAGCTACGACGTGAAGGCGTTATACCACGCGCTCGATACTCACGGCATTGCGGTGCGGTTTATGACGGTGCACGATATTCGCCAAGGCGCCTTTCTTATTGACCCGCTTGCGCGTGACCGCTCGGTCGCTGCGCTCATAGGCGGGGAGGCTTCGGATCCGCTCGCTATTCTTTCGGGTCTTGCGAACGTCTATGCGCAGCAAGTTGCATGGTTTGATAAGGAGCCACGAGTCAAAGACATTGCCTATGCCTACGATTTTCCATTAACCTACACGCTCTTTCAAATCGAACGTACAGGCGTAAAGATCGATCCAGACCAGTTCAAGAAACTGAGCGATTCTCTTGGTGAGGAGCACGCAAAACTTGAACAAGAAATGTATTCACTTGCTGGCAGTGAATTCAATATCGGCAGCCCGTCACAACTTTCAGAAGTGTTATTTACAAAGCTTCAGCTTCCAACGGCGGGTATCAAAAAAGGTAAGACCGGCTATAGCACCGGGCAAGCCGAGCTTGATAAGCTCCGTGGGCAGCACCCTATTATTGAACTTATCGAAAAAACTCGTGAGCTTGCAAAGCTTAAGAATACCTACGTCGATACGCTTCCACTCCTAGCCGATACACGCGATCGTATTCACACAACGTTCAACCAAGATGTTGCTGCAACCGGACGACTCAGTAGCACGACGCCAAACCTTCAGAACATTCCAATTCGTACCGAGCAGGGTAGGCGTATTCGTGAGGCGTTTATTACGGACGGCGACAAAGTCTTGGTCAGTGCCGACTATTCACAATTCGAATTACGACTGGCTGCAATTTTGGCAGGTGACGATAAGCTCATTAACGACTTTAATGGCAACGTCGATATTCACACGAAAACAGCAAGCGAAGTCTATGGCATTCCAATGGACGACGTCACAAAAGACCAACGCCGCGCTGCCAAGGTTATCAACTTCGGCGTCCTTTACGGTATGAGCCCGCACGGACTCGCGGCAAATACAGGCATGTCATTCGGACAAGCAAAAGATTTCATCGACCAGTACTTTGAGCTACGTGAACCAATCCGTAAGTTCATCGATAGTACGCTAGAAAAAGCACGTACCGAAGGCTACGTAGAAACCTACTATGGTCGTAGGCGTCCTACGCCTGACGTAAAAAGCTCTAACTTCATGGTGCGCATGGGGGCTGAACGTGCAGCTGCAAATATGCCAATTCAGGGGACTGAAGCTGACCTTATGAAACGGGCAATGATTAAACTTGACGAAGAACTCGGAGACTTAGGTGATCAAATTCTCCAAATTCACGACTCAATCCTTGTTGAATGTCCAAAGGAGAACGGTGAGAAAGTTGCCGAAATTCTTCAAAACGTCATGGAAAATATTGCACCAGAGCTTAAAATAGCCCTTAGGGTTGATGTACACATCGGCAATAACTGGGGCGAACTATGATAAAAGCAATTATATTTGACTGTTTCGGTGTGCTACTTGGCAATGCCTACAAAATGCATCTTATGGATGTTGAAAGGGAAGACCCAGAACGGGCAAAAGAGATCCGGGCTATTAACCATGCCTCTGACATGGGAATTTTGAGTCGTGAAGAAAGTGCCGATGCTATTAGTTCGTTATTTGGCATGGACGCGGAAGAGTTTTTGGAAGAACAAAACCAGGTTGAAGTACCAAATGCGCAGTTGCTTGAGTATATTGCCAGTCTGAAGCCACATTTTAAGATTGGGCTGCTGAGTAACATTAACAGCCGTGAACGCCTGAGCATTCGGTTCGAACCAGGACAGCTTGATGCTCACTTCGATACTATCGTTGCATCGGGTGATGAAGGCTACGTGAAGCCACAGCCAGAAATTTATGAAATCGTCGCAACACGACTTGGAGTCCTACCTTCTGAATGCGTTATGATTGACGATATTGCTGAATTTTGTGAAGGCGCGCGGCAGGTTGGTATGCAGGCGATTCAGTTCCAAACTACCCAGCAGTGCGTAACAGATTTGAACGCGCTCATTGACAGGGGTGGAAAAACAGACTAAGGTAGGGGCATGGCTAATTATCGAACCTCACGAATTCTTCCGACCATCCTGACAATTGTTGTTATTGTTATTGCGATTGCCGGCCTCGTTGCATTGGCGCGACTTGTCTTTACCGGATCATCATCGAACGACCTTGCTGTTGACACTGCACAGCAAAATCTCTTGAACACTTCTGACGGCCGAGCGGTGAGCATGACAGTTCGTGGACCAATTGTCGCCGACGAGGACTTCAAGTCTTACCAAGTTGTTATTTCACCGACTTCTCGTCAGTTTAAGGCTTACACCGGCTACCTCGATGTTATTACTAGCCAAGAAACCCTTTCAAATAACACCGCAGCCTACGACCAGTTCGTAAATGCACTGAATAGGGCAAACATGGTTGCCGGCACTCCATTCGAGGGTGAACAAAATAATGTCCTGGGTATTTGTGCAACAGGTAAGGTATACGAATTTAGTACATTGAATGACGGCAAGATGCTTGAAATGCTTTGGACCTCAACTTGCGGTGGTTCGCCTGGGTCTTTGAAGGCAAACGCCAACCAACTTTCGCAGCTCTTCCTCAACCAGATTCCTGACGGCTCTGACATTGCCAAAAGCTTAAAGCTGTAGGAGGTTTATGCCTGAACTCCCTGAAGTAGAAACCGTTCGCCGCGGGCTTTCTCGTTTGATTATCGGCAAGGTAGTCGAACGTGAAACACACGACACTCCTAAGGGCTTTCCAAATAGCACCAGTGATGTAGTCGAGTTTTTACTCGGTGCATCGATTATCGATGTGCGTCGCCGCGCAAAAGTATTAATGATCGATTTATCATCGGGATACAGTTTACTTATTCATTTAAAGATGACGGGGCAGCTTGTGTTCGTCGGTGAGACTCGGTTTGGCGCGGGGCATCCTAACGATAGTTTGGTAAACGAGCTACCCGATAAATCGACACGGGTTACACTGACATTTACAGATGGCACGGCGCTGTTTTTTAATGACCAACGCAAGTTCGGTTGGGTGCGTCTTATGCCAACCATCGAAATTCCGAACATCGATTTTATGCAGAAAGTAGGACCGGAACCACTGTCCGATTCTTTTACGGCCAAAGAATTTATGCAAAGGTTTACGCGACGGGCAAAGACGAATATTAAAGCGGCACTCCTTGATCAATCGGTTGTTGCGGGGGTTGGGAATATCTATGCCGATGAATCGTTATGGGGTGCAAAGATTCATCCATCACGACTTGTAGGTACTATTACTGAGCAAGAATTTACGACACTCTTTCATGAACTACGTGAGGTTATGAATTTGGCGGTTGAAAAAGGCGGCTCGTCGAATCATACGTATGTGAATGCGGAAGGCAAGAAGGGGAGCTACATGGACTTTGCGCGCGTCTTTCGGCGTGAAGGGTTGCCGTGCCCTCGGTGCGGTACAACGATTGAGAAGCTCCGTGTTGCAGGACGGGGGACGCACATCTGTCCATTTTGCCAGCAGCTATAGGCTATACTAAAGATATGATTACGTGGCTTGTTGGAGAAAATACGTTTGAAGTGCGCGAAGCGTTAAAAGCTATCGAAGCACAATTTAATGGTGTTTCTGAGCGAATTGATGGCTCGGAACTTTCACTCAACCAATTACCCGATCTTCTTATGGGAGTAAGCCTTTTTGCCACCGAACGACTCGTCGTTATTACGGGTATTTCGCAGAACACAAGCCTTTGGGAAAAGCTTCCCGACTGGCTGCCGCGCGTGAACGATACGATGCACCTTGTCTTTATTGATACAAAGCCAGATAAACGCACTACGAGCTATAAGGCATTGAAGGCGGCTGCAAATGTGCAGGAGTTTCCAGCCTGGACCGAGCGCGATACACAAAAAGCCGAACAGTGGGTAAGTGCCCGCGCGAAAACCCTGGGTGTCGCGCTCGACGCAAAGCACAGTCGCCACCTCGTTGAGCGAGTTGGTGTCGATCAGTGGCAACTTGCACACGCCGTTGATACACTTTCGCTCCTCGATGCCGTATCGGTCGAGGCCATAAACGATGTTATTCCGCCAAATCTTCATGAGAATATTTTTCAGTTGTTTGAAACAGCCCTAGAAGGGAAGTCCCAGGAGCTTGCTCGTCAAATTGATACACTTTCTTTGCAAGAAGATCCGTACGCATTATTTGCGCTGCTTAGCTCGCAGGCGCTTACGCTCGCTGCGGTAACCTACGCCGAGGCAGATGCTAACCCGTCGAAGGACTTTGCAATCCACCCGTTTGTTGCTTCAAAACTTGTTCGACACGGTAAACGCCTCGGTAAGCAGAAGGTCGCTCAGATTTTAGAGGGATTCGCAAAAACTGATGCCGACATGAAACGATCAAAAGCCGAGCCATGGCTCCTGATTGAACAGCTGCTGCTACAAACCGCACAGTAAAGCATTCAAAATAAAATACCCCGTAGATCGGGGTATTTTTTGTAACTAAGGGAACTACTTAGCTGCTGGTTTTTTGGCAGCAGGCTTCTTAGCTGGAGCCTTCTTTGCTGCTGGCTTTGCGGCAGCCTTGGTTGCAGCAGGCTTTGCAGCTGCTTTTGGAGCAGCCTTAGGGGCAGCTTTCTTGGTAGCTGTAATCTTTACGCCAGCCGCTTTAGCAGTCTTTGAAAGAAGGGCCTTACGGCGAGAAGCGGTGTTCTTGTTAAGAACGTTCTTCTTTACGGCGGTGTCGATAGCGCTTTGTGCAGCTGAAAGAGTTGCAGTTGTTGGCTTTGCAGTAAATGCCTTAACAGCTTCTTTTAGGGCACGCTTTGTCGCAACGTTGCGTTCGCGGCGTACGACGGTTTGTTTTGCTCGCTTGATAGCGGATTTGATAATTGGCATGGAGTTCCTTTACCTTAGAATTGTTATATCAATCAAGGGGTGATTATAGGGTAAAATGAACAAAATGTAAAGAGGGGCACTTGATTTGTTGACGCTTTAAAAACCCTTATGCTATAGTGAGGCAAACGCGTATAGCTAAAACACAAAAAAGAATAACACCATGGACGAAATAAAAGCAAAACAGCAAGTTGTCGAAAAGATCAAAGAATCGACCAAGATTCTTGTTACTGTATCTGATAATCCTTCGGTTGACGCTTTGTCAGCTGCTTTGGGTCTTACCCTGTTACTTGATAAGCAGGAAAAGTACGCCACCTCTATCTTTAGTGGCGAAACGCCTCCGGCAATTGCGTTTCTTGAGCCAGAGAAGACGTTTGATGACACAACCGATAGTCTCCGAGATTTCATCATCGCTTTGAATAAAGAGAAAGCTGACCACCTGCGCTATAAGGTAGAAGGTGACTCAGTAAAGATTTTTATTACTCCGTACAAGACAACAATCGACCAAAGTGACCTTGAATTTAGCCAGGGTGACTACAATGTTGAACTCGTGATTGCGCTTGGAGTAGATAATCCAGATCACCTCGATAAAGCCCTTGCCGACCACGGTCAAATTCTGCACGACGCAGCTATTATTACAATGACAGCAGGAGACCAGAGCAGCAGCCTTGGTGGTATTGACTGGCACGACTCAAATTCAAGCAGCCTCAGTGAAATGATTGCCGGACTTGGTGAAGCAATGAAGACTGATAAAAAGAAGCCACTTGTTGATGCACCAATTGCAACAGCACTTCTTACCGGTATTGTTGCCGAGACTGATCGTTTTAGTAACGAACACACCACCTCAAAGGTGATGACCGTAGCTGCAACTCTTATGGCAGCGGGTGCAGACCAGCAACTTATTGCAACTGAACTTCAAGCTGCTCGTGAGGTGAATGGCACCGCAAGCGATGCTTCTGATACACAAGCGCAGAGTAATGACGTAGAAGTCGATAAAGACTCGGGCGATGGATCGCTGACAATCAAGAATCACGACCCATCGGCACTTTCAATTAACCACGAAGGCGAGACCTTAGCTGACCTTGATCGCCGCGTCATGGGTGAAGAGAAAGCCAAAGAAAAAGTTATTGATGAAGTTGAAGCTGCTGAAGAAGAGGCCGCTAGTGAAGAAGTGAAGGAAGCGCAGCAAGAACCAGAGCCACAACAGGAACAAGGTGCACTCTACGTACCGCAAGAACCCGAAGAAACTCCACAAGAACCAGAGTCTGTAGCTCCAGAGGATCCTGAAACACCGGTAGCTCCAGAAGCGCCAGAAGTTCCAGAACAAAACGACGGTGCTGTTATTCCTCCAATTGCCTCAATTGAGCCAACATTTGAAGAGACGCCTCGTACAACACTTGGTACCGTGTATGAAGCCGAAGACGCAGGCGAAGAGCCAATTCTAGGCGGTACACTGAACGCTACAACCGAGCAGGCTGCTGAAGATGCCAGACGAGCCATCGAAAGTGATCAAAACAAGACAATACTCTCGCACGCATACCTAGGAACAACTGATACTCCTGCCGCAGCGCAGGCGAATGTTCCAATCGGTTTCCCGGGCACACCGAGCGCAGCTCCTGGCTCAGTTGCCGTTAACGCGGTTCCAGACGAAGGCGGCGTTCATTCGGCTTACGCAGCTGAAGATCAGTCAGCTCCATCGCAGGATGCAACGTTCGTTGGCGTAGGTGGTGAACGAGTGATTCAGCCACTTGATACAGCGGCAACACCTGTTGCACCTGCCTATGGACCAGCACCTGTGCTTGATCCAACACCAACCGACCTCGGTCTTCCTTTGCCACCTCCAATTCCTGACTTTTCTCAGGTTAATGGAGCAGCAGCACCAGCGCCTGGCGTTCCGGTTCCACCGGCGGCACCTCAAGCGGGTATTTTGGGTGACATCTTAGCTCCAGAGCCTAATGCATATGAAACCTCAAACGCCGTTGCTGCCCCGAACACTGCCTATGCATTCGAAGATCCAACCATTCCAGCCGCCCCTCAACAAAGTGATCCATCAGATCCAGGTCAATTCCAAATTCCTCCGCAGCAGTAGGGCTACGGTATAATAGCCGTAATGAACGAAGATAGTATTTTATTGGTTGATAAACCAGCTGGCATTACCAGCTTTGGTGTTGTTGCCCGTGTGCGACGCCGTTTATCAGAGCAGCTTGGCAAAAAAGCCAAGGTTGGACACACCGGCACGCTCGATCCATTTGCGACGGGTCTAATGATTATTGTGACCGGAAAAGAATGTCGTAACGCAATGAATTATTCGAAGCTCGATAAAGAGTACGAAGCGGTGATTCGCCTCGGCCAAGTTAGCACCACGGGAGATCCTGAAGGTGAGATTACGAATGTGTCCGATACCCAGCCAACTAAAGAAGCTATTGAGGCCGCTTTAGAGCAGTTTAGAGGCGAAATTACTCAGCGTCCGCCTATCTTTAGTGCAATTAAGATTAATGGCCGTAGAGCGTACGACCTGGCTCGAAAAGGTGAGGTTGTAGAAATGCCAGAACGTCAGGTGACGGTTTTCTCGCTTGAACTTCTTGAATATACGTATCCAGACATTCGTGTTCGAACGCATGTCAGTAGTGGAACCTATATTCGTAGCCTTGCCGAGGATATCGGTGCAGTGCTTGCAACGGGTGCCTACTGCGTAGAACTACGTCGTACGAAAGTGGGCGAGTGGAGCGTTATTGGCGCTGAGCCAATCGCTAAGTAAGCCTGTCTGCCTTAGAGTCTTCAACACGACCATCAATAATGAGGTTGAGTCGCTTCTTGACGTCTTCGGTAAGAACGTTTCCTTCGATAACGTCGGCGGCAAGAATGCTACGAGCACGATCGGCGTCAAAGGTCTCAGCCTTAAATGCGTAGAGCTGTGACTTAGGGTGCTGGTTAATGAAGTCTTTGTCAGAAAGACCACGCCACGCTTTGCTATCGTAGGTGAAGTCTCCAAGGCTGAAGCCTTTGGCTGCATCACCCTTTGATGCCCAGTCGATAAGGTCGTTTGATTTCGCCTTAAGCGCACCGTGGTTCGAGAGCATGTTTTCACGCATGTATTCAGTAACTTCAACCGGTGCGGTTGTACCGATTTCAAGCATTGTCTTACGGAAGGTATCCATACCGGCACCACCTGCGGTAACCAGCATGTTTTGGTAGGCACGCGCTTCGATATTGTTATTAGCTAACACAGCCGCTTTCATCTGAGCCGCAACAAGATCAAGTCGTCCTGGAGGAATGTCTGATGCATCCTGAATGTTCTTGATATCCTGGCTGTCGGCCGCGCGCACCTGACTCACCGCAGAGGCGAGGACGCTATCGGCACCAAGTGGCTTGATACCACCGGCGTGCTGGCGAAGTGTTGCAGAGTCCTTAAGTACCTGCGCAAATTCGCGTTGAATTTGCGTATCGGCTGCACCGGCGCGCATGGTTTCAATTTGCGTACCCTGGCGAGCAGCTTGCATGCGGCGGATAGAATCTTGTAGCTCGACGCTGCCACCAACTGGAACGCGACCTGCGTCGTATTCTTTGAAGGTTGCTTCGGTAATCTTCACGGTCTGTTCAAGGACACGCTTACCAGCTTCCATGCGGGCATTCTGAAGGTGAAGCGTAGAGTTCGGACGGTTAATTTCAGACTGAATGTGCTTCTTGTTGCTGTTTTCAACAATTTGCTTTTCAGCTTCGACTTCAAACATACGGATGTGAATCTTCTCGTATCCATCGGTTTGCTTGTAGCGGTTGTCGGCTGCTTGCTTCCAGACCTCGGTCTTTTCGGCGAGGCGTCGCTTACGGTAGTCCATACGGCGCACCATGCCAGAGCCATAGCTCGCTGGGTTGTACCAACGACCACCGCGGGCAATGTTTTGATTCTTTGCGTGCTCGGCGCGGCGCTCTGCCCAGCCCTTGGTACGGTCGAGGGCACCCTTGCGTGGGTTGTTGGCAAGTTGAGCAATGCGCCCAAGAAGGCTTCCGCTCAGGCGAAGGAGGAGGGGAGTAATAACGAGTGGCGCAATTTGTACGGCCATTCCGAAGAGGAGCAGGATAATATCGTCACCAGCGTTCTGGATAATAATCTGTCCAGCAAGTTGTGATCCACCGAATACCAGCGAGAAGGCCGGGAAGAAGATCAGCATGGTCATGAAGAGGTCTTTCCACTTGTCGAACCACTTTTCGGTGTTAGGTAGGAGGTTGGCGACAAAGGCAAGCGGCGCGATGATGACGAGGATCAGGATAATTGCCTGTCGTGCAGCCAGGACGATTACGACGAAGATGATGGTGAGGACGAGTCCAAGAAGAAGTGGGATAAGCAGGTAGAGGCCACCCGCAGCAGCGTAGTAGGCACCACCAGCCAACACACCACCACCAGCCAGGATGAGTGTTGTTACTGCGGTCCAAGGATCTGCAGCAGCACCGGTGCCAAGTTCGTCGTTGGTCATATGGAAGACTTCTTCTCGAATCGTATTGAAGATGTCTTGAATTGAGTATCCCAGGATGTTTGAGATATCAATCGCAAGGGCAGAGATGTAGAACGAGATGTTCACTAGTACTGCCGCAATGATTAAGCGAGGAATGAGCTTTTTGAGCCCATAGTTCGAAACACCGAGGTTGGTGAGCTGCGCGTAGATGATAATGAGGAAGACGATAACGAATGCGATGTTAGCAATAGTGCGCATGATGTTCCAGGCGATGTACATGCTGTTGTTAGTGTCACCCAGTACCGGTGGCTTTACCTCGATCATCTTCGAAAGAATGTTGAAGATGTTATCCATTGCTTCTGCAAGGAACATACTGACAGGACAGATGATCCAGCCGATACCGGTGACCGAACATGAAGAACCGGTACCGTCAGAGGTACCTTGGAGTGCCAGCGAGACATCTTGCTGGGCGTGCGGGTTCGAAATTTGGCCGTTGTCGTAATCAAATTGGACGTATTTTACAGTAGTCGCAGTAGGAGGGTCGACGCCAGGGCTAAAGTAGAGAATGAATACTTTTTGTGAGCTGCCTACATTTTGAATAGGGGCTTTGTAAATCGTAGCGCCATTTGGGATGGTCCCAGTTGTATCTTTGAAATCCGTTGCCTCTATGTAGCCGTGATTATCGAAGAGGATGGTGTCGGTTCCGCTCCAGGTTGCAGTCGTTGCTGCCTGTGCAGAGGTAGGTGATAAGGTTACCCATAAGAGTACCGCTGTGATAACGGCCAGGGCAAAAGAAATAATGCTTCGTACAGAGAACCCTCCGCGCGAAGGAAACCTCACAAGTTCCATAACGGTTGAATTATACCACGTAACAGATGAAAAGTCAATGCGTAAGCACTATTTTATGCACTTAAATGCAATACTCAAGAAAACATAAGCGATACCTTGACAAAAGCACTTATGTATGATACTATGTATGTAACGATCAATTTAAACAAAAATCCACTTTAACAACACGAAAGCATAAGACAATGACATCTCAACCAGACCCAGACACATTCCCAGCGGCAGCGAAGCCTGAAGGCGAAGCAGGAAATGAGTATGAAAGTGACATTGCGGCAAGCGCTTCTGTTTCGGCTCAATTCCTTACAGAACTTATTCGTGGTGACGATTCAGCAAGAGATTTGCAGATCTTAAAAACTGGTTCAGGCGACGTTCCGGGCATTCAGGGTATTGAGATGATGGCACTGAAGGGTACGTTGGGCGATATGTACCGCGCTCATCTCCAGCCGGAGCACTATCAGAAATTTGAGGAAACGTTAACTGCCCTTGTAGCAGCTCGACTAGACGAGCGCCGTAAAACCAACCCACTGTATATCCAGCCACTAAAGTTTGTAACCGACTACGGGCTTTCCACGACAACGAATTCTAGCGGTGAGCAGCGATGGGCGGCCGACAATGATCTTATTGAAGAGGCTGCTTTTGAGACGGCAAAAACAGATGATGAAGATAGCTACGACGAGAATCGTTACACGGCACTTATAAAGTTGGTACCCGACAAAATGGTTATTGATATTCCGACCGGCGGAACAGTGCATGCATACGTGGGTGGTTCGCTCGTTGATGTGTCGGCTGTATAATCGTCATTCTTTAATTCACCGGCTCAACCTCTTGAAAAGTCAGTAAAACTCTGCTATAGTACATCTCTGATGATTACTGCAGAGAACAAAGCACAGGCATTCGCCCTGACGCAAACGCACAAAACCGATGTTGGGAGCCCACAGGCACAAGCATCTGTTTTGACTACGCGTATTAAAGAGGTAACCGAGCACTTGAAGGTCAACAAGCATGACCACATGGCTCGCCGTGGCCTCGTGCAGATGGTTGGACGCCGCAAGCGCCTCCTGAAATACCTTGAGGCAAAAGACTTCGAAGCTTACAAAGCTGTTGTCGCAAAACTAGGACTCCGCAAATAAGCGGAGTTCTTTTTTTATTGACTATAATTCTTATATCTGACATAAATAGGTTTCATGTTAACTCCTGAGGTGTCAAAAGAACGCGTTGACGGCTTTTTAGCCGATCACTTTGCGTCTATTGAACGCGCAACCGAACACCAAGGGGACTCGTACCAGCGCGTTATTCGTATTGCCGGCGAAGTTGCTTTAAATGGCGGAAAGCGCCTACGCCCGTATATGAGCATGCTCACCTACGAAGCATATAGCGGAGAAGGCGGCGAGAATATTCTTCCTGTTGCAGTTGCGCAAGAGGTAATGCACCTCGCTATGCTTGTGCACGATGACATTATGGATGGCGATGTAGTGCGGCACGGTCACCCAAATGTGACTGGCCGTGTCCTCGAAGTCTATGCACCACTTATTGAAGATGAAGAAGAGCGTCGCCGCCGAGCCGAACATGCTGCAATATTGGTAGGGGATCTTCTTGTAGGGGAGGCATATGGACTGACTGATGATATAGAAGGCATCGACCCGAAGGTTATGGGAAATACACGTCGACTTTTCCGTACGGCAATGCGCACGGTGGTTGGCGGTCAGCTCCACGACATTGAAGCACCGTTTGTGGGCGCAAAGGCGGAGTCGCCGCGACGTATCGCACACGATAAAACGGCGCACTACACGTTTGTAACCCCACTTCTTGTGGGTGCAACGATGGCCGAGGCACCCCAGCAAGAGCTTGATACGTTGCAGGAGATTGGAGAAAAAGTCGGCATTGCGTACCAGTTACGTGACGATATTCTCGGTGTCTTTGGCGATCCGAATAAAACGGGAAAGAGCGCGGATGGTGATTTGCGCGAGGGTAAGCGAACACTACTCGCGGAAGTATTTGATGACATTGCGAGCCCAGAAGAAAAGGCGCATTTTAGTATGCTGCAGGACTACGCCCGAATGCACCCGCAGGAGCAGGCGCCCGTGAAACGCATGAGGCGCCTGCTAAAGCCCGCGCGTCACGTTGTTGAGAGAGAGATTCACGTGTCGCACGGAGATGTGAGTCGCCTGGTTGGAACGCTTGCTATTGAAAGTCAGTATCGTGGTGCACTGAAAAAGCTCGTTGTCCGTAGTCTTGACCGAGACCACTAGGCGAGAATTGTAATACTGATTCATTGTTTTTTGGCGATAGTATTATACTTAAAGCATGACCGCAATTATTGAAACAAAAAATCTCTCAAAGACGTACGGTGGCGCTCCGGCTGTCGATGACGTGTCTTTTTCTGTCGCAAGGGGTGAAATTATTGGTTTTGTTGGACTGAACGGGGCAGGAAAATCAACAACCATTAACATGCTCCTCGGATTTCAGCACCCGTCAAAAGGCGAGGTGTATTTATTTGGTGAAAAAGTAACGCTACCAAACGCACATAAAAGCCACCACCGCATTGGGTTTGCAACAGGTGACATGAGCCTCTTTGACGGTATGACAGGCGCGCAGTATCTTCGCTTCGTGGCACGCTCATATGGAGTGACAACGAAGACGGATGTATTCAAAAAACTTGTTACCAAGTTCGACCCGCAACTCGATAAAAAATTGAACACGCTTTCGAGAGGAAACAAGCAAAAGATTGCGCTTATTGCCGCATTTATGACCGAGCCAGACCTCGTTATTCTAGACGAGCCAAGTAGTGGACTCGACCCGCTTATGCAGCAGCATTTCCTTGATCTTGTTCGCGAAGAATCTGAAAAGGGGACGACGATCTTTATGTCGTCGCACTACTTAAACGAAGTATCAGATGTTTGCTCGCGAATTTTGCTTATTAAAAATGGACGCCTCGTGAAAGATATTCCAGCTTCAGATATCGAAGCATCAGCCGGCAAATTAGTGCGGGTGGTTACAAAAGTTAAAGTGACTGCTCCGAAAACTGCCGAGCGTGTTGAACACGAAAAACGTGACGACGAATATGTGCTGCAGTTCATTTTTAAAGATAAAGCAATTCGTCTTCAGGCATGGCTTGGAACGTTGCCGCATCTGCAAGATGTATCAATTACCGATCACAGCCCCGAGGCTGCTTTTGAAGAACTGTACGTAGAGGGGACCGATAATGTTTAATTTATTTTTTAAAACACTCCGCGATAAACGATTCTTTATTCTTGGCTGGGCAATTGGTCTTGGATTCCTTGGCTTTGCCATGACAAGCTTCTTCCCCTCATTTAATGGCGGGCAGGTGGACGAGCTTATGAAGAGTTTGCCTCCGGCGCTTGAAGGCCTCGTGGGCAATTTACAGGACTGGCGTGAGCTTCCCGGCTACGTTGGGAGTCAAATCTTTGATATTCGTTTGCCAATTTTCATTAGCATTCTTTCAATTCTGCTTGCCATTGGACTTACGGTAGGGGAAGAGGATAAGGGCCAACTACGAACGCTCATTGCCTTGCCGCTGAGTCGCCGAAAAATTGTGTTCGCTAAATGGCTCGCGATTGTTTTCATCTGCCTCGTCGCTTCAATCGCCCCAATCATCGGTATTGAAGTTGGGCTTTTGGTCATTAACGAGACGATTGATCAAATGGTGCTGGTACGCCTCGGACTATTTACCTGGCTGCTTGTAACGGCCTTAGCGACGCTTATCTTTGCGATTGGTCTTGCAACCGGCAAGCGGGCGGTGACAACCGGCGTAGCGATTGTATTTGCTATCGGTAGCTTCTTGCTGAGTACATTTGCGCAGGCGGTTGATTGGCTCGAAAAGTACGAATTCTTGTCGTTCTTCCATTACTTCCCGGCAGTGGATATCGCTAAGGGGACGATTGATTGGGGGAACGCCGTGTTCTACGGAGTGTTTATTCTCGTTTCGCTCCTCATCGTATTCATCTTTTTCCCGCGCCGCGACGTCAAGTCTGCCTAGCCCCTGTATACTAAGAGGGAATAAAGGAGATATGTATGGCATACGAAGGTACGAAGCTCGCTGGTTTTGAACCACGCGATGAAGTAAAAGAACTCGAAATTATTGATGTTGAAGTTGGCACTGGTGAAGAAGTGCTTCCGGGTGCAAAGGTAACGGCTCACTATACGGGTGCGCTCGTAAAGAACGGTATTATTTTCCAAAGTAGTCACGACTTTGGTGATGCAATTACCTTTGGGCTCGACCAAGTGATTGCCGGTTGGACACAGGGCGTTCCAGGCATGAAAGTGGGCGGAACACGCCGCCTTATTATTCCGGCAGAGCTCGCATATGGTTCAGCAAGCCCCGCACGGAATATCCCTGCAAACAGCGATCTTGTATTTGATATCGATCTCGTTGCGATTCCAAAAAACGGCTAAGCGGTTACTTTCGGCAGCTCGTTATGGAAGTATACGGGCAATGACTGTGTAGTGTAGGCATTAAGATCTACGGTGCTTAAGAATACTGGCCAAATGACGTGCTCGCTAGGTGAGACGAACTCGGCGCGGGCGAGCTCAAGGGCACCATGTGTCGTTGTTTCAAGATTAACCTCGAGGTAGTCCTCGGGGTTTTCTATATGAAAGAAGAGTTCGAATTGTTCTTTCTCGCCGTCGTGGAACTGTTGCATGAAGAGTAGCCGACCGATTTTCGGTGCAATACCTGTTTCCTCAATCATTTCCCTGTGGAGGCCCTGTTCAATTGGCTCCCCGATATCGAGCCCTCCGCCGAAGGTGCCCCAATAATGGGTTTCGCCACCATCTTTGGTTCGAAATTTTGTAACGAGTAGTTTTTCGTTATGGTAAATAATACCTCGTACGTTCACGCGACGTGTTTGCATACCGTTCTCCTAACGTGTGCATTAAATAGTTATAAGTGAGGCGTTAGTGGTTCGGCTCGTCCGAACGTCGACGCGTAGAGGACCCGCGGGTCATAGTGTGACCAGTATAGCACGTGGTATAATACAGGGAAGTCCCACGCGCGAATAAGTGCAGGATAGAGCAATATGTTTGTGCAATCAAAAAGCAAAGCACGCTGAACAACATATTTCTGTACCCGTTACTTACTCGCTTTATAGAAGGAAGTGGGCCCAAACAATAAGGAGGTTCTTTATGCCAATCATTAATCCGTACGGCAAGGACATTATTAAGGTCACGACCGAATTTGAAGGTCGTCCATTAACATTGGAAGTAAACCGAGTTGGCTTCCGCAGCACCGGTTCAGTACTCGTAAGCTACGGCGACACCGTCGTACTTGGTACCGCACAGGTTGGCTCACGCCCAGTTGTACTCGATTATTTCCCGCTTAGCATCGACTATGAAGAAAAGTTTTATGCAGCCGGCAAAATTAGCGGCAGCCGCTTTATTAAGCGCGAAGGTCGTCCGTCAGACGAGGCGATTCTTATCGGTCGTTTGATTGACCGTCCAATTCGTCCACTTTTCCCTAAGGGATACCGTCAAGAAGTACAGGTAGTAGCAAGTGTGCTGAGCCTCGACCCATCATTCCGCCCAGACATTATTGCTATGATCGCCGCTTCAAGCGCCCTCATGCTTACAGGTACGCCGTTTGACGGTCCTGTATCTGGTCTTCGTATTGGTCGCGTGAATGGTGAGTTCAAGGCATTCCTTACACCTGAAGAGCGTGACGCCTCAGACCTCGACCTTGTGGTTGCTGGTATTGAAAGCGGCATTACTATGGTTGAAGCTGGTGCGAACGAAGTCGCCGAAGAAGTAGTTGCCGATGCACTTGCATGGGCATACGAACACTACCAACCAGCAATTAAGCTCCAAAAAGAGCTTGCTGAAAAGATTGCTCCAGTTGCACAGGAATATACCCTCGTGCTTCCAGATGAAACGCTTCAAGAAGCAGCAAACGCATGGGTTGACGGTAAGCTTGGTGAAGCAATCCGTAAGCCATACCCAGAACGCAACGAGATGATCAACCAGCTTCGTTGGGCATTCCATGAAGAAATGGCTGCAAAGCTCGCTGAAGCTGAAGGCACCGAAGTAGTGAACTACCCACGCGACAAGTACGACGAAGCGTTTACGAGCGCAGTCCACAAAGACGTTCGTCGCGGTATCATTGAAGACAAGATTCGTCCAGACGGTCGTAAGTTCGATGAAATCCGCCCACTTTCAAGTGAAGTTTCAGTACTTCCACGTGTACACGGTTCTTCAATCTTTACCCGTGGTATGACACAGGCCCTCAACATTGTCACACTTGCGCCGCTTAGCTACGCACAAATGGTTGATACAATGGAAATTAACGACGGCGAACGCCGCTACATGCATCACTACAACGCCCCAGGCTATACTGTTGGCGAAGTACAGCGCCTTGGCAGTCCAGGACGCCGCGAAATCGGTCACGGCTACCTTGCGGAGCGTGCGCTTATTCCGGTTCTTCCAAGTGTTGAAGACTTCCCATACGCAATTCGTAGCGTTACGGAAATAATGAGCCAAAACGGTTCAACCTCAATGGCCGCAACCTGTTCAAGCTGTCTTGCGCTTATGGACGCCGGCGTGCCAATTACTGCACCAGTTTCTGGTATTGCAATGGGCCTCATTATGGACGGAGACACTGCGAACATTCTTAGTGACATCGCTGACGCTGAAGACTTCGCTGGTGACATGGACTTCAAGTCTGCTGGTACTGCCAAGGGTATTACCGCGCTTCAAATGGACATGAAGGTACACGGTCTTCCAGTTGAAATTCTTAAGGAAGCACTTCTTACTGCAAAGACCGGTCGTACTCACATTCTTGAAAGTATGATTGCAACGCTTGCGCAGCCAAAGACTGAACTCAGTCCGTACGCACCGCGTATCGAGAAGATTAAGATTAATCCTGAAAAAATCGGTGCGGTTATTGGTAAGGGTGGAGAAGTGATCAACAAGATTACTGCTGAAACCGGTGCCGAAATCGACATCAAGGAAGATGGGCTTATTACTGTTGCTGGCTCAGACCCGGAAGGTATTGCTCGTGCCATTGAATGGATTAAGGGTCTTACAACTGAACCTGAAGTAGGTACTATCTACGAAGGTAAGGTTGTTACCATTAAAGACTTTGGCGCATTCGTGAACATTCTTCCAGGAACTGACGGCATGGTACACATTTCTCAACTTTCAGACGAGCGCGTCGAACGAGTTGAAGACGTACTTACCGAAGGTCAAATTGTGAAGGTGAAGCTCGTTGCTATTGATGAGAAGGGTCGTTTGAGCCTTTCAATCAAAGAAGCAAATCGCTAAATTTTAACAATAAAAATACCCCGCCTATATGCGGGGTATTTTGTTTACAGATGGATAAGGGCCGCGACACGATGTGCCGCGGCCCGAATCCGGCCCCTAGAGATACGGCGCAAGAACGCTGTAAGCGGGCGAGTCCTTGGGGGTGAGGGCGGCTGCTTCACGAAGCGCCGTCTCCATTTGCTCGATGGGCTCGTGGTACTCCTTCACGACGGTCTCGTAGAAACGAACGACCACGCGTACCGCATGAGACACCAGGGCGAATGCCCCGGCGCTGTAGTCGTGCTCCCTCTCGGAGATGGTCTGTTCGACCACTTGTCGACCCGTGAGGTTTTGTCGTGGACCGTAGTACATCGACTGACCGATGATGTATCGGCCTGCCGCGAGCCGCTTGTCGTCGTCATCGTTCAGGCCGACGAACACGAGTGTACTGTCGATCTTTTCGATGAGTTCCGCGCCAGACTCGCAGCCGAAGAGCGCGAGCTCATCGACCGAGAGGTACTCGGTGGGGTTGATGCGGTCGCTGAACACGAGGTTCAGGAGCATCAGCATGCGGTCGGTCTCGCCAACGAGAATGGTCATTGCTACCTGCCTTGATTGGGGTCGGATTGTGGATGTACGCATCACCAGAATACACCGAGGCGCACTCCACAATGAACGTATAATTATATTATACAACAAAATATTAAAATAAGCAATATTACACCTCTGTTATAATAGAACACTGTATGATCATCACCGCAACCATCAACGAAAAATCATTTGGCGACAAGAGCCTTTTTAAAGAGACCTCATTTTTTGTTGATGACGGTGAAAAAGTAGGCCTGATTGGCCGTAACGGAGAAGGCAAGACGACATTATTTCGTATTGTTGCCGGTGAAGATAAAGACTTTCAGGGCGAGATTCAACTTGGAAAGGGCATGCATATGGTGGCAACTCGTCAGGAGCACCATACCTACGACGACATGCCGGTGCTCGAGTATATTTTGCAAGATCTTCCGAAGTACACCAAACTGAAGCACATTCTTGATAACCACCCGCTTATTATGGGTGACAAAATGCACCTCATTAACGAATACAGCGAAGCGCTTGAACAGTTCGATGCGCTCGGGTATTACACCATTGAAAACGAAGTCGAGAAGGTGCTCGATTCGTTCCAGCTAGGAAGTCGTATAAATGATAAGCTCGGTGAGCTTTCCGGTGGTCAAAAACGCCTCGTGGAAGTTGCTAAGGTAATGCTTTCAAATGCACAGCTCGCACTCATTGACGAGCCAACTAACCACATGGACTACGTTGCAAAAGATAAGTTCTTGCAGTGGATGAGTTCAGCGAGTGACGCAATGCTGGTAATTAGTCACGACCGCGACGTACTTGATAAAGTTGATCGAATCCTCGAGGTGAAAGACCAAAAAATCCTCAGCTACAAGGGAAACTACAGCGACTACCTACGTCAGAATTCATCATCAACTGGCTCAATGATGAACGAGTATGAGCTGACACAGCGCCGCATTATTAACCTGAAGGCGAAAATTATTGAGTACCAACGCTATAAGGAAAAATCGCGTCACCCAAGTACTATTCAGCGCTTTAAGCGTCTTGAGCAACAGTCGCGCGACGAGCTTGCGAAACTTGAAAAAACCGAGAAGCCAACATTCTGGGTTGATCGTGAATCAGTACAAGACATGGGCCTTAAAACAGGTGAGCAGTACCAAAAGTACAAGGCGAAGAATATTAAGCTTCACGGTGTGACGGGTGATGAAGGCTTTAGCCGACTCCTCGTCAATATTTCGAATCTTTCACTCGGTTATGAGCAACCGCTCTTTAAAGATATTTCATTTCAAATTCGTGAAGGAGAAGTGGTTGAGGTGCGCGGACGTAACGGTGCTGGTAAGACCACGATGATTAAGACACTGCTTGCGACCGTTCGTGACAATGCATTTAGCGCCAAAGTTTTCGATGGTGTGATTGATGTTGATAAGAAAATTCGTGTTGGTGTCTACGAGCAAGAAACGCGAAAAGATATGCTCGATAAAACGCTTGCGAGCGCTATTGAACACATTTTTTTGTCACGTGGACTGAAAGTAGGCGATACAAAAGTGCGCCAGCTTATGGCCGATTACCTCTTTACCGCAGGTGATGCGAATATTCCTGTTGCGCAGCTCAGCGGTGGTCAGAAAGCACGGCTGCAGCTTATCGATATGCTCGCTGATAGCCCGTCGCTTCTTGTACTTGACGAGCCAACCAACCACCTTGATCTTCCAAGTATTGAAGAGCTTGAAAACGCACTGCAAAATTATACCGGTGCAATTTTATACATCTCCCACGATACGCATTTTAGAAAGCAGCTCGGCGGAGAAGTGGTACAGCTGTAGATTTGTGCTCTGTATTTCGCTACACTAGGGTCTGAACTATAAGTGAGGAAGTGTCCGTGAATTCTACAGAACCAACAGCACCGAGCGGTATGAACCCTCGTGTAAAAAACGTACTTATCATCGTGGGAATTATCGGTGCAATTCTTATCGGCGCTCTACTGATTTACGGCATTTTAGTAACTCCAGCAAGACAGCCATATCGTGACGCGCTTGCTCAATACGAAAATGTCGGCAAGACAAATCTTCTCTTTACCACAGTCGGAGCAAATTTAAATGCGAGTGGCGCAACAGATGAGGAGTTTGAAAAGGCAATCGAGACCGCGGAAAAGACATTAACGTCTCTTCAAACCGAGAATGAAGCACTTAGTAAAAAGGAAGTGCTGCAAGCGGGTGAAGGTAAAGAACTGTACGATGCCTTTAATGATAAGCTTCAGGAATACATAACGTACAATGAAGATCTTTTAGCATCGATGCTTAAGGTGCGCCCAGTGCTATTTGCCTGCAATCAAGACATGGATTCAATTACCGAAAGTGCAGCAAGCATAGCTGCGATTCGTTTATGTGCAGCTCAGCTTGCCGCACTCGAAGATATTCCAAATAGTGACTATGCGGCGCTCGTTACATCACTCGAAGAAGAATACCTTTCCCTCGCCACGATCCTCGAACAAGATGCTGCACTCACCGATCCTCAAGGCGCTGATGCTGCGCGGCACGAGGAGCTTCAGAATGACCGCGATCAAGCGCTTGAGACGCTCACGACGATAACGAGCGATTTTTCTAAAGACCTTCAGCAGCACCGTACAGTTGTTATTACTATCGATGCCTCGCAACCACTCGAGGAGTACTTGAGTAGCAGGTCGCGTCTTTTCTAGTACGGCTTTGGCCAGCGGCCGACCCTCCTGTATACTAAGAAAAAGCAAAATTGATAGGAGTAGGGGAGTAATACCTATGGATCCAAATAGTACAGATAAAACTAACACACCGCCGGCAGAAGTTCCGACGCCAGAAGTTCCGGCAAACCCAGAGACTCCTGAAACACCAACACCAACTCCAGTAGAAGCGGCGCCAACACCAGAGGCACCAGCTGCTACTCCCGAGCCAACTGCACCCGTTGCAACTGAAGCTCCTGCGAGTCTTGAAGCTGCACCGGTGACGCCAACGCCACCGGCTGAAGCAACTCCGTTTACCGCGGGTGCTCCAGAGCCACCTAAGAAGGCAAACACCAAGAAAATTATCTTGATTGCAGGTATTGCGGCTGGAGCTGTGCTCCTCGCTATCATTGGTGCAATTTTGTTCTTTGTTTTTACGACCGTTTCTAAGGAAGACTACCGCGCAGCAGCGTCACAGTTTAATGAAGTAAGCCGTTCAAACTCTAAGCTAAACTCTGAAGTTTCAACACTAAGCTACTCAACAGATAGTGCGACCGACAGCGAGTTTGATGAAACTCTTACGGCTGCAAAAGATGCAATCGCAAATGTGAAAACAGAAAACGAGGAGCTTTCAAAGCTAAAGGCTGTTCGTGTAGGTGAAGGTGGTAAGTTGTACAAGGCTTTCGAGGAAAAGCTTAACCCGTACCTTGCCTATGCAGGTGACCTCGTGGCATCTGTAGAGAAAGTTCGCCCAGCAATGGTTGTATGTGATGCCGTTTCAGGTACCTCAGACGCTGCTGCTCGCGTTACTGCACTAAAGAAGTGTTCTGAGGCACTTGGCGCGGTTGGTCAGCTGCCAAACGCTGAGTTCAACACCTTTATTGGTGGACTCAAAGATTCATATGCTGAATACGCAACAACGTATGAAGGTATTTCTAAGTTAAGCGATCCATACGGTGACAACTACGAGCAGTACAAGACACTTCGTGACAAAATGTATGCCGTACAGGACAAAATTGGTGACGCAAGCGACACCTTCTCTGATGGGCTTGAAGCTCGTGACAACGAGTATGACGTAAAGCCGTCAGCTGAAGCACTTGCTGACTACCTGACTGAACAGCAACGCTAAGTAGAAGATTCTATGTCAGAAACAACACAGCAGCGTCTGGACACGCTCGCCCAAAAAATCATCGATACAGATGTCTGCGCCGAACTAAAGGCGCAGGCAACGCAGCTGGTGATGGGCGACGGGAACCCAGACGCTGCTATTGTGTTTATTGGTGAAGCGCCTGGAAAGAGTGAAGACCTGAAGGGAAAGCCGTTTATCGGCGCTGCCGGAAAGTTTCTGAACGTCATGCTTGAAGCAGCCGGGATGGAGCGAAGCGATGTCTACATTACGAACATCGTCAAGTATCGGCCGCCGAATAACCGTGACCCATTACCAGACGAGAAAGCCGCATTCTTGCCGTATCTTTTGCAAGAGCTCGATATTATTAAGCCAGAGGTAGTCATTGCACTTGGCCGGCACAGTATGGAATATTTCCTACCCGAGGCAAAGATCAGCGAAGTGCATGGGCAGCCGCATCAGGTTACCGTTGATGGTCGTGAGATCCTATTGATGCCGCTCTATCACCCGGCTGTAGCGATCTACGATAGAGGAAAACGCCAAACAATGATCGACGATTTCCTCAAAGTTCCTGCGCTCATAGATCAAACAAAAGAGTCCGCATAAACGGACTCTTTTAATAAGCGAAGTAGGTTATGCGCCGATGGCTGTACGTACTTCGTCGAGCTTTTGGCGGGCGACCACCTTAGCTTTTTCGGCACCTTCAGTAAGAATGCGTTGAATTTCTTCTGGACGAGCCATAAGGTCGTTGTATTGGTCGCGGTACTGACCGAACTGTGTCTCAAGTACCTCAAGGAGTTCGGCTTTCACCTGGCCCCAACCAGTTCCACCAGCTTCAAGACGCGCCTTAAGGTCGGCGGTCTTATCAGCGGGAGCAAGGCTCTTAAAGATATCAAAAATGACACAGTTTGAAAGATCTTTTGGCTCCTCGACTGCGCTTGAATCGGTGGGAATGCTATTAATAACTTTCTTCCATTCTTCAGTTGTTGCAAAAAGGGGAATAACGTTATTGTAGCTTTTGCTCATCTTGCGGCCGTCAACACCAGGTACTGATTCGACTTCTTCTTGAATGAACGCTTCCGGAAGGGTGAGGACATCCGCGCCGAAGGTGTGGTTGAAGCGTCCGGCAATATCGCGGGCAATTTCAACGTGCTGTTGTTGGTCTTTGCCAACTGGAACGACATCTGCGCTGTAGAGCAAAATGTCCGCTGCCATCAGAATAGGATAGGTGAAGAGTCCCATGTTAACTCCGTCATCACGGTCGCGACCAGCTGCTTCGTTCGTATCAACGGATGCCTTGTAGGCATGTGCCTTGTTCATCCACCCCTTAGGGGTAACGGTGTTGAGGACGGTTTCAAGCTCAAATACTTCCGGTATAGACGACTGGCGGTATAAGGTTGTTTTCGATGGATCGAGCCCACAGGCAAGCCACGTAGCTGCAATTGAAAGGGTGAGGTGGCGGAGGCGAGGGCCGTCTTGCACGCTATTTAGTGCATGATAGTCGGCAATAAAGAGGAATGATTGATCGTAGTCGTGGACACGTTCAATGGCTGGTTGAATTGCTCCGAGAAAGTTCCCAACGTGGGGAGTTCCTGTTGGCTTAATACCGGTGAGAAGGGTTTTACGTTCATTCTGCATAGGGGTAGTATAGCACGAAGACCTTGCTGATTCATCCATAGTCTGCTATACTAAGGCTACTTTCAAAGGGGAATATACTGCTTAGCGACCATAAACCCCGCCCTTATTCAAGAAATTATTAAACGTTAAAATAAGAAAGCTCGTCGGTTGAGAACAAGAAAGTCACCGAGAGAACTCTTTTAACAAAAAGGAGAAATAACAAAACTATGGGTCAACGAAGACTCTCAGCTCCGCAGGCAGATGATGCCGCAAAACAACCGCGCAGTAACAACCAGCGCCCAAAGCAAAATAATACTGTGCTTGCAAACACACAAACCCGTCGTGGTGAAGTGTTCCGCGCACAGCGTCGTACGAGTGACGACGTCAACGCACGTGCCTCACAGCACGTCATTAACGTACCAGTAAACAAGTCGATTTATAACGGCTACGCTGGTCGCCAATTCAGCATTGCTGATCAAAAGAAGCAACCACGTACTCCTGGCCCACGCCTGCGCGTGATCCCAATTGGTGGACTTGGTGAAATGGGTATTGGTAAGAACATGATGGCGATCGAATACGATAACGACATCATTGTTATCGACATGGGATTCCTTTTCCCAGGTTCAGACTACCCAGGTATTAACTACATCGTGCCAGACATTTCCTACTTGATTGAAAACAAGCACAAGATCCGTGGTCTCGTCTTTACACACGGACACCTTGACCACATCGGTGCGTTCCGTCACCTCGTGCACCAAATTCCTGCACCTGTGTACGGTTCAAAGTTCACACTTGCCATGATTCAGAAGACAATGGATGAAGCGACGAGTGGCTACGAACCTGAATATCACGTCATGGATCCTGAAGCGCACGAACAAGTATTCCTTGGTGATAACTTCAGCATCGAACTTGTCCGCGTTAACCACTCAATTCCAGATGCAACCGCAGTTGTTATCCGTACACCAGAAGGTGTATTGGTTGACACCGGTGACTGGCGTTTCGAAGAAAAACCAGTAGATGGTAAGAAGTTCGACCTCGAACGCCTTACTGAAATTGCAGCCACTGAGGGAATCACCCTCCTTATGAACGAATCGACCAACTGTGAATCAGAGGGTACTCACAACCACGGTGAACCTGAAATTCAGGAGAGCATGGGACAAGTAATGGAGAAGTTTGTAAACAACCGTCTCATCATTAGCTGTTTCTCAAGCCAAATTCACCGTATGCAGCTTATTCTCGACGAAGCAAAGAAGCACAACCGTAAGGTAGCCTTTGCCGGATACAGCATGATCCAGAACGTTGAAGTTGCACTGCGCACCGGAACAATTACCGTTCCTAAAGACGTTATTGTGAAGATGGAAGACATCGTGAAGTTCCCTGACGGGAAGGTCACCATTGTTTGTACCGGTTCACAAGGTGAATTTAGCGCCGTCCTTAACCGTATGGCTAGTGGTTCACACAAGTTTATTAAGATCAAAAATACCGACATCATTGTCTTTAGCTCGAACCCAATTCCTGGTAACGAAAAGTACGTTACTCGCACAATTGACGGTTTGATGCGTGAAGGTAGTGAAGTTGTACAAAACGGTAAGACGCACCTTACTGGCATTGGCCCGCTCCACCTTTCTGGACACGGCTACTACGATGACCACGTAAAGCTTATTACCGCTTTGAACCCAACATTCTACATGCCGATTCACGGTGAGTTCCACATGTTGGTACACAACGCTCGTCTTGCTGAAAACGACGGTGGCATTAAGCGCGACAACATCTTTGTCTGTGACTCTGGTGACGTTGTTGAAATTAGCCAAGGCCAAGCAAAGAAGGCTGGACGTGTTCCAGTTGGTGGTGTTATGTACGACGACTCAGGCGAAATCGTTTCTGAAGTTGTCTTGAAAGACCGTATTCACATGGGAAGCGAAGGTATCTTCGTAGTTGTCCTTACCGTACAAAAGGGAAGTGGACGTCTGCTTACAAGCCCTGACATCATTAGCCGCGGATTTATTTACCTACGCGATAGTGAAGAGCTTATGGGCATCATTCGCCAGTACCTTAAGCAAAAGGTTGCCCGTACTTTCAACGGCCGCAAGGTAGACCTTGACGTTGTGAAGAAGGAAATTAAGGATGAACTTACACACGTCCTTTACGACCAAACGCGCCGTACTCCAATTGTTATCCCTGTGATTAACGAAATTGGTGGTGGTGGCAAGCCAAGTGGTAACGACCAACAGGGTCGTGGCCAGCAAAATGCTGAAGGCCAACAAGGCCGTCAAAATGGCCAGGGTGGCCAAGGTAACGGTAACGGCGGCAACCGTTCGTTCAAGCGCCCTGCTCCAAAGAAGTTCCCAGCGCCTGCAGTGCCGGACACTGAAACAGTCGAGCCACGTGCAAGCACTGAAACTCGCGGCTACTAGTAAGTATTCGTAGAAATGAAAAGGGGCCCCGCCGTAGCGGAGCCCTTTTTCGTGGGCTTCGACGCTACAGGCGAGGCCTGTTATCGAAATGCGACGATCATCTCCGTGCTGCCCCGGTGCATGATGTGCTTGTCGGCCCACGAGCGCGTCGTGTCCTGAACCATCATGAGCGTGGCACGTGATCGCACCAGCAGCTCAGGGGTGTTCCGGGTCAGGTCGACGTTGTCCAGGGTGAGGAACACGTTATTGGGAAGTGCCCAGCTCGTGTCCCGGTGGCTGTCGATGACCGAGTTCACGGTGAGCACGGTAGTGCCATCGGCTCGGCGGAGGCACGCCGGCCTCTCGAGGAGGTGGTGTGCGTCGATCATCAGTTCGCGCCGCCACCAGGGCAGTCGTGCTCGAACGCTGATGAGAAAGCGAGTGCCCTGTTGTGTTGCTGAATCCGTCATGATGATACCTTCCGTGTAGGATGCGGCGGTGAGTGGGGATGAGGCAGAACCACGCGGAATACGTAGTGTACTCCTGGTGATCTCAATCTAACTTCGATACTAAACTTCTACTATGACACCGTTCATTTTCGGAATGGGCCACGTTAAAAGCAAGTAAACCATTATTCGGAATATGTCGCAAGCATAAGCCACTTGCAAAATGTGGTAAATTTTGCTATAATATAAATCGTACATAAGGGGACAAACCCCGTATAATAAAAAAAGATTATGGCTAAAAAGAAGAAAAAAACTACCGGTAAGAAAAAAGCACCAATTAATACCGGTCCTAAGCACGTTCTACCAGATGGGTTCTGGGCGCAGGTTGGCGCAGTACTTCTTATTGTCTTCTCACTACTTATTATCCTTGGTTGGTTCGGCCTTGGTGGGCCCGTTCTCGATTGGCTTAATGAAGTTACCGTCGCAACTATCGGCTACGGTGTATATGTCGTTCCAGTTGTCTTTATCTATGTAGCGATTGAAATCTTCCGTGCTGAAGATAACCGCATTCCATTTGTTATGAAACTCGCTACTGCCGTCGAACTTGTATGGGTTGCCGGCCTTTTTGGTCTTTTGAAGAACGCAGAAGGGAAGACAACGGGTGGATATGTTGGTGATGCGGTGAATAGCGGCATGCTGATGTTGGTTGAGCCTGGTGTTGCAGCCTTCATTTACGTTATCCTCATCCTCCTTACCGCGCTGTTTATTACCCGCACCTCACCGTTCACTATTATCAAGAAGCTCTGGGAAGTGACGCGCCGCGATACTTCCGAGCAAGAAGAGAACGTGAAGGTTATGCGTAACGCCGCAACCCTCGATGCACCGAAGAAGGGCGCTATGGCAGACTTTACAGTAAATGCCGGTGTTTCAACACTCGACCCAGCCGAAGTCGCCAGCAAAAAGGGTTCACATCTTGGTTCGCTTAAGAATAGTGTGACAAAAGACAAAGCCGCCGAAGACCAAGCCGCACTCGTTGCCGTCAGCGACCCTAACTGGAAGTCTCCAGGTCTCGACCTGCTTGAAAAGAAGCAATCACCAGCCGACGCCGGTGACGTGCAGCAAAACGCACAAACCATTAAGGACACTCTTGCCGAATTTAATATCTCTGTTGATATGGAAGGCGCTAATATTGGCCCGAAGGTAACCCAGTACACACTTCGTCCACCAAGTGGCGTGAAGCTTACGCGTATTACGCAGCTTGAAACGAACATTGCCCTTAACCTGGCTGCACAGAGCCTTCGTATTGAAGCGCCAATTCCTGGCCAAAAGGCTGTTGGTATTGAAGTGCCAAACCGTAAAGCTGCCGACGTCCGCCTGCACTCAATCCTTACTAGTAAGCAGTGGAACGGAAGTAGCGAGCCACTTGGCTTTGCGATTGGTAAAGATATTGCCGGCGACGCAGTAGTTGGTGAACTGAACAAAATGCCGCACCTTCTTATTGCCGGACAAACTGGTTCAGGTAAGTCGGTTATGATCAATACGCTTCTTACGAGCCTCTTGTACCGCAATGCACCGAGTGAGATGAAGCTGATTCTCGTCGACCCTAAGCAGGTTGAAATGGCGCCATACGAAGATATTCCACACCTTATTACCCCTGTTATTAACGAACCCGAAAAGACCATTAGTGCACTTAAATGGGCGGTGAACGAGATGGAGCGACGTTACAAGTTGCTCGCCGAACACAAAGTGCGTGACATTAAAACGTACAACACAATGGTCCAAAGCGGAAAGACTAAAATAGTTGTTCAAGATGAAGAGGGCCACGAGCAACAGCACGAAAATGGTGCAATGCCCTACATTGTTATTGTCATCGACGAGCTCGCTGACCTCATGATGGTTGCGGCCCGCGACGTCGAAGCATTAATTGTTCGTTTGGCGCAGAAGGCTCGTGCCGTCGGTATTCACTTGGTACTTGCAACGCAGCGTCCATCAGTCGACGTTATTACCGGACTTATTAAGGCGAACGTTCCAGCGCGTATTGCCTTTACCGTTGCCTCACAGGTAGACTCACGTACAATTCTTGACCAAGTTGGGGCAGAGAAGCTTCTTGGACAGGGTGACATGCTCATGCTCACTGCCGCTATGCCAAAACCAAAGCGTATCCAGGGTGCTTGGGTAACCGACGAAGAAGTCATGAAGATTACCGATCATCTGCGCCTCCAATCACCACCACAGTACAACGATGAAGTTGTGAGCCAGCCAGTTCAATTGAACGGTAAGGGTGGCGTTGTCATGGACTTTGATACAAACAGTGATGGTCACGATGACATGTTCATGGATGCGGTCCGCGTTGTTGTCGATAGCGGCAAGGCATCTGCAAGTCTCTTGCAGCGTCGTCTCCGTGTTGGCTACGCCCGTGCAGCCCGTTTGATTGAAGAGATGGAAGAGCAGGGTATTATTGGTCCTGCCGATGGTGCACGACCGCGCGACGTCCTTGTATCTAGCCTTGATGATGTCTTCGGAACCGGAGGAGACTCACAGAATGATGACGAAGCGTAAGGTAGCTGCTATTGTTGCCGGAAGTATTCTGGCTGCAGGAGTTGTTATTACGGGCGCGGCGGTACTTGCCGCTAACTTAAGTGGACATAACTGGTCGCTTGGCCTTGCTGGTCAAAAGAGTGATGAAGATATTACGAAAGTGCAGCAGTCGCTTGAAGCTATTGATAACGAAGCTGTTCTTGATGTTTACGTTAAAAACGCCAACACCAGCGGTACACCGTTCGGTCACAGTATTGCAGTGCGTGTCCTTGTTGATACTGAAATGGTGCCCGAAACCGAGGATATGGACGCTGTCGAGACAGCAGTGCGTTCGGCCATTGCAAGCGCTGGCGTAAAAGACACTTTCGACATCCTTCTTGGAGTAACGACTGAAGCAAACGTTATTTCAGGGCAGGGTTCGGCTGAGCAGCCTATTACCAGTGCCCGCGATGTAAGTTATGGCGCCATGTCACGCGATTTTCAGATCAAGTATTAATCTCCAAGTATTCCTCTTAAGCCATAGAAAAACATAAGCGCCTTTTGTATACTACGAGTAATGCAAAAAAGGCGGGCACTTACACAAGAAGGCTTCACGATTGTGGAGCTTCTTATTGTTGTTATTGTCATTGCTATCCTGGCTACCATTACAGTCATTGCGTTTAATGGTGTGCAGCGCAGTGCTGCGCGGTCGGTTGTGATGAGCGACCTTGAACAGGCCGCAAAAGAAATTGAGAACCATAAGTCTACAAATGGCTCTACGCCAGCCACGATGTCAGTGGTTGATAATGGCAAGGGCCTCAAAGGTTCACCGGGAACTACCTATGAATACACTCTTACTGGCGTAAATTATTGTGTCACGGCAACTTCACCAAAGGCGGCAACCTCGTATTACTTCGATAGCACTATCGGAAAGATTCTGGAGGGTAAGTGCGCGGGGCACATTGGCTACCAGTCGAGCGCCGGTGCCGGTGTGTCGCAATTCTCAGTCGGCGCAAACACAAGTTGC
>Ga0307406_10000198_pt1 | contig 35916 bp, 33 predicted proteins | sample 322Cmetagenome_3_FD_203706 | JGI IMG/M metagenome (GOLD analysis project Ga0307406, IMG submission 203706) | Maize rhizosphere microbial communities from greenhouse at UC Davis, California, United States - 322HYB-C-2 | ecosystem: Host-associated > Plants > Roots > Rhizosphere > Soil | place...
TGGCGAGCGAGGCAATCAAAATGGACAAACCCGCGAGCTGGGCAACGCGTACCTGCAGCGGACCCAAGGAGGGGCCTCGTCAAAGCAGAAAGCATGTTGGCCGGGCGGACAACTCCGGCGCTCGCGGGTTCGGGTGTTGGCTGTGGATTAGCCGGCCGCGTACGACCAGTTCTTCACAGTCGGGATGCGGCTAGCTGGCCGTCACCTCACGTGTCCAAAAGTCATTCATTCCTCGGACCACCTCCTTTCCCGTGTTCCACCAACGTATGCGCGCTGATGCATCCGGTCAACGGAGTTTGCACATAGTGGTCGCTTGCGACACCCGCTCGTGCTATGAAGCGTCGATGCCGCCGAGGCCGCGGGCAGGCCAGTCGTGTTGCAGATCTCGCAGAAGCCGGGATCGATGTGGAGGCCGAGCTCGGCGAGATCGGTGGCAAGGAGGGTGTCCATGCGCCCGGCGTGCGAACCAAACCCGACGGGGCACGGGCATTTGTCGAGGCGACAGGTGTGGATGCGCTCGCTGTGGCCGAGGCTACTCACCGACTTGTCAGGACCCATTTGAGTTATAGCTCAACTACGTTCTGACAACTAGGCGCGAAGATGCAGAATGTCTGGGTGAGCGACCTGATCGACACGACCGAGATGTATCTGCGCACGATCTATGAGCTGGAGGAGGAAGGGATTGTGCCTCTTCGCGCTCGGATCGCGGAGCGCCTGCATCAAAGTGGACCGACTGTGTCGCAGACCGTGGCCCGGATGGAGCGTGACAACCTGGTCCATGTGCTCGGGGACCGCCATCTTGAGCTGACCGGCGAAGGCCGCGCCCGTGCCACGCGGGTCATGCGGAAGCACCGACTGGCCGAGAGGCTGCTCATCGACGTCATCGGATTGGACTGGGAGAAGGTTCACGATGAGGCGTGTCGCTGGGAACACGTGATTTCCGAAGACGTGGAGCGCAAACTCGTCGATCTCTTGCATACGCCAACCACGTCGCCCTACGGGAATCCGATTCCTGGACTGGATGAACTCGGAGTTAGCGCGGCTACCGAGCCGTTCCGGGACGGCAATGAGCAGTTGCAGCAGGTCGTGAGCAGTTCCGGAGTGCCGATCAGGGTCGTCATTGAGCGGATGAGCGAGGAGATTCAGAAAGACGTGGAGATGATGGGCACGCTGCGCCAGGCTGGCATTCAGCCCGGTGCAGAGGTTCGCGCTGAGGCTAGGGGACTGGGGGTCAGGCTCACCGTGAACGGTTTCCCCAGCTGCGAGATAGATCGAGAGGCGTCCACCCACCTGTTCGTGTCACGCGTCTGATGGCGTTGCGGTGAGCAACGAGGACGTGGACTGGCGGAAATACCTAGCCGACTTTCACCGAGATCGAGCGGGGATCGCCGAGGCAGTACTGTCTAGGACCTTCGCCGGTGACCACTCTCCGTATCGATGGCTGGCCAGGGCTGTCTCGGCAACGGCGAGCACTGTAGTGGATCTCGCATGTGGATCGGGTCCCATGTCGCGTGAGCTGGCGCAGCCGGGGCGTACGGTGATCGGCTTGGATCTGTCCGAGCATGAGCTAGCGCTGGCTGCCAAGCGGGGGCCTGGGCCGTGGGTCCGAGCAGACGGGCTGCAGTTGCCGTTCAAAGACAACAGCGTCGATGTGGTGACAAGCTCGATGGGATTGGTGGTCGTCCAGCCGCTGACCCGGGTGATTGAGGAGGTCGCCCGGGTATTGCGCCACGGCGGAGTACTCGCCGCCATCGCACCCGCCATCCGCCCGCTTGGTCCGAGTGATCTCCGGGTGCTGACCAGGATCAATGGTCGGCTGCGGACCAAGCCGCAGTTCCCCGGACCGGTGGAGCTGACCGGATTCGCCAAGACGCTGAGCATGTACGGCATGCGGGTAGTCGAGGATGCCCGGGAGCGATACCGATTCAGCATCCGCTCTCGGGCCGACGCCGAGTTGGTGATGTCGGCGCTGTATCTGCCGAACACCCGATGGTCGCGAGTGGAGCGAGCCATCGAGTACTTGGAGGACGCCGCCAAGAAACGCGAGGTGGTTGATGTGGCGATTCCGATGCGACGCCTCGTGGCCATCAAGTAATGGGTATGGAATAGGCGTACGGCGCAGGCGGTTGAAACAGTGGCTGCCGTGGAGCCCGCAGTCAGCCGCCAAATCCCCCAAAAGAGGAGCATATGAATGGCCACGATTAACATCACCGCCGAGAACTTTGAGGAAACCATCACAGACAATGACATTGTCCTGGTGGATTTCTGGGCGGACTGGTGCGGGCCCTGCAAGCGGTTCGGCCCTATTTATGAGAAGGCCTCGGAGGAGTACGACGGGATCGTCTTCGCCAAGCTAGATACAGACGCTAATTACGAGCTGACTAACGTGCTTGGAATTGAGGGCATTCCGACCTTGATGGCTTTCCGTGAGGGTGTGCTGGTCTTCAATCAAGCTGGAGCCCTGCCGGGCCACGCCCTGAAACAGGTTGTGGACGCCGTCAAGGGCCTAGACATGGAAGAGGTCCACGCCGAGGTCGCCAAGCTCAAGGCCGAACACAGTCACGAGTAATGATCCTTCAGGCCGCGTAGGCGTTGATCGTTTCGACAAACGCCGACGCGGCCTTTGCGACGTCTAAATCAACAACCACCCTGATTCGCGGCCACGCACTGGCAGCGGCTCCTCGACCGAGGGTTGACTGACCGCGTTCATCGCCTTCCAGCTCGATGCGCACCGGCAGCTCTTCGCTGACGAAGAGTTCGGGATTGGTCATCAGGACCAGCGCGCCACAGTCACCGATGTGGCCGGTGCGTCTGTGGAGCAGTTCACCGGCCAGCCGGACTGCTGGATGGTCATGGGCAGGAAATCGATCGATGGCGGGCTGCGCGACGACCAATCGCTCGAACATGTCGAGCCCATACATCACGGTTGGAATCGATGACTCGATTAGGTACGCCGCCGCCTCGGGATCCTGCCAGACATTGAACTCGGCGATACGCCGGCTGAAAGAGCCACCCATGAAGATGAGCTGCTCAACTTGTGTGGCGACATCTGGATACTCCTTGAACAGCAGCGCCACGTTTGTCTTGGGTGCCAAGGTGACGAGGCTGACCGGCTCAGGCGATTCCATGATCAGCTGAAGCAGCAGCTCGACGGCGTTCAGGGGTGATGGCCGCCTCTGCGTCTCAGGCAATTGGACTCCAGCCAGTCCATCGGGACCATGAGAAGAGCCCTTACGCCGTGATCGCTCGATGAGGGGTTCGGCGGCACCGGCTGCGACCGGGATGTCGCCGGCGCCGGTGGCGTCGAGCACCTTGCAGGTGTTGATCACGGCCTGGTCAAGCGGCACATTGCCCGCAACGCAGCTGATCCCACGAAGCTCAAGGTCTGGGTGGCCTACCGCATAGATGATCGCCAGGGCATCGTCGGTGCCGGTATCGACATCCATCACGATCTTGTTCGGCATGGCTGCGTACTAGATCGCTCTGGCCACGTGCATGGGCTCAACCTAGCTTCCGGGTATCAGGAGCCATCTAGTCGTCTCCGGAGAATTGACAGCGTGCGGGCCGGGAGGCGAAATGACGACATCAGCAAAGGGTCAGCTGTTTTCTTCCTCCACCGAATTGGCCCTGAACTGGGCCTGGGCGGCGGCGCGACACCGCAGGGCTTCGGGTACGGGCGGCGCAGGCACAAACGGCCCAAACCAGAGTGAACCGACGATCGGGCCGGCTGACCTGCTGGTAGGGACCTTGCTGTCGCATCCGGACAAGGATGGCGAAGCCCGGGTACTACTGCACCACTTCGCATTGACCGCTCGTGACGTGCTGCCCGTGGGCTACCCGAAGCTGCCGATCCAGGATCTCCGCCGCGAGGCCGCAAGCGTTGATCCGCGCCACTCTCACCCGTTGGATGGGGAAGCCGAGTCAGTGCTGGCGTCGGCCGCGTCGCTGGCCGGCGGCGGGATGAGAGTGCATTTGCGGTATCTGCTTGGCGCTCTGCTCGCAGTCGAGGCCTCGCTTCGCTGGCGGACGAGCCTGGCCGCACGTGGGGCCGACGCCGCTAGCGTCCGGGACTCGTACGGGCGTTGGCTGGAGGCCGAGCGCGAGGGCGACACAGAGGTCGCTGGGCGCCGGCTGCGGCGATGGTTGGAGCGGGAGAATCCGCGCCGGCCCGTCGACATGCCGCAGTACGCCCCGGACCGCGTCGACGGCCAGCAGGACCACATCGGTATCACCACTGAAGCCGATGCATTCGCCCGCCTCATTGCATCCTGCGACCTGACCCCGCCACTGGCGATCGCTCTGTTCGGTGACTGGGGTAGCGGAAAGAGCTTCTTAATGGGCGCCGTGCAGGACCGGATACGGGCGTTGACCGCGCGCGTCGCTGATCGGCCGCAGGGCGAAGTGCGCGTGTGGAAGCGGATCAAGCAGATCGAGTTCAACGCCTGGGAGTACGTCCAGGGCAACCTGTGGGCGAGCCTTCTGGAGAACATCTTCGCCGAACTCGGCAGCATGCGGCTGCAGCTTGTCGACTCCTGGCGGGCGCCGGTGGAGCAGCAGCTTGCGGTCGTACAGGACGATGTGAAGGGCGGCGAGAAGAGGGTCGCAGACGCGCAGGCGGAGGTGAAATCCCGGGACGACAAGGTGGTCCAGGCGAAGAAAGCTGCCGAAACCGCTGCGCAGCAGGCCGCAGCCACAGCGAAGGACGAGCAGCGCCACCAGGCCGAAGTGCAGGCTCGCAAGGCGTTGCAGCAGTTCTGGGGGCAGCTGCCGGAGGCGCTCGCGGGCCAGAGCGGGGCCGATCTCGTTGTGGCGGTTCGGGAGGCTCGCGGGGAGCTGGAGAGGGGAAAGGCGCTCGCGGCGTACTGGAAGGATTGGCGGCACGTCGCCCTAGTAAGCCTGGCCGTGCTGGTAGCGCCGATCGTCGCAGTCCTCTTGGCATTGGTCCCGCGGATCTCGCCGCAATGGGCCGTCCTCGGCGGCCTGGTGTCGCTCGTGCCGGTTGTCACCGGCACCCTCCGGGCGGCGACCCGATGGAGTGGCGCAATCGCCCAGGAGTTGCAGAGCGCTGAGGCGGCGGTTCAGGAGCGGCTCGACGCGCCTGTTGCCGCTGCGCAACAGGCTCTGGATGAAGCTGAGCAGGCCGCTGTGACCGCGCGTAAGGACTTGGCCCTGGCCCAGGAGCAACTGCACCTGACCCAGCGGCGTGCCAACGACCTCGACAGTCAGCTGCAGTCATTGACGCCGGGACGCATCCTGGTCAACTTCGCCGACCAGCGCAGCACTGAGTACGGCCGCCGGCTCGGCCTTCTCGGCCGGGTCCGCAAGGACCTGGAGGATCTTCAGGGATCCATCCTGAAGAACAATGCCCAGTTGCTGCATGGGACGCCCGAGGAGGCGGCCGACGACGACGTGCCGAATCGGATAGTGCTTTATATCGACGACCTGGATCGCTGCCCGCCAGCCAAGGTGTTAGAGGTGCTGGAGGCGGTCCATCTGCTACTCGCCTTTGAGCTCTTCGTGGTCGTCGTCGCTGTGGACTCGCGCTGGTTGACCTCGGCACTGATCGATCGGCTCGTTGCCCTTCAGCCTCGGGCCGCCGAGCCGGACCAGCCGACCACTCACGACTATCTGGAGAAGATTTTCCAGCTGCCGTACTGGGTCCAGCCACTCGCCTCGGCCGGCAAGCAGGCGTTGGTACACGGCCTGCTTCGCGGCTCCGTGCGGCCGGACGAGCAGGACCCGGGCCCGGATAACGGCGACCGGCGCGGCGGCCTCCGGGTGGGCCCCGCGGAGGAGGAACTTGCCGAGCACATGCTAGTCAGGTTCGGGACGGAGTTTCGACCAGACACCAGCCCGCTGCTGCTCGAGCCCGCAGACCTGGCGATGTTCGAAGAGCTAGCACCTCTGCTCGGCGACACCCCGCGGCGAGTCAAGCGGTTCGTGAACATCTGCCAGTTGCTCTACGCGATGACGCCACCGCTCACCTGCGGCACCGGAGTCGGCAGCGGGGTCGACAGCGAGCGAGCCCGGGCGGCCGTCCTCTGCGCAATCTGCGACGGTTCGACCCGCATCGCCGGGCGACTACTCGATGACATCGAGGGGACCCGACATCAGCCGGGAGCGCCCGGAAAGGTCGCCAACCCCGAGCCGCCAACGCTGTCCGGTTTCGTCCAGGGCCTCCTGCCCACCGGTGGTGGGCAGGAACGGGAACGCCTGACCGCCTGGCTTCAAGATCATCCCGACTGGGGTGCGCTGCCACTCAGCCAGCTCGACGTGCGCTTGGACATGATCCGCCGCCTAAGGTTCGACAAGCCGACAGTGGCGTAGCCAAAAACGCTAGATCACGATGTTGCCGTTGGGAATCACTAGGCCGTGTACGTCGAAGGTTTCCGTTGCCAGCTCCGTCGAGGCAGGAGGTTGCTCGCCAGGCAGCTCCCGCATCAGAGGAAAGACGATCTCTGTGTTGGCGCGGTCGTAGTGCTCCTTGGACTCCCAGACCTCCAGCGTCTGAAACCCGTCGGTCGTCGCTCGCCCGATGTGCACCAGCAAGCCGTCGAACGACATGCCGACCCGCCTGAGCATTTCGGCATGGATCCGGTCATACATCTCGACGGGTGCGGGAAAACTTGTCACGACGCCGTACATTCTGCAACCTCCTATGATCTTGACGGATGGGGGCCTCGTCGATTGTCAGCCTTGGCCGGCCGCTGCCTGCGGCATCACGAATCGCTCGGTGATTATGTGCACGCCGCCGCCTGATAGATGCGGCAACGCCGTCGTCGTGCGCCCTGTCAAGAGCAGCAGAAGCATTGCGATCGGTCCCCGCAGTTCTGTCCCAGCGCCGGCGGACCAGTCAATATCGCCGGCGACGAGCCGCAGCCCGCGCAGCCGGCGGCGAGCCCAGAACGGCCATCCCATAGTCCACACTCGGTCCGCACCGACCCGTGCAGCCTCAGACGGCATTGGATACTCGCGGCCGAGCGGGATGGCGATGTCTTGTGCGTGGACGAGCACGTCGAAGAGGATGTTGCGATAGTTCGTCATTACCGGGAGCCGGCGAGAATCCGCGTACCTGCGCAGCTCGGCAACGATGTCACGCGTGGGGCGGGCGGCGTGGCGTACGGCGACATCGTGGTTGAGCCGGTGAAAGCTCCCGCGGGCGCGAATAGCGCCAGCGATCATCGACCCTGGGCGTGGAATCTGCGGCGCCATAGCTACGTGTGCTGCGACGTCGCGGACGCGCCATTCGGCGCACAGTGATGGCTGCCCCCACTCCTCGTCGGACAGCCCCTCGAGCAGCCTGGCTAAGCTCAGTCGCTGCTCGCTGATCACGACCCAGCTTTCCTCGCGATCCAATCAAACGCTCCTTGAGTTTTCCCACAATTAGTAAGATTATCTGACGATATTAGTCAAATATTCTGGCGACCGTCAATGTAGAGGTTCCTATGCAGTCAGGAAGTGGACCGATATGCAGGACGAATTGAACCTCGGTCTGCTGCTGTTCATCCCGTACCGTGCGATGGAAAAGGCGGTCCTCGACGCGCTGGCCGCAGCCGGCTTCGACGACATCACACTCGCCCAGGCCAGGGTGTTCCAACGAATAGACCGGAATGGGTCCCGGATCACCGACCTCGCGGAGGCGTCGCTGCTGACAAAGCAAACAGTTGGGTTTCTGGTCGATCAGCTGGAGGGCGCTGGCTATGTCGAGCGGACCGCCGATCCACGTGATGGTCGCGCGCGCTTGGTTCGCGTCGCCGCCCGCGGCACCGCGGCAGTGCAGGCCAGCCTTAGTGTCGTGGCCGAGGTTGAGGCGCAATGGACCGGCTATCTCGGCGAGACCAGGACAGCACAGCTACGTGAGGCGCTGACAATGTTGCGCGAGATCACTGATCCCTATCAAAGGACAAATCAGTGACCCGCACTCGCGCCTTAACCACGGCGGCTGGTCATTCCTCCGCGAACGCCGGGTGTGGTGGGCCGAAGTTTTTTCCGGGACAACTTGCGCCACACCCAGCTCGAGGGAATGTGCTCATCGAAGAGCACGTACGCGCCGGTCGAGTCAACGACCAAGGTGCTCTCGAGCTCTCGCCTCTCCGAGCCCTCTCCGGCGAACAACAGCTCATCGTCGCGGGCCAGTACGGTCTCGTCGTCGGGTGTCAGGACTGATTCGCCGTCGCGGAGCAGCAGCAATGGCACTACGCGGAGTCGCCGCTCCCGCTCCTCAGGGCTCCGCAGCAGATTCCCGAGAACGACCTTGCCCTCCGCGAGCCAACCGCCGAGAGCCGGCGCCTGATCCCGGTCCAATTTGATCTTCCACAGGGCGGGGAGCTCCCGACCACAGTTGTATTGGAGCCGCCGGATGAGTTCGGCCGCCCAGGGGTCGCCCCGCGCCGGCATCTCCTGGATGAAACGCCACAGCATCGGCGTGCTGAGCTGCGCGTACACCTCGTGCGCCACCACCTCGGTCGGCACCAGGAGCGCGTCCACCTGCATGGCCTGAAACAAGGCCGCGCTGGTCGGCTGGTTCTGTCGCGCCGCGAGGAACATTCGGGGGTTTAGACGGCGTGCGGCGGCGAGCATTGAGAGGTTCGTCGTGTCGTTGTCGGTGCCGGCTACCAGTCCGACCGCGCTCGGGAGGTCGGCCTGGGCCAGCACCTCTGGTTCGGAGGCGTCCCCGACGATCACTCCTGGCTCGGGCGCGCCCAGCTCAGCCGGTTCGATAATGGTGACCTCGAGGTCAGCCGCCCGGAGATCTGCGGTGACCTCCCGACCGAAGCGGCCGTACCCGCACATCACCCATCGGCCGTGGGTGGGCGGATGGCCGCGCTCCGGCAGTTCCGCGCCGGGACCGGCCTCAAGCCATGTGAGGAGCTGGTAGGACGCCGGCGCGTGCAACGCGAGACGCAGATGGTCGCCGAATCGGTCGAACGGGTTGACGACCGCCGGTGTCCCGAAGGCATGCATACGCTCCTCGATCGTCGCCGAGACGGTCCGGGACACTATGGGGAGGTCGGGACGGACCAGCGCAGCCGTCATCGTGACGGCGAGATTAGTTTCGTCGTCGTTGGTAAGCGCCAGCACGCCGGCGCACGATGAATGCTCCAGACCTGCGGCGCGCAGGTGGTGAGGATTGGCGCCGTCCGCAACCAGACCCGGGATGTCTGCGTGATAGGACCCAAGCTCGAGGGCGTCGACCCGGTCAGAAGACTCATCAATCACCACGAGCTGCTGTCCGAGCGCGTCGAAGGCCTTGGCCAGCAGCTCGCCGGCGCGGCCGTAACCGACCATCAACAAGAAGGGCTCGCGCAGTCGCGCCACCTTCCGGGTGAACCGCCGCAGCGCCAGCGCGTGCCGGAAGGACCTGTCCTGGACCAGCGTCAGCAAGGAGCCGATCGCGTACGCCCAGCCGATGACCGAGAGGTAGATCGAGAAGGTGACCCAAAGTCGCTGCGCTGGCGTGAACGGCCACGGCAGCTCACCGAACCCGATCGTGGTCGCTGTGTAGCTCATGAAGTAGAACGCCTCAAAGAGACTGATGCGCGCCGGTTGGCCATCCGGACCGATACCGGGGATCAACGTGAGGCCGACCACACTTACCGAGAAGATCACGATCAGAGTGATCAGCGGCGCGCGCATGCGGCGCATGACTAGGAAGATGGTTGAGGATGCCTGGCTCGATGAGTCGATGTGTATACGCGTCGGGACTCGTCTAGCAGGCTCGCGTCGGCTGAACAGCTGAGCCCAGAAGATCAACAGCGGATTGCTCATGGTGCACTATCCTCATCCGCGGTGGAAGGTGACAGTCTCGATCACCAGCAGAACGACCGAGACCAGGTTGGCCAGCAGCGCGCCCCCGGAGAGGGAGACCATGCTGGCCGTATGTACTGCAGTCATGCCCTGCGCCGAGATCTCACTCGCCCAGACCCAGACGACGAGGGCCGCCACCAACTGCAGATCCGCTACCAGACTGGTGGCCAGGTGCACGGCGCCGATCTGGGTACGATCACCGAATTTCAGTACGGTGGCGATCAGGCTGACAGCCAGTGCGGCAAATAGCTCGTAAATGTTGTGCACATCCGGATTAGCGATGTCGCCGATAAAGAAACCAAAGTTGAGCGTTGCCGCGAGCAGTACGAAGAAGCCGAAGATGACCTTCTCGAGATTCATGGCCCTCCTTACCGGCCGGGTTGCCGGTGCCTGGCCGCCGACGTTTGAAGTGATCAAACTGTCTCATGCCAAGCCGGGACCGTGACGTTATCGGTCGTCACGACGACGCTGAGGCGTCCTCCCGACGATCGCCGCGGGGACCGCCAGCAGCTCAGGTGTTACCTACATAGGATCAAGGATTCGGCACCCCGGCTGATCGCCTGGATGCAACGGTTGCCCCACCTGTCGGACGGACTTGTGAAGCCGCCTTCGCACCACGGTCGTCACTCGATCGGGCGAACATATCCCGCGCAGGTTTCAGCAACCTCGATCCGAGCTTGGCAAATGACCGCTTTTGCGAACGCGACGCGTACGTCTCACGAAAGGGCTCTTCGAATGGCGCGACGGGCCCGGTCGCATCCGACAGATAGCTCATTGCAGCAGGCACCTTCGCGACGACCGCCTCGAGATAGTTAATGCAAGCAAAACGGATGGTGCCGCCGGCCAGCTGCTTCAGCCGCGCCTCGAGGGCGTCCGGGCTCGCCGTCTGGCAGTAGCGCACCGAAAAGTGCGCTGCGTTACGGGGCTTCACCACCCTTGCGCGGCCCTGATTCAGCAACAGATGATCATGAGCGGAGATCGGCCAGAACTGGTTGCGATTGCGGAAGCGGTAGGCGGCATTGGCAAGGAAGGCCGGTTTGAACTCCTCGAATAGCTCTTCCATTGCCGGTCGCAGCAGCGGATAGTTCATGTGGTTCGACGAAAAGAAAAGCTCCGAGGTGTAGCCCATCATTTCGGCGCCCAGCAGCTTGCCACCGCCGTTGAAGGTGTTGCCTCTTTCGACCTGCTCGTTCCAGCTGCTCCAGCGACCGTGCAGCATCACCTTGCCGTCGTTTGAGAAGAAGTCGGTGGGCTCGACGGGCCCGACCAGCATCATGTCGTCGTTGAAGTACACGAAGCGATCGGCCAGACCTTCGATGCGCCACAGCATGCTTTCGATGGCGCGCGAGTTGAAGGTGGGCAGCAGCTGCTCATAGCCGCGGAAGATCTCGCGGTGATCAACAATGCGGATGTTTTCCCGCTCAGCCTTTTTGCGATCAATCGCGGCCGGCACCTGGTTGTCGGTCACTAGCCAGATGGTGCGGACCCACGGCGCATAGTTGCGGATCGAGCGCAAACAGAAGCGGATCTCGTCATTGTCCGAAAAGCGTCGCTCATCGGTGGCCACCCGCTCTGGCTTGGCATCCCCGCCCGGATCGGCGAGATACCGCTTGCGCTTGGCGCGGTGCTTTGGATCCGCTCCATCGACCCAAGCGATCACCACATCCATAGGACCTTCGATGGAGGCTTGGGCCTGCTGCGTACCGGTCATCTCCACCTGCTCGAGGCCTTGCGCGAATTGGCGGACAAATTGACCCTTGGCGGAGGCATCAGCATTATGACCACTCTCGACATCGAGACCGTTCCAGGCGTCTTGCTGGCGGGCGCTCAGCTACGGTCTTGTGATCTGAGTCACCGGCAAGGGGACTCTAGCCCACGCCTGGTCTCCATGTGATGAAAGCGATAAAGCCGTGGCTCAGCCGAATCTGAACACATACGCGGGAGTAGGTCGCTCCCATATCGCGGCGGCCAGACCCTCGCCCAAGGATCTGACTGATCCCACTAGCGGGGAGACCGTGGCACTACGCTGCTCTCTGGTGTCGCTTGTAGGCGTTAACCGATCAACCGAGCAGGCCCTGCGGGTAGGCTCCGCTCTGCTGCGCGCCGGTCACGACGCTCTCGCGGCTGAGGGCTGCACCGTTCGTTCCCTGCCACACATGGTGCGGCTGCCCACGGCTTGGCCGGATCGCCCGGCCTGCTGCCCAGTGGCGCAGGCGTGCTGCCGTCGACACCGGTCCCACCCAGGTGAACGTTCGCCCGAGTTACCGGCGGTTCGCTCCACGTGATGACGCAGCGCACACGCTCTCCTCGGCCGAGGAGAGCGCCCCGAGGATCTCGACATCTATCTGGCGTGCCCGGCGAGCGGCCTGATACGCGGCGATCGAGGCTGACTTCGCTACGGTCGATCTCTACTCAACGAACCCGTGAGAACGTGGGCTGTCAGGGCCATGGATGGTCTTGCCAGAGCCACCAGTGCATCATGATCAACTTCGCTGCTTTGGCTACTGCACGTTGTCCTCGATTACTAGCTCGCTCTCATCAACGGTTAGCAAGGCTGATGCAGCGTCGAAGATGTTGCGCCGCGCCGCAGCGAGGCTTCCACCGTGCGTGTGACATCCCGGAATCTCGTCGATGTAAACAAACCACGACTTGTTTGTGTCGATTTCGTAGATCGCTCTGTAGGTCTGGGTCATGTCAACCCGGTCTGTGTCGTTCCGAGAGCCTTGCGCAGCTCTCGCAATGAGTGTTCGTATGCGGCGTCTTCGGCGTCGAGACGAGCCGCAACCTGCTCGGCAATGGCCGGGTAGTCGGGATGGGCGTGCAACTCGGCTTGCAGCTCGGAGAACTTGCGATGTCCGGTCATGCGATCAGCCCCTCCTCTCTCAACTCTTCCAGGTAGGTCTCGTACACGACCTCGGCGGGGGAGAGGACAGGCCGCTCCGTTTGGAAGCGCCGGGGAAGGTAGCAACTCGCAGCGAGCATGGATTAGTTGCGATGGCCGGTCTCGCACTAGCTGGTCAAGCGCACGCTTCAGCACTCCAAGGATTCGGTGATCTTAGAAACCGACAGGCCTTGTTCGATCATGTCGACAACCCACTCATCGATATGCGAGGGCTTGATCCGGCGAACCGGCATCGAGCCGAACCGTGGCTCACAGCCCGCCACGCAGTCACATAGCCAGCGCTCGAGTGGGGTCTGGGGGCTTTGGGTCGGCCGCCAGTACCCAGCCAACCGTTCGCGCAGTGGCCGATTGCCGGCTCTGTCATTAACAGCGGTCCCCGCGTCGACGCTGTCCGTTTCGCGGCCAGCCATCTGTCCGCGGCGCCTTTAGTTGCAAATGTCCGTGGCGCCGGCATCATTCTGCGGTGTCCGGATCGAAATATCGGGCGTGATAGCGACCACTCGCCAAGATTGGACCGCTGCCCACTGGCGGTGAGAGCGTGGCACTACGCTGCTCCCTGGTGTCGCTCGCAGGCATTACCGATCAGCACAGTGTTGGCAAATAATGGCACGAAGTGGGTCGCCAGCGGCGGTTCCCAAGTCAGCCCCCATAGCTCAGGGGATAGAGCAAAGGTTTCCTAAACCTTGTGTCGTAGGTTCGAATCCTACTGGGGGCGCTAACGTGTCAGATTGCTGTTTGAGCGGTTTAGTCCAGGTCATCCTCGAACATCGATGCCTGCACGTTCAGCGTCATCGCCGCTTCCATTACGTCTGCCCTGCTCGGTGTGTGGGCCCTTCGAGGGTAAGTGATGACATATCGGCGCGGGCGGCCATTGCTACCCCTTTTTTCACCCCGACGGGATCATGAGTCATGGACAAGCGCACCCTGGGCAGCAACGGCCTGGAGGTCTGCGCGATTGGGTTGGGCTGTATGACGATCATGGCCTGTGACTTCGGTGGAATCGTCCAGCTGGATCTAATTGAGACCAAGACGTTCGGCTCGCGCGTGATCTACGAACGCTATCGTCGCGCCGGAGCTGAGTCGGACTGACACTACCGTCGAAGTGGCTGTCCTTCGATGATCACGTGCGGACGAAGAACTCGCGTCTTAAGCGCAATAAATGGCGGAACACTTTATCGGAGTGATGTTCAGATTGTCAGCTCGTTATTGAGCGGTGTAGCCGCCGTCGACGGGCAGCGCGACTCCGACGACAAAGCTGGCGCCAGGGCTGCACAGCCAGAGGACGGATGCTGCGATCTCCTCGCCCTGGCCGAGACGGCCAATCGGTGTCGCCGCAGTAGCCTCGGTCCGGTCGAGTTCGCCCTTGGCGATCATGTCCGCGACCATTGGAGTCTCGATGGTGCCGGGGCAGACGGCGTTGATGCGGATCCCGCGGGGCGCGTACTCCAGTGCGGCGCTGGTGGTCAGTCCAATCACCCCGTGCTTGGAAGCGTGGTAGGCAGCCCGGCCCGGGAGTCCGACGAGACCGCCGAGGGAGGAGCAGTTGACGATGGCGCCGCTGCCCTGGGCGCGCATCTGGCCCAGTTCATGTTTCATGCACGCCCACACCCCGCGCAGGTTGATCGCATTGACCCGGTCGAAGACCTCGGCCGGTTCATCGGCGGCATCGCTGGGTGGAACCTGAATACCGGCGTTGTTGAACGCCATGTCGAGCCGGCCGAACCTGTCAACGGTCGCCTGCACCATGGCCGCCACGCTGTCCTCGTCGGACACGTCACAACGAACACCAAGCACCTGGTGGCTAGCTGCTGTCAACTCGTCGGTGGCCGTAGCAAGCGTGGCCTCGTTGACGTCCGCGATGACGACCGCGGCCCCGGCTGCGGCGAACGCCCGTGCGGTGGCAAGACCCATGCCCGAGCTGCCACCCGTCACCAGTGCTACCTGTCCAGCGAAGTCATAGGTCGGATTCACGGTCCTCAATTCCCCTTCTCCTCGACGTTGTCTGCTGGGCCGATCAGCTGCGGTCGATGGTGACTTGGAAGTTGTCGGCTTGGTGCTCGATCAGCTCCATCCTGGTGTCGAGTGCGCCGATGCGAACGATGCCATTCCAATAGCCGACGTCGCCGTAGTAGAACACTAGGTCTCCCGAGGGGGCGTAATAGCCGATATCGCCGATGTCTGGATCGGCTCCCGCTGGTACGCCGTCTGTAGACAGCCGCCGGGGAAGCCTCGCAATCTTCTCGACCCGGTTGAAGTCTTTGAAGGTCAAGGTAAGCGGCAGTTGGGCGGCGAGGTCCCGTGCGGTTGCGTTGTCGGCCAGTCGTGCGGTGATCACCGTGTCGGCGATGGTGATCTTGATCGGCGTTTCGTGCACGTCACTGACGTTACGACAGATCCTGCCTGGGTGGGATGCCCTCGCAATACACCCATCAAACAAAGACTTCTCCCGCTCAGGGGGGCCGCGATCTCCTGCAAGATGCTAGTGACGCGAAAGGAGGCACATGGCACGCATCTTCATCACCGGTTCCGCCGACGGGCTAGGTCGGGCAGCCGCACAAACCCTCCTCGACGACGGGCATGAGGTCATCGTCCACGCTCGCAGCGCCGAGCGACTGGCCGCGGTCAACGACCTCATCGGCCGGGGCGCGTCAGCAGTCGTCGGGAATCTGGCCGACCTGGACCAGACGCGAGCGGTGGCGGATCAGGTCAACCACCTGGGCCGGGTCGACGCGGTGATCCACAACGCCGGCATCTACAGCGGCCGGCAGATCCTGCCGGTCAATGTCGTCGCCCCGTACCTGCTCACCGCCCTGATCCAACGCCCGCTGCGGTTGGTGTACCTGAGCAGCGGCTCGCACTACGGCGGACGAGCTGACCTGGCTGGCGTGGACTGGAGCGGACAACGCAAGACCGCCTCGTACTCGGACAGCAAACTGTTCGTCACCGCCCTTGCCGTCGCTGTCGCCCGCATCTGGCCCGACGTGTCTAGCAACGCCGTCGACCCCGGCTGGGTGCCCACCAAAATGGGCGGGCCCAATGCTCCCGACGACCTCCGGCTCGGGCACCTCACCCAGGAATGGCTGGCCACCAGTGACGACCCCGAGGCGCGCAGCAGCGGCGGATACTGGTTCCACCAGCGGCTCCGCACGCCGCATCCGGCCGTCCGCGACACGCAGTTTCAAGATCGCTTGCTTGCCGCGCTGGCCCGTTTCACAGACACACCGCTGAACTGAAACCCATTCCGGCCGACAGGACGGCACTTATGCTCACGGCATGAGCGAGGAGATGACGTACGCGCACTTGGGCCGCTCAGGCCTAATGGTCAGCCGGATGGGCCTCGGCACCATGAACTTCGGCTACACCGTGGACGAACCAAGCAGTTTCGCGATCATGGACGCCGCAATCGATGCGGGCATCAACTTCTTCGACACCGCCGACGTCTACGGCGGCCCCCAGTCACCGGACATGAAGAAGGGGTACGGCATCGCGGAGGAGACTGTCGGCCGCTGGCTGCATCGCAGCGGGCACCGCGACGACATCGTCTTGGCCACCAAGGTGTACCAGCCGATGGGACTCAGTCCGAACGACCGCCGGCTGTCGGCCTACCACATTCGGCGCGCGTGCGAGGCGAGCCTGCGGCGGCTGCAGACCGATCACATCGACCTGTACCAGATGCACCACGTCGACCGGACCACGCCGTGGGAGGAGATCTGGCAGGCGATGGAGCAGCTGGTCCGCCAGGGCAAGATCAGCTACGTCGGCAGCAGCAACTTCGCAGCCTGGGACGTGGCTCTCGCCCAGTGCGCCGCCTCGGCACGCCACTTCCTGGGCCTGACTTCCGAGCAGAGCCTGTACAACCTCGCCGTGCGAACCGTGGAGCTGGAGCTGATCCCCGCCCTGCGCAGCCTCGGTATCGGCTTAATCCCGTACAGCCCCCTGCATGCCGGCCTGCTCGCCGGCGTGCTCAAAACCGAGACCGAGGGACGCATCTCCGACGACTCGACGCGGCAGCGCATCGAGGCACACCGCGATCAGCTTGAAGCGTATGAAGGGCTGTGCCGGGAGTTGGGCGCGAAGCCGGTGGATGTGGCGCTGGCCTGGCTGCTGCGCAACCCTGTCGTCTCCACCGCGATCGTCGGAGCGACAACGATCGCGGAGCTGCAGTCTGATCTCGACGCGCTCTCGGTCCAATTGGACACCGAAAGCATGGAACGACTCGACCGAATCTGGCCGGGGCCGGGCGAAGCTCCGCAGGCCTACGCCTGGTGAGGCCGACACCTATGGCTGACGTACTCCGCGCAGCTGGGCCGAGAATGGCCAGGTTGGTAGTCGAGAGCTGGTGCAAACTGAGCTAGTGGCCGATGCAAGGACATATAGCGTGGTCACCGCATTGAGCCATGTCGGACTCATCCGTGACGACAACGAGGACAGTCTTGTCGTCGGCCAATGGACGCTATGCGCCGCAGAGACCGAAGCGCCCCAGTCTTTTGTCTTTCCTCTTGCCACGCCACTGGTGGTTGCGGTTGCCGACGGGCTTGGCGGACATCCCGGTGGCGATGTTGCCAGCTCGCTTGTGGCCCGGGAGCTGGCGCGAGCAGGTCCGACGCTCGATGGTGAACAGAGACTGCGGGATGTGCTGAATGCATGCAATAGGGCCCTTTACGGTATCGCTGCAGATCAGCCGACGCTGATGGCAATGGGCACCACAGTCGCCGGTGTGTTGCTGACATCTGATCAAGTGCTTGCGTTCAATGTTGGAGACAGTCGGGTCTACATGCATGGACCCGACGGACTTCGGCAGGTCAGCATTGACGACAGGCCACCGCTGGCTGCTGGCCAGGAACACACCTCGATCGTGACCCAAACGCTAGGGGGAGGATTCGCTTACGCCGACCTTGAGCCCCATGTATGGGCATGCCCACAGTCGACCGAAGTGCGCTGGCTTATCTGCAGTGACGGACTCTCTGACCTGGTAGGCGATCAGGCTCTGAATGATCTACTTCAGGAATCGGAAGACAGTGAGGCCGCCTTCGGATTATGGAAGGCAGCGATCGATGCTGGCGGTTCCGACAACATCACGCTGGCGCTCGTACGAGTCGCTAGCTGACTAGGAGGTCGATGACAAATGCAAGCGCAACTGCTCGAGTTCGGATCCATCGAGGTCGAGGGGCGGAAGTACGAGAACGACATCATCATCGACGGTGGCCGAGTGCGGAAACGCAAGAAGAAGCCGTCGAAGCGATACCGCGACGAATACGGGCATACTCCACTGTCCGCTGATGAGGAGCTGCCGTGGGGTGGGGGCCGAATGATCATCGGCACCGGCGCCTACGGCTCGTTACCGATCATGCCCGAGGTTGTCGAGGAGGCTCGTCGTCGGGGCGTCGAACTCACCGCCATCCCGACAAATGAGGCTTGTCGGCTGCTTGACGGACTCGACCGCGGTGAGGTCCATGCTGTGCTGCATGTCACTTGCTGACGGCATCGTTGGCCCTGGAATGATCGCCAGAATGGTGGGATCGTCGCGATCATGAGGTCGGTTGTCTACTCGCGCACCGGCGACCCGTCGGTGCTTCGGCTCGTGGATCGGGATGTCACCGAACCGGGCCCTGACGAGGTCCGTGTCCGTATCGTTGTCTCCGGCGTCAACCCCACTGACTGGAAGTCGCGCCTTGGATCTGGCGAAGGGGCAGCCCCGCCGTTTCCAGAGGTCACACCGAACCAAGACGGTGCGGGTGTGGTCGATGCCGTAGGTAACCGCGTCGGGGATCTTGCTGTGGGTGACCGTGTTTGGGTATATCTCGCCGGCCACCAGCGGCCGACGGGAACCGCGCAGGAGTACACAAATCTTCCTTCGGCCAGGGTCGTACGACTTCCCGAAGGCACGAGCTTTGAGGTCGGTGCCAGCCTCGGCGTACCGGCCATGACTGCTCACCGGGCCCTGACTGTGTTAGAGGACGGCCCGAGGCGGCTGCATCCTGGTGCGCTCAACGACAAGGTGGTGCTGGTGGCGGGCGGCGCCGGTGCAGTGGGTCACGCGGCGGTCCAGCTTGCGCGCTGGGCCGGTGGCACCGTGATCACAACGATTTCCAGCGCGGCCAAGGCGGCGCTCGCGACGGCGGCTGGCGCTCACCATGTGATCAACTACCGCGAGGAGGTCGCCGCTAGCGCCATCAAGAAGATCGCTCCTGACGGTGTGGACCTGGTGGTCGAGGTCGCGATCGGGGCCAATTCACAGCTCGACATCGATGTTGCTAAGCCACGCGCGTCGATTGCCACTTACGCCAACGACGGCGGGAGCGAGTTCAGGCTCGAGGTCAGGCCGAACATGATCAAGAACCTGCGCTATCAATTCGTTCTGCTCTACACCGTCGGCCAGGCGGCGCTGACTGCGGCTGTGGAGGACATCACGCACGCGCTCATCGACGGAGCGCTACCGGTGGGTGAGGAAGCTGGCCTGCCGCTGCACCGTTTCCCACTGGAGAAGACTGCAGACGCTCACCAGGCCGTGCAAGATGGGGCAGTCGGAAAGGTGCTCATCGATGTGTCTTAGGACCAAACCCTGCTATGAGTCGAGGAGTCCCCTGTCGGCGAGCCAGCTGCGGAACTCATTGGGTGTTCTTACGCCGTCCTCAATGACAGCGGTATAGATTTCAAGGCCGCCGATCTTGTCGGGGTAACTCGGCAGCTGGTACCACACGTCCTTGATCCGCAGCACTGCTGCCCGCTGGTCGTCGTTGATCTTGTTTCGCAACGCCTCATGCCAGGCGGTGACATTCTGGTGAAGATCATGGAGCCAGAGCGTGAGGTCGAGTTGCCACACCTTGCCCCCACGATCGATCAGGAACCGAACGTGGTACCGCTCCTCTCTAACAAGTCCAGTGGGACTGCGATCTGCCCGTTCATCCCGATAGTCAAAGCCAAATACTCCTGGCAATTCCAAGACACGCGAGATCAAATTCAGGACATCTGCCGGGCTGTAGTTGGTGCCGACGAGCAGGCCAAGATCAACTTCGGGCCAGCACATCAGTTCCGAGATGTAGCTTCCGGTAACCTCCAGCGGCCCAATGTCATTGAAGACTCCTGATCCTTCGAGCTCCTTCAGGAGGGCCGCCGCCTCGGCGTGCAACGCAGACTGCCTGGCGGCGAGGTCATGATCGCTTGCCGGCGACTGCACGATCGGCGATGCTAGCAGCCAGCGTTGTTGATCTTGGGGCGGAGCGGCATGGATTGGTTTGGCGTTGCGGCGTGTTGCGAAGTCAGGAAATTTGTCAGTGCGCTCATTTAGTGTGAATGTGTGTTCGAATCAGGCGAGGAGCTGCCGCCGGCGGGTGCCGCGGCGTTGGCTGGGCTGATCGAGCAGAATCATGCCGAGCTGAAGGCTGCCGAATGCACGATGTTGCAGCTGGCTTGCGCCTGGGCGGACGCGCATTATCTGGACTCGGACGGTGGCGAGTATCAGCCGTTGATTGAGCGGGCCTGCGCCTGGGGCGGGGAGGGCACTCCGGAGGTGTCGGAGTATTGCGCGACGGAGTTGGGCGCGTTGCAGGGCACCGGGGTGATGGCGGCGCGGTCATTGATCGCTGATGCATTGGATCTGCGGTATCGGTTGCCGCGGTTGTGGGGTCGGGTGCTGACCGGTGGGGTGCGGGCGTGGCAGGCCCGCAGGATCGCCGAGCAGACCCGGCCCGTTTGATTGCTCCACTCGCTTCACTCGCTCCGCGCGGATCGCGCCTGATAGCCGCCTACTTCGTCGTCACTCGCAGAGGAAAGAACACCTCTGCTCTGTCCTCCTCAGCACGGCGGCGCGCGATCCGTTGTCGTGGGAGGCGTGCGCCGATGTTGATCATGCCCTAAGCGATTTGGTGGGGATGATGCCGTGGCCGCGGTTCGCGAGGATCTTGGCCGCCACCATCGTGGAGGCCGATCCCGCGTTGGCGGCCGAACGCGCCGAACGGGCCCGGCGGGGTCAGGATGTGTTCAGTTTTGATTCCGAGGACGGCTTGAAGACGATCGTGGCGAAGGCGGCGGCCGGTGATGCGATCTGGTTCTTGGCGGCGGTGAACCGGATCGCGGAGATTCTTGCCGCCCGCGGCGACACCGATCCGGTCGGGGCGCGGCGGGCCCGCGCGGTCGGGATTTTGGCCCGGCCGGCGGAGGCGTTGCAGCTGTTGGTGGAGCATCAACACGACGCCGAACCCAGCCAGCCAGACGAGCCCAGCGAGCCAGGCGACTCCAGCGAGCCAAGCGACTCCAGCGAGCCAAGCGAGCCCAGCGAGCCGGGCGCACCCAGCGAGGCGGCCGAGGCCGCCGATTGCGAGCCAAGCGAACCCGCCGAGCCAAGCGAACCCGGCCAGGCGCGCGAACCCAGCGAGGCCGAAGCCGCCAATGGCGAATCTACCGACCCGGTGGACGGCGATCTCGTGTCTGACGTGGAGGCGGCGGCAGACCCCGAGCCGGAGCCGGAGCGTGAGCCGGATGATCATCGGTCGGTGTCGATGGCGACGCCGCCGGCGTTTGATGCCAAGGCGGCCCGGCCTCGGGTGGTGCTGCACTTCCATCTCTCCCAAGCCGCGCTCCGCAGCGGCCACGCCATCGTGCGGCCCGAAGACGGCGGCCCGCTCACCCTCGAGCAGCTCCTCGAGTTCCTGAGCCACAGCGGCTGTCAGGTCCGGATCCAGCCGGTGCTGGATCCCACCGCGGTGGCACCGGTGGATGGCTATGAGATACCGGCCCGGCTGCGGGCCGCGGTCAGAGTCTGGCAGGTCGCCGACGTCTTCCCCTTCGGAACCTGTCTGAGCCCCAGCATGGATCTCGACCACACCGAACGCTACGTGCCGATGGACTACGGCGGGCCGCCGGGCCAGACCGCGCGCGGCAACCTCGGACCGTTTGCCCGTCCCGGCCACCGCGCCGTCACGCACGGCCGCTGGCACAAACACCAGCCCGAGCCCGGCTACTACGTGCTCCGCTCACCCCTCGGATACGTCTACCTCGTCACCAACCAAGGCACCCTTGCCCTCGGCCGCACCCCGTTCAGCGCAGCCGTCTGGGAAGCCTCAAAGCCAAAGCCAGGCGCAATCCCCGCCTAGTTTGATCTTGCCTTAACCCTCAAGCGCGGCGGACTCCTCCTGCCGCGCACAGCGGCCTGCCAGTTCATCAGCCTGATCATGATGGCCGGCCTGTTCCAGCGGCGTCGCTGCATCACGATGCCCAGCGGCTGCAGCGTGTGCTCACCCACAGGCTTACAGGCCGCTTGCCATCTCCCCCCAGATGTCTTCCAGATACCGATCGGTGTCGCGCAGTCCTTGGAGCCATTCATCGGCGCTGGCACCAGACCCGTTGCTCTTGGTCCGGTAAACCTCCATCAGCGCAGCGCGTACGCCCGGGGCCATGGTGCTGGCATTGCCGCACACATAGATCACAGCGCCAGCCTCGATCAGATCCCAAACCTTGTCGCCTTCGCGCTCGATCACGTGCTGAACGAACGTACGCGGCTGTCCGGGCTCCCGCGAAAACGCCATCTGCACCTCAGTAACCCCCGTCGCCTCGAACTCCGTCAGTTCATCGGCATACAGCACGTCGCCCTCAGAGTTTCGGCAGCCGTAGAAGAGGATCGACTTCCCGATCGGTGCACCCTGCTGGGCCAGGGCAGCTCGCTCTTGGAGAAAACCGCGGAAAGGTGCCACCCCAGTGCCAGCCCCGACCATGATCATCGGCAGATGCGGATTGGCCGGCGGCCGGAACGGGATGGTCGGCTTGCGTACGAAGGTGAACTGGGTGCTGTTCTCCATGCTGCTTGCGAGGTGGTTGGAGGCAACTCCGTTGAAATACCCGTCACCGCTACGGGCCGGTCCATGGAGCACACCGACGGTGAGATCGCACGTCTTCGTAACGGCCGGGGACGAGGAGATCGAGTAGTAGCGCGGCCGCATAGGCGGCAACAGCTCCAAGTAGGAGTTGAACGGCAGGTCGATGCTCGGGAATTCGTCGAGCAGCTCAAGCACCGATCGCCGCGGCGTTGCGACTTTCTCGAGGTAGACCGCCCGGCCGGTATCGTCCAGGCCGGACATGGCCTGCAGCTCGGCCGCCTGATCGGGATCGGTCGCATACCGAGCAAGTACGGCAAGATCACTACGGCTAGCGACGTCCTGCAACTCGACACAGGCGCCGAGGATGCCGAGCAGCGGCGCGGATTCGCCCAGCGGAAGGTGAGTGTAGGTGCCGCCGCCAGTGGGATTGATCGTCACGTACGTGCCAGCGTCGAGGCCGAACCGAGCCATCACCCGTCGGATGAGTTCGACGTTGTTGCGAGGGAGTACGCCGAGGTGATCACCGGTCTCGTAATCCATTCCGGGAGACAACTCGAGCTCGATATGACGGGCTGATCGCGGGTCGGACTCCGACCGACCATTTCGGAGCAGCTCACTGTTGGCGACCACAACCGAAGGATGAGCGCGGTAGGACATCACGACAGGGTTCGTCGTCTGCTTGTTCTCCATGGTGAGGTGTAGCCGGGGCTCAGTGCTGGACGCCGTTGTCGACTCGGCGGCGAGTCCGAGGCTCTCGGTGATCGACGACCAGAGGCCCTGGTACCACTCCGAGAACTGACCGTCGAAGTCAGACCGAGCGTCACCCTCGCCGCGGCCATGGATCCGCCGGGCACCGTGACTCTCAAGCTGTGCATCGATGAGTGTCGGTACGGCCTGGTACGTCGAGGCCCAGTCCATGTTTCCGCAGCCGAAGACCGAGTACGCCACACCGGACCCGGCATCAGATGGCGTTGCCGAATCAGTGATCCAGCGGTAGAAGCGCTCGGCATTGTCCGGCGGCTTGCCATTGTAGGAAGCGCACACCACGATCAGAGCTCCCTCGTGCGGCAACTCGCCAGTGTGATCATCTAGGGCGCCCAAGGTCACCGCGTAGCCGCGATCTGACCCGTCCTGGGCAATCCGAGTGGCAATTCCTTCCGCGGTCCCCAGGTTGGAACCGAAGAGCACCATCAGCGGTGTGTTGTGTCCCTCCCCGGTCCGCCGAGGGCGCGCCTTGGGCTCGGCGGCTTGCCCGTTGCCTGACGGGGTGGTGATCGCGATCGGCGTTGTTCCGGTGGTTCGACCCGGACGCTGTTTGATCTTGATGAACAGGCCATCCGGCTTAATCGTCAAACCCTCTTTGATCTTCAGCTCGTAGTTCAGATAATCCACGAACTCGAAGCGTTGCAGCAGCATGCCGAGCACAAGCATCGCTTCCTGCATGGCGAACTGGCGCCCGATGCAAGCCCGCTGACCCGAACCGAACGGCTTGAACGCGTTAGGTGGAAGCTGCGACCGGGTCTCGGGCCGGAAGTGGTCAGGGTTGTACTCCTCGGCGTCGGCGCCCCAGACGCTCGGGTCGCGGTGCAGCATGATCGTCAGCGCGGTAATCGAGGATCCCTTCGGCATCAGGTACGGCCCAACCATGGCGTCGGAGTACGGGTAGCGCGTGAACCCCGCCACCGTGGGCCACAGCCGTAGAGTTTCGCTGAGGATCTGATTGACGTAGGTCAGGCCCTGCACTTGTTGATAGGTGGGGAGCAGCGAGGTGTCGGTGCCCAGGACTCGATCGACCTCTTCCTGCGCACGGGCGACCACCTCGGGATGTTTGATCAATAAGCTGATGGTGAAAGACAGCAGTCCGCTGGTGGTTTCGTGACCGGCAATCAGGAACGTCTGACACTGGGCCACGATGTTGTCGTCGCTTAGCTTCTCGCCGGTCTTCTTGTCCACGCCGGTCAGCATGGCGCTGAGCAAATCCTTGTGCTCTTCGACGCTCCCCGCGCGCCGACGCTCGTCGATGATCTGTTGAACTTCGCCCTCCATATAGCGGTAGTTCTCGATCAGCTTCCGGGTAGCACGGCGCCGTAGCTTGGTCTGGATGGGCAGTGCCCGGGCGCGTCTTTGGCTCTCTCCCAACACGCCGTACATGGCCTCGACGAACGGATGCACGGTGTCGCGGTAGAAGGAGTTGAAGCGGTATCCGAAGCCGCAGAGCGCGATGGTGTCGAGGGTGAGCCGAGTCATGTCAGCGGTGACGTCGACCGGTTCGCCCGGATTCAACCGTTCCCACTTTTGCATCAACTGCGTCGCGATGTCGTTCATCATCGGCACGTAGTCCCGCATCGCCTGCTGGCTGAAGTTGGGCAGCAAGATGTTGTGGGCCTTCGACCAGTTCGGATCATCGGTGTCGGACGTGAACAATCCGGCGCTCCGGCCGAAGCTTCGGACCGCCTTCTGACCGTCACCCACAAGCTTGTCGAATCGCTCGTCGTCGCACAGGTCGTCGATCATCTTCAGGCCTGAGGTCGCGAACCGATCCCCGCCTGGGGTTCGCAATCGGATCATCGGACCGTACTCGCGGGTCAGCTCCATCAGCGTGACGATGGTGTGGTCGGGGGGTATGTCAAACATGTTGCCGACAATCGGCTTGCCCTTCGGTCCTGGTATGTCGTCAACCGTTAGTGGTGCGGTCGTACGGTTCTCAGTCGTCGTCATGGGATTGCCTTTCGGATGCGGCCAGTTCGGTGACCCGACCGGCACGGATGAAGACCACCAGGCCGGCGACCACGACCCAGATGGGGAAGAGGAGTACGACAACCGGATGGAGTGTCGTGCTGATCAGCAAGAAGAGCGCCAGCAGGTAGCTCACGATGGCCAGCCAGGTAGGCATGATGCCGGCTCCCCGGAGCAGAGTGGTCGTCGTCAAGGCGTACATGCCCGCGCCGCGAATTGCATAGACGAAGACCATTCCGTAGCCCACGGCGAGCATGCCTCGGACGAAGTCGGCCGACGGCAGCGGCGCATTGGTCAGATCTTTCAAGAGCGCGACCGAACCGGCCGATGCTGTCCCGGCGAACAGCAGTACGACGAACAGGATGCCGGATGCAAGCTGCAACCCGTAAGGAATGGCGGAGGGCGAAGGGGTCAGGGATCGAATCAGTAGTCGGGTGGTGTGTGCGTGCCAGAGAAAGGCGATCCCGGCGAAGGGGACGAGATAGAGCCCCACCGTGATCAGCACTGTGCTACTGCCGGAGTAGAAGGCAGTGATCTCGTCATCCGAGGCTGACAGCCTGGGTGTCGTATAGATGAAGACCAACGCCAGCACAAACAGCGCAGCGAAGAGTATGCCTGTCAGACCCGACAGCCGAGCGAGTTTCACGGTGGGGGACGCCGCGTGCCGCCTGGCGGTCAGTGGCTCGGCCATGATCATCAGCCTCCCCAGATGTCCTCGAGGAACCGGCCGTCGGCTCGCAACCCGGCGAGCCAGTTATTGCCGTCCGTCCCAATAGTGCTGCCGGTGCCGGAGTTCATCCGGAATACCTGGATGAGTGCGGTGCGAACACCGGGCGCCATGGTGTTGGCGTTGCCACAGATATAGATATTGGCGCGCTGGTTTGCGATCAGGTCCCAGACCTCGTCGGACCGCTGGATGATCGCATCTTGAACGTAGCGTCGTTGTGGATCCCCCTCGCGCGAGAACACGGCATCCACCTTGACCACACCGTCGGCCTCATAGCGCCTCAGCTCATCTTCGTAGAGGTAGTCGTCCTCGGAGGTCCGGCACCCAAAGAACAGCAAGGACGTGGCTACGGACGCCCCGTTGACTCGCTGCGCGGCCCGCTCCTGCAGGAAGCCGCGGAAGGGCGCCAGCCCGGTACCGGCCCCGATCATGATCATGGGCAGCTGTGGATCATCCGGCGGCCGGAAGGCGATCGTCGGCTCGCGTACGAAAGCGAAAACCGTACTGTTCGGCGCATTCGATTCCAGGTAGCTGGAGCACACCCCATTGAACTCGCCGACCCCCGAGCGAGCCGGGCCGCGCAACACCCCCGTGGTAATGCTGCACATATCGGGGCTGACCAGAGGTGAAGAGGAGATGGAGTAATAGCGGGGCCGCAGTGGCGGCAGGCGGTCCAGGAAAATCTCGAACGGCATGTCACAGGCTGGGTAGTCCTCGAGCAGGTTGAGCAAAGAGCGGCCACGCGCCAGCACCTCATTGCGGAATCTGGTCTGAGATTCATCGTCGTCGCCGACAAGACCCTCGAGCAATGACCGTTGCTCCGGATCACGGGTGTAACGAGCCATCACTTCGATGTCGCCCCGGGTTGCCGGATCCTGGAGCTCGACGCAACTGCCCAGGACGCCGAGCAGCGGGGCTGGCTCGTCGGTCGGCAGATGGGTATGACTGCCGCGATTCGGGATGATCGTGAGGTAGGAGCCAGCGTCCAGACCGAAGCGCAGCATCACGCGCCGGATGAGATTGATGTTGTTACGGGGCAGCACCCCAAGGTGATCGCCTGCCTTGTACTGGACGCCGGAGGGTAGGGCGACCTCGACGTGCCGAGTCGAGCGGCCGGCGTTGGCGCCCAACAGCTCATGGTTGTCACGCACGACGGACGCCTGTGCGTGATAGGACATGATCACCGGATTGGTCACCTGCCGATTCGTGACGGTGATCGATAGCCTCGGCTGACTTTCATCCGTCTCGTGCGGCGCATCGACGCCGAGGGCGGTGGCGAGGTCTTTCCACAGCGTGTCGTGCCAGTTGCGGTACGCGGCATCGAAGTCGCCTCGTACGTCGCCGGCACCACGGGGGTGCACCCGCGTAGCGCCGTGTTGCTCCAGCCCGGCATCGAGCTCGGCCGGCACCGCCTGGTACGTAGTAGCCCACTCGGTGTTGCCGCAGCCGAAAACGGTGTACGACAAGTCCTGGAACGCCTCGGCTCCCGCCTCGTCGACCAAATGGTGGAACTTGATGGCGTTGTCTGGAGGCAGCCCGTTGTAGGAGGAGCAGACCAAGATCACGGCTTTTGCAGGCAGCTGATCGACGTAGTCGTCGAGGGAACCCAGGGTTACCTCGTAGCCGCGCTCGGTGCCTTCTTGGGCGAGGCGAGTGGCAATGCCCTCCGCGGTCCCGAGGTTCGACCCGAAAAGGACGGCCAGAGGCGTCTGGTGCGCATTGCTAACGGCTGGCCCGGGCTTGGTCTCAGCTTGTGGCGATACAGCGACCGGTTCGGCTCTGTCGATCGGCCGATCCGCGCGACGCCTCAGCTGAATGAAGAAGTCTGCCGGCTTGACGGTTAGAGTCACCTTGGTGTGCAGCTGGTAGCTTGGGTCCTTGATCAACTCGAACCGCTGCAGCAGCATGCCGAGGACAAGCACGGCCTCCTGCAGCGCGAACTGCCGCCCGATGCAGGCCCGTTGCCCGGTGCCGAACGGTTTGTACGCGTTCGGCGGGATAGTGCTCATCCGCTCCGGCGTGGTGTGATCGGGATTGAACTCCTCGGCGTCCTCGCCCCAGATGGACTTGTCCCGGTGCAACATCGGGGACAGCACCATCATCCCCAGGTCTTCCGGAATCGCGTAGCGCCCGCCACCGATCACGGTGTTCTTCCTTGCGTGACGCCGAAATCCCGCCGCCGTCGGCCACAGCCGCAACGCCTCATCGAGGATCTGGCGTACGTAAGTCAGCTCATGCAATTGATCGAACGTCGGCTGCAAAGTGCCGCCAAGTACTCGATCAACTTCCTGCCGCGCTCGGTCGAGGTATTCCGGATGCTCGAGCAGGAAGTAGATGGCGAACGACAGCAGTCCACTGGTCGTCTCATGGCCGGCGACCAAGAACGTGATGCACTGGGCCCGGATGTTGTCGTCCGGAAGAGTCAGCCCGGTCTGTTTGTCGACTCCAGTGATCATCCGGCCGAGCAGGTCGGTGTTGTCCGCGGCATCACCCATGGCTCGACGCTTGCGGATCAGATCATCCACCAAGCTCGCCATGAAGGCCTGGTCCTCTTCAAACTGGCGCTGTGCTCTGATCTTGAGCCGGGTTTGGATCGGCAGCTGCCGGATGCGCCCCTGCGACTCGTCCAGCACTCGGACCATCGCCTGCACGAAGGGGTGCGGCGTATCGCGATAGAACGAATTGAACCGGTATCCGAATCCGCACAGTGCGATCGTGTCGAGCGTCAGCCGCGTCATGTCGGCCGGGACATCGATCTCTTCGCCAGGATTGAGCCGATCCCACTTGTCCATCAACTGATCGGCGATGTCGATCATGGCTGGCATGTACTCCCGCATCGCCTGCATGCTGAAAGGCGCCATCAGGATGCCGTGCGCGCGGGCCCACATCGGATCATCGGTGTGCGCGGTGAACAGGCCGGCATCAACTGGGCCCTCCGCCAAGATCGACAGGCCTGCTGTGATGACCTTGTCGAACCGAGCGTCGTCGCAGATCTCCGACACCAGGTCGACGCCGGACACCACCACCGAGATGCCACTAGGTGGGGTCAGCTTGAAGATCGGCCCGTACTCGCGAGCAAGAGACATCAGGCTCTCGATCGGTTGCGACAGATCGATGGCCCGAACGTTTCCGATAAACGGCAGTCCCGGAGGGCCAGGGAAATCTTCAGCTGCAAGCGGTTCGGTCATGCGGGCGCCCCTCGTGGATCTGGCTGACTTTCCTAAGTCGACGCAGCGAATTACGGTGGGGGCCTCCGTGATCGAAGAGTCGCACGTGTCCGCGCCAGTGGGCATCACCCCCGCGGGGTGAATCAGGTCTGGGTAAGTTGCGCGCTGAGCTTGTCGAAGCGCTAGCGAGTAACCATCAGGTCCTGGACTGCACGCATTTGATCGGTGAGTGAGTCCATTACGCGCTGGGCCGTCTGCGGGAGATAAGCACCAGAGACCGGCTCGTACCGGAACTGCCAGCTGATTGTGTTATTGAATTCCAGCACGTGTACGACAAGCTTGGTTCCGTCGTTAGTGGTCAGGACATAAGCGATTTGGGGTGGCGCATCGCTCGCGAGGGAAAGCGGTGTGACCGTGAGCATTCCCCTGCTAGCCGGCCGTGCATGCACCTGCACTGGAACGTCTCGGCAGTTCTCGAGTACGGAGGTCAATCGCTGGTACTCCCCGTGGGCGCTTGCCACGTCGCGGTACCGATAGGTGAAAAGCGATACCGCCGAGCGATCGAGCTCCCAGAAGGTGCCGACCCCGTCGAGTGCTTCTCGGGGCGGCCGATTCAACACGGTTGCTTCGAACAATGGTTCACAGGCGGTTGGGAGGATATAGCCCTCCTGTTCGCTGCTCCAACGTCGGTCGATCACTGACGCTTCACTGGTTCCGTCGTGGCGCACCATGCCGGAGTACACGTCTTGGAGATCGGAGAGGGAAAAAAGCGGCGCGGGGGTGGGCCAGAATCGCCACGCCAGGAGTCCGGCCAGCAGCGCGAGGATGACGGCGACGGATATGAACTTGCCTCGCCGCGATAGTCGGCCGGATTCGGCTAACCCGACTGTCAACACTTCAGGCTGAGACTGCGGCGACGCGGTCGTCACAGCTCGATCGTAGTCAGCAAGAAATCCAAAGCTGAGAAAGCCCTTGTCGGCGAAGGCTTGAGGTTCTGGTCGAAAGATCCGCCGGAGTAGCGGGCCGCTCTTTACGAGGAGCGCTCGGAGTGCGACGATCAACCACAACAATCTGGCTACTCATGAGTTGCGGCATTGATTCTGGGTAGTGCATGTGGTGGATTTGAGTCTGAGTTCTTGCTGAGAGCGAGGCGAGGGAGTGAGGCAGATCGCCGCTGGGGCGGTAACTGTTCAAGCCGCGCTGCCGGAGACCTCGCAATCCATTCACCATCTGGCGCGCGATCTGTTCTGCACTGCGCCACGACATTGCCGACATAGGTCGCTGGACCAGTCATGCCTGGCATCAAACACCTGAGGAAGGAAAGTATGAACGACAATCAGAACCACATCGAGCCGTCAATGGCATGGACTCCTAGCCGCCGAAACTTCCTCACCTTGACGGGTCTGGCCCTTGGGGGTGCGGCTCTCGGTCTCGGCGTATCGGCCTGCGGTACAGCGCAAACAGGCAGTAGCGCCGGCCAAGCGAAGGGTCGTGCCGGCGCGGCCGGAGAGACGATGTTCGTGGCCGGCTTCCAGTGGAACCCGCCCAAGACCTTCAACCCGTTTGCGGCTTCGCCTGACTGGCCGACCCACGTTCAGGCGGGCAACCAATCGCAGCTCATTTATGAAACCCTGTTGCGCTTCAACCTCCTGGACGGCTCGCTCTCCCCGGGTATTGCCAAGGAGCTGCAGCAGCCCAACGACAACACGTTCGTTCTTCCGCTGCAGGATGGCACCAAGTGGTCCGACGGATCGGATCTCACGGCCGACGACGTGGTCTTCACCTTCGAGCTCGGCAAGACCGCGCCGGTGACCTTCGCCACGCTCTGGCAATACATCGATTCAGTCAAGGCCACCGATCCGAGGACCGTCGAGTTCAAGGTGAAGTCCAAGCCATACAACCCGATCATTGTCAAGAACTTCATCGCAAGTGTCACCATCGTGCCTAAGGCGGTTTTCGGCAGTATCTCGCCGGACAAGATCTCATCAGAGACCAATCTCAAGCCCATCGGCTCCGGCCCGTTCTTGCTGGATAAGTACGATCAGACCCAAGTCAACCTCAAGCGGAACGACAACTATTGGGGCAAGACCGCTTTCGGCACGCCGGCGATGACCACCATCAACCACCCGATCTTCAAGAGCAACAACGATGGCGACCTCAAGTTGGAGAGCGGCGAAATAGATGTCAGCCAACAGTTCACCGCCCAGATTTGGAAGATGTGGGAGAGCGGCAAGCCCGTCAGCACCTGGAGCAAGAAAAAGCCCTACCACGTTCCCGGCAATATCCCCTTCCTGATCTTCAACCTGAGCAAGCCGGGCCTCGACAACCCGAAGGTGCGCCTAGCCATTGCCTACAGCATCGATTACGCGAATATCGCCACAACCGCCATGTCGGACTACTCCGACCCGGCCAACGCCAGCCTCATTATTCCGAAGGGGTATGAGTCGAAGTTCTACGACGCCGCCGCGGTGGAGGCCGAGGGTTGGAAGTTTGACCCGGCCAAGGCGAAGGACATCTTGGAGAACGATCTGAAGGCCAAGAAGGGCTCAGACGGCATCTATGAGCTGCCGGATGGCACCAAGCTCGGGCCTTGGAAGTTGATCACCCCCACCGGTTGGACCGACTGGAACACCGCCTGCGAGATCGTGGCCAAGTCGGTCAAGGAAGTCGGGATCGACGTCAGCACCGAATTCCCTCAGGCTCCGACAGCGATTTCCAGGTGGCAGAACGGCGACTTCGACTTGTGCATGAACACCTACACCGGGGTCAGCCCAGCCAGCCCCTGGATCCGCTTCCGTGATGCACTGGACGATAGAGGGGTACCTGACCGCGGCAAGACCGCGTTCTGGAATTATGGCCGGTTCAAGAACTCCGAGGTTGCGGCGCATTTGGACGCTGCCGCCGGTGCCAAGTCCGATGCCGAGGCCAAAACGGCGTATGCCGCCCTCGACAAGATCTATCGCGAGAATGTGCCGGTAGTGCCGCTGATGTACCGTCCGCTGAGCTTCTATGAGTTCAATGCGAGCAACTGGGAGAACTTCCCCACCGAAGAGAACCCATACGCTCCTCCCATGTGGAGCGGCGCGGGCATCCAGTGGCTGTTCAAGATCAAGAAGGTCGGCACATAGATCACCGATAAGCCCGACATGAAGGAGCGAAGGCGGCAAACATGGCGCTAGCGAGATACATCGGACGCAAGGTGGCATGGACCCTCGTGGTCTTCGTCGTCGCCCTGCTGCTGAACTTCCTCCTCCCTCGCCTCATCCCGGGCAATCCGGTCGACGCCATCGTCGGCCAGCTTGCTCAGGGTGGAGGCGCCGGAGGTGAACAACTGCAGCAGATCCACGAGCAATACATGAAAGAGTTCGGCCTCGACAAGCCGTTGTGGCAGCAGTTCTTCATCTATGTCGGCAACGTGTTCCAGGGCGACCTCGGCACCTCGTTTGCGCAGTATCCAGCCTCGGTCAACACTCTGATATCACAGGCGCTGCCCTGGAGTCTTGCGATCATGCTTCCAGCGATCCTCATCGGTTGGCTTGTTGGTAACCTGCTCGGCGCAGTAGCCGCGTTCAAGGGTGGCTGGCTGGACCGGGGTGCCTTCATCGGGTCACTGTTCCTCTCCAGCGTCCCGCCGTTCGCCCTGGCCATCATTCTGCTGTTCCTGGTCGCGGTGAGGGGTGGCATCCTGCCGGTCGGTGGAGCATACTCATTCGGTTTGACGCCGGAGTTCTCCTTGGCGTTCTTCGGTGACGCTATTACGTACTGGTGGTTACCGTTCTGGTCGCTCGTCTTGGTCTACATCGGAGGCCAAGCGGTCGGCATGCGGTCCATGGCAATCTACGAGCTCGGCTCGGATTATGTGAACTACAACCGTGGCCTCGGCGTCAAGGAGGGCCACACCGTCCGCTACATCTTCCGCAATGCCATGCTGCCGCAGTTCACAGGCCTGGCGCTCTCCATCGCCGCCCTCATCACAGGCGGCCTGATCACCGAGCTGGTGTTTTCCTACCCCGGCCTCGGCTCCTTGTTGTTCAGCGCCATCGGCACGAACGACTACCCGGTGATTTCGGCGATCACTCTGATAATCACGATCGCCGTGCTCATTGCCAACCTCGCCGCTGACATCCTCACCGGCTTCATCGATCCCCGAATTCGGGCAGTTCAGAGCGGAGAGCGCTGATGAGTTTACGTGGACTGAGTCCTAGGTTTTGGGTGGCTGCCGTACTGGTCGCCTTCGTCGTCCTCGTGGGGTTGATCGGACCACTAATCGTGTCGACCAGCCCGGATGCCACAGTCGGCGGGCTATACGACAAGCCGCGATGCTGCGGCCCTCTCATCCTTGGTGCCGACAATGAGGGCCAGAGCGTTATCTCCAATCTGGTTTACGGCACCCGGACCTCGCTGATCATCGGCCTGCTGGCCGGCCTCATTGGAACCGCGATCGGCCTGGTGGTCGGTCTGGTGGCTGGCTACCGCGGCGGCTGGATAGACGATGTGCTGAGCGCCATTGTGAACGTCGGCCTGGCCATCCCGGTGCTAGTGATCATCATCTTGGTTTCGGTGTCACTGCCGAAACGCAATCTCTACACCCTGGCTTTCGTGATCGGGTTTACTGCCTGGTTCTGGGTGGCTCGCGCGGTACGTGCGCAATCCAGCAGCATCCGAACCCGAGAACACATCGACGTAGCGAAGCTTTCCGGTGCCGGGTTCTGGTCAATCCTGCGCCGCGACGTCCTGCCTTACCTGCTCTCGTACGTGGTCATGGCCTGCATCCTGCAGATCTCTGGCGCTATCTTGTTCGAGTCCACGCTGAGCATGCTCGGCCTGGGTGCCTCGAACACAACCAGCCTGGGCACCATGCTCTATTGGGCCATCCAGTGGGGGTCCGTGCGGACGGGAGCCTGGTGGGCGTTCGTGCCTCCGACATTGATGCTGACCTTGATCGTTTTCTCCTTGCTGCTGCTGCAGTCTAGCCTCAATGAGGTCTTCAATCCGCGGTTACGCCGCGGTCGGGCGGCGCGCAAGAAGGCCGTCAAAGAGGGCACGGAGCTCGAGACGCCAATCGAGGGCGACGACGCCGGGCCGGTTGGAAGCGGGGGCTTCCTCGAGACACCGGTCTCAGCGGGACAGGAGCGCTAATGGGCACCCTGGTCAATGCGGAGAACATTCGCGGGGTCTATTACACCGAAGGCGCGGATGTGGTGGCCGTCAACGACGTGTCGATCAAGATCGAGGAGGGCGAGGTTCTCGGGCTGGCCGGCGAGTCAGGAAGTGGCAAGACCACGCTCGGCTCGATCATCTCGCTCATCGCTCGGCCGCCGCTGCACGTAGAGCAAGGCACGCTCGAGATCGACGGCCAGGTCCAGGAGCTCGGTGGCCATGCCAAGATTCCGCGTACTTGGCGCGGAGCCGTGGTTTCGATGCTGCCGCAGGGCGCGATGAACTCGGTCAGTCCTACGAAACGAATACGTCATCTGATCTACGACGTCATGCGGTCGCACGATAGCAAGATCTCCAAGGAAGAGGCGCTCGACCGCGCGCGGGATCGTCTCACGACATTGGGCTTGCCGGCTCGGGTCCTCGACGCGTACCCGCACCAGCTGTCCGGCGGTATGAAGCAGCGCACGGTCACGATCATCAGCACTCTGCTCAATCCGCGGCTGCTGGTCGCCGATGAGCCCACCTCTGCGCTTGACGTCACCTCGCAGAAGATCTTGATCGAGATGCTGCTGGAGATGCTCAAGGAACGGATCATGTCCGGGGTGATCTTCGTGACCCACGACCTGCCGGTGCTGCGCACAGCTGCGAACCGAATCGCAGTGATGTACCAGGGCAAGATCGTTGAATTGGGACCCACCGAGATCGTGGTCGAGCGTCCTGAACACCCTTATACGCAGGCGCTGATGAGTTCGGTGCTGGCACCAGAACCGGCGTACGCGAACACCAGAATCGAGGGAATGAGTAGTTTCGATCGCTCCCTCTTCGACGCTCCGGCGGTGATTCATCCATGACTGAAGTGATCTACCGGGCTGAGCACATCGTCAAGACATTCGGTCACGGCAAGAATCAGGTCCAGGCCGTCAAGGATGTCTCATTCGGCCTCGAGAAGGGACAGGTCACCTGCATCGTTGGCGAAAGCGGCTCAGGTAAGTCGACGATCGCCCGGATGGTGCTTGGCCTGATGCCGATCACGTCCGGCAAGTTGATCTTCCTGGACAAAGATGTCACGAACCTCAAGGGGCGGGCTCGCACCGAATACTGGCGTGACGTGCAGGCGGTGTTTCAGGATCCGTTCTCCTCGTTCAACCAGTTCTTCACTGTTGGCAAGCTGCTGGACCGTTCAATGTTGATGGTCGGCAAGGAGGTCGGCCGGGAGCGCCTAGAGGAGTCCCTCGGCTACGTGGGCATGGATACCAGCGTGCTGGACCGCTATCCCCACCAACTCTCCGGCGGTCAGCGGCAGCGGGTCATGATCGCAAGAGCCCTCATGATGCAGCCGGAACTGCTGGTTGCGGACGAGGCGACATCGATGCTCGATGCGTCGCTCCGGGTCAACGTCCTCAACGTCCTCAAGGACCTCCGCGATCAGCTTGGGATGACGGTGCTGTTCATCACTCACGACATCGGCCAGGCCTGCTACCTCGCGGACCGGGTGCTGGTCATGGAGCATGGGGTCATGGTGGAGCAGGGCAGGACTGACGAGGTGATCTTCAACCCGCAGCACGAGTACACCAAACGCCTCCTCGCCGATGTGCCGAAGCTGCA
>Ga0307406_10000199_pt1 | contig 35811 bp, 38 predicted proteins | sample 322Cmetagenome_3_FD_203706 | JGI IMG/M metagenome (GOLD analysis project Ga0307406, IMG submission 203706) | Maize rhizosphere microbial communities from greenhouse at UC Davis, California, United States - 322HYB-C-2 | ecosystem: Host-associated > Plants > Roots > Rhizosphere > Soil | place...
GCGTTAGGATTTCATCCGGGCCGTGGAGAGTGGCGTCGAGGTGGCCGTGACAGGCGATTCCGAGCCTCGCCGCCATGGCCTCTACCTGCTTTTCCGCCTCGCGGCCGAAGGGATCGGGGTCGCGATTGTAAAAAATCGCCTCCGCACCGGTCTCTTTTGCTAATTTTTCCAGAGCTTTTGCCGCCGTTCCGGAGCGGATGATCAGGCGACCGCTGATCGATGGGAGATCCTTGGCCAGCGATTCCAAGGATCGGGAGAGGAATGCCTGCCGTTTTTCGCCCGTCCACCCATGGCGCTGTTTCCAGTCACTGATGGCATAGACCGGGATCACAGCCTCCGCGTCGGCCGCCGCATGGTGCAGAGCCGTGTTATCGAGAAGTCGAAGGTCGCGACGGTGCCAGTGGATCGCAATGCGACAGGGGGAGGCCATTCCGGCTAACCAAAGCCGGAGCCTCTACCCGCGCAAGCGCGCTGACACGATCACGGCGTTCCCAGCAACTTCTCCGCCTTCTTGACGGTGATGTTGCTCAGGCGACCATTCACCTTTTTAGAACCGTCCAGGAGCGACTTCAGTTGCTCCAGGGTATCCTCGGCTGCATCGAGTGCTTTCCGGCCACCACCGTAGTGTTTGTCCGAAAAATACTTCGTGAAGGTAACACCTCCGCGGCTTAGGCAAAGCCGCCAGCCTTGGAATGCGGTGTTCTCGTAGGTGAATCGAGTCAGGTTACGCTTCGATTTCATTGCGGGGGCTGTTTCGAGAGCATTCATGTGAAACTTTGCCACGGATTTGCCCTCATGGCCACACCATTTTTGTTTGAGAGATGTTAGAGACCGTCCAGAATCCCCCAGCTACGGGGATTTACGGGGTTTCCACCTATTAAAAAAATTCGTTGCCAATGCCGGGGGCTTCTCCTTAAGTCCCCGCCCGCGCGAGCCCCGACAAGCCGCCGTAGGTCCTCCAGCCACGCCGCATCCGCGCCCGTGACCGCTCGCGGGAGGGTAACCCGGCCACCAAATACGACATGTCAGCCACCAAACTTGCTCGTTTCGAGCTCCCTAACCGCCTCGTCAAGCACGAGGACACCGCCACGGAGACCTTTGCCCAGTTCACCGCCGAGCCTTTCGAGCGCGGTTACGGGCACACCCTTGGCAACTCGCTCCGCCGCGTGCTGCTCGGCTCCCTCGAAGGTGCCGCCATCACTTCCGTCCGCATCGCCGGCGTGCAGCATGAATTCTCCAGCCTCCCGGGCGTGGTGGAAGATGTCACCGACATCATCCTGAACCTCAAGAAGGTCAAATTCGCCCACAACGACAAGGAGCCCCGCATCCTCACCATCAAGGTCGAGAAGGAAGGCGTGGTCACCGCCGGTGACATCCAGGGCGACAACCTCTACGACGTGGTTAATAAAGACCAGGTCATCTGCACCCTCGACAAGAAGGTGAAGTTCGACTGCGAGTTTGAAGTCCGCGTCGGCCGTGGTTTCTCCACCGGCGACGAGAACAAGCGCAAGGACCAGCCGATCGGCGTCATCGCCATCGACTCGATCTTCTCCCCGGTCACCCGCGTGAAATACGCGGTCGACACCACCCGCGTCGGCCAGATGACCGACTACGACAAGCTGGTGCTCGATATCTGGACCGACGGCCGCATCACCCCGCAGGACGCGCTGCTCCAGGCTTCCGCGATCCTCCGCCACCACCTCGACGTCTTCGTCAACTACGACGAAAACGCCGTGGACTTCGAAGAAGCGCCGACCGAATCCAACGAAGAGAACGCCGCGCTCAAGAAGCTTCTCAACATGAGCGTCAACGAGATCGAGCTTTCGGTCCGTGCCGCCAACTGCCTCAACAACGCGAACATCACGTCCGTCGGCCAGCTGGCCATGAAGTCGGAAGCGGAGATGCTCAAGTACCGCAACTTCGGCAAGAAGTCGCTTAACGAGATCAAGGACAAGCTTTCCGAACTCGGCCTCGGCCTCGGAATGTCCCTCGATCCATCCCTCCTCTCCGGTCCAGTGCCGGCCGTCCGCGGCCCGCGCCTCGGCGTGGAAGAGGAAGCCCCGGTGGGTCTTGCCGACCTGATCGCCCAGAACCTCGACGACTAATTAAGAAAGGGACCGCACCCGATGAGACATCGCCGCAATACCACCAAGCTCAAGCGCACCGCCGCCCACCGGCGCTCGCTGCTTGCAAACCTCGCCTGCAGCCTGATTGAGCACGGCAGCATCCGCACCACGCTCGCCAAGGCCAAGGCCCTGCGCCCCGTCGCCGAAAAGATGATCGGTCTCGGCAAGCGTGGCGACCTGCACGCCCGCCGCCAAGCCGTCGCCTTCCTCCGCCAAAAGGACATCGCCAAGAAGCTCTTCGAAGAAGTGGCTCCCTTGTCGAAGGACCGTCCGGGCGGCTACTGCCGTATCACCAAGCTCGGCGCCCGCATGACCGACTCCGCTCCGATGGCCGTCATCGAGTGGGTTGATCAGCCTGCCGAAGTCGAAACCGTCGACGCTCCTGCTGAAGCGGCCGCCGAACCGACCCCGGTCGCTGAAGAAGCGCCCGCCGCCGAGGAAGCCGCCAAGCCAGCCAAGAAAAAGGCCACCAAAAAGGCCAAGGCCGAAGCCGACGCCGAGTAATCGGTTCGGATTCGACCAAATCGAGATTCTAAGAGCACCCGCCGGGAAACCGGCGGGTGTTTTTCTTTGTTGGGTAAATGCTTTTATCGACTCCGAGCATCTGCCCTATTTCGGAACCCTAGCTGCGCGGACTCCTTTATGCGGCTATCCCGGTCACTCTGTTCCATCGTTGGCGAGGCAATTGCGGGCACAGGTTCCCATGCATCGCTTGAATCGCTTTTTCTTTCTGCCGGAGCACTGGGTCCTCCTCCCGACGGTCCTCACACTTCCAAGTGGAAAGAGTGGCTCTATAGGACAGGTCAGGACGAAAGTGTGGATGGCCTCGCGGTATTAGGTGGGGTTCTCGAAGAGTTCATGGATCTTCCGCCTAGGGAACAGCGAGAAGAAGCGCTTTGGCGAGAAACGAGGACCCGTATCGACGCAGCTCTAGAGGAAAATGGTCTTCGTTATTTCAGATTTGGACGGGTAATCCCTCAAGGAGAGGGAACTGAAGAAGAAGCGACTCGTGCAGTCCTCAATTCTCAGTCCGTGCCTGCAAGGCCCGCTCAAGTAGAAGAGCTTCTGGAAACAATCGTAAAAGGACTGCGTCGTGCCATGCATCCGCTCACACACCGACGTCGTGGACTTGAGGCGTTGGCCTTCAGCAACGAGTATGATGTCCAAGACTTGTTGCATGCAATGCTTCGACCTTGGATCAGTGATATCCGGCCAGAAGAATTTACTCCAAGCTACGCTGGGGTGAGCACGCGGATGGACTTCTTATTGCCTCGTCACGGATTGGTCATCGAGACAAAGATCATTCGTGATCGAGCCCATGCAAGACGAGTAGGGGATGAATTGATCATCGACGTGGAGCATTACCGCCGACATCCGGAATGCCGCCGCCTTTGGTGCGTAGTATATGATCCCCATCACTTGATTACCAATTCGGAATCATTGAGAGATTTGGAAGGCACACGCTCTATAGGCGGCGAAGAAGTGACCGTGCGGGTGTTTGTCCTATAGCAAGAACATCAACGGAGTCGGATTCTTGAATCCTGAAGTTCGCTGCCCTTGTTGAGAGGTGTCGCTTTAGTCTGCGATAGGGTGGGCAGCCTCTTGTAAGGTGCTCGATTGCGCTGGGCTCTTGCCGCCGTCAGCGAGAAAGGATTGATAGAAGTAACTGTCTTGAAACTTGGCGGGAGCGGGACTGCCATGCCATTCGCACAAATAGCCCCTAAATAAACGGCAATGATGAGGTGCTCCTCCATGCTTTCGTCGCGTGAACGCGGTGTGCGTGTCTGTCCCTCTAGGGCGGTCAGCGTCGGGGCAAGTGCGATTGGCGCGGGCGCTACGGGAGCCTATGCGGTCGGAACCGTGGTGCTCGGGGCGGTGGCGGTGGGAGCTTTGGCGATCGGAGCCGTTGCCATTGGGCGCTTGGTAATCGGCCGTGCCCGAATCCGGCGGCTGGAGATCGACGAACTGGTGGTCCGGCGCCTTCGCGTCGTCGAGCAATTGCAGACGCCGCCTGAGTCCTGAATCTTGAATTCCGTGGTTTTTTCGTAGAGCAGAAGCCAATCCGCTAGCCCGGCGGACCGGCCTCGAGCCGGAAAAACAGCCATACGGGGAACTCCGATAACTCCGGTATGCCTATATACCGGAGTTATCGGAGTGCTCCGTGAGGTCGGTCCTCCTGGCATGGGACTGAGCTGCCGTCGGGTGTCGGAACCAACCGGCCATTCCTGACTTTCATCTGCGGCCCTCTGTGTTCAGCTGTGGCGATGACTCTCCACGAAGCCCGCAAGTTCGCGCTGTCGCTTCCGGAAGCCACGGAGGAGCCGCACTTTGAATTCACCTCCTTCCGGATCGGTGGCAAGATCTTCGCCTCCGCTCCGCCGGAAAGCGAATACCTCCATATCTTCGTCCCCGAAGAGGCCCGCGAGGCCGCCCTCGCCCGCGGCTCCGACTTCCTCGAAGAGCTCCGCTGGGGCAAGCGCGTCCTCGGCCTGCGGGTGATGTTGCCTGCGGCAAAACCGGTGGAGGTCCGCACGCTTCTGGAACAAGCCTGGACCCACAAGGCCCCCAAACGACTGCGCGCCTTGAGAGAATCGAAGGAATAGTCCATCCATTCCCTAAAACCATGATCACGCAAGAGCTTGGGGGCGGCACCGTCCATCCACTGCCGGCAGATTTCCGGAAAGCCATCGAGTCGAATGCCAAAGCCAAAAGCTTGTGGTGCGATATCACCCCGCTGGCACGAAACGAGTGGATCTGCTGGGTGACATCGCCCAAGCAGGAGGCCACACGGGAGCGGCGCATCAAGGTCGGCATCGACAAGATGCAGGGCGGCATGCGCAGGCCCTGCTGCTGGCCTGGATGTCCCCACCGCTGAAGCATGCCGGACACGCTCCCGCTGACCTCCAGTCATTGCCTATGGATCCACGGTCATCACCTCTTCACGCTTCCCGACGGCTCAGCTACGAGCGGATCTTGCAGAGGCACGCTGCGGAGTTCGAACCCATCCTCTGCGATCCGCGGGTCTATCAATTCATCGACTGCGATTGCCCGACGCCTGCCGATCTGGAGGTCTCATTCATGCACAAGGAGGCAGGAGCCCCGCCGCATCGCAGCGATGAGCAGTGGCTGGACTACGCCGTGCGGCTCACCGGCAGCGGAGTGGCGATCGGACGGCTCGAGGCGACGCTGCTGGAAGGGAGGGCGGAGGTCGCGTATCTCTTCGGGCCTGATTTTTGGGGCTGCGGCTACGCCACCGAGGCCTTGGCGTGGCTGCATGAGCTCATCCGGACGAAGTTCGGTGTCATGGATTTCTGGGCGACGGTGAAGCCGGGCAACGACCGGTCAGTACGCTTGCTAGAGAGATCGAACTATCGGGAGGAGCCGTCCCACACGTGGCCGCGGCTGACCAGTTATGATCCGGGGGATCTGGTCTTTCGCTGCCGGGCGGGGGAGGATGAAACCTCGCACCGCTCGCGTGCGTTAGCGGGGAAATGATCCCGTTGCGGACCTCCTTGGCCTAGAGGCAGGGCGTTTATTTTCAGGCATTCTTCGTCCACTCCTCGCGGCGAATTCTTGGGGCGTTCATCTGCTGCGCGCGAGGCCCTCTTCATCTTCGCCGCGAATCATGAATGCCCATTCTTCCGAAACGTGGAAACGCTATTACATCGAGAACAACGCTTCGTTGTTAGAAGTCCCGTGGGACGCGCCCTACTCGCTGTCTCCCGAGGGGAGGCGAGCGATTTCCAAATCGATCGCGGAGTTTCAAAAAGGCGAGAGCTCCGAGGGGAAGCATCTGATTTCTAGCGCTCGCGAGCATGCCGCGGAGGTCGATGATCCGACCTATGTCGATACGACCGTTCTCTTCATCAAGGAAGAGCAGCGACATGCCAGGGATCTCCGGAAATACATGGCCTTGCGGGACATTCCCTTGGCCAAGTCCTCATGGCCGGACACGGCTTTCCGGTTCATCCGGCATCTTGGCGGAATGGAGGTTTCCATCTGCGTCCTGGTGACCGCAGAGATCATCGCGCAGTGCTACTACCCGGCGCTTAAGAAAGCCACGGCGGATCCCGTGCTGATCGGCTTGTGCGATCAGATCATTTCGGATGAGGAGAGCCATGTCGTCTTCCAGACGGAGCGCATTGCCAGTCTCCGCAGTCTGGCTTCGCCGCTGCGACGGAAGATCTCGGAGCTTCTCCAAAGGTTCCTTTTCGCTGGCACCGTCGCGGTCGTGTGGATGCAGCACCGTCAGGTCTTCACGAAAGCTGGCTTCAGCTATGGTGCCTATCAGAAGGAATGCTGGAGCTACTATTGGAAAGCCGAGAGCCGCATCAGGCAGTGGGAATCCAGCCACGCGCGCTGCGCGCCTCTACCTGACAAGCAGGCTACCTGATGAATCCCCGCTTGATTTCGCCCAAAGCGACCGGAGAGCTGGAGGGTTATGTCAGAGAGCAACAAGACAATCCTGGAAGAAGCAAATGCGGCCATAGTCCAAGGAAACTACGAAGGCTTCCTGGCGTTCTGTTCCGACGACACGGAATGGACATTTGTAGGCGAGCAGACGCTGAAAGGGAAAGAGGCTGTCCGCCAGTGGATGGCAAAGACGTATATCGAGCCGCCCAAGTTTGACGTCGCACACCTGATCGCCGAGGGCGATTTCGTCGTGGCGGTGGGCGACATCACGATGAAGGACGAGAAGGGGAAAGAGGTCCGTTCGGCTTATAGCGATGTCTGGCGCTTTCGCGACGGCAAGATGGTGGGGTTGAAGGCTTTCGTCGTTGAAGCCGCGGTAGAGGATGAAGCGTGAGAGCGCGGGCGTCGCCGCGTTTATGCCGGGCATTGATGTCGCGGTCTGAGCCGTCTCCTTCACCATCCATTCCATGTCAGGTCCGTCCTCACCGGAAATCGAACTGCTCCGCGCCGCCTACGCGGCGTTCAACGCGCGCGACATCGACGTGGCCCTTGCCCTCATGACGGCCGACGTGGCTTGGCCGCGCGCATTCAAGGGTGGCTTTGTCCGGGGTCCGGAAGAAGTCCGCGCTTATTGGAGCGAACAGTGGAGTGAGATTGATCCGCGCGTGGAGCCGGTGGCGTTCTATCCGGAGGGGGGCGGGAGCATCCTGGTGGAGGTGCATCAGGTGGTGCGCGACTTGGCTGGTAACGTGTTGGCCGATGACCGGGTGGGCCATCGCTTCACCTTGGAGGGTGGCTTGATCCAGCGCATGGAGGTTTGTGAACTTCCATCCGCCGATGAACTGCAAATCCGTGAGGTGCATTCCACTTGGATCGGTGCCGTGAATGCCGGCGATCTTGGCCGCTTGCTCACGTTGATGACAGACGATGTTGTGTTTCTCAATCCGGGCGAACAGCCAGTCGGCCGGGACGGATTTGCTGCCAAGTTTCCGACTGCCCACCAGCAGCTTCGGATCTTTTGCGCCAGCCTGCTGCAAGAGATCGTGGTCGTCGGAGAAGTCGCTTACACGTGGAGCCGGGACGCGCTGTCCGTGGTTCCACGCCCGGGAGGAGAGGCCACCTTACTCGGCGGGCATCGACTCACGGTATACCGCAAGCAGCCCGAGGGTCGCTGGCTCTTGGCCCGCGATGCCCACACCTTGACCGTGGTGGCGGAGTAAGTCCGGATGATTCCGTCATCTGGCAATATTCTCGTCGGGCGGGTTTCTAGGGAAGCATGGAAGAGGAAACGCAGCCGATGCGATGGGGGCGTCTTGGCTTGGTGCTTGCACTGGTAGCGGGAGCACTTGGCTTCGTGGCATGGTTCAATCACCAGATGGCCCTCACTGCGTCCGGGAAGGAGTATCGGGCGCAGGAGCAGGAACCATGGCTCAGACAGGGGCTTGAGTCGCAGTTCCGTTGGACGGGCTTGCCTGAAAAGAGCGTCGAGAAGGTGTGGATCAGTGGATTTCAAGATCACACCCATCTGTATCGCATCCGGCTTTCCCCCGAATCATTCGCCGGTCTTCGCCAAGCTGTTCTAGCAAGCGAAGGAGAGGGCGTGCGGCTCGATGATCGTGATGATCTTTCCCTGTGTCCCTTTGGGTTCGGAACATCAGAACCCCAAGGACCTGAAAAAATGAAGATCCCGGACTGGTGGGAAGCTGCTTCGCTCCGGTCGTTCGACGGGCTGCTTTGGAAATCCGGCCCGGAGGGATACTGGTTCGGCTATGATCGAGAGAGAGAGGTCCTCTTCCTTCTCGGCTACAACTGAGATCATTTCGCTTCGCCCGGCGGCGGGCTGATCGGGATCAATTCGATGCCTTGATCCGTCGGCTTGATCTTTATACGGCAGTCGCTGGCGATGCGCTTGAGCACCTGCCACACGGAGATGTTTTTCTCGCTGAAGGGGAGAATGCGGCGGGCTCCGATATCATCGTCGCTCGTCCTCTCGGGGAGCTTGATGGCATCGCTGAGCGAGGGGTCGGGATCAGGATCCAGCTCAGCAACGCGGATCCGCAGGAAATCGATGGCCTCCTCGAAGGAGGTGTCATCGAAGTCGATGCTCGGGAGGATGATGGAGTCCAATTTTTCCCGCACGCGGCGTGCGGCCTCGGTTTCTTGTTCCCGCGGCTGCTTGGACGAGAGGGAATCCGGTGGAGGAGATTCCCGGTCAGGGTCCGCCCCGGAGGCGTGCCGGTTTGCTTGGGTGCCAGTCATCTCGTTCTCGACTTGCTGGCGAGAGCAGCGGCTCCACATCAAAGCCGCTCCAACAATGAGGATGATTCCGGCCAAGAGGGCGTAAGGTGATCGTTGTTTGGCTGTCATCTCAGGGGTGATGCTTCGTTGGCTACTTGGACGTCGCGGCGAAGATCCATTCAGCTTCACTGCCCTTGGTAAGGCGGCGCGTCGTTTGGCAGCGGTGTGTTGTCCGGGGGCAGCGGTGGCAGCGTATCGCCCGTCGAAGTGGGCGGGGTCTGCTGCGGCGGTTGCTGTTGGGGATCGAGTCGCTGCTGCTGTTGTTTGAGAGCGTCGGCGTGGCGGCCGGTCTCGGCGGCGCGCTTGGCCTTTTCCTCATCGGCCTCCTTCTTGGCCTTCTCTGCCTTTTCCTTCTTCTCCTTGGCCTTTTCCTCGGGGCTCTTGCTGAGGGCTTTCTTCGAGGCCCGGTAGCCGGCCTTGCCGACATCGGCAGCTGCGCCCACGACGCGGAAGGGGAGCCCGACCACGGCACAGGACGACAAGCCGGTGACGAGCAGGCAGGAAAGGAGCAGGCGGCAGTTCATGGCGGCGAGTCTAGCGGGCGAAATCGCGTCGGCGAGCGGATTGAAAGTCTTCCGCCGGGTGCAGGCTTCGCGTTAGAACGCCGGGCGTGAAGGGAACGTTGTGGTGCCTGCACGGGGCGGTCGGTCAAGCGGCGGACTGGCAGGGCTTCGCCGTGCCGGGCTGGGCCGTGAAGCGGGTGGACCTGTGGCGTTTCCTCGCCTGCTGCCCGATGGAGATGCCAGAATTCGGCCGGGCGCTGAATGAAGAAGCGCGCGCGGTGGCGGGGAAGCAGGTGCTGCTCGGCTACTCGATGGGCGCGCGCCTTGGCTTGCACGCGCTGTTGAATGGCGGGCCGTGGGATGCGGCGGTGCTGATCGCGCCGAATCCGGGACTGGAGTCGGAGGTGGAACGGGCGGCGCGGCGGGAAGGCGACGCCGAGTGGGCGAGCCGGGCGCTTTCGGGAGAATGGAGCGATTTCCTCGAGGCTTGGAATGCCCAGCCGGTACTCGCGGCCTCGGATCGACGCCCGTCGCTTTCCGCGCATTTCCGCCGGGAGGTGGCGCGAAGCTTCGTCGATTGGTCGCTGGGTGTGCAGGAGCCGCTGTGGGGGCGGCTCGGGGAGATCGCCTGCCCGGTGCTGTGGTGCACGGGCGAGCGGGACGAGAAATTCACGGCACTCGCCGAGCGCGCCGTGCCCTCCTTGAAAGGCGGCGAACTGTGGGTAGCCCCGGGCGCGGGGCACCGGGTGCCGTGGGACGCGCCGGAGGCCTTCCAACAGCGGGTCGGGGAATTTCTTGAGCGGGTGGTCTCCTGAGCCAAGACTCCCGCCGCCATGTGGAGCCCCGTTTGCGAATTTCAGGACATCCGTTTCGAAACGACCGACAAAGGTCAGATCGCCAAGATCACCATCAATCGTCCGGAGGTGCGGAACGCCTTCCGCCCGCAGACGGTCAATGAGCTGCTCCAAGCCTTCGAGATGGCGCATCAGGACCCCCAGGTGGGCGTCATCATCCTCACCGGCGAGGGCCCGGATGCTTTTTGCTCCGGCGGCGACCAGAAGGTCCGCGGCCATGCTGGCTACGTCGGCAACGACGGCGTCCCACGCCTCAATGTGCTCGATCTCCAGAAGAAGATCCGCGGCTTGCCGAAGCCAGTCGTGGCGATGGTGGCCGGATACGCGATCGGCGGCGGCCACGTGCTGCACATCGTCTGCGATCTCACCATCGCCGCAGACAATGCCCGCTTTGGCCAGACCGGTCCGAAGGTCGGCTCGTTCGACGGCGGCCTCGGCTCCAGCTACCTCGCCCGCATCGTCGGCCAGAAGAAGGCCCGCGAGATTTGGTACCTGTGTCGCCAGTACGACGCGCAGCAGGCGCTCGACATGGGTCTGGTCAATACGGTCGTCCCGCTCGCTGACCTGGAAAAGGAGACGCTCCAGTGGTGCCGCGAGATGCTCCAGCATTCGCCGCTCGCCCTGCGCTGCCTGAAGTCCGCTCTCAATGCCGACTGCGACGGCCAGATGGGCCTGCTCGATTTGGCCGGGAATGCCACGCTGCTCTATTACATGAGCGAGGAGGCAAAGGAGGGCAAACAGGCCTTCGTCGAGAAGCGGAAGCCGGACTTCTCCAAGTTCCCGCGCGTTCCTTGAGAAGTTGGTCCGGCATTCCGGATAGATAGTTTTGCCTTAGCTCAGCCCGTTCCGGTGACCGCCGGAACGGGCTTTTGCGTGGATAGGGGGTAGAAAGGTCTGGCTTGCCGTGGCGCTTGAAGCTGCTAGAAAGCGGACGATCGGAAAAGAGCCGATCCCATACGCACAACCATGAAACACAACGACTCCTCCAAGTTCCTGTGCTGCGCCTTGCTAGCACTCGCTGCGGCCACGCCGTTGGCACATGCAGGCAAAGGACCGGATCCCGAGCCTATCTTTGACAATGTCCTCCTCATTGCCTCCGGCACCGGGAATGCGGCACTGACCACCGCACGGGTCACGACCCGTGATGTGGGCGACCGCCTGTTCGCCATGCGTGCCGGCATTCTTCCGACGGAAGAAATCGTGCAGTCCGAGGCAGCTGCCGCCGATCCCAAGGGCGGCATGTCGAAGAGCCCGATCACCCGCACCGTCAGCCACCTGCGCTGCTGGGAAATCTACGGTTCGCTCTACTACTACACCGAAGAACAGGACGCCCAGTCCGGCTTCATTCCCGGGGTCGTGGGGGGTCCCAATGGCGGCATCGTCCCGATCCATCCGAGCACCGACGTCGATATCTTCGGCGGCAATATCGGGATCGTGCGCCACTTCACCGAAAACTGGAGTGCGGGGCTGGCGCTCGGTTATGCGAACACCGATGTGGACATGACCTTCGCCGGTGACAGCGACATCGATACCTTCTCGATCACTCCCTACATTTCCTACTACCGCGCTGATGCTTTCGGCTCCGCCGACTACTGGGCGGATCTGATGTATTCCCATGGTTTCAATGATATCGACGTGCAGCGTTTGACCGGCGGCGGCCTCGCCAGCGGTTCGCCGGATGCCGATACCGACCAGGTGGAATTCACCACCGGTATCAACCTCGGCTCCTCGACCCTGGTTCACGGTCCCTACGCCGGCCTGCGCTGGATCGACGGCACAGTGGACTCCTACACCGAAGTCGGCCCGGGAGGCATTGCCTTCCCTGAGCAGGATATTGAGTCGCTGGCCAGTACGCTCGGCTACCAGCTCTCGTTCCCGATCAGCCTGTCCCATGGCAAGCTGGTCCCGCAGGTCCGCGGCGCGTGGGAGCATGAGTTCGAAGACGACGGCAACACCATCTTTGGCATCCCGCTCGGCGAACGCGACGAGGATGTCGCCGTGCTGGGTGCCGGTCTCGGCTTCTACTGCCAGAGCGGCTGGAACGCGGTGCTCGACTACGAAGCCCGCCTGAGCAGCAACATCGAGGGACACTACGTCTCGCTGAAAGTCGGCAAGGAATTCTGATTCCATTGCGTTGTTCGGATTGCATCTGCCCGTCCCGGTGACTGCCGGGGCGGGCTTTTTGTTTGCGTGGCCGGGCAGCGCCGGGCTTGTTCCGGACGTGATCGCGCCGCTGCTGCTCGCCACCCGCCCGAAGACCCTGCCTGCCGCCATCGTGCCGGTGTGGGTCGGCTGCGTGCTGGCGTGGAAGTTGACCGGGAAGTTCAGCCTGCCGCTGGCCCTCGCGACGGTGGGAGGGGCGGTCTTCATCCAGATCGCCACGAATCTTTTCAACGATGCAATCGATGCGGCGAAAGGTGCCGATACCGAGCGCCGCCTCGGCCCGCAGCGGGTGACGGCGAGCGGCTTGCTCTCGCGCACCGCGGTCATGACGGCGGCGGCGGTTTTCCTCGGGCTGGCGATCGCCTGTGGGGTGGTGCTCTACCAAGCGGCGGGCTGGCCGATTCTGGCGATCGGCATTCCCTCGCTGTATCTGGCCTATGGCTACACCGGCGGGCCGTTTCCGCTGGCGTATCGCGGGATGGGGGAGCTGTTCGTGATCCTGTTCTTCGGACTCGTGGCGGTGTGCGGCACGGTCTTTGTCCAGACGCTGGAGTGGCGGAAGGAGGCTTTGCTGCTGGGCGCGCAGGTCGGCCTGCTCTCGGCGGCGCTCATTTCCATCAATAACCTGCGCGATCGCGAGGAAGACAGCACCACCGGCAAGCGCACCTTTGCGGTGCGGTTCGGTTCGAAGCCGGCGCGCGTCATCATCTGGATGGAGATCAAGCTGGCGGCGTTCCTCGGGTTGATCTGGTTCATCTTCGAGCTGCCGTGGCAGGTGCTCGCGTCCTTCCCGATGCTGAGCCTCGGCATGCGTCTAAGCTGGGGCGCGCTGACGATGCCGGAAGACCGCGGTATGAATCGCCTGCTGGCGATGGCTGCGGGGCAGTTGGTGGCTTTCGCGGTGCTGTTCCATTTCTTTGCGGTGAAACTCTGATCTCATGTCCACGCTCCTTTGGTACTGGCACTATCGGCTGAAGAGCCGCCGCGGGCTCAATGCCCGGTCAACTCGTGGCGACATCGAGGGCGTGCTGTTGAAAGACGCGGAAGGTGGCCACGCGTGCCTTCAAGCATGGCCGGAACTCGGCGACCCGTCGTTGCAGAAGTGCCTCGCTGATTTGGCCGGGCCACGGCGTTGGCCGATCGTGCGGCGGGCCTTGCGCTGTCTGGAAATGGACGGTGCCGCGCGCTCGATACCGGATGCGCTGTTCGAGGATCTGGAGGTCCCGCTGAGTCACGCGACCCTGGCGAGCTGCGATGCCACGATGCTTGATCAGGCGGTGGCGGCCGGGTTCACCACGATCAAGCTGAAGTGCGGTAGGGACTTCCCGCACGAGCGCAAGTTTCTCGCCGTAGCTTCTTCCAAGCACCCTGCATTGAAGTGGCGGCTCGATTTCAATGAGAATGGCGATGCCGCTGAACTCACGGAATGGCTGACGTCGCTGTCGGTGGAAGAACGGACCCGCATCGATTTCATTGAAGACCCGTGTCCGTTTTCCGACGCGAAGTGGCGCGAGCTGTTCCTCAAGACCCGCGTGCCGCTCGCCGTGGATCGCGAGGCCGCCCCGCACCGCGCCGATGCGCAGTTCACGGTTATCAAGCCGGCCATTGATGAGCCGTGGTTGCTGGCGGAAGCGGCTCAGGAATTCGGGCAACGGGTTGTCGTGACCAGCTACATGGATCATCCCCTTGGCCAGTCGTTTGCGGCTTGGGAAGCGGGGCGGCTGGCGCTGCAGTTTCCCGGCTTGGTCGGACTGTGTGGCCTGCAAACGCACCACCTCTTCGAACCGGATGCCTTCACGGAGGCTCTCGGCCCGTGGACACCGGAATTCCATCCGGCACCGGGGAAGGGTCTGGGTTTCGATGACTTGCTCGGAAAGCTGCCATGGAAGCGTCTGTCCTGACCGGTGCGGGGTTTTGGGAAAGCGACGCTCCGGTGATGATGGGCGGCGGTCCTGATGTGGACGTGCCGGGGTTGGTGTTTTTTCGCACGTCCGGGAGCACCGGCACGCCGAAGTGGATCGGCTTGAGCCGCCGGGCTTTGCTGGTTTCCGCGGCGGCAGTGAATCGGTATCTCGATGTCTCGTCGTCGAGTTGCTGGGCGCTTTCCTTGCCCATCGACCATGTCGGTGGCTTCGGTGTGGTGGCGCGGGTGTTCGAGTCCGGTTGCCGTTTAGCGGAGTTCGGGCGGAAGTGGAATGCCACGGAGTTCGCGGCGTGGCTCGCGAAGGTTGGCGGGACCCATCTCTCGCTGGTGCCGACGCAGGTCCATGATCTCGTCACTGCCGGTCTACGCGCGCCGGAAAGCCTGCGTGCCATCGTCGTCGGTGGTGGCGTGCTCGCGGAAGCAACCGGCCGTGCCGCACGCGATCTCGGCTGGCCGGTGCTCGCGAGCTATGGGATGACTGAGACTTGCTCCCAGGTGGCGACGCAGGGCCTCGAACTACTGGACTTGCCGTACCACGCTTTGCCCATCGGATTGCTCCCATGCTGGGACGCACGGGTGAATGACGATGGCCGCATCATGGTGAAGGGCGATGCCTTGTTCAGTGGCATGCTTGTTCCCGGAGAAGATGGCTGGAAGTACGAGGAACGTCGTAGTGAATGGCACGTCACTTCCGACTCGGGACGCATCGAGGGGCGTAGTGTTTTCCTCACCGGCCGCGCTGATGCGCACGTGAAGATCCTCGGTGAATTGGTCGATCCCGTGGCGGTGGAGACGGAGTTGCTGGCGCTTTCGTCACGCAGGGACTTCGCCGTGGTCGCTGTGCGTGATGATCGCGCTGGAAATCGCCTGGTGCTGGTTCACGAAGACGACAGCTCCGGACTCGCGGAAGTCCTTGCTGCTTATCATTCGTCTTGCCCCGGCTTCCGGCGTGTTTCGGCCTGCTTGCCCATCGAGCGGATCCCTCGTAGTCCACTGGGAAAAACACTGAGGAAAGAGCTGTCACAGATCGTCGCGAATCTAGCGATTTGAAGATTGCCAACAGCTCGACGAATACGAATAGTTGAGGAGTCTTGATTAAAAGACCTCTCCACTTTTTGCCACCGCGTGGTGGCTTGCCAGAGACCGGCGGCGGACCGGTGCTCGGCCCCTCTTACTCCGCCCGTTCTAAAACCAAACCTGCCATGCTCCAACGTGCCGAGGACGTCCAAGCTCGCCTGATTGAAATCCAACACGGCGGCGCCGTCCGGAAATCCAACGGTTCTGCCAAGCCGCGATCCCAACCCGGCGACCTCGGACTAAAAGCTCCCACGCAGACGGCCAAGAGCTTCGTACTCGATACCAATGTGCTGCTTCATGACCCGGCCTGCCTCGGCCGCTTCACGGACAACCACATTTGTATCCCGGTGGATGTGCTGGCCGAGCTTGATCGCTTCAAGACCGAGCAATCCGAACGCGGGGCCAATGCCCGCAAGGTTCACCGCAAGCTCACGGAAATGTTTTCCTGTTCGCAGCGCGTGACCGAAGGCGTGGCCACCGATGGCGGCGGCACCATTCGCCTGGTGGTGTATGATTCCGCGGTCTGCCCGAAGAACTCGGACATGCTGCAGCGCTTCCACCGGATCTTTCCCGACAAGGAGCGAGTCGATCACCGCATCCTCGCCTGCACGCTGCTGCTGATGGCTTACAACAAGGCTCCCGTGGTGCTCGTCACCAAGGACCTCAACATGCAGCTCAAGGCCCGCGCGGTCGGCATCGATTGCCAGGACTATCTCAATGACAAGGTCGATGCCCGAGAGGTCTCCAGCTACGATGTCCGTCGTATCGAGGTCGAGGGCTCTGAGATGCAGCGTTTCGCCAGCTCCGGTGAACTGGAGATCGAAGCGGAGCGGATTTCCGAGCTGGTGCTGAACCAGTACGTGCTGCTGGAAGCCGGCGAGCGGCAGACCATGCCCGCCCGGATGACTTCCGGTGGCAAGCTGGTCCGCCTGCAAATCCCCGAGGCGCTCAAGATCCAGGATGGCAGCGCGCTCAAGCCGATGAACCTCGGCCAGCGCTGCCTGATCGATGCCCTGCTCAATCCCGACATTTCCATGGTCACCTGCTACGGCCAAGCCGGCACGGGCAAGACCTTGGTGGCGGTGGCCGCGGGTCTCCATGAGATGTTCAACCGCCGCTACAATGGCCTCACCGTCAGCCGCCCGGTGGTGGCGATGGGCGAGCAACTCGGCTTCCTGCCCGGCACGCTCGATGAAAAGATGCGGCCATGGCTGCAGCCGATCCATGACGCGCTCGACCTGTTGATGCGCCCGGCGACGCCGCTCGGCCCGCGCCGCAAGCAGCCGAAGAAGGAAGGCGGCGATGGCGGCGGTCCGGTGAAAAAGCCATGGGAACACCTGATGGAGCAGGGGATCATCGAAGTGGAAGCGCTCGCCTACATCCGCGGCCGTTCCATTCCGAACCGCTTCTTCGTGCTGGATGAAGCCCAGCAGCTCACTCCGCAGGAGGCCAAGACCGTGGTGACCCGCATGTCGCGCGGCTCGAAGCTCGTGATGCTCGGTGACCCCGCGCAGATCGACAATCCGTATGTCGACAGCCGCAGCAACGGCCTTGTTTATACTCGCAACCGGCTCAAGGGCCTGCCGTTCGTCGCGCACGTTTCCCTGAACCGTGGCGAGCGTTCGGAGCTGGCTGACGCCGGCGCGCAATTGATGTAATTTGGTCCTTCAACGGGGGCGTGGTAAAGCGCCCCCGTTGACAGGCAATCGGGGCCGTCCTTTACTCATGCCGATGTCGCCCTGGCTCCGCCGCTGTTTGGTTTTCGCCCCGCTTACGATGGTGGCCGGGTGCGCAATGATGCCGCAGCAGGGCGGCTGGCGCGAAGAGCTCGCGATGCGGGCGTCCCAGCTCGGCTACCGGAACTGGATCGTCATCGCCGAGGCGTCATTTCCCGCCCACAGCCGGCCCGGCGTGCGCCAGATCAATTCCAACGAGGAAATCCCGGTGGTGCTGGACGAGGTGCTGCGAACCCTGGAGCGCACCGAGCACGTGACGCCCCGGATTTACGTTTCGCGGGAGCTGAGTGCCCTTGAGAACGACTACGCGCCGGGCATCGACGAGTTCCGGAAGCGCCTGAAGCAGGCGATGCACGCGCACGAGACCACCGAGCTGGAGCAGCAGTCGCTGCTCACGCTGATGGAGGATACGAACAAGACCTTCGAAGTGCTGGTGATCCGAACCAATACCGCACTGCCCTACAGCAGCGTCTTCATGGAGCTGCAGCCGGGCTACTGGAATGCGGATTCCGAGTCCGCCCTGCGCGAAAAGCTGGACCGCCAGCGGATGGAAAAGCTGGCCCGCCCGATTCCCTGAGCGCAGGCTGCCGCGGCGATGAACAAGACAGAGGAAATCCGTATTGAGCGCGAGGCCGCCTGGATCGGCGATGCCGTTCTGGCGCTCTTTGCCCGCTCATGGGTGCTGAAGGAGCGCGGCTCGATGGACGGCGAGTGGTTCACCCGCCTGACGTCCAATGGCTTTCTCAGTGCCTTCGGCGCACCGACGGCGGTCGAGGCGAAGATCGGCAAGATTTATCGCGAGCAAGGGCTCGAGGCTGCGTTTGCGTGGATCGAGGCGGAGTTCGTCCCGCTGTTCCGCAAGCAGATGGCGAATCGGTAGCGAGCGCTACGGGATGAAGATGCCCTCCGCAGGCTTGAGCTCGCGCTTGGGAGAAACGGTCTTGCCGGTCTCACCTTCTTCGATCCACACGAAGAGTCCGTCGCCGGTCCAGTCGCCGTTGACCGCGTAGCGGATTCCTTGGCGCGCTTGGAAGTCCACGGTGGTGCGAGCGGTGCCTAGCTTCGCCACGCCGACAAAGCGGGTGGTGTCGGCGCGGACCATGATCCGGTTCGTGCCAGCCCGCACGGGAAAGGCAGCTTGGTCGGCTCGTTGGGAGGGCTTCGGGCTCAGGTTGCCATTGATGGCTTCGGGCCAGACGGTGAGGGTGCTTCCTGCGCCGGTCTGCCGGAACGTTCCGTGGATCGCCGCGCTCCCGGACGAGGTGATGGCGGAGGCATTCTGCAGACGATTGTCACTGCAGTTGGGCAGGAGAGCGCCGATGGCGAGGGCGGAAAGGAGAAGAGTTGATCGCACGATTGACGACATATCTCAGGTTCACCCGGCGGCGACAAGCAGCCTGTGGTGCGGAGGAGATATTAGAAGGGGTGGCGGCCCTTCGTCAGTCGTCCCGCGATCCACAGTGCGGCGAATGCGATCACTGCTGACACGCCGGCGAGCATCCACACTCGCTCGTCATCTCCGGCGTGGAAGCTCCGGTAAATGGCGAGCGGCACGGTTTCCGTCACGCCGGGAATCAGGCCGGCGACCATCATCGTGGCACCGAACTCACCGAGTGCCCGCGCGAAGCCGAGCACCAGTCCCGCCGCGATGCCGCGCCGGGCCAGCGGCACGCTGACGCGGGAGAAGACCTGCCACGGGGTCTTGCCGAGCGTGGAGGCGGCTTCTTCAAGATGCCGCGGCACTTCCTCGAAGGCCGTGCGGATGCAGCGCAGCAAGAGGGGGAAGGCCATGACTGCTAGCGCCATGACGACCGCCTTCCACGTGAAGATGATCTCGATGTCCCATTTTTCTAACAGAGCACCGAATGGTCCCTTCCTTCCGAACAGCTTCAGCAGCACCAAACCGGTCACCACGGGCGGCACTACCAGCGGCAGCATGACGAGGGTCTCGACCAGCGCCTTGCCCGGCCACTGCTTGCGGGCCAGGCACCAGCCCAGCGCGAGGCCGAAGGGCAGCGATACGATGATCGCCGCTGCGGACACACCGAGCGTGAAGAGGATCAGCCTGAAATCGTCCGCCGTCATTTATTTCTCCGCGAGCCCGAACCCGCGGGCCGTGAAGATCTTCGACGCTTCTTCCGATTTCAGGAAGCCTGCAAATTTCTTCGCTTCGTCCGCCTGCTTGGTCGCGGTGCAGACGGCGACCGGGTAGATGATCGCCGGAGCCTCGCCGGCCGGGACGGTCCAGGCGACCTTCACCTTCTTCGAGATGGCGGCATCCGTTTTGTAGACGATCGCGGCGTCGGCATTGCCGGCTTCCACCGCGGCGAGCGCGGCGCGGACATTCTCACTTCCCACGCACTTCGGGCCGATGCTTTCCCACAGGTTCTGCTGGGTCAGCCAGGTCTTGGCATAGACGCCGGCGGGGACCGCCACCGGATCGCCGATGGCGATGCGCTTGAAGTTCGCGAGATCGGTACCGCCGGAGACCTTGGCATCCGACTCGGTGGGGATCACGACCACCAGCGAGTTGGTGAGCAGCTTGGTCACGTCCTGCACCAGCTTGGCCTTCGCGACCTTCTCCATGTTCGCCTCGTCGGCGGAGATGAAGACATCGATCGGCGCGCCTTCCTCGATCTGGCGGGCGAGCACGTTCGATGCGGCCAGCACCGGCGTCACCTTGGTGCCATGTGCCTTCTGATAGGCGGCGGCGACTTCGTTGACGGATTCCGCAAGGCTGGCGGCAGCGGCGACACGGAGCTCGCCGGCCGCGGCGGCCAGCGACGCGAGGAGGAGAAGAAGCAGGGCTTTCATGGTTGAGAGGCGGAGGCGCGGGTAAGGATGAGTTGCTTGACCTGGCGGATCCAACGCGAGTGGCGGAGCTCATCGCCGACTACCACCATGAGCGGGCCTTCGAAATCATCCAGCGGTTTTCCGTCCACTTGGTCGGCGAGAATGATGTTTTGTTTGCGGAAGCTGGCATCCAGTTCGGCGAGGGAGAAGACAACCTGGTAATTGTCAGCGGCGGTAAGCAGCACCACGCGGTTCATTTCAGCGCCGCGCAGCGTGTCGCTTGAGGGCGCACCGGCGAGTTTCAGGATCTCCGCGAGCGGGATGCCCGAGAAGCGCTTTTCCTTCCCATCGCGGGCTTTCGCGGTGAGTTCGGCGCGCGGCAATTTGGCAAGGGCGGCGGCATCGAGTTCCTTCCACTCCTTGCCATCGTGCAGGCGGAGTGAAGGAGCGGCAATGAGTGGTTTAAAATTCATAGCGAATGTCGGCAAAGAAGGTGCGACCAGGTTCCGGGAATCCCTCATCAAGTTGTTGGTTGCGATCCAGTAGATTGAGCACGCCGAAGCCGAGGGTGACATCGGCGGGTAGCTTGGCTTCCGCCTTCATATCGACGGAGGCATAGGTGCCGACCCGCTTGCCCGTGCTGGAAACCACGCGCGAGTCCGCCCACGAGAAGGACGGGATCAGGCGGAAATACTCGTGCAGTTCGAGCTTCGCAAAGAGCCGCAACTCGTGCTCGGGCACATTGATGATGTTGATCTTCGGATTGCTGCGGTTCTCCGCGGAGATCCACGCGTAGTTGAAGCCGGTCTGGATGGTGTCGGTCCACGTTGAAGCCATCGCGAATTCGAAGCCGCGATGCTCCACCTCACCCACGTTCTGAAGCTGGAAAAGTCCGGCTCCTCCGGGGGTGAATGTCACATTGTCCACGCGCTGGATGGCGTCATCGATTCGGGAGTAGAACAGCCCGGCTTCCCATTCGAGGCGGCCGTCATGGGCCTTGCCACCGAGACCGAGGTCGAAGTGATTGACCGTCTCGGGATCGAGGTTCGGGTTTGGGATCGCTTGGCCGAGGCGATATGAGTAGCGGTCCTTGATTGTCGGGAAGCGGCTCTTCTCCGCCCAGCCGATGTGACCTTCCAAGTGCTCGTTGAACACCTGGCGATAGACGAGCTGCGGGTTCCACGAGGAGTTCTTCTCACCGTTGAGCGCGGCCCCTGTGTTGGTGTCCACGGCTTCGCGGATTTCGCGCCAGTCGTGGCTGATGCCACCAGTGAGCGAGCCGCCTTGGCCGAAGTCATACCCCGCTTCGAAGCCCGCGGACGCGGTCGCGTCCTCGAAGGTGTAGATGGGAGCGCCCAGGTTCATCTCCTCATGATGATCGCGCTCATAGTGGATCGCGGCGGCGAGGCGGGTGTTCTTCAGCGAGCGGTTCTCGATCGTGGCGGATGCGCCGGCGATCCAATTGTCGTAGTAGGAGTTGAAAGACGACCGCCGGGTCTGAGTCGAGTAGGTCGCATCATCGTACGCGCGCAGCAGGTTCTCGAAGCGGTCGTAGTGCCATTTCGTCTCCAGCGTAGTCTCGGTGCCGAGAGTCGTACGTGTGAGCACATAGATCGTGTCCTTGTCCCAGCGTGGCCACTGCCAGAAGCGCGGCGTGATGGTCTTGTCATAGCCGGTGTAGGGAGCGGTGCCTTTTTCACCGCGCTGCGACCAGAAGCCGAGGACATACTCGTCATTCACTGCCGGGGTCCAGGCGATGCGACCGGAGGCGTGCCAGTCCTCGCTCCACGAGTTGTTGCGGCGTCCCCCATTCTCGGTCGGGCGCGGTAGAAAGTCATTGGACAACGGGAACGCGCTTTGTTCGATCCACGAGAGATCGAATTGCCAGTAGAACTTCTCCTCGCGACCGCCCGAACTCAGGCCGGCCTGCCAGCCATCGCCTGAGAATGCGCCGGCATGGATCGCGCCTTCCAGCTTCTCGGTCGGACGGCGGGTGAAGACATTGATCAAGCCGCCCAACGTGTTTGGACCCGCGAGCACCGGGCTGATCCCCTTTGCCACCTCGATCTCGCCCGCGCCCGGCATCGCGAAGCGGCCGAGGTCTGCGTAGCCGTCGTAGGGGACGTAGACGGGAATCCCGTCGATGTGCAGCGGCACCTGTCGCAAGTCGAAGCCGCGTACCGTGACCATGCTCTCGGAACGCGCGCCCATCCGGGTCAGGCTCACGCCGGGCAAGAGATCGAGCGACGCTGCCAGATTGCGGCGTTCGAAGTCCTGCACCTCTTCCGCAGTGATCAGATAGCCGAGGGCGGGCTTCATCGCTTCGACCACCAGTTCACCGAGTTCCGTCCCGGTAGTGACCGCGTACGTCGCCATCGGAGCGAGGCACAACAAGGGGAGGGCTTTCATCGGAGGTGACGAAAGCCGTGTCGTTATACTTCGGAAAGTATATCGGACGTCATTCCGACCTCAGGACGATGAATTCTTCTCATCCCCTGCCAGGAGCCGGCGCATTTTCCGCAGCACCGGGGAGCTCGCCTTTTCCGCTGCCGCCACCGCTTCACGATAGAGCGCGAGCACCTTGTGGCCGATTTCGGTGAGTGCGGCGCCACCTTGCTCCTTGCCCCCGCGCTGCAGTGAAACGAGCGGCTCGCGGAAGCGTTCGTTGAGGCCCTTTACCATTTTCCACGCCTTCATGTAGGACATTTCCATCTCGGCGGCGGCGGCCTGAAGGCTGCCTAGGGCATCGATTTTCTCCAGCAGCTCCGCCTTGCCGGGGCCGAAGGACAATTCGCCGGAAAGCAGGAGGCGGATCGGGCGGTCGTCTGACATGTCTCCATGCTGGCCAATCGCCCCGTGATCCTGCAAGAGAATCGGTGGCCATGGATTACCGCGAGCACGCCATCAACCGGGATTGGTCCGCCGAGGGCAAGATCGACCTGCTGCGGCAGATGATGCGGATTCGGCGCTTCGAGCAACGAGCCCTGCACTTCTATAACGCGGGCATGATAGGTGGCTGGCTGATTCTCAGCATCGGCCAGGAATCGATAGCGGCGGGGGTTCGCTCACTGATGGGACCGCATGATCACAGCATCAGTGGGCCACGCGGGATCGGGCATGCGGTGGCGGCAGGGATGCAGATGGGGCCATGCATGGCGGAGCTGTTCGGAATGACCAGTGGTTGCTCGAAGGGGAAGGGCGGGATGTTTTCCTTTTACGATCCTCCGAAGAATCACTGGGGTTGCCACGCCCTCGCGGCAGCTCAGACGCCTTTGGCGGCAGGCCTCGCCTTCGCCCTCAAGCAACGGGATATCCCCGGCGCTGTAGTCTGCTTCCTCGGGGACGGAGCCGTGAACCAAGGCGTGTATCACGAGTCGCTGAATCTCGCCGGCTTGTTCGGCTTGCCGGTGGTGTACCTGATCGAGAATAACGGCTACGCCATGTTCATGTCGGAGAGCCGTTCGTCGCGTTTCAAGGAATGCCTCGCGCGGCGAGCGGAGGGCTACGACATCGATTGGGACAAGTGTGGAGATGGTGACATTTATCAGCTCCGGGCGAAGGTCTGGGCCGCTCTTGAGCGAGCCCGGCACGAAAAGCGTCCGACGGTCTTGGAAGTGGACACGTATCGCTATTACGGCTTCTCCGTGTCAGACGCGAATACGAAGAAATACCGGACTCCCGAGGAGATTGAGGAGCGCAAGAAGCGGGATCCGCTAAGGCTCTGGAAGGAGCACTTGTTAGAAGAAGCGGTGTTGGAAGAAGCGGCGGCCGAGGAGATTGACTTGGCGGCGAAGGCAGAGGCGGACGTTACGGCGACGTTCGCCAAGTCGGGAGCTGCTCCGTCTTTGGCCGACATTGTTCAGGACGTGTATTGGGAAAGCGATCACGACACCGAAGCGTCGAAGATCGGGCAGCATTTCTTCGGTGAATAACCTCAGGGCACTTTCACTTCCGTCTTCAAGATCGCGAGGAACTTCGCGAGCGCGGGATTCGTGTCACCTTTCCGCCAGGCGGCGGCGACGGTCCAGGCGGCATCCTTGTCGCGAATCGGATGCTGGCGCAGGCCGGGAAAGCGGCTGGTGCCGGCGGATTGCGGGATGACGGTGACACCGAGGCCGGCTTGAACGAGCGCGAGGGCGGTGGTGAATTCCGGAACTTGCTGGATGACGCGCGGGTGAAAGCCATGCTTCCCGCAGAGGCGCAGCACGTGTCCGTAGAAGCCGGGCGAGCGGGCTTCCGAGATGCTGACAAAGGGCAGATCGCGGCAGCTTGTGAGCGTGGCATTCGGCGGAAGAGGAAAGTCTGCGGAGGAAACAAGGGTCAGCCGGTCCTTGATCACCGGCAGCAGCTTGAACTCGGCCGGAGCAGGTTGGCGGATGAAGCCCAGGTCCAGGTCACCCTTGCGCAGTGCCTCAGCCTGCTCGGCGCTGGACATGTCGCGCAGGCTGATCTGGATGCCCGGTGAGGTCTCGCGTAGCTTCACAATCACCCGCGGCACCAATTCCAAGGTGTGAAAGCCGAAGCCGAGCGAGAGCTTCCCCGATTCGCCGAGCGCGGAAGCGTGTGCGCTTTCCAAGAGCCGATCAAAGTTCGCGACCACGCCGCGAGCTTCCTTGAGAAACTGCTTTCCCAATGAACTCAGCATCGTGCCGTGGCGGCCACGTTCGAACAGCGGTGCGCCCAGTTCGTCCTCCATGCGGCGGATCTGTTTGGTCAGCGCGGGCTGGCTCAGATTCAGCAATCGCGAGGCACGGCCGAAGTGAAGCTGCTCCGCCAGCAGGATGAAGGATTTCAATTCGCGCATCTCCATAGCCGGAGGTTATCACAGTCATGAAATCATGCCATTGGAAGAATCGAAGGATTCCAGCGATGATGCGTGCATGAATCGGGAAGCGACATGCACGGGAGTGGAGGAAGCGCCACTCGACCAGTCGCGCGCCCGCTGGGCGGCCTCGGTATTGTTCCTGGTCGATGGCATTGGCTTCGGCACTTGGGCGGCGATGATCCCGTCGGTGAAGCAGACGTTCGCGCTGAGTGAATCCGGCCTGAGCATCGTGCTGCTGGCGATCGTGGCCGGCGCGCTGATCTCGATGTCGCTGATCGGCAGCGCGCTCTCGCGCCATGGCAGCCGGACGATGCTTTCCTGGTTGGCTCCGGGCTATGCGGTCGCGCTGGCCCTGATGGCGCTTGCGCCGGGCTTCGGCTGGCTGCTCGGCGCGGCGATGATCTTCGGCGCATTCAAAGGCTCGCTGGATGTCTCTGTGAACGCGCAGGCGATCACGATCGAGAACGCTGGAAAGAAGCCGATCATGGCGACCTTCCAGGCGCTGTGGAGCATCGGTGGCTTGGTCGCGGCGCTTCTCGTGGGACTCGCCTTGAAGCAAGGAGTGACCCCATTGGTGATCACACTGGCGATTGCTGCCGCGCTCTTGATCGCCGCGCTGACAAGTTCCGGCGCGCTGGCGAGAGGCGATGCTTCGCCGACCAAGCGCAAGCGCGGGTTCTCGCTGCCGAATGGCAGGATCCTGCGGATCGGCGCGCTTGCATTCCTGGCGCTTTTCGCCGAGGGCGTAATGATGGACTGGAGTGCTGTTTACACCCGCACGGTAGCAGGCGCGGAAGCGTGGCTCGCGCCGCTGGCATACGGAATGTTCTCCCTTTCGATGGCGACCGGTCGCTTCCTCGGCGATCGTGTCACGGCGCACCATGGTGGGCTGGCGGTGCTGCGGGTGAGTGGCCTGCTGACCTTTGCCGGTCTGCTTTTGATCATCGCGGTGCATCAGTGGCCGTTGACCTTCCTCGGGCTTGGCTTTGCCGGGCTTGGTCTCGCGAATCTGGTGCCGGTCTTGTTAGGTGCTGGTGGACGGGCGCACGAGGAAAGCATCGGCCAAGGTGTGGCGATGGTTTCGATGATCGGCTACTTCGGCTTCCTTGCCGGGCCGCCGTCGATCGGCGGTCTCAGTCACTGGATCGGCTTGCCCGGTGCCTTCGGCGTGGTGGTCGTGTTCGCGCTACTGCTCGCGGTGTGGGGACCGGGAGTCTTGGCGAGGGCCTCGGTCAATAGCGACGCGCCATCAGGATCATCTTCGGACTGACGTAGAAGCCGGCCTTCTCGTAGAAGTCCTGCGCCGGGGTCTCGCGAGCGGTCAGAGTATAGATGCGGTGCACGCCATCGTTTTGAAGGCGGGCATGCAGGGCCTCGATCAAGCGTGTCCCGATGCCTTCACCTTGCCGGTCATTCGCGACGCAGAACTCCAGCAGGTAATAATGCTTCTCCTCCTGATAGCGCTGCCAATAGCCGAACGCGAGAGCGGCGATGCCGGCGTCGTCTCCGGCGACCATGCCGAGGAAGTTCGGCGTCGCGGCGCAATCGGACAGCCGCTGGAGCGAGCTCTCCTCAGTCCAGTTCTCATCCCAAGGAGCTGCGTTGAAGACCTCGGCAAAGAACCAGGCGCAAGCGGCAAGGTCGGCGGGAGTGGATTCGCGGATGTTCATGGGACGAGCGATTTGGAAAGGATCACGCTGCGATAGTTCGTGGAAGACCAGTCGGCGTATTGGATGAAGCGATAGCCGAGCTTCTCATACCACTGCCGCAGGTGATGAGCAGGCTCCGCGGTGTCGAGCGCGAGTTCTCGTCCACTGCGTGCGATGGTTTCCTTTTCTAAGATCCCAATCATTTGTCCACCGAGGCCGAAGCGTTGGAGATCGGGGTGTACGGCGAATTGCCCGAAGCAAAACACGCCGGGCTCGCTATACCATGCACAGGAAGAGTTCGGACCGGCCGCGGGATAGAGCGTGACGGTGGCAATGATTTGACCGTCGAGCTCGCCGACAAATGGAATGCCACGCTGGAGTCGGCTGAGGGTGACCTCGTCGTTCTGATGCGTAGCGGTATAGCGCAGGCCCATTGCGGCGAGTGGCGCGTAGGCCGCATGCAGGAGCCGGGTGATTTCCGGGATCGAGTCGTCGTCGCGCAAGCTGCGGAGGACGACTTGATCGATGAGGGAGGAGTCAGTGGCCATCGGACAAATTCCCGCAGAATCGCGGCTGGCGGTCGATGACTATGATCCAGCGGCTGTGTATGTAAGGGTGAGCCATTACAATAGGGGCCTCGAGCCGATGCAGCGGCTGGATTCGTGATTCGGGAATGGCGAAAATTTTCCACGGGATAAAAAAATCCCGGACAAGACGAGGTCGGTCCGTAGGGTGGGGCGGCGTTTTTCCCTCATCCCAACATGCATGACCTTATCCTCACATTCACCGGCGGCCTCGGAGTGGCACTTGTCCTTGGCTATCTCGCTCTCCGTATCGGGCTATCGCCGATCGTCGGCTACCTGTTAGCCGGGATCGTGGTGAGCCCGCACACGCCGGGCTACGTGGCGGACCGGCATCTGGCAGAGCAGATGGCGCACATCGGGGTGATTCTCCTGATGTTCGGGGTGGGACTGCATTTCCATTTCAAGGAACTGCTGGCGGTGAAGCGGATCGCGGTGCCGGGGGCGATCGTCCAGAGCGCGGTGGCCACGGTGCTGAGCATGCTGATCATGCGGTGGTTCGGCTGGTCGTGGACCCAGGGTGCGATCTTCGGCATGGCGATCGCGGTGGCGAGCACGGTGGTGCTCACCCGCATTCTCGTGGATCACAAGCACCTGCACACGCCGGTCGGGCACATCGCGATCGGCTGGCTGGTGGTGGAGGATATTTTCACGGTCTTCGTGCTGGTGCTGATCCCCGCGATCTTCGGCGGTGAGGCGACCGGAGCGGGTGCCATCACGATGGCGTTGCTGTGGACCACGCTGAAAATCGGCGCGCTGGTCGCCTTCACCTTCGTAGTCGGCGGTTGGGCGATTCCGCGACTGCTGACGGGCATCTCGCGGACCGGCTCGCGAGAGTTGTTCACGCTGGCGATCCTGGTGCTGGCGCTAGGGATTGCGATGGGCGCGGCGAAGTTCTTCGGCGTCTCAATGGAGCTCGGGGCCTTCCTCGCTGGCATGGTCGTGGGTCGGTCGGAATTCAGCAATCGCGCCGCGACCGATGCGCTTCCCATGAAGGATGCGTTTGCGGTCTTATTCTTCGTTTCGGTCGGGATGCTATTCGACTTCAGGGGGCTGATGGCGGATCCGTGGCTGGCATTGGCCACCATCGCGATCGTGATTATCGGCAAGCCGCTGGCGGCGATTGTTATCACCGCGGTGCTTGGCTACCCGCTGAAAACGGCGCTTTCCGTGGGTGCCGTCCTCGCGCAGATCGGCGAGTTTTCATTCATCGTCGCGACGCTCGGGATGCAGTACAAGCTGGTGGAGGAAAAGGCGTTTAATGCGCTGGTGGCCACCGCGATCGTCTCGATCACCCTTGCGCCGTTGCTTTACAAGACCGTGGAGCCGATCGAACGCTGGGTCGCGAAACGGCCAACCCTGTGGAAACTTCTCAATCGCCGGGCGGTCGGCGATCAGTCCGTGGAGGAGGACGACGGCATCACCCGCCGCGCGGTGGTCGTAGGCTACGGCCCGGTGGGGCAGACGGTGGTGCGCCTGCTGAAAGATAACGGTTTCTCCCCGGTCATCGTCGAAATGAATGTCGACACCGTGCGCGAGCTGAATGCCGCAGGGGAAAAGGCGCAGTATGGCGACGCCAGCCATCCGGCGACCCTGCACGCTGCCGGGACGGAAAAGGCGGACATTCTCGTGCTGAGCGCCTCCAGCGTGAACATGGGCCGTGAGGTAATCCGGGAGGCGAGGTCCCTGAATCCGAAGATCCGCGTGGTGGCCCGGACGTCGTATTTGAAAGAGGCGGACGACCTGCTGGAGGCTGGCGCGAACGCGGTTTTTTCCGGGGAAGGGGAGGTGGCGTTGTCGATGACCGAGAGCATTTTGGGCAGCTTCGGGGCGACTCCCGAGCAGATCGAGCGGGAGAGCGAGCGGATCCGGCGGGAGCTGTTTGCGCGTGCGGGCTAGAACTGCCTTTGACTCCACCCCCGGCACCGGCTAAGCCCTGCGCCCCGCTAAGTATCGGGAAATTCAGCGCTGAAATCCAAATAGGACCGCCATGTCACCGAACAATTCCTCAGAAGCTCAGGGGGGTGCTCCCAAGAAAAATGCCGAAGCATTTGCGCTTCCTGGACTCCAATTGCCGGAAGCCCTAATTTTCGATGCTGAGCACGATTACTCACCATTTACAATTGAGGTTAAGAATTCAGCGCGAACCGCCCTTGAACGAATTTTGGAAGCGATCGATGCTGAGGCTCTGGAAAGTGCCCGCGTGTTTTCTCTGGGTAAGCAGAGCACGTTTACTTCGCTTTCTTCTCGAATGCGCGATATTCCCAAGGAGGAGAAGGCCGCTGCAGGTAACCTTCTTAACACGGCTCGCTCCGCGATCACTGCGGCCCTTGAAGAAAAGCGGCTCCGCCTTCAGGAGGTCGCCGACAAGAAGGCGCTGGAAGGCATCGATGCCACGCTGCCGGCTCGCTCGCTGCATCACGGCTCGCTGCACCCGCTGACGATCCTGCGCCACCAAGCGATCTCGATCCTCCGCCGCATGGGCTTCGCCCTCGCGGAAGGACCGGAGATCGAGGACGAATTTCACTGCTTCGACGCGCTGAACACGCCCGCCGATCACCCGGCACGCAACGAGAAGGACACCTTCTACTTCGACTCCGGCAAGCTGCTGCGCACGCACACGTCCTCGGTGCAGGTCCGCACGATGGAAGGCCAGGTGCCCCCGGTGCGCATCATCGCTCCGGGGTCGGCCTATCGTCGTGACGAAATCGACGCGACGCACCTCTCTGTCTTCAATCAGCTCGAAGGTCTCTACGTCGACACCGACGTCTCGCTCGGTGACTTGAAGGGCACGCTGGAGTATTTCTTCCACGAGCTGTTTGGCCCAGAGACGGAGGTTCGTTTCCGCCCGCACTTCTTCCCCTTCACCGAGCCGAGCTTCGAGATCGATGTGAAGCTCCACGTGAAGGGCCAGGCCCCGCGATGGATCGAAGTCGCCGGTTGCGGCATGGTCGATCCGGCCGTGTTCGCGCAGATCAATGGTTCGCGCAAGGATGGCGCCTACGATCCCGAGAAGGTGACCGGCTTCGCCTTCGGCATGGGGCTCGATCGGCTCGCGATGATTCGCTGGGGGATCAAGGATATCCGCCTGTTGATCGAGAACGACGCGCGTTTCCTCAGGCAGTTCGCTTGAGAGGCATCACGGAACACACGGAATACACGGAAATTTTTTGGCTATGAACGTATCGCTGAACTGGCTCGCGACGCATGTGGATCTCAAGGGGAAGACTCCCGAGGAGTTGGACCGCTTGTTGACCTTTGCCGGCGTGGAAGTCGAAGGCATCGAGGTGAAGGGCGTGGTCTCGGACAAGATCGTGGTCGCGCAGATCATGGAGGCCGTGCAGCACCCGAATGCCGACAAGCTGAAGGTAACGAAGGTGGATGCCGGAGAGGGCCAGCTTCGCCAGATCGTCTGCGGCGCGAAGAACTACAAGGTCGGCGACAAGGTGCCGTGCTGCTTGCCGGGCGCGAATCTCGGAAGTTTCACCATCGGCGAGACCACCATGCGTGGCGTGGAGTCGAAGGGCATGCTTGCTGCAGCTTCGGAGATCGGCCTGATTGATGCCGAGGATGGATTGATGATCCTGCCCGAGGACTCGCCGATTGGGAAACCGGTGAAGGAACTCTTCCACGGCGATGTTCTCTTGGAAGTGGAGGTCACGCCGAATCGTCCCGATCTGCTCAGCCATCACGGCATGGCCCGTGAAATGGCGACCTTGCTCGAAGTGCCGCTGGCGCCCTTGGAGATCCCAGCTCGCGAGGGATTCACTGCCGATGGCGTGAAGATCGAAGCTGCGGACGTCTGCCCGTTCTACACCGCGGTGCGCATCTCCGGCGTGAAAGTCGCGCCGAGTCCGGGGTGGTTGGTCGAGCGGCTGGAGTCGATTGGTCTGCGTCCGATCAACAACGTGGTCGATATCACCAACTTCGTGCTGCATGAGGTGGGTCAACCGCTGCACGCCTTCGATGCCGCCAAGGTTTCCGGTGCGCTGGTCATTCGCACGGCGAAGGACGGCGAGGAGTTCCTTGCCCTCGATGGTCAGTCTTATGCACTGCTCGCCGATGACTGCGTGATTTCTGACGAGGCCGGCAATGCCCTGGCCCTCGCTGGTGTGATGGGTGGCGCTGACAGTGGCGTGACCGGCACCACCACCGACATTCTACTGGAATCGGCGTACTTCACGCCGTCGCGCATCCGCCGCACCTCGCGACGCACCGCGCTGTCGTCGGACTCGTCGTATCGCTTCGAGCGTGGCGTGAATCCGGATGGCGTGCTGGCGGGCTCTGCGCTGGCGGTGAAGCTGATCCTCGAGATCGCCGGTGGCACTGCCGAGGCCGTCACGATGAAGGCCGGTGAAGCGCCTGTGCTGACGAAGCCAGTGGCGCTCGATCTTGCCAAGCTCGACCAACTCACCGGTGCCAGCATTCCGCACGATGAAGCGGCGACGATCCTTACCCGCCTTGGTCTCACGAAGAGCGCCGATGGCACGTGGGCTGTGCCTTCGTTCCGCGCCGACTTGCAGCGCCACATCGATCTCGTGGAAGAGATCGTCCGCGTGAAGGGACTCGATGCAGTGCCATCGCGCTTGCGCGGAACCTACGTGCCGTCGAGCACAGTGGATGCGGCCTATGATGCGGACATGCGCTTGCGCGAACGCCTTGCCGGCCTTGGCTTCCACGAGTGCCAGACGATCAAGTTGATTTCTGACGCGCAGGTGACCGACGCCCTGCCGCTCAAGCCATTGCTGCCGGGCGACACGATCCGCGTGAGCTTGCCGCTCAGCGAAGATCACGCGGTGATGCGCCCGAGCCTGATCCCCGGACTCGTCGCCTCCGCCGAGCGCAATGTGCGCCAAGGCAACAAGGCGCTGCGTTTCTTCGAGGTCGGCCGCGTCTTCCGAAATGCGGGCGGTGGCAAGGCGAAGGATCTCGAGAGCGACTCGCTCGGACTGTTGCTTTCCGGTCATGCCACGCCTGCGAGCTGGGCGAATCCCGAAGCGGCTGCCGACCTCTACGACCTGAAGGCAATCATTTCCGCGCTGGTGCCCACCGTCGCGCTGCAGTTGGTGCCGCGCCCCCGCGATGGCTTCGCGCTCGCTGCCGACATCCAGGCGGATGGCCAGAACCTGGGCACCTTTGCGATGCTGCTGCCTTCGCGCCAACGCGAGTTGGATGCACCCACGCCGGTCTTCGTCGCCGAACTGGATCTGCCGAAGCTCCGCAAGTTCGTCGCGGGAAGCCGTGACATCGCGGAGCTGCCGCAGTTCCCGGGGTCGTCGCGCGACCTTGCGCTGGAAGCACCTGCGACACTCTCGAACGTCGAGATCGAGCGTGTGCTGGCGAAGGTGAAGGAGCCGCTGCTGACGGGCTTCGAGTGCTTCGACGTGTTCCGCGACGAAAGCGGCCAGAAGCTCGCCGCGGACCGCAAGTCGATCGCCTATCGCATGCATTACCGCGCTGCGGACCGCACGCTGAAGGCGGAGGAAGTGGATGCCGCACACAAGGCGGTGGTTGCTGCCTTGACCGGTGGTTTGCCGGTGAGCCAGCGATGATTCTTCCGCTCTAATCGGACGGAGCATTCTTCAGAAAGCCGGCGCGCGAGTGCCGGCTTTTTCGTGCGCAGTTCGAAAGGGGAGATCGCGCAAAAGAGAGATTGGGGCGCAGGGAAACGCCTCGTTAGTAGCTATTTCAAGCGGTTAGATGCGCTTGAGCGCCAATGCCTTGAAGTTTCTCCGGAAGTCCGTAATTTGCGCCCCCGAATACCGTCGATGCCTTATTTTCGTCCTCTGCGGAAGTCCTCCCCCATTCCCTCACCCCAGTTCCTCCGAGCCCTGATCGCCGTCGCAGCAGCCGGTGGCGTGTGTGCAAACGCGGCGACCACGCCGGTGACCGTTCGTGTCTCCGATTGGGCGTCGATGCCGTTCTCGGGAAGTATCACTGCGACCAGCGGAAATCCGACCTACATGGCGCGGATCAACTTCACCAAAGAGGAGCCCGGCAATACCGGTCGGATGTGGACCTGTGACCTGAACGGCAACCTTCATATCTTCTCGAAGGGAGGCACTCCGGCGACCCGCACCGCTGAGTTGCTGGCGCAGGCGGGGAACCGCAGCGCCTACCTCGACTTCAACGGCCGCTCGACCACGGCTGAGGCGACGGAGATGGTCAATATTCCCAACGCCGCAGGAACTTCCACCAGCCAAGTGGCACCGAATGGCCTCTTCCCGCTTTTCACGAAAAAGCAGGGCTATGCCAACGGCCTCGTCACCTTTGAGTTCGATCCCTCCTACGCGACCAACGGCAAGTTCTACACCATCCACATCGAGAGTGTCAGCAGCGATGGCGACCCGGGCCGTGTGCCGGTAAAGACGAAGTTCCCCAACTTCAATACCACCGGCTACACGCCGACCTCCGTGATTAATCCTCCAGCCGGTAGCACCACGCGCCAAGCCGTGCTGATCGAGTGGACCGATACCAATCGCTCGAATCTGACCTTCGAAGGCACGGCGCGCGAGCTGCTGCGGGTCGGCTTCAATTCACACATCCATCCGCTCGGCGACATCACCTTCAATCCCGCTGCCGAGCCTGGTGATCCGGAATGGGGTGTGATGTATCTGGCCTGCGGCGACGGCGGCTCCGGGGAAAACAACGCCACGAAGTTGAACCCCCAGCGACTCGATAGCTTGGTCGGAAAGATCCTCCGCGTTGTACCCGACCTCTCGCTCCATACGAGCACTAGCACCGTGTCTGCGAATGGTCGCTATCGCATCCCGAACGACAACCCTTTCGCCGATCCCGCCTCATTCAATGGTGCGCGCAAGGAGATTTGGACACTGGGCCATCGCAATCCCCATCGCTTCTCGTGGTATCCATCCGGCACTGGAGTATCGCGGCTGCTGGTTACCGAAATCGGGCTCAACGCTTGGGAAGAGGTCAATGTGCTGAAAGCGGGGAAAAACTACGGCTACAGCGAACGGGAGGGGCCGCAGAAGCTGGTCATCTCGTCAGGCTCGCCGGTGTTGAGTGCGCCGCCATCGCCGGACACACTGCCGGTGCGCCTCAGCAACCTGCAGAATTTCCCCGGCGAGTTCGTGCCCGAATATCCGGTGATCGCCTATCCGCACGCCGCGGCGTATGGGGACGCAATCGCGAACGGCTTCTTTTACCGCGGCAACGCGATCCCCGCACTTCAGGGGAAGTTCATCTTCGCCGATATCACCACCGGCCGGCTGTGGTGCTGCAACTGGGGCGACATGCTCGCCGCCGATGATGGCACGGCGGCCACGCTCTCCGACATGCAGCCGATCACTCTCGTGTGGGACAATCCGAATGACAGCCCGGATGCCGGACCGCAGAGCTACGACCGCTTCTTTGAGATCGTCGAGGCGGGTTATGATTTCCGTGGCGGCATGGATTCCGACCTGCCTGGTGGCGCTACGATTTCCGGCACGGGGCGCGCAGACATCCGGCTGGCGGTCGATGCTACCGGCGAGCTCTTTATCACGAGCAAAAGCGATGGCGTGATTCGCGGGCTCGGCGTCGTGACCCCGCCTGCGTTCAGCACCCAGCCCGTGGACAAGTGGATCACCGTCGGCACGAGCGTCGACTTCACCGTGGCGGCCACCAGCAATCCATCGCCTGGCTATCGCTGGCAGCGCAAGACATCTGGTGACAGTGCATGGCAGGATCTTTCCGATGACAGCGTGTGCAGCGGCACCGGCACGGCCACCTTGCATTTGCAAGCTCCCGGCAAGGAGCGCTCCGGGGATTTCTACCGCTGCGTTGCCACCTGCACGGGCGCTCAAGCTGCCTCTTCAGCTGCGATGCTGGAGATGAAGGTGGTGCCAACGTCGTGGCTATCGACTTATTTCAACTCCACCGAGCGCGCCAACCGAGCGATCGCTGGTGACTTTTCGGATCCTGATCGGGATGGCATCGTGAACATGCTGGAATATGCCTTCGGCTTCGACCCGGAGAAGGATTCATCGTCGCAGATGCCGAAGCTCGGCAAGAGCGGATCAAACGCGACGCTGAGCTTTCCCGCGTCTCGAGCCGATCTAACCTATGGTGCCGAGGTGAGCACTGACATGCAGACGTGGACCTCCAGTGGGGTGACCCTTACCACCAATGGCAGCACCAAGACGGCGAGCTATCCGATGTCAGCGCAGAAGGCATTCCTGCGGATCACGGTGAAGTGATGCGATTGGAGAAAACGCTTACTCCGGCCACTTGATGTCCGGTGCTTTGCCTCGCCAGTAGGGTTGGCGCGGGTCGAAGAGATTCATGCCGCCGATCATCACGTCGCCGTTCTTGTCGATGGGTTCCGCTTTCGCCGAGCCGTCGATGCGCAATACGACAGCCTTTCCTTTGAACGGCTTCGGATCGAATTTCCATGTGCCGGGAATTACCGGGACCATAGCCACGGGAGTATTCGGATCGGAGGAGGATGAGAGGCCGACGATGTAGGTGAACCCACATTCGCCTTTCTTCAAGGCGTCCGCTCCCAAGATGTCGGTTCCCTTGCGGGGAGTTCCGGCAGTCTTGGCCCAGAATATCTTCTCACTTTTGGTGCCGGCGGCGATCAGTTGGCGGAACAGCTCATTGGAGGTGCTGCTGCCGAGCGAGAGTGTGGTGCTCGTGGCTGCTTTGACGGCGGGAATGGTCGAGGCATCCGGGTACGCGCCGTAGTCATTGTCGAAATCGATCAGCGCTAGATTGATCTGCTTGATGTTGTTGATGGCTTCGGTGCGATCGGCCGCTGAGCGTTTTGGAGGGGGGCCAACTTGCGTGAGGGCGGCGCCGAGGGTCAAAATCACGGAAGCCACGCCGCAAAAAAGGATACTCTTCCATTTGCGCAGGGATCTCTCCG